>ENA-UONV01000389-UONV01000389.1-human-gut-metagenome-genome-assembly--contig:-CS4-NODE-389-length-54397-cov-6.659674_pt1 | contig 54397 bp, 54 predicted proteins | sample MGYA00242461_ERZ724008 | MGnify/ENA metagenome assembly ERZ724008 | reverse complement strand
AACCCCTGACTTCTGCATTGCGAACGCAGCGCTCTACCAACTGAGCTATATCCCCAAAATTCAGTTTTGCTTCACAGCATGGAATATGATACATCAATTCCGGCGAAATTGCAAGATGAAAATCTTCTTTTTTTGTTTCCTCTTGCTTTTTTTCGGAAGAGCGGTATAATTAGTTCGGTACAGAACTAATTGAAAGAGGGGAGCATGCTGCTTATGAATGCACTGGCTGAAACGCTGCTTGCCTGGCAGCGCATGGGGAAGCTTTATACGCGCATGGAGCTTGAAGTCTGCGCCCGCCATGGCCTCACCCGGCTGGAAACGGACATCCTTCTGTTTCTTGCAAACAACCCGGCCTACGATACTGCGAAGGACATCGTAGAAGTGCGTATGATCGCAAAATCCCACGTTTCCGCCTCAATAGAAACACTGCTCGCAAAGCGGCTTATCTTCGCTGTGCCGGATGCGCAGGACAGGCGGCGGGTTCATCTCAGCACGCTTCCCGCCGCAGCGCCCATTATTGCAGATGCGCAGGCCATGCAGCGCGCCTTTTTTGAGCGCCTGTTACGCGGCCTGAGTGAAGCGGAATGCGCGGAGCTTCGGCGGATGCTGGGGATTATTTCTGAAAACATTTAAGGAGAACGCAGGAGAACGTACTTTATGCAGAACGACAATACTTTCCTTGGCACCGAACGGATCGGCAAGCTGCTCTTCCGCCTTGCATTGCCTGCCGTGACGGCGCAGCTTGTAAACATGCTTTATAACCTGGTGGACCGCATTTACATCGGCCATATTCCCGAAACGGGTTCCCTTGCCCTTACCGGCATGGGGGTTTGCATGCCGCTGATCATGCTGATTTCCGCATTTGCGGCGCTTGTGAGCATGGGGGCTGCCCCAAGCGCTTCCATCCGCATGGGAGAAGGGGACTATGCCTCTGCGGAACGCATTCTTGGGAACAGCTTTACGCTGCTGCTGCTCGTTGCGGCTGTGCTCACCCCTGTGTTCACCATCTGGCGGGATGAACTGCTGCTCGCATTCGGCGCAACGGGAAACACCATCCAATTCGCAAGCGAATACATGGGCATTTATGCGCTTGGCACCGTTTTCGTGCAGCTTGCGCTGGGCCTCAATGCGTTTATTACCGCACAGGGCTATGCAAAGATCAGCATGTTTACCGTGCTCATCGGCGCGGCGTGCAACATCGTGCTGGATCCCGTATTTATCTTCGGCTTCAACATGGGCGTGCGCGGCGCAGCACTTGCGACCATCCTTTCGCAGGCGGTATCCGCGGCCTGGGTGCTCGCGTTTCTGTTTGGCAAACGCACTACGCTGCGCATCAAGGCGCAGAACATGCGCCTGCATGCAAAGCTGATCCTCCCCTGCGTGGCGCTCGGCCTCGCGCCGTTTATCATGCAATCCACGGAAAGCGTGCTGAATATTTGTTTCAACACCTCCCTGCGCAATTATGGCGGCGACCTTGCCGTCGGCGCAATGACCATCCTTTCGAGCGTCATGCAGTTTGCGATGCTTCCCTTACAAGGCCTGACGCAAGGCGCACAGCCAATCATTAGCTACAATTTCGGCGCGCGGAACCGCAGCCGCGTGAAGCAGGGCTTCTTGCTGCTGCTGAAATGCTGCGTTACATATTCCTTCACGCTTTGGCTTGCTGTGATGCTGGTACCCCAAGCATTTGCAGGCATGTTCACGCCGGACCCCGCGCTCATTGCGTATTCCGTTTGGGCGATGCGCATCTATATGGCGGTTACGCTCATCTTCGGCGTGCAGATCGCCTGCCAGCAGACGTTCATCGCCATCGGCAATGCGAAAACTTCGCTCTTCCTCGCCTGCCTGCGCAAGCTGATCCTGCTCATCCCGCTCATCTACATCCTGCCGCAGTTCTTCAGGGATCAGGCAATGGCCGTTTACCTTGCGGAGCCTGTGGCGGATCTTATCGCAGTGAGCGTGACAGCGATCCTTTTTGCAAAGCAGTTTAAGCGGGCGCTTGCAAAACTGGAGGCATAGCCTGCTGAAAAACCCGGGAATTGAGGGGATGCGCGGCATTCAGAACCGCGTATCCCCTTTTTTGCACTTATCCTGCAAGCTCCATTACAGCATCGAACCGCGCAAGGTTCTTTTCGCTGAACTGATGGGACACCACAAGCAGCGTTCGATCCGGAATGGAAAGGAGCAGCGCTTCGATTCGCCCCGCCGTTTCATCATCCAAATTGGCGAGCGGTTCGTCCAAAATCAGCATCTCCGTGTTGCGCAAGAGGGCACGCGCAAGGCAGATGCGCTTCTTCTCGCCGCCGGAAAAATTTGCGCCGTGATCTTCCACCATGGCATCCAATGCTGCGCGGTTGGCCAGGCTTGCAAGGCCGACCTTCCGCAGCATGTCAACCAAAGCGCTGTCCTCCATCTCGCGATACAGCGTGAGGTTGTTGCGCAGCGTGTCACGAAACAGCGTGGCCTCCTGCCGAACAACGGTGATCCAGCCATATGTGTTCCCACATTGCCCGATGGGAACGCCGTCCACAGTGATGCTGCCGGAACCTGCGTCATAGTAACGCAGCAGCAGGTTCGCAGCGGTCGTTTTTCCACAGCCGCTCGGGCCTTTGAGCAGATACCGCTTTCCTTTTTCGATCACAAGGTTAAAATCCGACAGCACAAGCTTTCCGGGCTGATATGCAAATCCAACATGATTAAACCGGATTTCGCGCTGCATGGGCATGCTGCTTCGCTCCTCTGTGCCCTGCGCATGGACAAACGTGCAGAGCCCGGCGCAGGTTGGCCGCACGGCAACAAGCTGGCGAATGATCCCGGAAAGCGAGATCAACGGATAGGAAAGCTGGTCGACCATGCCGATCGCCACGAAAAAATCCCCTGCCGAAAAATCGCCCGCAAGCACAAGGGCCGTGGAGCAAGCCAGAATGACGAAAAACGACAAGTATGAAATCAGCGTTGTGATAAGCTGCGCCACGGCGCCAAGCTGGGCTTCCCGCAGCAGCTTTTCCGCTGCAGCGTCGTTTGCCGCCCGGAAACGACGCATAATCTGCTGCTCGATCGAAAAGTTTTTGATCACTTCAAAGCCCGAAAGCCAGTCGTTTACACGAGCGAGAGCCTCCCCTGCGGACTGCAGGGCTTCTACCTGCGCCCGTTGCAGCCGCTTTTCGATCAGCTTGGGAAGATATAGCGGCGTTGTCAGCAGAAGAAGCGTCACGAGAGCGATACGCCAATCCAGAAGGAAAAGTGCGGCGCTCACCAGGAGCACCTTGAACAGAACCTCCCACAACATCGGCAGCAGGTCGAAATAACGGGTTTTGACCGCATCTGTTTCATTGGTGTATTTGGCAAGATATTCTCCATGCGGCAGTGACCGGTATGCAATATAGCTCCGCCGCAGGGTCGCCTGCCAGATATCCTCTTTCAGATCTTTGGCGCACCCCACAGAAAACCGGGCGGAAAGCCGCCGATATCCGAAATAGAAGCCGACCTCAAGAAGGATGAAACAGATGAGCAGCAACGTATACCAGACGGTTGCTGGAATATGCCCGGCGGCAGCATGATCCAGCACATCCCCTTTAAAAAACTGAAGCGTAACGGCAAAGACGGTGCTGGCGAGTATACAAAACAAAGCCCCGATGAACGCGGAGCGATTGCGTTTCCAATAGGGTTTCATGAAATTCCTCCTGTTCGCGTCAAACAAGGCGATAGAAGGAGGAAAAGATATTTCCTTCTATCGCGTTAGAAGGAATTCCGGCGCCGCACCATACAGGCTGCCCTCCCGGTAAGATCTGAGTTGATTCAGTATAACATGCCAGCGGGCGCACCGCAAGGAGCGCCCGTTGGTTTAATGCCGTTATTTCAGATGGCCCTTGTATAGCCCGCAAGCCATACCCGCTCATCCGCATCAAGATGCGGGGCGAGCGTTTCATACACCAGCGCGTGGTAAGCGTTAAGCCGCGCCCGGTCGATTTCGCTCAGAAGCGACGGCTCCACCGCGTCCAGGTCGATGGGCACGAGCGTGAGCGGCTCGAAATACAGGAATTGGCCGAACGCATTCTTTTCACCCTTGCGGCAAACGAGCTCGTTCTCAAGGCGGATGCCGTGCTTGCCCGCAATGTATACGCCCGGCTCATCGGTGGTGACCATTCCCTCCTCCAGCACGGCGGAATCCGAGGGGTTCTGCCAGCGGAAGCTGTTCGGCCCTTCGTGCACGTTGAGGAGATACCCCACGCCATGGCCGGTGCCGTGCTTGTAATCAAGCCCCTGTTCCCAGAACGGCGCGCGCGCAAGCACGTCGAGATTCGCGCCGCGCACACCGGAAAGGAAGCGCGCCGCGGCAAGGTTCAGCATGCTGCGGAGCACCGTCGCAAAGTGCAGCTTTTCTTCTTCGGTAAGCGGCCCGAGCGCGAACGTGCGCGTGATGTCCGTGGTGCCTTCATAATACTGCCCGCCGGAATCGACAAGCAGCAGGCCGCGTGGCGCAAGGGGCACATCGCTTTCCGGCGTTGCCGCATAGTGGACGATTGCCCCATGTGGCCCATAGCCGCAGATGGTGTCAAAGCTCAGGCCGAGGTTGCCCTCCTGCGCGCGGCGGAGCGACTCGAGATAGTCCGATGCGCTGATCTCCGTCATGGGGATTTTCCCGATGTTTTCTTTCAGGTACCGCATGAACCGCACCATGGCCACCGCATCCTTGATGTGTGCGCGGCGGAGGTTTTCAAGCTCGGCCGCGTTCTTCACAGCCTTCCTGTACACGGTGGGGTTTTCCGCGTCCACAAGCGATGCGCCCGCATCCACAAGGCGGGCATACAGCGCATAGTTTATGCGGGGTTCGGAAAGCAGCACCTTCGTGCCTGCGCCGTAGTGTGCAACGAAATCATAAACGCCGCCATACGGCAAAATTTCCGTATTGAGGGAGGCAAGGTGCGCACGCACAGCTTCCGGCAGCTTTCCTTCGTCTGCAAAAAGATACGCTTTTTCCGGTTCGATGACCGCATACGCCAAAAGAACCGGGTTATACGCCACATCATCCCCGCGAAGGTTGAACAGCCACGCGATGTCATCGAGCGAGGCAAGCACATGTGCGGTTGCGGCATGCTCCGCCATCACTGCACGCACGGCGGCGAGCTTCTCCCCCGCCTCCTGTCCGGCATATTTTGTGTCCAACACCCAGGCGGGCCGGTCGGAAAGCGGCGGGCGGTCCGCCCAGATCTCCCCCACAAGGTCGCGCCCCGGCGCAAGTGTGACCTTCCTTTGGGCAAGCTCCTTTTTGAAGCTGAGGCCGGTCGCCGCAGGCACGGTGCGCCCGTCCATGCCGAGCACGCCGCCTTGCGGCAGCTTCCCTTTCAGGTATTCAAGGATGGTGGGAACGCCTTCCTCGCCGGATTTTTGCAGTGTGATGGACGTGCCGCAAAGCTGCTGTTCGCCCTGAAGGAAATATCTTCCATCCACCCAAAGCGCGGCTTCGTGCTCCAGCACAACGAGCGTGCCGGCCGAGCCTGTGAAGCCGGACATGTATGCGCGCGCCTTGAAATGCGCGCCCACATATTCAGAAAGGTGGAAATCATCCGTGGGGATATAATACCCCGCATACCCCGCTTCGCGCATCTTTGCGCGCAGGGCCGCAAGGCGTTGCTCAATCGTCTGCATGAATGCTCCTTTCTTATTTTGGTTTTGTCAGGAAAAACTTTCAGTCCGCTTGCGCGGACAGCTCCTTTGCCAAAGAAGCCTTTTGGGTTACCGCTTTCCTTTAAGCCCTCTTTTTGAAAGGGGATGGCAGCGGCGAAGCCGCTGACGGGGTGATTGCCGAATCAGCGCAATCTTTCATTCCCTCGCTTGCGATGCAGGGGCAATCATCGATTGCCCCTGCATGATGAAATGCAATGTTTGTCCTGCCGGCTTTAGCGATGCGGCAGCTCCTGCTTCGCCACAGCGGCGCAGACGAGCTGCACGGCGGCTTCATAATCGCCCATGTCCGCGGTTTCCACGGGGGAGTGGATATAGCGTGTGGGGATGGAGATGCAGCCGGAAAGGATGCCGCCGCGCGTGCGCTGCACCGCGCCGGTGTCCGTGCCGCCCGCACGCAGCACTTCGGGCTGCCAGCGGATGTTCTTCTCGTCCGCCGCTTCCACAAGGAACGCGCGCACCACCGGAGGCACGATGACGGAAGAATCCATCACCTTCACCGTTGCGCCCGCGCCGAGCTTTACGCTCATGCGGCCGCACTTGGGCGTGTCGCCCGTGCCGGTCACATCCAGGCTGATGTTCAGGTCGGGCTCGATGGCATAGGCCGCCGCACCCGCGCCGCGCAGGCCGACTTCCTCCTGCACGGTGAACACCGCGTAAACATCGTGCACGTTCTGCATCGTGCGGAAGGCTTCCACCACCGCCGCGCAGGCGATGCGGTCGTCAAGCGCGCCCGAGGAAACGCGGCTGCCCATTTCAACAAAGTTCGTTACATACACCGCAACATCGCCGATCTGCACCTTTGCCTCGGCCTCTTCGCGCGTCGTTGCGCCGATGTCCACAAACAGCTCCGGCATGGTTGCATCCTTTGCGCCATGCTTTTCGGTTTCAAAATAGGTCACGCCGTGCGTGCCGTTTTCAAACTGAACCTCGCGTGCTAAGGAAACGACGGGGTTCACGCCGCCTACGTTCGACACGCGCAGGAAGCCTTTTTCGTCGATGTCCACAACGATGAGGCCGATCTGATCCATGTGCGCGCTGAGCATAACCTTTTTGCCGGAAGTTCCCTTCTTCACGGCGATCAGGTTGCCGAGCGTGTCGTTGTATACCTCGTCCGCAAACGGCTCCACATAGCTGCGGATTACGTCGCTGACCGTCTGCTCCCGGCCGGAGGGGCCGTATGCCGCCAAAATGCTTTTGAGCATATCCTTATCAAACATATTACAACACCTCATCGAATTTTTTGGTCTTCAGGAAGGAATCCGCGAGCTTGTATGCGTTTTCAAAATCGCGGATGGAAGCGACGCTGCTCGGGGAATGGATGTAACGGCAGGGAACGGAAATACCGCCCGCGATGCAGCCGGAAAGCGCCTTGTGGATTGCGCCCGCGTCCGTACCGCCGCGCGTACCCTGGCGGATCTGGAAGGGAATGCCGGCCTCCTCAGCCGTGCGCTTGAGCGCCTCAAACATCTTCGGCCTGACGATGGTGCCGCCGTCCATAAAGGAGATCGCGGGGCCTGCGCCGACCTTGGTCACATGCTGATGGCCTTCGGCCTCCGGCATGTCGTTGGCAGTCGTGCCTTCAAGGATCAGCGCAACTTCCGGCTTCACGTTGTAAACCGCCGCCTGTGCGCCGCGCAGGCCAAGCTCCTCCTGCACGGTGAACACGGCATAAAAATCGCAATCATAGCTGTTTTTCAGCAGCTCCAGCGCAATTGCACAACCCACGCGGTCGTCGAGCGCCTTCGCTTTCATTTTATCCTCGCCGTAGCGCTCCCATTTCGTTGTGAAGGAAACGTAATCGCCGGGGTTCACATATTTGAGCGCGTCGGCCTTGTCCTTCGCGCCGATGTCAATGAACAGCTCGTTGTGGCCGAGCACATGGGAAAATTCCTCCCTGGATTGCAGATGGATGGCCTTTGAGCCGATCACGCCGGGCACCTCGTCCGGGCCGATGACCACGCGCTTTGATACCACAACGCGCGGGTCGATGCCGCCCGCCTGGTATGCAAGCAGGCCGTTGTCCATGGCGCCCCAAACGATCATGCCGACCTCGTCCATGTGGGCGCAGGCCATCACGCGGCGGCCTTCCCCCTTCTTGTGGGCGTACAGGTTGCCCATGGTGTCAACCCAAACTTCATCGGCATATTCCTTTGCGATATCGCGGATATAGCGGCGCACGCGGCCTTCGTCGCCCGATACGCCGTTGAGGTTGCAGAGTGCCTCTAATCGTCCAAGCATAGCGTTTCCTCCCAATCCGCGCCGATGTTCGCGGCAACGCCCGCGATCACCTTTGCGCAGTTTTTCAGCGTATCAAGCGAGATGCATTCAACGCTCGTGTGCATATAACGAAGCGGCAGGGAAATCAGCCCCGTGGGGATACCGCCGCGCTCCACCTGCAGCGCCCAGGCGTCCGTGCCCGTGTGCGCAATGCAGACGTCCGTTTCCCAGGGAAGGTTTTGCTCCGTGGCGGACGCCTTGATCTTCTCGAACATTTTGGGGTGGATGTTGCCGCCGCGGCAGACCGATACCTTGTCGAATTCAACATAATCCGTGGGCTTTGCGCCGGGCTGCGGGGCATGGCAAACGTCCATTGCAATGGCCATAGCAGGATGGATATTGTAGCCGCCGGCCTTTGCGCCGCCGCCTGCGGATTCCTCCTGCACGGAGGCACAGAACACCACATTGCAGTGGAGCTTGTAGTTTTTAAGGATGTCCATCGCCTCCAGCATGCAGACGATGCAGGCGCGGTCATCGAAGGTTTTGCCCGCGATGAAGTTGTTCTTGAGCTTCATGGGCGGGAACGGGGCAAAGGTGACGTTGTCGCCCACCTGCACAAGCTCACGCACGCGCTCCACCGGGAGCCCGGTGTCGCACACAAGGTCGTCGATCTTGCATGCCTTATCCTTGTCGTCCGCGTTCTGCAAATGCGGCGGGAGCGCTCCCACCACGGCGGGGAGGGTTTCGCGGCCGAACACGCGCACCTCGGAACCGGGCAGCACGCGCGGGTCGACGCCCGCAACCGAGCGCAGGCGCAGCATGCCGTTTTCCTCAATGTCCGTGACCATCATGCCGACCTCGTCCATGTGCGCCATGACGAGCAGCGTCGGGCCGTCCGGGTTGCCGATGCGGCCGTAGGTGTTGCCCATCGCGTCGATCCAGACGTCGTCGGTATGGGCGCGGAAATATCCTTGCACGGCGCGGGACACGGCGGCTTCGTTGCCCGTCACGCCCGGGAGCGTCGTGAGATCGGATATTGCCTTAAAAATATCCATACGCTTTGTTCTCCTTTTTCTGGATTTTCAAGCGGGCCATGCCCGCAAAGAAGTTGGGTTTATTGGGTGGTATCCGCTTGGATTTAGCTGCTGAATATAGTATAACACAGCTTTCGGCGCTCCGCAGGGGGGCGAAAAAATATATAACATAACGCTTGGGTATCACCGGTTGGCAAAAACACATACGGTTGTGAAAGGCGGGCATTGCTGCAGCCGTTCGCCGTAGCGCCACTATGCCCGCCGCCTCAAAACGCAAAGGCGAGGACGGCGTTCTGCCCACCGGGATTGTGCGGGCGCCCTGCACGGGCTTGGCTGGCGGGGCAGTCCGCCCGCCAAAGGGACGCGGGCGGCGCCCTTATGCCTCAGGCTCCGAAATTGTCCTTCATTACCCGCAGCGCATTGCCGTGGGTGATGAGATCCACCTCGCGTGCGGTAAAGGCCTTGCTGAGTCCTTCTTCGATCATCGGCATGCCGGCGCAATCCTTGAACTCCAGCTCGCAGCCGATGCCGTCGAAGTCGGAGCCAAGCGCGACCGTCTCCACGCCTGCTACATCCGCGATGTGGCGCGCATGGCGCACAAGGTCGGCAACGTGGGTATAGTGCGCGTCATCCACAAGGAAGTCCGCGGAGAAATTAAGGCCTGTCACGCCGCCTTTGTCCGCAAGGGCGCGGAGCATGTCGTCCGTCAGGTTGCGGTAAATGCCGCAGAGCGCCTTGGCATTGGAATGCGAGGCCACGAACGGCTTCTTTGAATACTTCACCAAATCCCAGAAGCCCGCATCCGAAAGGTGGGAGGAATCCGCGATGATGCCGAGCTCGTTCATGCGGGCAAGCGCCTCGATGCCGAAGGGCTTGAGCCCTTTCTCCGGTGCGGTTTTGTTCGGGAACCCCAGGCTGTTTTCGTGGTTCCAGGTGATCGTGATCAGCCGCACGCCCTGTTTGTACATTTCGTCCACGCGCTCGAGCCTGCCTTCAAGCGGCACGCCGTCCTCCACGGTGAGCATGGCGGACATCTTCCCCGCCGCACGGTTCTTTTCAATGTCCGCGAAGCTCCGCACGGGCGCGATCAGGTCCGTGTTCTTTGCAAGCTCCGCTTCATAGCACGCAGCCGTCTTTTTAAAATACTCCCAAGGGCCGATTTCCTCTTTTGTGGCCGCATCGTGCGCCGGGGTCGGGATATAGAGCGCAAAGCATTGCAGCAGGCTCCCGCCCTCCCGCATCCGGAGCAGATCCAGGTGGCAATCATTGCTGCGGAGGTTTTTCGCGCCGCAGCTGCGGTAAACCTCGCAGGCGAGGGTATCGCAGTGCAAATCAACAAAGCGCATGTTGCTCATTTGGGTATGTCCTTTCTTTTGTGTTGTCTTATGGATGGAGCGCCGCGCGCACGGCGGCGCGGAAATCGTCCATGTTGCGGCCGTGGAACTGCCACCAGTGTTCCGGGTCCATGTGGCCGGAGGCTGTGCCGCGCGCAAAGCCTTCGCGGTGGCTCACGATTTCGTCCACGGAGATGGTTGGAAATTGGCCGATCAGGAACACGCAAAGCTCCACGGCGTTTTGCCAGATTTGATCGAAGTAGGGTTGTTGTGCCGCAGCATCGTAACCCACGATGTCAAATTCCGTCCAATATGCCATATGCGGCGGTTCGCAGATTTCAATGCCGATGTGGTCGTTGTTGTCGCTGCCGCCTGCATGCCAGCCCCGCATATCCCAGGGCAGGTACTGCATCACGCCCGCATCATCCAAAAAGGCATGAACGCATACCTCGCGGCCGTTCTGCTCGCTTGCAGGCTTGTTCCAAAGATCGAACCAGTCCGCAGCGCGGATGCCGGGTTCCGCCGTGCTGTGGATGGTGATGCCGCGGGGCACGATCGTGCGGCCCGCCTTGTAACAATCGTTTTCGGTCATCAGTTTTGTGACGATCTTTACCATGTGCGTTCCTCCTGATTGATGTTTGAGTGGAAATACTTTGCCGCTTCCGAACACCTTTGCGGCGGTTCGGAGAGGAATTTACTTTTGCGGAGCCTCGTTCTTCCTGGCCTGAAACAGATCCGGCGCAAGCTGTGCAAGCAGGATCGCCGCAAACACGAGCGCGCAGCCGAGCAGCTCCCGCATCGAAAGCGCCTGCCCGAGCAGCACCCAGCCCGCAAGCACCGCGAACACGCTTTCAAGGCTCATCAGCAGCGAGGCCATGGTTGGGCTTGTGTTCTTCTGCGCGATGATCTGCAGCGTATAGCCTACACCGGAGGAAAGCACGCCCGCATACAAAATGGGCAGCCATGCGGAAAGGATATCCGGCAGGCTGGGCTTTTCAAAAAGGAACATGGCCACGGCGCAGAGCAGAGAGCAGGTGAAGAACTGGATGCAGGACATGCGCACGCCGTCCACATATGGGGTGAAGTGGTCGATCACAAGGATATGGATGGAAAAGCAGAACGCACATGCAAGCACGAGCAGATCGCCCTTGCCGATGGAGAATTCCTCCGTAATGCAAAGAAGATACATGCCGACAGCCGCGATGAGCACGCTGATCCACACCGCAAGCGGCACCTTCTTTTTGAGAAAGATGCCGAGGATCGGCACGATGATGATGTAAAGCGCTGTGATGAAGCCCGCTTTGCCCACTGTGGTATAGCCAATGCCGATCTGCTGGAGCGAGCTTGCCACAAACAGGGCCGCACCGCAGCATACGCCGCCCAAAATGAGCTTTTTCTTATCCTGCGGCGGCTTGGGGATGGCAAGGCGCGCATTGCGCCGGTCAAAAAAGAGGATGACGGGCATAAGCGCTATGCCGCCCACAAGCGAGCGCACCGCGTTGAATGTGAAAGAGCCTATTTCATTTCCGGCATGTTGGGCGACGAACGCCACGCCCCAGATGAGGGCGGTCAGTACAAGGAGAAGGTTGCTTTGCAAGCTTTTTTTGTTGTTCATGCATTGAGGATTCCTTTTTAAAAATAGGGCGTTTTACAAGAAAGTACGCCGCTTGTATTGTATCACAAGCGGCGTGTTCCCGCAATTCGGGCAGGGAAAATGAGGCGTTAAGAATCGGCGTTTTCCACAAAGCAGGAATGAAGGATTCTCGGGAACACGGCTGCGCGCACGCGCTTGCGGTAAGCGCGCTCCCCCGCCTCCCGCCCGCCCATAAGCGATTTGTTTTGCAGCGTGTTATCGCTTACGCTGAAGAGCGCAGCCATGCGGTACCCGGCAAGCTCCGCCGCGCGGAAGGCCGCGGCCGTTTCCATCTCCACAGTGTTGCAGCCAAAAGCGAGGATTTCATCGATGCGGGAAAACTGGGCGAAGATCGTATCAATGCTGAAGTTGCGCGCCACATGGAAGCCCACACCCTCCTCCCCTGCGATGCGTTCCGCGGTTCGGATGAGCCGCGCGTTCAGCGCTGCGTCCGGGCATGCCCGCATCCCGAAGGGATCGTTTTGCGCGAGCGTGCCGGGAAGCAGATAGCGGCTTGTGCCGTCGCCACAGACGGAGGATTCCGGCACGACGATGTCGCCAAGGCGCATGGCGGGATCCAGCGCGCCCACAGAGCCGATGAACAGGCATGCTTCGCATGCCGTGAGCCCAAGCGCCAGCACCACATCCGTGCACACGGGCGCGCCGATGTGCGTTTTGATAAACGTGAGCGGCTCGCCCTGCGGGGGCGCCACCTCCCACACCATGGTTTCCGCGTTGGGTACGGGGGAAATGTATTCCGCCTGCCCGAAACAGGCGGGATCGAACATGGAAGGCTCCCACCAGGGGGCGAGAACGACATGCCGGCGGATGCGCTCCACCGGGACGCCGAGCGTTTCTTCCACCGCGCCCGCAGGCTCAGCGCCATAGCGGGCCATGCCGTCGAGCAGGGTTTGGTACAGGGGGTGGTGCTGCTTCATTGGGAGGCCTCCTTTTTTCAGAGCTTTTTGAACAGCCGCGCGCTCCAGAACTCCATGCCGAGTTCGTCGATGTAAAAATGCAGGATGCGTTTATAAGCTTTTGTTGCGGTGCTAAGAAAAATATGCGTTATGCCTTCCGCGCGGAGCGTATCCTCCAGATAAGCCATCAACGCGCGGCCAACGCCCCGGCTGCGGTATCCGGGGCGCACGTAAAGCTCTTCCACTTCAAAATACGGCGTATCGTCCGGAACGACGCTGCGCATGCGCTTGGCAGCTTCGGCTTTGCCGAACAGATAGCCGATGATCTCATCCGCTTCGCCATAAGCGGCAAAGCAGCGGTTTTCGCGCAGGAACGGCACATCGTCCGCAACGAAGCCATAAGTGCTGTTTTCAGCTTCCCATTCCTTTGAAAGCGCCGCGATCATGCGAAGCGCTTCCTCCGAATTGACCGGTTTAATGTTCGGCATGTTGCCCTCCTTTGTTGGCGAATGGAGCATGATGTGCAGGGGCTTGCAGACGGCGCTGCCAAACGGCAGGCGGTTCATGCGGGAACAGGAAGGGCGGCCTTTGGCCGCCCTTCCTGCAATCGCTTATGCCTGCACGGATTTCCTGAGTTCTTCTTCTTCCAAAATACGGTAGGCAACCTTGCCCACGAGCGTTTTGGGGAGTTCCGCGCGGAATTCGATGTCATAAGGCATGGCGTATTTGGCGACATGCTTGCGGCAATAGGCAAGCAGCTCCTGTTTGGTTTCCGCAGATGCTTCAAAGCCGGGCTTGAGCATCACGAACGCCTTCACCTTCTGCATTTTGAGCGGATCCGGCACGCCGATGACGCAGCTCATGTGCACCGCGTCGTGCGCATCGAGGATGTTCTCAATCTGGGAAGGGTACACGTTGTAACCGCTTGTGACGATCATGCGCTTGATGCGCTGGCGGAAATAAATGAAGCCGTCCTCATCCATCTTGCCAAGGTCGCCCGTGTGCACCCAGGTCAGGCTGTCCGCATGGGTGCGCAGGGTGTTCGCCGTCTCCTCCGGATGGCCAACGTATTCCATCATTACCGTGGGGCCGGAAAGGCAGATTTCGCCTTCTTCGCCGTATGGAAGCTCCTCCTCCGTGCCGACGCGGACGATCTTATAGAACGTATCCGGGAACGGGATGCCAATGCTGCCTTCGCGGGACATGTGGTATGGCGTCAGGCAGCTCGCGGTAACGCACTCGGTCGTGCCGTATCCCTCGCGCACCTCAATGGTGGCTTTGTGTTCCTTAAGGAATTTGTCAAAGCGCTTCTTGAGCTCCACGGAAAGCGAATCGCCTCCGGAGAACACGCCCTTCAGGCAGGAAAGGTCAAGATCCTCCAGGCCCGGGATGCGCAGCAATGCTTCATAAAGCGTGGGCACGCCCGCAATGAAGTTAGGCTTATGCTTCTTCAGCAGCTCGGCATAGGTCTGCGGCGTGAAGCGCGGGATCAGGATGCAGCGGCCGCCGTTCACGAGCATGGAATGAATGCTGACGCCAAGGCCGAAGCCGTGGAACATGGGCATGATGGCGAGCATCTTGTCGCCCGGCTTGAACATGGGGTTCGTGGCGATGATCTGTGCGCCGAGGGCATTGAAGTTGAGGTTGGAAAGCAGGATGCCCTTCGTTACGCCCGTGGTACCGCCGCTGTAGAGGATCACCGCGCCATCTTCCGCCTTGCGGGGGCGGATGTAGTTGCCGCGGAAGCGCTCCCCGTTTTTCAGAAAATCCTTCCAGAACACGACGGGAGCGTTTTTGGGGACGGGCGGGTATTTACGGCCTTCGGTGAGCTTGTAGCCAAGCTTCATAACGGGACTCAGCGCATCCGCAACGCTTGTGATGATCAGATGAGGCAGATCCACATTCGCGCGGATGGATTCAAACTTGCCATAAAACTGATCGAGCGTAATGGCGGCAACGCTGCCGGACTCCCTGATGTAAAACTCGATCTCGCCTTCGCTTGAAAGCGGGTGGATCATGTTGGCAATGGCGCCGACAAGGTTCACCGCATAAAACATCGCAACCGTCTGCGGCACATTTGGCATGCAGATGGTGACGCGGTCGTTCTCGCGCACGCCCATGGCCATAAGCGAACGGGCGCAGGCGCGGATTTCCTCCGCCGCTTTTTTATAGGTTGTCTTGCCGCCCATGAAATCCCAGGCGATGTAATCCGGATATTGCTCCGCGATTTCAAACACGGCCTCAGCCATGGTTTTTCTGGAATAGGTCAGCGTTGCGGGTACGGTGTCATAGAAGCGCAGCCAGGGCGCATGAACGATGCAGGTTTTGGTTTCGGGGGCGGGGCGCACGGCCGCTGTATTATAATTGATCATTAATTTAAATTCAACCTCCTGATTGGCGGGAAGCTCCAGCAGTTCCGGGTTTTGCAGAAGATGCTTCAGGAGCCGGATGGATTTGGAATAATAGTAACCGTCTGCGATGCGCTCATCCAGCGTGATGCCCAGCTTGAGCGTTTCGCGCATTTCAACCTTGCCCTCCGCGTCATGATAGGGCATGAGGCGCTTTTCGCCGATCGTTACGAACAGGGAGTTGGTGCCCCAGTTGTTCAGGTGATGATATGCGGCGTTGAGCTTGATGGAGCCAAGGTTGGAAAGGAAGATCGTGGCATAATTGGGATCGGTCTTGACAAGCGAGAGCGGCACGCGGCCATAATAATCCAGCCTGTGCAGGATCTTGATTATGATGCGCAGGATCCAGCGCGGGAATTTGAGCAGCATATCCATGCCGTCCGTTGAATTATCGGTGGCATTGGTTTCGCGATAGGTATGGATTTCCTTGTAAAGCTTCTGATGCACATCGTTGATCGTGTCCTCCGGCGCAAAGTAGAGGAACGCGAGCGATTCATGCGATTCATCGTTGAATTGCTTTTTGATGACGAACGATGCCGTTAAGCAGTTGCGCATATACATGCGGTTGCCCTGCACGAAGCGGTTCATGCGTGGGCGCAGCGTAACGGTTTTTACAATCGCTGTAAGGATTGCATGGAAAAACGTGTACTTGAATTCGGGGTTTTCGCGGTTTTTCTTCTCGAGGAACGCATTGAGGTTCGTAAGATCAACGTCCTCCTCGATGAAGGCTTCATTGTCGGCGCGGTTCGGGAACAGGTATGGGGTGAACCCGTGCAGTGCATCGAGGTCACGCAACCAATACCCGTCCCGGCGGTCGCCATGCCGCCGTTTTCGGGCTTCCATGTTATGAGTCCTCCATAAAATAAAATATAATACCCTGGCGCTGCCGCCCGTGCGCAGGGAAAGAAAAAAGATGATTCCCACGCACATACTATAACATGATGATTATATTCCAAAACGCAAAAAAAAGCAAATCCCGCCTTTTGGCGGGAAAAACTGGGTGTAAAAAAAGGCGTGCCTTTGGCCGGCAGGCGCCGGGAATCAATACTCTTCCCGGTCCGAACGATCCGTAAACTTGGTGTACTGCTCCAGCCAGGAAAGATAGACCGTGTCCGTGGGGCCGTTGCGGTGCTTGGCAACGATGACTTCCATCGTGTTGTCGTTCTCCGCTTCAATGTCCCCTGCCTCCGCATAAACGGCCGGGCGGTACAGCAGCATGATCACATACGCATCCTGCTCGATGGCGCCCGATTCGCGCAGGTCCGCCATGATAGGCCGGTGCCCGTTGGAGGTGCGCGATTCCGGGCCGCGCGAAAGCTGAGAAAGCAGGATGATCGGCACGTTCAGCTCGCGCGCAAGGATTTTCAGCGAGCGGGTTACATCGGAAATTTCCGTGGCTCGGTTATCGGAATTGCCGGCGGTTTTCATGAGCTGCAAGTAGTCGATCACGATGAGATCCAGCCCGCCGCGCGATTTTTGTTTGCGGCAGCGGCTGCGGATCTCCGCAACGGAAACGCCCGCCGTATCATCGATGTAAATGTTTGTGGCGGAAAGATCCGCGAGCGCGGTGGAAAGCTCGATAAGATCCGCATCCGTGGTGTTGCCTGTGTTGACCCGCTGCATGTCAACGCCTGCGTTTGCGCAGAGCATACGCCGCACAAGCTGTTCGCGGGACATTTCCAGGCTGAAGATGCAGATCGTTGCCCCTTTGAGCGCGGCGTTCTGCGCAACGTTGAGCGCAAAGGCCGTTTTGCCCATGGAAGGCCGCCCCGCCACGATGATGAGGTCGCTGCGCTGAAGGCCGGAGGTGAGCCTGTCGAGATCCGTAAAGCCCGTCGTGATGCCGGAGAGCTTCCCTTTGAGCGCCATCAGCTCGCCGATGTGGAAGTAGGTGTCCATCGCTGTCTTTTCGATGTGCACAAGCGTATCCTCGGATTTTTTCATCGAAATGTTGAAGATGCGCCGCTCCGCATCGTCCAGCATGTCGCCGACGGGGCGCTCGCCCGTCTGCGCGTCCTGAACGATGTCCGTGCCCGCGCGGATCAGCTGGCGCATGACGCTGCGGTCCTCCACGATGCGGATGTAATGCGAAACGTTTGCAGCGCTCGGCACAAACAGCGACAGCTCCGTAATGTAGCTGACGCTGCCCACGGCATTGAGCTTGCCCTCGCGCTCCAGCGCATCGATGAGGGTGACGCTGTCCACCGCATTGCCGCGGCTGTAAAGCTGAAGCATGGCGGCATAGATGTCCTGGTGTGCAGGCAGGTAAAAATCCTCGGGCTTGAGCGCCTCGCACACAAGCTCCGCCGCTTCGCGCGAAATCAGCATGCCGCCAAGCACGCTTTTTTCCGCCTCCAGGCTGTGCGGCAGCATCCGTGCCGTTGCTTGTCGTTGTTCCATGGGAAATCCTTTCGTCCGGATAAAAGTGAGTGTGGGCGGAGCCGAGCGAGAGCAGTGCGGGATGCAGCAAGGCGGAAGCCCAGTAAGCAAGGGAGTGCAAGGAAGCCGCTCCCGCGGCAACGCAGCGCGACCATTGCGCATTGTGGGCAATACGCGCGGCCTTTGCGGGGGATTTCCGCATCAGCACAGCCTTGCCGGAGGTTGCCGTATCCCTGCGGGAATAAGAGCAAGCCTCAGCCGCCTGCGGCGACAGCTCCTTTCGGAAAGGAGCCTGATGGCTTATCGTTCCTCCCAGAGCTCCCTTTCACGTTTCGGCATTAGTCCTTCTGCGCTGCCAGCACCTCAACGCTGAACTTCGCATCGGTGTTTTCGTACATGTGCGCTGTAACCTTGACGATGCCAAGGCTCTTGATGGGCTCCTCCAAGCGGATTTTTTTCTTATCCACCTCAATGTCATGCTGCTGCTTGAGCGCATCCGCAATTTCGGCCACGCCGATGGAGCCGAATAGCTTGCCGTTTTCGCCTGCCTTTGCATATACTTTTACGGTCAGGCCGCTCATTTCGTCCGCGAGCTCCTTTGCACGCTGGCGCTGCATATCAAGGCGGTGCTTGTCCGCGCCCTTTTTGACCAGAGCGGCGTTGATGCTGTTGGCATCCGCAGGAATCGCAAGCCCCTTGGGGAGAAGGAAGTTACGCGCGTAGCCATCGCTCACGTTGGCGATCTCGCCCGCTTTGCCGGTTCCCTTCACGTCTTTCTGTAAAATCACTTTCATTATGTTCCGACCTCCTTTAAATAGGTTTGTATGCTTTCTGTGAGCTTTGCTACGGCCGCGTCCATCGTCGTGCCATGCAGCTGCGCGCCGGCCACCGTCAGGTGCCCGCCGCCGCCGATGCGCTCAAGAATAATCTGCACGTTGATGTCCCCAAGGCTCCGCCCGCTGATCATGACCGTATCGCCCATGTCCGCAAGCACGAAGGACGCCTCGATCCCCTTGATGGAGAGCAGCGCATCCGCTGCCTGCGCCGCAATAAGAGAGCCGTTTACCACATCCGCCGGGCAGGTGGAAATGGCGATGCCGTGTTCCATCACAAGCGCGGTTTCCACAACGCGCGTCCTATCCCGGAAGGTCTGCATATCATCCTGATACATCAGCTTTACAAGGTTGTTGTCCGCACCGCCCTTGCGCAGGTATCCCGCCGCTTCAAAGGTACGCGCGCCCGTGTTGAATGCAAAGCGTTTGGTGTCCATTGTGATGCCGGCGAGCAGAGCGCTGCATTCAAAGGCCGTGGGCCTCAGATGGTCGTCGAAATACTGGAGCACCTCGGTGACCATTTCGCAGGTGCTGGAAGCGCCTGCTTCCAGATAATTGAGCGTGGGGTTTTGCAGGGAGTCCACGCTGCGGCGGTGATGATCGATAATCACGGTTTTGCCTGCCCGCTCATAGAGCTCGGGATCCAATACGGAGCTTTCACGCTGCGTATCCACAATGATGAGCACCGAACCCGGCCGGAGCATCTGCACAACCTGCTCCGGGGTGCGGATGGAATCATGGTAAAGCTTGTTGGAGCGCATTGTGTCGATCGCACCGTCGATGGTGGTGTTGGGCTCATCCAGCACGAGGTACGGCTTGCACCCAACGCCCATCGCGCAGCGCATCAGGCCGAGCGCCGCACCGATGCAATCCATGTCCGGATAGCGGTGCCCCATTACGAACACCTGATCCGCGCCTTCCATCAGCTGGCGCAGCGCCTTTGCAAACAGCCGCGCCTTCACGCGGGATTGCTTGGTTGTTGCAACCTGCCGCTTGCCGCCATAAAACGCATACTGCGTGCCGCGCTTAACGACCGCCTGGTCGCCGCCCCGGCCGAGCGCAAGCTCCATGCCCTGCCGCGCGGATTCATCCGCCTGGGCGATGCGGTTTTCCACGCCCACGGCGATGGAAAGCGTAACCTGCTGCTCCGTGCCGGTTTCGATGCCGCGCACGGCGTCGAGCAGGGAAAAGCGCTGCTTTTCAAGCTCCGCGATGCGCTTTGCCTCGAACACGACGAAAAAGCGGGCGTTTTCGTAGCGCCGGTATGTGCCTTCAATCCCCGTCACAAATTCGCTCACAAGCCGTTCCACTTCTGCGAGCACCGCGTTGCGGTGAAACTGCTGATCGGCGTTAAGCTCGTCGTAATTGTCCACATAAATGAGGGCCACGATCGGCATCTGCTCCTCATATAGGCGGGAATAGTGCAGCGCTTCCGTGCGGTCGATCCAGTATTGGAACACGAGCCGGCGCGCATTTGGGTTTTCGCGCTGCACGGGCACGCTCATCATCTGGAAGTTTCTTCCGTTGATTTCAAACGGCTGCGCCTGTGTGGGGAAGCGGGTCTCCAGACCCGGCACAAGCTTCGTGATGTCCTTCCCCCTGTAAATATCATGGAATGCCGCATTGCCCCACAGGATGCGCCCCTCGCTGTCGAACAGCAGCGCGGGAATGCCGATGCTGTTCATGATCTGTGCAGAAGCGGAAGTGTTTTCCAGAAAGATATCGTCCATGGCCGTGCGCACATCCCGCCGCAGCGCGCGGAGGGAAAGCAGCGCGCCGAGAAGCGCCAAAAGCGCCGCAAGGCCAAACGCCAGCCCAAGCCAAAGCGGCCGCATTATGGCCGCCAGAACACCGCACGCCAGGCATGCTGCCGCGGCGAGCAGGATAATCGGGATCTCCGGCTTTCTGTTCATGTTCTCCGCTCCCCTTGCAAAGAAAAAAGTTAACGCTGCCCCTGATTGTCCCGCGAGCGGAAGCGCCGCCTGAGCCGCGAGATGCGGTCGACCAGCCCAAGGATCAGGAGGAAGATGGCGCTGTATGGGAACAGCATCACGATGCAAGTATAAAAAAGTGCGCGGCGCAATTTCCCGTTGCCGCCCGTGATGCGCGTAAGGAAATCCATAAAACACACACCCATGAGCAGGAGCGGCAGGAAAATCACGCATTCTGCGACAACGAACACCGCGTTTGCATTATTGAGCTTGAGCAGCAGCACGAGAAGCGCGCTGACGAACAAAACGGCTGCGCCGATGGTGTAGTTTTTGGAAAGCTGCCAAAGCGGGAACGGCGCCATGGGCTTGAGCTGCGCCTTTGCAGCAAGCGCCATGCGCCTTGCGAGCACAACATCCATGAGGCCGAACGCCATGCCGCAGGATACGATTATGATGCAGGTGATTTCCGGCGCAAGCAGGCTTGCCGCCCGCAGCAGATCCACCATGGGTTCCGTCGCAGCGGCATCAAAGCCGGCCTGCGCGAACTCTCTGCCGAGGCTTGCCATCGCGTCCGCCAGGGTAAGAAGGGTTTCCTCCATCGCTGCAAACGGCCCTTCCCCCGCAAGCAGGGAAGGCAGGCAGAGCAGGCAATAATAGCCGGCTGCAATCGCTGCGGCCGCGCTGACAGCGGCCGTGCGGTAAGGCTTTTTGAAGCGCAGACAACAGCCCACGCACAGAGAAGCGGGCGCGAACAGGGCAAGCGCATACAGCGTTTGCGTGCTGCCGAAGCACACAAGGAGCACTGCGGCAGCCGTGCCGAGGGACACAGCGCAGCAGATGCCGCCCCAGGCCGCCCACACAAAGCCGAACACTGCGGGCAGCAGCAGGAACAGCGTCTCCACATATACGCCAAGCACGGCCGCAAGGCCGAAAAGAACGCAGAGGGCAATCTGTTTCCAGGTTGGTTTCAAATGCTGCTTCAATCCCACAAACTCCCAATTTACTTTATAGATATTTCTTATTATATCGCGCCCACCGGCAATTGGCAATCGGCAAAGACAAGCGGGAAAAAGAAGCGCGGCGCGCTGAATATAAAAGTGCGAAAGGTGAAAAATGAAAGGGGCCGCCTCCACTGCCTTGGATTGAATCAGGGAAGGCGGCCGCATGGGTTTACCCTTTTGTTGTGTGACTGTGGATCACCGGCGCTTGCGGCTGCGAGCTGCGAACGCAAAGAGGGAGACGCCCGCAAGGAACACAAGCAGAATCATTGCGCTGGTTCTGCCGCCTGTTTGCGGCGGATTCAGCGGAGGCAGGGTCGGCACGGGAACATCGTCCGGAGTCGGTGTGGGTGCCGGCGTAGGATCATTGCTCGGGGTCGGGGATACTGGTGCGCTCGGGGTCACCGTCGGCGTCGGCGTCGGGGTCACCGTCGGCGTCGGCGTCGGGGTCACCGGTGCGCTTGGGGTCACCGTCGGTGTCGGTGTAGGGGATGTGGTAGGCGCCACATATGTGTTCTTTACTGTCGCGCCTGTGGCATCAACCAGAGAGAGCGCCCCAAGATAAAACCAGCTCCATGCGCTTGTGTCGTTGGTGAAGTCGATATATCTTTGGTTGTCAGTGTTATTTACGCCAATGGTGACCGATTTGCTTTCTCCCGTGGTGAAGGTGTTGAATCCACTCCAGAAGTCCGTGTGGTTGATAGCGAGATTCTCGAGACTACCATTGTCAAGCGGAGCTTCCTTGGCCGCGCTTACCAAAGCCTTCTGCTGCTGCGCGTTCAGAGCGGTTTCTGTCCAAATATAAAAACTGCTTCCTTTTTTTAAGATGATCAAGTTGGTGCTGACATCGAAATACGTCGTGCTGTTCGGCGTGGTGCGCGTCAGGCCGCCCACCGTCAGCGAAGCAGGCTGGGGCTGCATATAGGACGGCGTGTAATTTGTAAGAGGATCCTCTTCTACCGTGTACTGGATCGGCATGCCATCTGCATCGTATTCCGCGATGCCGGGAAACGTGCCGGCCCAGTTGCCCTCCGCAGTGAGATCCTTACTGGCAACAACGCGCTCGCCGCGCATCAGACGGACCGTTACTTTTTCGGGGCGCTGCGCCTCGTGGCCTTCGTCGTCCCACGTTTTGGCCACAGGGATGTCAATCGTCGGTATTTGGGACGGCGGCTCGGCAAGCGCGGCCGCGCAAAGCCCAAGGACAAAGCAGAATATCAGGGCAATGCTTAGACCTTTTTTCATGTTTTTCGACCTCCAGATAAAATTTCATTGTAATGGAGCGCAAGTAAATTCTTTCAGGATCTCCAGGAAGCCGAAGATTTTGAAAGAAAGACAAACGAATGCTCCACTTATAATGATATGTAAGATATGCTTCATTATAAAAAACGGCGATTACATTTAGGTTGCATTTCCGACCCTTGTGACATGAAACCAAAAGTTCACATTTGCGCCACAATTAAAAGGCTGCTCTCAAGAGAGCAGCCTTGACTAACGTTCTTCAAAATTAAGGGTTTGGTTTACTCAATCCGCCACATAAGGCAGAAGGGCAACGATGCGGGCGCGCTTGATCGCGATTGCAAGCTCACGCTGATGCTTTGCGCAAACGCCGCTCATCCGGCGGGGCATGATCTTGCCGCGCTCGGTGACGTACTTGCGAAGCCTTGCGGTGTCCTTATAATCGATATGGTCAAGCTTATCCACGCAGAAACCGCAAACCTTGCGGCGGCTCTTGCGCGGGCCGCGGGGCCTCATTTTACGTTCCTCCATGATAACACTCCTTTCAGTGATGATCGCATCCGGCGAACGGTTTGCTTAGAAAGGCAAATCGTCGTCGTCCACGTCGGTAAAGCCTTCGGGGGCAACCGCCTGGCTTTCGCCGCCGCGGTAGGGTTCCGAAGGGGAGGGAGCGCCGCCGTAACCGGCGCCGTCCCTGTCGCGCGGGGTAAGGAATTCAACCTCGTCCGCGACGACCTCGGTCACATACCGCTTTGTGCCGTCCTTGGCGTCATAGCTGCGGTTCTGCAGCTCGCCCACGACCGCAACCTTGCGCCCTTTAGCAAGATACCTGCCGCAGAGATCCGCAAGCTGCCGCCATGCCACGACGTCGAAAAAATCGCTTGCGCGTTCGCCCTGCTGGTTGGCAAAGCGGCGCTGTACCGCGATGCGGAACGTGCAAACGCTCGTGCCGCTGCCGGTGGTGCGCACGTCGGGATCCTTGGTGAGGTTGCCGATGAGGAAGACTTTGTTCATTGCGATACCGACCTTTCTGCTGAAAAAAACGGTGTGCCGTTACGCTTCCTTGCGAACGACGAGGTAACGAAGGACGTTCTCATCGTTGTTGAAGTTGCGCTCCAGCTCACGGGGGAACTCAGGCGCAGCCGAAAACGTGGTGAGCACGTAATACCCTTCGGTCTTGTAATCGATGGGATAGGCCAGACGGCGCTTGCCCCATTCGTCCACAGACTCGATCTCACCGCCGTTTGCGGTGATGATGCCGGAGAACTTTTCGATGATGGCCTTGATGGCTTCCTCTTCCAGTTCCGGCGTGATCACGTACAGGTTTTCGTATTTGTTCACGCTTTTCACCTCCTTATGGTCTGATGGCGTTGCCCCAAAGGCAACGCAAGAAGCACGCTAGCGCTCTATTATAGCACGTCCCGAAGCGGAAATGCAAGCCGCTTCGGGACGTTTTGAACATTATTTTGCCGGTTTCCGCGCTGCAATCAGGTAGCGATGCTCCATGCTTTCCACATAGCCGCGCTCCGCCAGCTCGCATTCGAGCGCAAACAGCTCCTGCGTACAGCGGTCCACGGAAAAGCCCGGAAACTCCCATTCGATCATGTGCGCATAATACACGAGCGCGCCGGTATCATAAAAACGAAGTTTGGGGAAGTATTCCTTTGCATCCAGCACCTCGAAGCCAGCCTGCGCAAAAGCCTCGCAATCCGCGGACAGATGGTGCTCCGGGCAAGGGGGGCGATAATCCCGAAGAAGCCTGCGCGCAAGCAGCGCATTGTTCCGCCCGCCCACCTGCTCGGTCAGGAACACGCCGCCGGGCCTCAGCACGCGAAGCAGCTCGTCGGCGCGGTATGCGCCATGGCGGCAAAACGCAACATCAAACGCATTGTCTGCAAACGGCAGCGGTTCCTCTGCGGCGTCGCATTCCTCCACATGAATGCCGAGCGGTGCAAGCTCGTTGCGGTAGCTTTCCACATTCGGCCCCCAGGCTTCCGTGGCGGCCGTGTTTTCATAAGGGTGGCGCAGCGAAAGCAGAAACGCGCCGCCCGTGTCCACCTCAAGCAGTTGGTCCGCATAATGGAGCCGCCGCTGCACCTCTGCATAAAAATCCCAGGGCAGCGGTTCCTGCTCCCAACGGCCGTCCAAGTGGGCGAAATCCCAGCCGCTGAACGGGAACGTTTCTTCAAAACGCCAAAAATTATAGAGTTCGTCGCGGGTCATATTCTTCCTCCAATATCGCGTTCACGCTCCGCAACAACATCGGTTCCAACGGGGCGGCTCAGCCCAGCTTTGCAAGGCCGAGCGCAAGGCGGCGGAGCGCCTCGCTGCGCCCGAGCAGCACAGCGATCTCAATCGCCCCGCCGGGTGTGACCTGCTTTCCGGCCAAAGCGATGCGCACCGGCCAGAGCAGCGTGCCGTTTTTCATCCCCTGCTCTGCCGCCATGCCCAGCAGAAGGCCGTGGATGGATTCCTCCGTCCAATCCGGCAGGGCCGAAAGCGCGGGGATCACAAGCGAAAGCACCGCCTTTGCCACCTCCGGGTTGGTCTTGGACTTCTTGTTGGTGAAAAGCTCCGGGCTATAGGTTTCGTCAAGCTGCGCAATAAAATCCACCATATCGGGGATCTGGGTGAATACCTCCGTGCGCGGCTGCAAAATGCGCGAGAGCACGGCATGATCCATCCCTGCCACGCCGGCCTTTTCATAATAAGGCAGCGCGTGTGTGGTAAACTCAGCGGGGCTGAGGCGGCGGATATATTCCGCATTCATCCATGTGAGCTTGTTCACGTCGAAAATCGCGGGGGATTTGCTCATCCCCTCCACGCTGAAGGCCCGGATGAGCTCCTCCATCGTGAAAAACTCCCGCTCGTCGCCGGGATTCCAGCCGAGCAGCGCCACATAGTTGACGATTGCTTCCTTCAGGTAGCCCTTTGCGAGGAAGTCCTCATAATACGCATCGCCGTCGCGCTTGGAAAGCTTGTGCTGCGCATCGCGCATGATGGGCGTCATGTGGATGTACACGGGTTTTTCCCAGCCGAAGGCATCATAAAGCAAATTATACTTCGGCGTGGAGGCAAGATATTCGTTGCCGCGCATCACATGGGTGATGCCCATGGTGTGATCGTCGATCACGTTGGCGAAATTGTAGGTCGGCATGCCGTCCGCCTTGATGAGGATCATGTCGTCCAATTCCGCGCAGTCCACGGCGATGTGGCCGTAAATGATGTCGTCAAACGATGCTTCGCCGGATTCCGGCACATTCTGGCGGATGACATATGGTTCGCCTGCAGCAATACGCCGCGCGATCTCTTCCTTGGGCATGTGGAGGCAGTGCTTGTCGTACTTAAAGGTTTCGCCGCGCGCAGCGGCAGCCTCCCGGCGTGCATCCAGTTCCTCTTTGGTGCAGAAGCAATAGTATGCCTTGCCCTCGCGCACGAGCTGTTCCGCGTAAGGCAGGTACATATCCTTGCGTTCGCTCTGAATATACGGGCCGTAACCGCCACCCACGTCCGGGCCTTCGTCCCAATCCATGCCGATGTCGCGGAGCGTGCGGTAAATGACGTCCGTCGCGCCTTCCACATAGCGCGCCTGATCGGTATCCTCAATGCGGAGGATGAATTTGCCGCCGTTGTGGCGCGCGAACAGGAACGTGTACAGCGCGCTCCTGAGGTTGCCAAGGTGCATATAGCCCGTCGGGGACGGGGCAAACCGGGTTCTGACTTCCATTTGGAATACGTTCTCCTTTCGGTGATGGATGAAAACCGAAGCGGGTACGGAGCCTTTTGGCTTACCGCTTCCTCAAAGCCGGGGATTGCTAAGCGCAGCGATCCTTGCCAACCAACTGTCAGGGATGAATTGTCAATTCACCTTAAAGCTGTCCTTCAGGCCCACGGCGCGGTTGAACACAGGCGCTTCCTTTTTATGATCCAGATCGGCGCAGAAATACCCCACGCGCATGAACTGGAAGCGGTCGCCCGGGGCCGCTTCGGCAAGCGCGGGCTCCACGAAGCCGCGCTGCACGCAAAGCGAAGCCGGGTTCAACCGTTCAATGAAATCGCGCGCATCGTCCTCGCCCGCATCTTCCATCAGGGGTTCATACAGGCGGAACTCGGCGGGAACCGCGTCCGGAGCGCAAAGCCAGTGCAGCGTCCCCTTCACCTTGCGTTCGCATTCGCCGCTCTTCGTGGCGGGGTCGTAAGTGCAGTATACTGTTGTTACGCGGCCCGTTTCATCGGTTTCCCAGCGTTCGCACTTCACGATGTACGCGCCCTTCAGGCGCACCTCGCCCTCGGGCTTCAGGCGGAAGTATTTTTTCGGCGGGTCATAGGAGAAATCCTCCCGCTCAATGTAAAGCTCCCGGCCGAAGCGGACGGTGCGCGTTCCGGCCTCCGGGCTGCCGGGCAGGTTTTCGATTTCGACCTCCTCGAACCTGTCCTCAGGCCAGTTTTCGATGACGACCTTGATCGGGTCGAGCACGGCCATCATGCGGTAAGCATGGGCGTTGAGGTCTTCCCTGAGGCAATGCTCAAGCATCGCGGTATCCACCACGGAATCCGCCTTCGCCACGCCCGCGCGAACCAGAAAATCCTTGATGGCTTCCGCCGTGTAGCCGCGCCTGCGAAGGCCGCAGAGCGTCGGCATGCGCGGATCGTCCCAGCCGGAAACGTAGCCTTCTTCCACCAGGCGGCGCAGGTAACGCTTGCTCATGATGGTGTTGGTCAGGTTCAGCCGGGCGAACTCGATTTGCCGCGGCTTGTGTTCAAACTCGCACTGTTCAACCACCCAGTCGTACAGCGGGCGGTGCGCCTCATACTCCAGCGAACAGAGCGAATGCGTGATCCCTTCAATCGCGTCCTGAATCGGGTGCGCGAAATCGTACATGGGATAAATGCACCACTTGTCCCCCGTCTGATGATGTGGGATGTGCAGGATGCGGTAAAGCGCGGGGTCGCGCAGGTTGATGTTCGGGGAGGCCATGTCGATCCTGGCGCGGAGCGTGCGGCTGCCGTCCGGGAACTCGCCGTTCTTCATGCGGGTGAACAGGTCGAGGTTTTCGTCCACGCTGCGTTCCCGCCAGGGGGAGTTTTTGCCGGGTTCGGTCAATGTGCCGCGGTATTCGCGCATCTCGTCCTTGGTGAGGTCGTCCACGTACGCAACGCCCTTTTTGATGAGCTTTACGGCAAGCTCATAACAGGTGTCAAAATATTCCGAGCCGAAGCGCAGCTGATCCCAATCGAACCCCAGCCAATGGATGTCGTACTTGATTGCGTCAACGTATTCCACATCCTCCTTGGTGGGGTTGGTGTCGTCAAAGCGCAGATTGCATTTGCCGCCGAACTTTTCGGCCATTGAAAAGTCAACGAACAGCGCCTTCGCGTGGCCGATGTGCAGGTACCCGTTCGGTTCGGGCGGGAAGCGCGTTTGGATGTGCGACAACCCCTTTTGTTCGATATCCTGCTCGATGAATTCCTCGATAAAATTTTTCGGCGCCGCTTTGAGTTCTTCCATTCGTTTCACGCCCTTTCATAAAAAATAACAGTCATATTTTGCACGGGTTCCGTACAATACAGACTATTATCTAAAATATTATGGAAGATGTCAACGCAAAAAGCGTGATTGTGCGTTTTACGACGCATCTACATAACGAATTTCGTTGCCGCAGTATGCGAGAAAGCGGAACAATCCTTCCCGGGAAAGGGCAACGGAGGCGTTTGCCGCGCAGGGGTGCGCGCAGACGGTCTCCATGCTTAAAATATCGCGATCAACAGCCACGGTGATGCCGCGCGCACTTTCCCGCGCAAGCGCAAGGGGCGTGACGGAGCCGGGCAGGAGTCCAAGCTTGTCCATGAGCTCCTCCGGCGTGCAGAAGGAAAGGCGGGATGTGCCGAGCTGGCGGGAAATCTCTCCCGTGCGGAACGTTTTTTCCGGGGAAAGCAGGAGCAGCACGAACACGCTGCGCTTGCGGTCGGCAAGGAACAGGTTTTTGAAATGCTGCGCGCCCGCATCCAAGCCGATGCCCTCGCAATCCGCCATGGTGCGTGCAAGGTCGTGGTTGTAATAGCGGTATTCGATTTCAAGCGTGTCGAGGAGCGCGAGCGTTTTCCGCGCGGCGGGCTGAACGAACATAGGCATACTCCTTTCAATTCCTTCTGTGGGCAACGTGAACCGCTCTCTGCGAGCATCGTGTTCAACGGAGACAAGGCAACCCTCGGTCGCCTGCGGCGAATTACGCTGCGCTCATGGGGTAAGGACAATCCTCAGTCGCCTGCGGCGACAGCTCCTTTTAAAAGGGGGTGGCAGCACCGAAGGTGCTGACGGGGGATTGCCGCAAACCGCGACCTTTGCGCACTGCGAGCTGCGGCGTGAGCCGCTGACAGGGGATTGCGTTGCAGCCGCCCCCAATTAACGATCAACCATTCCCCATTCACTATTCCCATTACTTATGATACGGTTCCCCGTTCATGATCTTGAAGGCGCGGTAGGCCTGCTCCAGCAGCATGATGCGGAAAATCTGGTGCGAAAATGTCGGCCTTCCAAAGGAAAGGCGGAAATCCGCCCGCGCGAGCACCTCCGCAGAATGGCCGAGCGAGCCGCCGATGGCAAACGCAATGCGGCTTTTGCCCGCGCCCATCCAGCTTTGCATGTGCGCGGCAAGCTGTTCGCTTGAAAGCTCCGCGCCGCGTTGGTCGAGCGCAACGAGGAATTCCCCCTCGCCGATGCGCGCAAGCATCCGCCTGCCTTCGGCTGATTTTACCTGCTCCCGCTGCGCTGGGGAAAGCTGCTCCGGCGCGCGCTCGTCCGCAAGCTCCACGATCTCAACCGCCGCATAGCGCGAAAGCCGCTTCACGAATTCCGTCACGGCGTCCGCATAAAAGCGTTCCTTCAGCTTCCCGATGCACAGAATGCGGATGGTCATAAGCAATTCCCCTCAATCAATTTGATATCGTTCCCCAACCCGGTCACGGTGCGCCACGGAAAGCGCGAACGCTTGGTCCGGAATATCGCTTGCGCGGAGCACGCCGCGCACGGTTTCAAGCGCAAGGGATTCAAAATTGTTTTCCCGGCTCAGGTGGCCGAGCACCGCGCGGCGCACGCCGCGGCCATACAGCGCGGTGAGCGCCGCGCCGCATGCATCGTTGGAAAGGTGCCCGAAATCGCCCAAAATGCGCTTTTTAAGCGGATAAGGGTACCGCCCGGCTTTGAGCATATCTACATCGTGGTTGGATTCGATCAGGATGAGGCTGCTTCCCGCCACCGCATCCAGCATGCGCTCGTTGACCCGGCCCGCATCCGTCAGGATGGAAAGCTTGCTTCCGCCGCAACGGAATACGAAGCCTACGGATTCGTTTGCATCGTGCGGGGTTTTAAACGGCAGCACATTCACGCCGCCAAGATAAAAATCCCGTTCGGTTTCAAACATGCGCACCTGCGCGGAAGGAATCTCGCCGATGAGCGGCAGCATGCCGCGCCAGGTTCCGGCGTTGGCGTACACCGGCAAGCCATAGCGCCGCGCCAGCACCCCTACGCCCTTAACGTGGTCGCTGTGCTCATGGGTAATAAGAAGGCCCGAAAGCTGCTCCGGCGCAACGCCCGCTTCCGCAAGCGCATCCGCAACAACGCGCCCCGGCAGGCCTGCATCTACCAAAATCGCAGCGCCGTCCGCCGCGATGAGCAGCGCATTGCCGGATGAGCCGCTGTAAAGCGGGCAAAACCACATGTGTCCGAGCCCCTTTCACCGAATAAATCATGCTCGTTATTTTACCACGCCCACCCGCATGCGTCCATATCATAACGCCGGTTTGCCGCGCATGTCCTCCGCAAGGTTGCATTTATACAGAATGCAACGCAAACTCCCTGGTTTTTGTGCAATTTCTGCACTTTTTAAGTAAAAAATACCGAAAAATACTTGAATCCGCTAACGTTACATTGTAAGAACAGAGTCGGCATAGCGCCGCTCTGGGCCTGCCTTTTGCATGGCGCACCCTGCATAAACGGCAGCGCAGGCACTTTGTAAACAGCCTGTTAATTGGTAAATTGTAGATTGACGCAAACTATGCCGTCTGCTAAGATAAAACCATAGCAAGCCATTAATTTAACGTTTCTATATAAATTCCGTTTTAACTTTTGTTTCCGTTTGATCCGAGTTTGTTCCCGCCCGGCAGGCGGGCGGGAGGAAAGCACAGACTAAGCCATGAAGAGTTATTGGGGTGACGCTTTAAGACGTGGTATCTTTTGCACTTTCCCGACGAATACACAAGACAAATCCAGGTGAAGAAGAAAGGGAACAGAATCATGAAAAAATTTGTGGTATTTATGTTGGCTGCTCTGTTCCTGCTTGGCAGTTTCCCTATGGCGTTCGCGGAAGGCGATATTATGCCGTTGTGGGATTGTGACCATTCTTGTGGAAGCGATCCTACTGGATGGGAAGAGAGTGACAGAGGTTGCTATAGTATGTGGGTCAACAAATATTTTTGTAGGGAATGTGGCCGTCAGACATCGCAGGATGTAACTATTGAATGGCATCACCTGGGGCCGTTTTTTTGGGAGGTCGAATATGATGCGGCCAATGGACAAACTGTTACGACTCGCATCTGTGATGAATGCGGAAGACCTGCATAGTAGAAGCGTATAGAAATATGTGAAATACGGCACAACTCATGCAAGGGTGCGCGCTTCCTTGCGCACCCTTGAGTCAATATCAGGGGGAATGCTATGGCAATTAAAACTAGCATGATGCAGCTCCTTCGCTCCCCGGTGAAGCTTATCGTGTTCCTCTTGGCCTCCGCGCTTGCGTCGGCTATGCTGTGCGTTGGGCTGAATCTCAGCGCCAACGCAAATGCCAACATAAAGGCGGCGGACGAGGTTTTTACGACAATAGCCGTGCCGGAGGTTTATACTCCTAGAGGCAGGTTGGTAAGGAGCCTTACCCGCGAGGAGCGAGACAAATACACAGACCCCGAGACCGGCATATTAAAGATGCCGCCGGAGCTGACTGAGACTGTACTGATGCCCGCCGCCGTTACCGAAGAAAAGCTGGACATTACAGATTTACGAAACGCGCCTGGCGCAAGCCTTATTGATATGCGCATGCGGTTCGGCGCGTGGGTTAAGGGCGAAAATCAGCTTAGCTTTGGCATGGACTGCAACCGCTTTCCCGGGCTGGACGATATTATCATATTCACCTATGATGGTGAAGTGCCCCTTGTGATACAACCGGGCAGCGGCAAAGCCCAGATACCGCTTACCGTAAGCTTTTCCGCAAGCCCGTTTTATAAATACAGCGGAAGCCTGACCCTTTTCACCGTAAGAATGCTGCCGGAAATGCTGTCTGCCTCCGCTGTAGGCCTGCCGGAAATGTTCGACCTTGGCAGCGAATATCTGCCGGGAAGCTTCGTACTCGAGCCGGGCAAACAATATATTGTTATGCTGAGCTGGGTGGAGCCCAGCCAAAGCTACGGTGCAGACGGAGCGTTTATCGAAAGCGGCGCGGTATCCTCCGCCATGCTTTCCACCGACCCCTTCCACAACCCCAGAAACTTCCCTTATTCCAAGCAGTCCCTAAGGCAAAGCACCGCGTTCGGCCTGTCGCTGGACAACACCGCGATCATGCCGTATCTGCCAATAGATGAATATAGCGATGGCTTTTTTGAAACGGAACAGGGTGCGTACTTCACCGAGGCTATAGAGGCCCTCAAGATAAACACAAACTCCCTTACCGCCATAACCACGCGGGACATGGGCGCCATGCGCCCCTTCCACAACGGCAATGTGTTTATATCAGAGGGACGCGCCTTTACGCGGGAAGAATATGACGCGGGCGAAAGGGTATGCGTCGTAAGCTCGGCCATGGCTCAGCTTAACGGCTGGGAGCTTGGCGATACGCTGCAACTCGCCTTTTACGACTGTGAGCCGGAGCAGTACAACGACGACCCGGACAATATTAACCCCACTATGGAATGGCACTATTCCGCCTATACGGACGAAACAGACGGCTTTTTTGACGAGGGCGAATACACCATCGTAGGCATGTTCGACGGCCACGTGGAGCAGTATCAGCGCAAGGAATACAACAGCGACATAGACAAGCTGCACATGGTACACTGCATTATCCCGGAAAGCTCCGTGGAAAACGCCCCGGAGCCGTATCTGTACAAATACACCACGTCGATACGGCTGGATAATGACAAGGCGATAGACTTCATAAACCATATACAATCTTCGCCCCTTATGGCACCGCCGGAGGGGGAGCCTACACCCTTCGAGCTTCGCCTTACCGTGTATGACCAAGGGTATTCCTTCGTTGCCCCGGGGCTTACACAGCTTTCAAGGATAAGCGGCATAACGCTGATTTGCGCCATAGCGGTGGCGGGACTGGCCGTCGTGGTGTTGAGCCTTGTGCAGGCGCTCCGCTGCCGAAGGGAGCTGGCCATAATGCGTATGCTCGGCACGCCAAGGCGCAAGGCGCTTGTTATTGCCCTTGCCGCCGTAGCCCTTGTATGCGCGCTGGGAGCGGGCATAGGAGCCTATGCGGGCAGCGCAATATCCACCGAGGTTGCCCAAAAGGTAGTTGAAAGTGCCGATGAAAATGCCGCCGACACCACCTTCACCGCCATGATGGGGGAAGGCAAAAGCAATGAATTCGACTTTACACTGGAAAGCGACCCGGCGCTTGCCATCGCAGCCTTCGCTGCGGTAAGCGCGGCGTTCTTGCTGCTGTCGCTCGTGTTCATCGCGCCCCAGACAAAACGCTCGCCCATGGCGCTGCTTGGCGAAAAGGAGGAATAACCCATGTACATGGCATGGATAAGCTTCACAAGGAATCCGCGTTCAAACCTTGCGGTAATAGCCCTTGTGGCGGCGCTTGCGGCCTTTATTTCCATATTCGCAAACAGCATAACCATGAGCGAGGCGGAGCTTGAAAACGCCTACGCCACCATTCCTGTGGACGCTTATATCATGGGCGCTTCCGCAACGCAGCCGCCCCGCTTTAACGATGAATTGTATCAGCAGATTCTTTCAAGCGGGTTTGTGGCGGCTTCGCGTGCTGCCGCGGAATGTCAGGTGCATTCCAGGGATACCCTGCGCGCGCTCGACTCCATCGAAATGGACGCTGCGCTTTCGGAATATGCGCCCGGCATTGAATGGCTGGAAGGGTACGATGAAAGCCTGTTCGCCGGGGAGCAAGCCGTGTGCATTGCACCGCGCAGCGCGGAGCTTGCCCTTGGGGAGGAAGCCCGGCTTCCGATGCGGACGCGGCGCAGCGTGGTGGCTGTGCTTACGGTTGTTGGGCTGTACGGCGGCGGGTATGATGGATTTGGCGGCGCAACGTATTACTGCCCGCTTCCTGTTCTACGCGGGCTATATGAAGAAAACGGGATGCCATTTTCGTATTGCGGCCTTGAAATGGAGCTTTGCAACACCCGCGAACTCGGTACATTTAAAGCGCAGATGCGGGAACTTCGGTTGGACGGAGGGATGACGCGCCTTGTGGTGAACGACGCGCTGTTACTGAGCGTGACGACACAGCTGCAGCGGCATATTGAGCTGCTGAAAGCGCTTCTGCCGCTTCTGTTCGCATTTGCGGCCGCGATTGGCTTTGTGCTGAGCTTCCTGCTTTTGCGCGGGCGGCGGCGCGAAGCGGCTGTAATGCGCTCACTCGGCGCAAAACGGCGCCGCGTGTTCGCAACGCTCCTGCTTGAAACGGCCATGCAGGCGGCCTCCGGGGCAGCGCTCGGCGCGCTTGCGGCGTTTTTGATCTCAGGCAGGGGTGCGCTCTGCCTTCTGAACATGGCGCTTGTGCTCGCGTGTTATCTTTTTGGCGGTGCGGCGGCGGCGCTCCACTTCGCGCGCGTCAACGTGCTGAAGCTGATGGCGGCGCGGGAATAAAACAATATAACCAGTATGGAAAAACAGAAAGGGGATCATTATGGCAGAGCTGCAGCTACAACAAACCGCATATGCATACCGCAACAAATACCAGACCGTGCAGGCGCTCAAGGGCGTGGATTACCAATTTGAAAGCGGGCGCTTTTACGCGCTCGTGGGCCGCTCCGGAAGCGGAAAAACCACGCTGCTTTCCCTGCTTGCGGGGCTGGATTTCCCCACGGAAGGGAAAGTGCTTTTCAACGGGAAACCCACAGCCGAGCTTGACTGCGACGAATACCGGCGGGATGACGTCGCCGTTATTTACCAGAGCTATAACCTGTTCCCGCTGCTTACGGTGCTTGAAAACGTCACCTATCCGCTGGAGCTTAAGAAAACACCGCTGCCGGAGGCGAAGGCCATCGCAAAGGAGAAGCTGCTTTCCGTGGGGCTGGACGAAGGGCATTTAAAGCGTTTTCCGGCGATGCTTTCCGGCGGGGAACAGCAGCGCGTGGCGATTGCCCGGGCGCTTGCGGGCGGTGCAAAGATCATCCTTGCAGACGAACCTACCGGCAATTTGGATGAAGAGAACGGCGCGGTTGTGGTCTCCATCCTGCAGCGCCTTGCGCATGAGGACGGGTATTGCGTGATCGTCGTCACGCACGATATGGGCATTGCGGATAAGGCCGATGAAGTGATCCGCCTTTCGGACGGCAGGATTGTTTCAAGCGAAAGCGCGGCGGATGCGGGGTGAGGGCCGCGTGCCTTTGGCGCAGCAGCTGCTCTGCCCAATGGGAGCGCTGAAACAATGGCCCGCGCCGGTTCTGCAGCGCGGGCCATTTTGGCTTGTTACAGAGCGCCCTCCTGGTTAGGCACCATGAAAGCCAGGAGAACCACCGCTTTGCCGTGTTCCTGCCTGAATTCATCCTCCATGCGCGTAAGCGTTTGCCGTTCCTCCGGATTCAATGCAGCGAGATATTCGTGCATTCGTTTCACCGCCTTTTTTCTTTTTAGCATGCGCCGGAAGCGGGGAAATGATGCTGCACCCTGACCGCGGCTTCAAATGCGTTCGATTGAACAGAAAACAAAAGCGCCATCCCAAGGCAGTTTCCGATAAGACAGCAAATCCCCCGTATGTTTACGATCATACGGAGGATTACTGTATATTTACATCAAACTTGCGGACGGCAAGTCCACAGGGGATAGCCGCTTTAGCGGCGCAAGGGGGTGTAGCCACCTTGACGGAACGAAGTGACGCAACATTCTCGGTCATGCAGTATCCTCCTGCTGACGGAGAATGAAGCTCCGCAGGACGCACGATACTCCCGACAGGAGAGTATAGAAGTGCGCCCTTTAGTTCCTAAAGGGATTTTGACAACTTTGGAAAACTGAAATTTGTCAGTTCATTACCTTGTACCGCAATCGCAAATAAGAGTTTTCTAAAACCAAACAGTCTTCCAGTTTCAATGCCTTTAACTGGCTTAATTCACTTTCGGATATTAACGATCGTCCATCAATCAGCGTGGATGTATCTTTGCCGCCTATTAAAACAGGTGCAACCACGACATCAATGTAGTCCAACAGTTTTTCCCGAAGAAAGATACTATTCAACGTACCGCCACTTTGTATGGTTATTCGCTCACATCCAAATTCTGCTTTAAGTTTTGTAAGTACGTCTGGTAGCGATAATTGGTTTTGGCAGATAATGTGCAAATTACTTTCCCGTACCTTAAAGGCTGGATGAGATACGTTTGTCGTAATCAGCACAAATTCCTTTGACAAAGCACAAAAATAACGCACACCTTGCTCGTTCAAATGCTTGTTATCAATTAACACAAAAGACACTGGGGTTTTGCTCGGCAGTGGCTTCGTATTGACACCCATTTTTTCTTGCACTCGCCCTGTGTTTAATGACCACAAATCTGTCGTTTGTTCAATTTCGTAATATTGATGTAATCCTTCGCAGACTCCTGCGATTTTAGGAAAGTCTTTGTCCACATCTAATTCATCTGTTGCGCCCGTACTGATTTTTCCGTCAACTGACATCAGCATAAACAGTGTTGTAATGGGTCTGTCCATATCACACCTCCAAATTCAAAGTTTCCTCGCACTTTACAACATTAAAGTATATCGAAAAAATGTGAAGATTTCTACCATCTGCACAAAGAAACGCCCGAAAGCCTGTAAATTATTTCTGGCGTTCCCATGTTCAATCATAAATCAATTCCGGTTTGACGATTTCCTCTGAGCGTGCCTTGCACATATTCATCTTGCCGACCTAGAGCATTTGATTTTCCGCTTTCAATTTATTTTTGCATACTGTCTTGTTGGAAGACACTTCAAGATGACGCTTTCGTTTTCCTTTGACCATAAGATGTGCCGCAGCACGGCGAAACCGCAAAAAGTTCGTAGCGATCGCAAAGCGTTGTGAGCGCGTTTGCAAGCGAACAGCTGAGCGGAGCGTGACTTTTTGCGGAAAAGGAGGAGCAGCGGCATGCGCTTGCTCTGATTTCCAAAAAGAAATCGGAGCAAGCGATATAAAGCTTGCTCCGATGTGGCGCGCCCGACAGGATTTGAACCTGTGACCTACCGGTTCGTAGCCGGGCACTCTATCCGCTGAGCTACGGGCGCATACGCATTTTTCAAGCGCTTTGTTATTGTAGCGCATCACATCCTGATTGTCAAGAGCAAGCGCAAGAGATTTGACGAAAAATTCAACGCATTCCCCCATAAACAACGCGCTTAATCGGTGACGTGCGCCGGGTTTTCATACAGGATGAGCGCTATGTGCTCAAGCGGCGCCTCCCCCGCATTTTCAATGCTGTGCGCGTGCCCGCTTTTGCACTGCATCATATCGCCGGCATGCAGGAGGTACTCCTCCCCCTCGTCCACGATTTTCGCCGTGCCGCTGAGAATATAATAGACCTCAAATTCCCCTTCATGGCTGTGGTAACCGATGGAGCAGCCCGGCGCGATTGTGTTCACCGCAAACAGCCTGCCTGCGCCGGCAGCATCCTTCGGGTCGAGAAAGATGCGGGAAAGGATCTCCCCCTTGCCGCCCATAACGGTCTGCCGCACCGTTGCAGCCTGATCTTCCTTTTTGATATACATGGTGTTCCCTCCTGTTCTTTGGGTTGTTGGTTCCCCCGCTCAAAGGCTGTCGCGCAGGATCGTTTCCCGGAGCAGAGGGATGCTCATTTCCGGACTTACGGTTTCCGCGCTGCGGATGGCCACGCTGCCCGCCGCAAGCGCAAGGTTAAGCGTTTCCTCCGGCGGGAGGGCGTGCACATGGCCGTAAATCGTTGCGGCGGTAAAGGCATCCCCCGCGCCCGTAGCGTTTTCCATGCGCGCAATGGGGCGAAGCTTTGCGCGAAGGAACAGGCCGCTGGCGTCGCCGTAACAGCAACCCTCCGGCCCAAGCGTTACATACACGCGGCGGCAGCCTTTTTCAAGCAGCCGGGCGATGGCCGGTTTCAGCGCGGCATCCTCCACCGCATCCAGTTCCGCGAGGATGGAAAGCTCCATGCGGTTGGGCTTCACGGTGTGGAAGCGCCCCACATGCGGCAGGAGCTTCCTTGCATATGCGGTGGAAACCGGATCGACAAACACGGGCGTTTCCCCCGCAAGCGCAAGCAGGCGGAGGATCGTCCCCTCCGGCAGGCTTGGGTCGCAGGCGATGGCTGCGGCGCCGCGCAGAAGCGGCGCACGTTCCGCAAGGTACGCCTCCGGGAGCTGCGCTAGAATGGACATGTCCGATACTGCGACGAGCATCTCCCCGGAAGGCTCCAGCACCGTCATATATGTGCTTGAGGCAGCGTCCGGCAGCACAAGGACGTTTGACACATCCATGCCCGCCGCTGCGCTGCGCGCAAGAATCAGCCGGCCGAACACATCGCCGCCCACGGCGCTCACAAGCCGCGCATCAAGCCCAAGGCGCGCCGCATTTTCAAGGATGTTGCGCGTTACGCCGCCCACGGAAACGCGCATTGTGCCGGGGTTGGAATCCTTGAGGTTCACCGCGGCGCGGCTTCTGCCGTGAATGTCCGCGTTTGCAGCGCCCACGCCGACGATATAGGGGGAAGGAGTCATGGAAAGCCTCCAGCGAATCGAAATTGCCAAATTGTATCAATTATTATACCAGCCCCGCTGCCCCGCCGCAATGTCTCCCTGGGCCGGCAACGGAAACCCCTTGAAAGGGGCGGAGCCGAGCGTCCGCTGCACTGCGGGAATAAGACAATCCTCAGTCGCCTGCGGCGACAGCTCCTTTCAAAAGGAGCCTTTTGGGTTGCAGCTTACCAAAAGCCCCCTGTACAAAAAGGGGTGGCAGCGGCGAAGCCGCTGACGGGGGATTGCCCGTATCAGCGCGACCCTTCGCGCACTGTGGGCAACGAACACAGCGCAAAGGGGGATTTTTGTCCTGATGCTGTATACTCAGTCAATTACCGGCTTCCTCTGTAACTTCCTCGATCCGAAGCTCGCCTTCCATGTCCTTGCCGGATGCTTCATCATAATTCACATCGATATGCACATGCCAGAGCGTGCCGTCCGCCGCACGGACCCGGGCGTAATATCCGCCGCATTCCACATCGCCGCCATTGTAGACTTTACCATAGGAGATATAAGCAGGCGCCGGACCTTCGGTAAAGGCGTAATCCGGGCCAATCTTTTCCTGCCAGAGCGCGCTCGCAGAGATTTCCGCCGTCTTTTGTACGGTGTATTCCTGCAAATATGCCGCCGCGCGCTGCACAGCTTCCCAGTAGGCGTGCCGCTCTGCCGTCTGCTTCGTGTCAAGTGTGGCAGTTACGTTCGTGAAGTGCGCGTCTGCATCCGCATCGCCCGTCAAATCCCAAATCGCACCGTTTGAAAGTGCAATGCGGCAGGAATACACCGCATGCGCCTTTTCTGCATTGTTGAAAACAACCTCTCCGGATTTGGTGATGGTTGCGTTTTCCCCTTCCCCAAAATCATAATAGCTGGAACGGAGAACGTCATAATACGCGTCCGGCTCAAGGTAGAACGTGTCGTTTGCGTTGAAAACGCCGGCGCCGAACTCGCCTGCGTCCGCAACGAGCGCGTCGTATTTTTCCCGCGCAAGCTCCTCTGTCCACAGCGCGCGGCCTTCGGTCAGCTCCTGCCATTGCGGCGTGCTTTTTAGGGATTCCTCCAGTGCGGCAAGGCGGGTTTCATAAATCAATTCCGCCTGCTTTGCGGCGCGGTTGCTGGAGATAGTTGTGCCCACGTACAGCGCGAGAATTGCCACGTTGATGGAGATCGCCCAAACCGCCCACTTGCGCTGCACACGGCGGAATTCCTCCACGCTTTCCCAATAGTGGTGTTTCCATGCGAACTCGTTGCCGTGCGCGCCGAGATAAAAGGAATAAAAGAATCCGATGATGGGCACGAAACACCAGAGCGCCTGATACACATGGTTGGCAAGGCCCCAGATTACGGGCATCAGAAATGCGCCCCAGTTCCACTTTTCCTTAAGTTCAAACGGAACCTGGTTGCAGCGGTCGCCCATGCCGGAATTGTTGATCTCCTTCGGGCAGGGCGGCGGTGTGGGGTGCGGCCGGTAAGCCGCGGCCTCCCGGACGCGCGCAGCGAGGGCGGTGACATCCGAAACGCCGTTTGGATCAAGCCTCCCCAGCACCGCATACGCGTTTTCAGCGGTTTCATGCTGTGCGCGCGCAGCATCCCGCCGGGCTTCCACGATGGATGGAATCGCGCCGGGCGTGCGCTGCATGGTCAGAATTTCATCAATGGAAAACGAAAGTTCCCGCAGCGTTGCAACCGCCTGCAGCATCTCCACGTCCGGTTCGGAAAACTCGCTGTATTCCCGGCCGTTGCGCCATTCTCCCTTGGGCGCAATCAGCCCTTTTTGCATATAGAAACGCACGGTGCGCTCGGTGAGCCCCGTCCGTTCGCATACCTCTTTGATTTTCATATGCAGCCCCCTTTCCTGCCCTTATCTTACATTCTGACGTAAGGGAAGTTGCAAGCGTTTTTTATTTCCAGCGGATGCGTACCATTGGCTAACAAGGGCGCATACAGCCTTGACCGGCGCGCATTGCCCACAGCATTGGCCACGTTGCTGCGGGATAAGGGCAATCCTCAGCCGCCTGCGGCGACAGCTCCTTTCAGAAAGGAGCCTTTTTTGTTTACCGCTTTCCAAAAGCCCCCTTTTTGAAAGGGGGTGGCAGCGGCGCGAGCCGCTGACGGGGGATTGCCGTATTAGTGCGCCCTTTGCGAATTGTGGGCAATCAATGCGGCCTTGCCGGGGGATTGCCCGTATCAGCGCGACCTTTGCGCACTACGAGCAGCATCGCATCCGCTCACTCCTCCTGCAAATACTTTTCCAGCTTGCGCTTGATGCGCTGCAGCGCGTTGTCCACGGTTTTTGTTCCGCGGCCGAGCATCGCTGCGATCTGCTGGTAAGAGTAGCCATCCATGAACAGATCGAGCACCTGCTTTTCAAGCGGCGTCAGCAGCTTTTCGATGCTGCTGAGGATCCGCTCCATATTTTCTTTGGAAATAAACGCATCCTCCGGACTTTCGGTGCGCACCGTTGCCATGGTATCAAGCAGCGTGCGTTCTTTTTCCTCCTCAGAATAGGCGCTGCCATAGAAGGAAACATAGGTGTTGAGCGGCGCGTGTTTTTTGCGCGTTGCACTTTTGATGGCCGTGATGAGCTGGCGCACAATGCACATTTCCGCAAACGAACGGAAGCCGGCATTGTGATCCGGCGTATAATCGCGGATGGCCTTGTAAAGGCCGATCATCCCCTCCTGCACCAGATCCTCCCGGTCCGCGCCGATGAGAAAGTATGGCCGCGCTTTCATGCGAACTACGTTTTTATACCGTTCGTAAAGCGCTTCGTCCGCCCGCGTATCCCCCGCGTGGGAACGCGCGACGAGCGCTTCGTCCGTCATGCTCAAATAATCGACTTCTTCGCGCATGTCGTTCCCTCCGTTTCAAAAAGGGGCGGCTTGCGCCGCCCGACTGTCCTTCATTTTTTTGCAGCCGCCTTGTCCTGACGGCGCTTTTCAAACATCAGCACCGCTGCCGCAACGGAAGCGTTGAGCGAATCAAGCGTGCCGTACATGGGAATGGATACCATGAAATCGCACGATTCGCGAACCAACCGGCTGATGCCCTCGCCTTCGCTGCCGATCACAAGCGCAAGCGCGCCTTCAAGCTTTGCCTCCGCCATGGGCGTTCCGCCCATATCCGCACCCGCGATCCAGAGCCCTTCGTCCTTGAGGCGGGCAATCGCGCCGGAAAGGTTCGCAACGCGCGCCACCTTGCAATATTCCACCGCGCCTGCGGAAGCCTTGCAGGCTGCCGCCGTAACGGAAACCGCGCGCCGCTTGGGCAGGATCACGCCGTGTGCGCCCGCGCAGACGGCGCTGCGGATGATGGAGCCAAGGTTGTGCGGATCTTCAATGCCGTCGAGCAGGATGAGGAAGGGGCGCTCGCCCTTGGCCTTTGCGGCGTCGAGCATATCGGAAATTTCGCAGTATTCCACGCCCGGAACCTGCGCCACAATGCCCTGATGGTTGCCGGTTTTGCCGCCGTGGCCAAAGGGCATACAAAGCTCGTCCAGTTTTTCCCGGCCGACTTCATCCACCCGGAGGTTGCGGTCCCGCGCCAGGGACACGATCTCGCGGAGGGAGCCGTCCGGCTCGCGGGAAACGAGGATGCGGTCAATGCTGCGGCCGCTCTTGATGGCCTCGCGCACGGCGTTGCGCCCCATCACAAGGTAGGGCAGCTCATCCGCACGTGCGTTCGGCGCATCCGCAGGGCTTTCCACGCTTTTGCGCTCTGGCTCGGCCGTCTTCTTTTCATAGGGCTGCTTGCCATATCGCGTGCGCACGCCCGTTTCACCTTGGCTTTTTTTGCTGTAAGGCTGCTTGCCGCAGGCGCGCGGCGCATCGCCTTCCTCGCTGCCGTAGCGCTTTTTGTAGTATGGCTTTTCATCGCCTTCATAGCGCTTCCTGCCGGAATCCTTGTCGCCATCCTCCCGGCGCTTGCTGCCATAAGGCCTGTTTCCCGCATCGCCTTTTTTGTAAGGTTTATCGCCGTAGCTCTTTTTTTCGTAGGCGCCGCCCCTGGAGGTTCCATAGGAGCGTCCCTCCCGGAACACGGGCTGCCCGTCCTGAAAGCGCACCGGCGTTTCGCCGTTCTGTTCGCGCCCGCGGCGCTTGTTGTCATATGCCATGCTGATCCTCTTTCCGCCGCAATCCGGCTGTGTCAGTTCTCGTTGTAAATGTTCTGAAGCACCCAGCTAAGGATTGCCTCATCCTCCGCGCCGTCTGATGCAAGCACCGTAAGCGCTTCGGAACGTTTGCGCATTTCCGCCTGTTTGCCGCAGCTCATCTTCCCTTCGGAGCATGCGCCGGATACGCATGCGGGGCCGGCGTGCCCGAACAGCTCCGGCGCCTCCCGGCGCACGAGCCCCAGCATGCACCAGGCAAGGCGGCGAATTTCCCACTGCGCCCGGCTGCAGCAGCGCAGGGAGAAGAAATGCAGAAGCTCCCGCGCGTTCATGGTGAACACCATGCGCGTTTCCGCAGCGTTGGGCAGCACAAAGCGCGCGTCCTCCGCGGGGATGCCCGCTGCAAGCCATTCGCCGTAAAAGTTCCAGATGGCGTCCATCTGCGCCTCAAACCGCGCAACGGCTTCTTCGCCCAGCGCCGCGACGGAAGGCGGCACAAGATAGGCTCCGCCGTTCTGCTTCACATAACGCTGGGATTGCACGGAAAAGCTTGCGACCCTGTGCCGCGTGATCTGCGCAAGGAGCGCACGGGAAACGCCTTCTGCGCCGAAGGTGAACGACGCATGCTCAAACGGCGAAAGGTGGCCCAAGGAGGCGAGCTTTTCCACAAACTGCGGCGCGCGCCCGCGGACGCCTTCCCGGAGGGAGAGGATGTCGCTGTCGCTGTAGCAAAGCCGGCCGGCAAGCGCGATGGCGGTGACGGGGTCCGGCGTGTGGGAAAGCAGACGGACGTTGAGCTGGGTTTCGGGCATGGGAACCTCCTTTGGAAAACAAATGGTTTATGGGAATCAAAAGCTATTTTGCAGCAGAAACGCAAAGCGCCGGCAGAGGAAGCTGGCGCCGCATCAATTGCCGGCTTCTTCCGCGAGCGCCGCGCGCACGAGCGCAGTGAGGCGTGCATCCTGCCCGGAAAGGTAAAGGTAACCAAGGAGCGCTTCAAGCCCCGTGGCTGCGCGGTAATCCGCGATGCGCGCGTTCTTCGGCACGGTGCCCATGTGCGCGTTGCGGCCGCGCTTGAACACGGCGAGCTCCTCCTCGTTCAAAAGCGGTTCAACGCGGCGGAACGCCTCCGCCTGCGCTGCGGCGCAAACACGCTTTGCGGCCTGCATATGCATGCCGTGGGCGGTTGCATCCGAACGCTCCAAAAGCAGCGTGCGCACAAAAAGATCGTACACCGTATCCCCGATGTACGCGAGCACAAGCGGGCTCATCTGCCGCGGATCGCGGCGGCGAAGCTCCGGCAAACCGGCCGACAAAAGCGAAAGCAGGCCGCCGGGATTCAAGGTTTCATTTGCATACTCCATCAAGTTTATTATAAGCGCGCTCACCCTATTTTACAAGAAATTCCGCTGACTTCTCCGGATTTCCCGCGATTTGGGCAAGCCCGCCCATGCTGATGCGCTCGAGGAAGGCCGCGATTTCCTCCGGCGCGTCCTGCATGCCGGAAAGCACCCAGCCCCGGATCACTGCGGCGCTCCCCTGTGAGAAAAACGCATACATCCGCTCAAGCTCCCGTTCCCCCGCATGCGGGACGATGCTCCGCCAGAGCGCCATGCTTTCCACACGCGCGATGTTGAGCACCCGCTCAAGGAATTCCCGATCGCCGTATTCGCTGAAGATCACACGGCAAAGCGCTCCGTTTTCGCGGATGGAACTGCAGATATCGGTCAGGATGCGACGGAGGCTGCCCGAAGAAAGCCCGCCCGCGATGGAACGCCGGATGGATTCAAACAATTCGTTTTCAATGCGCGCAAGCAGATCGTACGGATCGGCATAATGCGCGTAAAAGGTGGCGCGGTTTACCTCCGCCCGCTCGCAGATCTCCGTCACCGTGATGCGGGTGATGGGCCGCTCCAGCATAAGCGAAAGCAATGCCTGCTTTAATACCATGCGCGTATAGCGCACGCGGCGGTCGCTCTTCATGGGCGTGTCCTCCTTGGATTTACAATATGGCGCGCCTGCTACAAAACGTTCACATTGATAACCGACACCGTGCGGCGGATATGTCGGCTATCTTGCGTTCGCCGCGGATTTGGCGGTTGAACGCGCGATATACCGTTAGTATAATTATATCAGGAAAGATATTCAACACCATGTTGCATAATTGCATCGCCAAGCGTCATACTGGCATCAAAGCGATTCATTCTATTTTTAAGGCGAGGTGTGCAAGATGGAACGGCTGTATCTTTTGACGGGCGCCGCAGGCAATTTAGGCAACAACGTGGCGCATGAACTGGTTTCCCGGGGCGCGCTGGTGCGCGCGCTCGTTTTGCCGGGGGACAAGGCAGCGAAGCTCCTTCCGAAGGAATTGGAGCTGTTTGAGGGCGATGTGCTGGACTGCGCATCCCTGCGCGGGTTCTTTGAAGCGCCTCCGGAAACGGAGCTTTACGTGATCCACTGTGCGGGGATTGTTTCAATCGGCTGGAACTACAACAAGCGCGTGCATGCGGTAAACGTGGAGGGCACACGCAACGTGGTGGCGCAATGCGTTGCATCGCATGTGAAAAAACTGGTGTATGTGAGCTCTGTACACGCTCTGCCCGAGCTGCCGCACGGGCAGATCATCACCGAGGTGGACGATTTCGACCCGGCGAAGATCAAGGGCTTTTATGGAAAAACAAAAGCGGAGGCTTCGCAGATTGTGCTGCGTGCCGTGCGGGAAGAAGGGCTTGACGCTTCCATCGTGTTCCCGGGCGGGCTTTGCGGCCCGAACGACCTTGCGGGCGGCAACGTTACGCAGCTTCTCATCGACGCATGCCGGGGGAGGCTGCCTGCGGGCGTGAACGGCGGGTACGATTTTGTTGATGTGCGCGATGTTGCCTCGGGCATCGCCAACTGCTGCACGATGGGCAAAAAGGGAGAAGGCTACATTCTGGCCAACCGCTATATTTCCGTGCGCGAGCTGCTGCACTGCGTGCATGAGCAGGCCGGCACGCGCGAGGTGCGCCGCATGCTTCCAACATGGGTTGCGTGCATGGCGCTGCCGTTCTTCAGCCTTGGCACGGCCATAACAAAGCGCAAACCGCTGTTTACGCGGTATTCGCTTTATACGCTCCGCAGCAATTCGGCGTTTTCCCACGAGAAGGCGGCAAAGGAACTTGGTTTCCGGACGCGCCCTTTCCGCGAGACCATCGCAGATGCGCTTGCATGGCTTCGCAGCGAGGGGAAAGTATAACCCGGCAAAGCGCATATACATTTGCAGAAAACCGCAGGCGGCCGCTTGGCCCGCCCGCGGTTTTTCGCGTTTTTCCGCAAGTGAATATACCGGGTGTATGCGCATACATCCAAATGTGTAAAATCCGTTTCTGCGCCATGTTAATTCTGTGGACAAGAATGGCAAAACGCACACAATGCACCAAATTGGGGTGTGGATAACTCTGTGGAAGGTGTGGATAGTTCCGCTTTATCAAGGCGAATATTCAAAAATTCCTGCATGCGGACATGCAATGTCTATGCAGGGACAAGCACGAAAAAGGCATGAAAAAGGCGTGGAAGTGGTGCATGGCTGTGTTATAAGCGGCTCTTTTTTCAAATATAATCACCATGAGGTGATTTTATGGGGAAGCGGAAGGCAAATGCGCGGCTCAGGCACGCGTGCAACACACTGCTGATGGGGATACTTGTGTGTATCGTAGGCGTATTTGGCGCGCGGATGTTGGGAAGCGGTGCTCCGGCGGCGGAGGGGCCCGGCGCGGAGGCGGCCGGCGCGGAGACGCCCGCGCATGCTTACACGGTTGTGGTGGATGCGGGGCATGGGGGCGTTGACGGCGGCGCGGTGGGAAGCAAAACGGGCGTTGTGGAGGCCGGGCTGAACCTGACCGTGGCTTTTGCGGTGCGGGATGCGCTTGAGGCGGAGGGGATCAATGTGCTTATGACGCGCACGGATGAGGATGCGCTTGCGGATACGAAACAGGGCGATATGCAGGCCCGGCGGAAGCTCATGAACACAGAAGGCGTGGATCTTGTCGTGAGCGTGCACATGAACCGCTTTACGGACCCATCCATCTCAGGGCCGATGGCGTTTTACATGAAGGGCTCGGCGGAGGGCCAACGCCTTGCGGAGCGTGTGATCGCATCCGTTTGCGAGGCCGTGGGGCGGCCGGTGCGCAGCGCCAACCCCGGGGATTATTTCGTGATCCGTGAAAGCCCTGCGCCATCGGTGCTCGTGGAATGCGGCTTTCTTTCCAATGCGGAGGATGAGGCGCTCCTGCAAACGGAAGCGCACCAGCAGAAGCTGGCGCGCGGGATTGTGGATGGAATCCTTGCCTATTTGGCGGAGGGCTCCGGAGCGAGTGCAAGCCCGGGCACGGCGTTGAGCGAAAGCGGGGAACGCTGACCGGCCATGAGCGCATAGTGCCCGGCGCAGGCGATCATCGCGGCATTGTCCGTGCAGAAGCGGAACTCCGGGCAACAAAAGCGCAGCCCCGCGGCTTCCGCACGCTGCTGCATGGCGGCGCGCAGCGCCCGGTTTGCGGAAACGCCGCCCGCGAGCGCAAGCGTGCCCAGGCCGCTTTCCACGGCGGCGCGCACCGATTTTTCCGCAAGCGTCTCCACCACTGCATGCTGGAAGGAGGCGGCCACATCCGCCGGGTTGAGCGTTTCACCGCGCTGCCCGGCCGTATGCACAAGGTTGATGACAGCCGTCTTCAGCCCGGAAAAGCTGAAATCGAAAGTGGGCTTATCGTTGAAGCCTGCATGCAGGCGGAACGCCTGCGGGTCGCCCTCGCGCGCAAGCGCTTCGAGCGCCGGGCCGCCGGGGTAACCGAGGCCGAGCACGCGGGCGACCTTGTCGAACGCTTCGCCCGCAGCGTCATCCCGCGTGCGGCCGAGGAGCGTGAAGGAACAATAGTCTTCCACGCGCACGATGTGGCTGTGCCCGCCGGAGGCCACGAGGCACGCGAACGGCGGCTTTAAATCCGGGTAGGTTAAATAGTTTGCGGCGATGTGGCCGGCGATGTGGTTCACGCCCACAAAGGGTTTTCCCGCAGCAAGCGCAAGCCCCTTGGCATAGCTTACGCCCACGAGCAGCGCACCCACAAGCCCGGGGCCGCAGGTGACGGCGATGGCGTCGATGTCATGGATGGACACGCCTGCTTCGTGCAGCGCGGCTTCCGTTACCGCCCCCACCTTTTCCACATGGCTGCGCGAGGCAAGCTCCGGCACGACTCCGCCGTATTTCCGGTGCAGCGGGATCTGGGTATACACCGTCATGGCGCGCACATCCCGCGCGCCTGCAAGCACGGCTGCAGCCGTTTCGTCGCAGGAGCTTTCGATGGCGAGCAGGAGCGGCGCTTCGCTTTTTTGGTAGGCCAGCACGCCGGCGCGGGCCAAATCTTCATATTTCATGGGCATCGTTCCTCTGTTGTTGCATTTGGGTTGATGATATTCGTTGCGCGGAGGGAATCAGGCAATCCTCAGTCGTCTGCGGCGACCGCTCCTTTTGAAAAGGAGCCTTTGGGGGGGCGGATCTGAGCGAGCGCAGCGCAGGGCATTCCGGCGGCGCGCCAACGGAAAGCATCAACGCGCCCCGTGCTTCCTGTTCCGACTGCCCACAATCGCCGCCGCAAGCAGCGCGCCGAACGCGGCCAGGAAAATGAGGCCGAACTTTACCACAATGTCGTAGAAAAGCTGCTGCGGGCAGATGCGGATCATGCGATCCGTGCGGTAGGAAAGAATCCAGAGGTCGTTATCAAAAAACAGGTAATGGAAATTGATCCAGAAACTGTTGAAATCCACCGCTACCCAAATGCCCAGCGCCGCCACAATTGCGCCGAAGAAAACGCTTGCGCGGAGGTATCCTTTGGAAAGTGTGCGCAGGCGCGCCCCTTTCGGCAGCAGCGCGCACGCGCCGAGGAGGAGCAGCGCTGCCGCAGGCACGCCGAAATCGCGTACGCTGCGCCAGGCCTGATAAAGCTCCCGCACATCGATCATGTGCAGCGTTTCGCGCTCGTTGTACATCGAGACGGGGATGCCGTTTTCCATAACGGTGAGGTCGATGGAAGCAACATCGCCTTCCATGTAATCAATAAGCTGCATCAGTGCGGCGGTAATATCCTTTGTGGGGATGCCGATCTCCCCTGCCGTGCCATATGCTTCATAGCGGGCGGCGAACCACGTTTCGTCGTGCATCACGAGCTGGAGCGCCGTGAACAGCAGCGATACGATCAGCAACAGTGACGCGAGAAACGCGAGCGCCGCAGCCAGCTTCGGCATGGGCTTTGTTTGATTCATAACGTTTATTTCTCATCCTCCGTAAAGCAGCTTATCAGCGCGAATGCAAGCCCGAGCCCGCCGATAATCCAGCTGATCGGGGAACGCGTAAGCACGGCAAGCAGAATCCCGAAAAGAAGGAGCGCAACGCCGCTTATCACGAGGTTCTCTTTTTTCAGCTTCATAAAAAACCTTCCTTTCGTTTTTCAGACTTCTTCATCCTCTGTGGGAATCGCGCCGAGCGCGCGGTCAAGCGCTTCCACCGCATCGTCAAAAAGGTCTGGGCAATCCCGCGTAAGCAGGCGTGCAACGCGTTCGCGCGGGAGCGCTGCAAGCGCCCGGAGCGCGGAAAACAGCACGAGGCCATGGTCGCTTGCAAGGTCCCCTGCCATTTCGCCCGGCACTTGCGCAGCCTGCGCGCCGAGCGCGTCATACCGCAACTGCGCGCGCGCACAGAGGATGCGGCGGCCGAAGAGCGTCATGCGGTAGGTTTCTGCAGAGGCGCTCGCCGCTTCAAGGCTCGTTTCCACAACGAAAAGCGAAGCGTCCGCTGCGTCATCCCCTGCGCCGGGCGCGAGGCTGCACATGGGTGCAACGGCAAAAAATCCGGCGGAGATTACGCGGGTACGCGGGTCCCGGTTCACGCCGCCGAACATGCCAAAGGGGCGCAGCGGCACGCCGGTGACGCCGGTTTCCTCCTGAAGCTCGCGCGCGGCCGCGTCAACAAGCTCTTCCTCCATTTCAACAAAGCCGCCGGGAAGCGCCCATGTGCCGAGGTAAGGATGGTTGCCGCGGCGAATGAGCAGCACGGCAAGATCGCACTCGCCCTCCGTGCGGAGCATGGTGAACACCGCCATATCCACCGTAACGGAGGGGTGGCGGTATTTGTTAGGATCATACCTGGCGAGGAATTCTTCCAGCGTGAGGCCGTTTTTGTCTCTGAGCTGTTTCATTCAAGTCCTCCTTTGAGGCGGTTTACGGCGGCTTCGCATATACCGCCGTTTATAAGTATAACATACCATGCGGCACGCGTCATATACATGATTTAGAAGAAAGAAGGGGGATTGCGGCATGAACGCGAAGGAAACAGAGCGCATCATTGCTTTTCACGGCATGCGGAGGGGAGCGGCGCATGTGCGGACCGGTGCGGACGGAACGCATGTTGCACTCACGCTGCGCCCCGGCACGCGTGCGGGAGCGCCCATGCCAACGGCAGCCTGCCTTGCCGGGGTGGACGGAAAAACGGTGCGCATTGCGCTTACAAACGGCGTGGGGCAGACGCCGCTTAGCATCGACCCCGCGGTGATTCTCCTCATCGCGGATGCGCCGCAAGGCGAGGCATTTTGCGCGGAAGGCGCGCGCGGCACGCTGGACCGCCGCGCTGTTGAGATGCTGAAGCGGCCTATGCGCGCGCTCCGGCAAGCCGGGCAGCAGAGTTCCGAAGCGCCGCAGGAGGAGGGAAAGCTGAAGGAAATGCCAGACATGGTAAAACAAAAGCCGGAGCACATGGAAGCATCCGTTCCGGCAGCGAGCCATGCTCCCGGCGCACAGGCCGTCGTTTCGGAAGCAGAACCAGAGGGGAACCACGGCAATTTCCAAGCTCAGCCCGCACGGCCCCGGCCGGCGGCGGACGGGCGGACCGGTGGGAAAAAACAGCCGCCATCCTCAGGGCAAAAACCGCCGCAGCCGCGTTCCGAAGCGCTCTTGGGCATCCTTTCCAAAGCAAACGAACTGTTTCCGCCCGGGGGCGGAGAGGGGGGCGCAGAGGCGCATTTTGCCTCTGATGAACCGCTGCGGGGCGCATTTATGCCGCGTCCGCTTGCCGCACAGGCGGCGGGGAACCGCAAGTGTCCCGGGGGTACCATTCGCGCAGGCACAGTGGCCGCATCGAATGGAGAACATGTCGCCTATGGTGCGGCGCCCCCGCGCGACACGCAATGGAGCGACGCTGTGCGCGAACTGAGCCGGCCGGAGGAAGCGCCGAAACCTTCCGGCGTAGGCATGGCGGAGGCGGCAGGAAGCCTGTTCCCGGAGGCATTTCCGGGCATATCGTGGCGGCGCGTGCGGTATCCCGGGACGCGGAGATATTATCTTGAGGGCGTGGGGCTTGTGAACGGGGGGCGCTGCATCATTTATGCGCTGCCGGGCGAAAACTATCCTGCGCAGCCTTACCGTGCCCGTGGGTTTACGCGTTTCGTGCGGGATGTAAACGGCAATGGGTATTGGGTGAAGGTGAAGCGCACCAATAACAACGGCTAAGAGCGCTTTGTTTCTTTAATAATGAGGTTCCATGCGAGGATGCGGCCCCCTTTGCGCTGCGCAGGCTGTCCGCAGTTCGCAATGGATGTGAAGATACGGCAGTCACCCGTCAAGTTTGTGGTAATTGCCCACAGTTCGCAATGGTTGCACCGCGTTGCCGCAGGAGCGGCTTCCTTGCGCTTCCTTGCTCACTGGGCTTCCGCCTCGCTGCATCCCGCACTGCTCTCGCTCGGCTCCGCCCCCCTTTTGAAAGGAGCTGCCGCGGAGGCGGCTGAGGATTGTCTTATTCCAGCAAAGGCTGTGGAGATGCGGAAAAGCGTCTCCCACCGCTGAATTTTTGCCAAACCACCACATCTATGGCCTTGCTGCGCACGCGGGTACAAGCCGGCAAAAGCGGGAGAAAAAGCAAGAAGTTTTCGCGGTTTTCCTTGACATTCGGGCGCGCGTGTGCTAAATTAAGTAAGCAACCCCCGTCAGGGGGGTTTATTTAGGTTCGCAATCCATAAACGGTTCGCCGTTGGATACTGAGGAGGAAATCAATCATGCGCGTTAAGATCACGTTGGCCTGCAGCGAGTGCAAGCAGAGGAATTACAATACCTTCAAGAACAAGAAGAACGATCCCGACCGCCTGGAGTTCAGCAAGTACTGCCGTTTCTGCCGTAAGCATACCGTGCACAAAGAAGCGAAGTAAGCTAGGAGAATAACGATGGCGAACGAGAAGAACGAAAAGAAGGAAGTCGCCAAGAAGAAGGCGAAGGGTCCCGGGCTGTTTGCCCGGATCGGCAAATTCTTCCGCGAGGTGTTCGGCGAGGTAAAGAAACTTTCCTGGCCCACCAAAAAGGAACTTGCTTCCTATACCCTCACGGTCCTTGCGTTCATCGTGCTGATGAGCATCGTGATCGGCGTGCTTGATTTCGTGTTCGGCAAGGGGCTGTCGCTCCTGGGCACGCTTTGAGCCACGGCCTGACAGGAGCTGCCATGTCCGAGGAAGCCAAATGGTATGTCGTCCATACCTATTCCGGGTATGAGAACAAAGTAAAGGAAGACCTTGAAAAAACTGTGGAAAACCGCAACCTGCAGGATATGATCCTGGAGGTGAAGTATCCCACGGAGGAAGTCGTTGAGATTAAGGACGCAAAGCGCAAGGTCGTCCAGCGGAAGGTTTACCCGGGCTATGTAATGATCAAAATGATCATGAACGACAAAACCTGGTATGTCGTGCGCAATACGCGCGGCGTCACGGGCTTTGTCGGCCCAGGATCCAAGCCGATCCCGCTTACGGATGAAGAAGTCACGGCCATGGGTGTGGAGCACATCCCCATCGAGTTGGACATCGCCGTGGGCGAAAGCGTGCGCGTCGTTTCCGGCCCGCTGGAAAACTTCATTGGCACCGTGGAAGCGCTCGATCCAGAGCGCCAGAAGGTGAAGCTTGTGGTTTCCATGTTCGGCCGCAACACGCCCGTGGAACTCGACTATATTCAGGTGCAGAAGCTCTGATAGAAAGGATGCATCTGCACACCCCTTGCGGAATGGGTTTCGCAGCCAATTTCGGTATTGAGCCCGCGAGGGCCTTGATACGGTGGGAGGCTTGAAAAAGCCGCTCGCACCACATTTTATTCAGGAGGAAAACTTCAATGGCAAAGAAGATCACAGGGTATGTGAAGCTTCAGATTCCTGCCGGCAAAGCAACGCCGGCGCCGCCGGTCGGCCCTGCGCTGGGTCAGCACGGCGTAAACATCATGGGCTTCTGCAAGGAGTTCAACGAGCGCACCGCTAAGCAGGCGGGCCTGGTGATCCCGGTTGTTATCACCGTGTATCAGGACCGTTCCTTCACCTTCATCACCAAGACGCCGCCCGCGGCCGTCCTGATCAAGAAGGCTTGCGGCATTGAGAGCGCTTCCGGCCGCCCGAACACCCAGAAGGTTGCCAACATCACCAAGGCGCAGGTTCGCGAAATTGCGGAGCTGAAAATGCCGGACCTGAACGCCGCAAGCGTTGAGGCCGCGATGAGCATGGTGGCAGGCACGGCCCGCAGCATGGGCATCGCCGTTGTGGACTAAGGGGGAAATGAAGCATGAAGCATGGTAAGAAATATCAGGACAGCGTTAAGCTGATCGACAAGCAGAAACTTTATGATCCCCGCGAGGGCATTGAAGCCGTTCTTTCCACCGCGAAGGCCAAGTTCGACGAAACCGTCGAAGCTTCCATCCGCCTGGGTGTTGACCCGCGCCATGCAGACCAGCAGGTCCGCGGCACCGTGGTTCTCCCCTATGGTACCGGTAAGACCGTCCGCGTGCTCGTGTTCGCCAAGGGCGACAAGGCCAAGGAAGCACAGGATGCCGGCGCCGATTTCGTGGGTGACGATGATCTCGTGAAGAAGATTCAGACCGAGAGCTGGTTTGGCTTCGATGTTTGCGTTGCGACGCCGGACATGATGGGTACTATCGGCCGCATCGCCCGCATCCTCGGACCCAAAGGCCTCATGCCGAACCCGAAGAGCGGCACGGTTACGATGGATGTTGCCAAGGCCGTTGCGGACATCAAAGCCGGTAAGGTTGAGTACCGCGTTGACAAGACCGCCATCGTACACGTTCCCGTCGGCAAGGTTTCCTTTGGCGCAGACAAGCTCACCGAGAACCTCGCTTCCCTGATGGACGCGATCGTGAAGGCGAAGCCCGCGGCTGCAAAGGGTACCTACCTCAAGAGCGTGGTGCTTTCCACCACCATGGGCCCTGGCGTGAAGTTCAACGGCATGAAATTCCAATAAGCAAACGCACATGAGTTAAGGCGAGCCGCAAGGCTCGCCTTTGTTTATGGAAAAGCGGGAGGCCCGCTTTTCTCTCTTGTGTAGCAACATTCATTTACTTGCCGACGCGAACAACCTTCTTGCCGGATTTTGTTGTGCTGCTCTTGGAAGAAGACGGCTTTGTTGATGATTTTTTGGTGGATGCTTTCTTAGCCGAAGCCTTCTTGGTGGAGGACTTCTTCTTGGGTTTGTCCTCCTCCAGAGCCTCGCTGTCTCCAAAAACGTTCATTGCAAGGGAAGCAAGCCCGCCCAGATCCAAGCTGCCTTCCTCCTCCTTTTCATCGGAAGAGCCGCCCAAAAGGCCGCCCAGCAGGCCGCCGAGCGCGCTTGCCGTGCTTTTCTTTTTTTTGCTGCTCTTTTTCTTTGCGGTGT
>ENA-UONV01000387-UONV01000387.1-human-gut-metagenome-genome-assembly--contig:-CS4-NODE-387-length-54641-cov-4.577840_pt1 | contig 54641 bp, 42 predicted proteins | sample MGYA00242461_ERZ724008 | MGnify/ENA metagenome assembly ERZ724008 | reverse complement strand
ACGGATAAGATTGGTATGCTGTGTAAGAAGTATAAACTAAAATTAGTGGAAGATAATGCGCAAGCTCATGGGTGCAAGTTTAATGGTAGGAAAACCGGATCTTTAGGAGATGCGGCCGGACACAGCTTTTATCCGGGTAAAAATTTAGGCTCGCTTGGTGATGGCGGTGCAGTAACTACTAATGATGAAGAATTGGCAAAAGTTGTTCGTGCGTTGGCTAACTATGGTTCTCAAAAGAAATATGTCTTCAAATATTGTGGAAGAAATAGTCGTCTAGATGAAATTCAAGCCGCTGTGCTGGACGTGAAGTTGAAGCATTTGGATGAAGATACAATGATTCGTAAAAATATTGCAAAATATTATATTGAACATATAGCTAATCCTCAAATAATTCTTCCGATGGTGAAAGACTGGGATGCTTATGTTTCTCATATCTTTCCAATTCGTTGCAATAAACGTGATGAATTGCAAAAGTATTTGTCGGACAATGGAATACAAACTATAATTCATTATCCTATACCTCCCCATAAACAGGAATGTTATAAAGGATGGAATAATCTTTCATTTCCTATAACAGAACAAATACACAATGAAGAATTGAGTTTACCTATGGGACCAACTGTTTCGGAAGAAGAAGTAAAGACTGTGACAGAGTTTATTAATCAATTTAAGTAAAATGTCATTCGAAAGAAACTCTCTAAAAATTTATAAAAACACGACTTTTCTATATGTGCGTCTAATACTCATAATGGGAGTGACTTTATATTCATCCCGAGTCATTTTAGAGGTATTAGGCGTTGAGGATTTTGGAATATTCAACGTTGTAGGTGGTATCATTGTGTTATTGTCATTTCTAAACAATGCTATGACACTATCTGTAAACAGATTTTTAGCCTACGAGATGGGATTATCAAACTCTAAGGCTTTAAATAAGGTTTTTTCCACTTCGGTTAACATTCATGCCGTAATTGCTGTTATAGCATTAATCATTGGTGAAACTATAGGATTATGGTTTGTTAATAATAAATTAGTAATTCCAGCAGATAGACTTATCGCTGCTAATTGGATATATCAATTTTCGATTCTTTCCTTTGTATTTACGGTGCTTCGAGTCCCATATAACGCATCTGTTATAGCACATGAAAACATGAAGTTGTATGCGTATATAGGAATACTCGAAGCTATATTAAAATTGGGAATTGCTTTTTCACTCTATATTCTGCCTGGAGATAAGTTAATATTCTATGGCATTTTGATGGCATTATTTACATTTATAGTGACAGTTTTTTATTACTTCTATTGCAGACACAAATACGAAGAATGTATATATCATTTTGTTTATGATAAGAAGTTATCAAAAGTAATGCTGAACTATGCAGGTATAAGCACAATAGGCAATATGTCTTCCGTAGTAGTCGATCAAGGACAGAATATATTATTGAATTTATTCTTTGGTCCTGTGGTAAACGCAGCCCGATCCATATCTTATCAAATTAGTTCTGCTCTGAATTCATTTGTATCAAATATGTATATGGCTGCCACCCCTCAAATAACCAAGGCGTATGCAGCCGATGATCGAGATTATTTGGTCAAGATAGTAAATCAGACTTCCCTGATCGTAATGTTGTTTCTTTCACTTCTTATTGTACCTGTGATATTCGAGTTACCTTTTGCTATGAGAATATGGTTAGGTAATAATATACCGGAAGGTACGGTATTATTTGCTCGTTTAATTCTGGTTTACATGTTCATAGTGAATATTGGCCGTCCCTTATTAATTGCGATACAATCAAGTGGGCAAATATTGAAAGCGCATGTATACACAGGATTAAATTCGCTGCTTAACCTTCCTATCGCTTATGTCGCCTTAAAGTATTTCAACATAGAAGCGTATAATATATTCATTATTCAGATTTTGATCAGTGTAGTATATTGTATCATACTATTATATTTATCTCAGACTCAACTATCTTGGAATATAAAACTATTTGTTAGAAAAGTTATAATTCCCGGTTTATCGGCTTTGGGGATAAATTTCCTGATGTGTGGTCTTGCGCATTCATTTTTCCCCTATGGCTTTTTACGAGTTCTAATAGTTTGTATGGTATCACTTCTAACAATGATTGCAGTATCATCTATAGTGATGCCTCAAATAATAACTGTCATCAAAAATAAACTGCTCAAATGATAACAAAAGAGTTAATTAATAGAGTATTTGAATATCTAAAGTTTGATATTGATAAATTATTCAATAAGGGTAAAATAGACAATTGCTTCTCCTTGATGGATTGTTTTGCACATGTTGCAGAATATACTAATGACAGAATGCGAGAGGAGGATATAGAAAACAGCATTGTTGATATATCTAAAAAATATTTTCCTGCTACTAAAATCAATCCTAAAACGAAACATGCCGTTTTTTATGATCAGGTTGGAACAACTATATGTTTGGGAGTGCAGTATATAAGGGGATTGGTGGATAATGGATATGAGGTTCTCTATATTTACGAAAACCCCTCCAATTCACCCACTCAATCTTTGCTTAAGGAGATAGATAAGTTAGGGCTAAAAAAGCTCATTGTGGATCAACATCATAATAAAAGTGCAGTAAATACCGGAAAAGGTATATTGAAAGCTATTTCAGACTTTTCTCCTGAACATTTAATCATTCATTCTCCAGCCTATGGTTCTCTTGCAAGTGCCTTGCTCTATTCTTTAGATGGCGTTACCCGATATAGAGTTGTTCCTGGTGATCATCATTTCTATATAGGATACAAATGTATCGACTTGTTTCTTGAGTTTAGAGATTTTGGATTGAATTATGCCCAAGACTATAGAAATCTGCCTTCTGAGAAATTATGTAAACTACCTTACTACCCTTTGGTTGACGAATTCGTGACATTTCAAGGAATACCCAAAGCAGATAATGTGAATGTGTCCTTCATTATAGCAGGAAATGATTATAAGTTTCAGGGCTCCGATTATATTTTTCAATTAATAGATTGGATATTGGAAACCTATCCGAATGCTGTAGTATATCATGTAGGTACTATTTTTGAAAGAATTAAGACTTTCATTAATGAGAAAGAATCTCATAAAAGACTTATTTCACTGGGTTATAGAAAAGATTTTGCCGCATGCATGAAGAATTGTGATATATTAATCAATAGTTATCCTATAGGAGGCGGCCTAGTTTCGCAAACCGCTGCTTATTTTAAGAAGCCCTTTGTTGCTTATTCGCCACTTTCTGGTCCCCCAAAAAGCATGAGAGAATTGTTGGGTGTATCTAGAAATACTGCAACTGCTATCTCTAAGAGTTCTTTTGAAGAAATCAAAGATTATATTAACAGAATGATAATTGATCGTGATTTTTTAAAATCAGAAGGTGAAAGAATAAACAGTTACCTCCAAACAAAAGATAAATTTGATTCAGAACTAAAGAATATTCTAGAATCTAAAAAAAACAATCTGTCAAACTATCATAGGGAGAAAATGCCTTTAAATGACGATTTTTATTATAAACTTCAAAATACACTTAAACCAAATGTAATTTATCCGCTAATAAAATACTACGGTGTCAAGATATTAATTAGATTTCCTCAGCTAGTTACTCCTTTCAATAAGCGAAATATTAAATTTGCTATTAGAGCGCTGGCATTGAAATATTGTGGGGCACTTATTCCCAAGCGAACTTTCACTACATGACTTTTACCATTCTTTCTTAGGCCTTTTACTTCTGCTTCATAATTTCAAATATCTATTTTTATGAACAGAAGTTTTTTTCCGCTATATACCATAGCAAAAGCACAGAAAAAAAACATTTAACAGCATATCAATAAGGACAAAAGTGACAAGTAAGTGGTTCGTGTCGAATGTAATGCGACTATGCTATTCAATACTTATAAAGATGTCATCCTAATACACTAAACAAACTTATCAACATATTAAAACTATGAAAATTGATAAAATAGCCATAATCCTTCTCAACTACAACTCATCAGATGATTGTCGTAAATGTATCTCGTTTTTAAAGAAGCAACAGGGTGTAGATACCGAGATTATAGTTGTAGACAACAGTTCAAGGGATGATGATAAAAAAGCTGTCGAGAAACTTTGTCAGCAAGAGCAATGTACATTCATAACATCTACAGAGAACCGGGGCTACAATGCCGGCAATAACATAGGACTACGTTATGCTGCAAAAAAGGGATACGAGTATGCCCTTATTGCTAACCCGGACATGGAATTTCCACAACACGATTACTTAGCCAAGACGGTAGCCTGCATTAAGGAAAGAGAGGACGTTGTGGTAGTGGCTAGCGATATTGTATCCCCTAATGGCATACATCAAAATCCCTACAGTTTTGACGAGGATTGGAATCGTAGCTTTGCATGGCTGAAGCTAATCTTCAATAAAATCAATAAAGAAAACAATAAAAAAAGGTATAATAAAAGCGGTTACTGCGAAATGGTGACTGGTTGTTGCCTCTTAGTGCATACGAAGTTCATCCAGCAAATTAACTTTTTTGATGAATATCCATTCCTTTATTGTGAGGAGAGTATTTTAGCCAGACAAGTACAAATTGCGGGTAAAAAGATGTATTATTTATCAGAAAAACAAGCAATTCATAGGCACATAAAAAGCGCAAAAGGAAATCCTATACCACGTTTTAAACAATTGGCTCGCTCCAAAATATATTTCCTTAACAAATATAGCAATCGCAATTGGTTCTCTAAAAAAATAGCGATATTATCCGCTAAACTACATATATGGTCAATGATGCTTATTTGTAAATTAAGAAATGAAACAACAATTTAAAATCATGCGTGACTTTATATATTCAAATAAACCGGTTGAAACTTGTTATGGATGCCAAGCTTGTATACAGGCATGTAACCACCAAGCTATAAACATGGTGCCCAATGAAGAAGGATTCATTTATCCTCAAATAGATAAAAATAAATGTGTTGATTGCGGATTGTGTGAAAAAGTATGCCCTACCCAAGAAGAAAATGAAGCTATTCTGCGACACAAAACGCCCAAAGAAGTTTATGCTCTTTGGAATAAGAGTCTGGAAGAACGATTGGAGTCAACTTCCGGAGGAGCGTTCTATTTACTTGCTTCCCAAATAATATCAGAAGGAGGAGTTGTATATGGAGTGGGATATAATGAAGAACTTGAAGCTTGCCATAAGCGTGTGAATAATATAAAATCACTGAATCTACTGCGAGGGTCTAAGTATATGCAAAGCGATATCAATGCTACCTATAAACAGACAAAGGAGGACCTAAAAATAGGTAAGACTGTCTTATTTTCGGGTACCCCTTGCCAAATTGCAGGATTGAGACTGTTTTTAAGGAAGGACTATCGGCAGTTGATTACAATTGATTTGGTGTGTCATGGAACCCCCAGCCCTATGATATTCAAAGAACACATCAAATATCTGGAAAATAAGTTTGGTGATAAAATCATAGACTTCAAATTCCGCTCCAAAAGGGAAACAGGATGGCGCAGTTATACGAAATATATCTTCAATCGGATAAAACCTGTATATCTTTTTTTAGGGAAAGACTATTACTGCCATGCATTTCATCATGGATACTTAAATCGCGAGTCATGCTACAGTTGCCAATTTTCAAAGAGCGACCGTGTAGGCGATATCACACTTAGTGATTTCTGGGGTGGTGAAAACTACTCAAAAGAATTAAAAAGACAGAGAAAATATGGCTTCAATTTAGTGATGTGCAACACGGAAGCAGGACAGCAGTTAGTGGATAGCATTGCTGATCAGGTAGAGCGTCGTATTTTTCCGGTAGAAAATGCAATAAGAGGTGACATACGATTAAGAAATTCAGAGCCTCGCCCTGAATTCAGAAGTGAAGCTTATAAGATTTGCCAAAAAAAGGGATATACGTATATGGTCAACACCTATGGATTAAAATTGAACCTAATACAAAAGCTTATCCCTGTATGGGCAAAAAATCTTATTCGAGAAGTTCAAAGTAGAGGTTAAGAATGTGCGGTAAATATTAGAGAAAGTGTCTGTTATAGGCACAGGTAGTGTGGTGACAGAAACTGATCGTGCGTTACTTTTTCGGTGAATATCACAAAACAACTTAAAGTTTAATAGATATGGAGAAAGTCTTAAAAATTTTCATATTACTTATTGTCATTTCTCCGGCATTTGCCTTAGGCGAGGGAAATAGAAATCTGCTCTTAATAGCAGTAATGGGATTAACTCCTTTATTTCTGTTCTACAAACCCGCTTTTATGCCTAAGATAGATATTGCATTACTTTTTCTTTGTTTATGTATGATGATTTTTCCATTGCTATTTCATTACGAAACAATGAGATGGAGTACTGTTTTGTATTCATGTATGTTTTGTCTATTCTTTATGACGTACGCACGGTTATTAAATCATAGTTCTTTTACAATTGAAATGTACAGCCGACTTCTAAAGAATCTAATTTATGCCTTCTGTATCGCACTAATTCTTCAACAAATTTGTGTATTATTCAACTTGCCTATCATCAATAAGAGTAATTATTCTCTTCTGGAACCATGGAAATTAAATAGTCTGACGTCAGAACCTTCTCATACTGCTCGTTTGGTAGCCATATTAATGTATTCATTACTGTGGATGGAGGATAAAATAGCAGGAGAAAAAGTGGAATTTACACAAAGTTATAAGAACCATAAAAAAGTGTGGCTTGCATTCTTTTGGGTTATGGTGACATCGATAAGCGGAACGGCCATATTAATGATATTAGTCGTTGTTCTCAAATACTTTAAAAGACAACAAATAATACAAGGATGTATTAGCCTAATCATATTTGTTTTTATTCTTTCATTTGTTCAGTTTAAACCAGTTCAAAGAGTATATAAAATTACGGAAGCTGCTTTGACTTTTAATAAGAGAGAAATGATGAAAGTTGATCACAGTGCTTCGCTCAGACTAATTCCTATGATGGTGTGCTTTGAAAAATTAGATTTAACTACTTTGAATGGATGGACAGGCCATGGCGTTGATTATACATCTAAAATAATGTACAAGAATGTGTCTGGTGTTCGTGAGGGATATACAAGTGGGGGATATGGGATAATAGCATTGGAATATGGTTTTATACCTTTTATGATAATTACAAGTTTCACTTTAGGAATATGCTATCATAAAAAGAACAAATTGCAATCTGTGATACTTTGGTTTTTTTGTTGCTTCTTTTTAGGAATTAATATTCAGATAGCTTGGGCTTTCATTTTTCTTTCTTATACAAATAAACAATTTGACAATGACACATATCTTCATTAATAGGGAAAGTGCCCGACTTTCTATGGCGCAGAGGTTATTTCCACTTGTCTGAAAATATAATTCGTGAAATTTAAAGTAGATTATGATAAAATTAGGGATTCTTACAAGAAGAGCAGGGTTTAATCATGGCTCATCACTGCAAGCGTATGCAATGGCTCGTTTTTTGACACTTGCCGGATATAATTGCAACATTATAAATTATGATGAGTATAGCGGACATCCTTTATGGCGTATACGTCCATTTGTGGAGAATATCCAATGGAAAATATGCAAGCATCTACCTACAGCACTGTGTCCGGCAAACACCGTTATCTATCCATTCGAAATGCCCAATACGGAAAATTCCAGCAGTTTGAGAAAGATTACCTGCCTTTGACACCGAATGCATGTCGTAATTTTAACCAACTAAGGAAAGCTAGTGAAGGATTCGATGTGTTAGTTTGCGGGAGTGATCAGATATGGAGTCCGCTTTTATACGATCCGGTCTATATGTTTGGCTTCCTGGAGGATGAATTAGAACAACGCACAGTCACATACGCTCCAAGCATCGGAGTTAGCGATAAAAGCTTAATTAGTAAGGAGCAAGCTGACCTGTTAAGAAAGATAGACTGCATCTCGTGTCGTGAACAAACGGGAAGCGAAATTATAGAGGATATAGTTCATCGTCCAGTTCCTGTAGTTTTAGATCCAACATTAATGCTACCAGAACACGAATGGGATAAATTGGCTTTCTCTGTTAAACCAATAGAAACAGAACCATACATATTGTGTTATTTTCTTGGCAATAATATTCCTCAATCCTATATCGACAGGTTGAATAGGAAGCTTGGATGTAAAATCTTGAATATACAGATGTTTAATCGGTTGAATGAATTAAATTCCCATCGGGAAATAACGAATATCGGACCTTGTGAATTTCTGAACTTAGTAAAGTATGCTTCTTGGATATGCACAGACTCGTTTCATGCCACTATCTTTTCTTATATTTTTAAAAGAAGAGTGTCTGTATTTGAACGTTTTTTAAATACGGAACGAGATAATCAAAATTCACGCATCTATACATTGCTTGATATACTGAAGATTCAATACGTGTTAACCAGTGATAACGATTTTCCCGATTTAATCAGGCAAATAGACTATCAGCAAAGTGAAATTTCGCTTAAAGAATGGCAACGCAAATCTATAGATTACATAAATATCTCGATAAATGGATAGTTTATATGTTAAGGATTTAGACTTTTTAAAGTAGATTCAAGAATGAAACATATCGTTTGTTTTCACCTTTTCAATGATTACAGTGGTAGTCCCAAAGTATTGAAAATGGTATTGGAAGGATTACTCAAAAAAGGGTATCAAGTGGATTTGGTTTCCTCTAAAGGCGGTACATTGGACGAACTGCTGCATTACAAGAACTTACGTAGGCACTCTTATCCCTACCGATTTTCAAATAACCCAACAGTAACAATGCTTCGCTATTGCATGGTACAGCTATATACATTCTTACTGGCATTCCGCTGGCTATTCCATAAAGATGTGGTGTTTTACATCAACACTTTGCTCCCTGTTGGACCGGCATTAGCAGGGCGCATTATGGGTAAACGGGTAGTGTATCATTATCATGAGAATGCATTTGTAAAGGGAGCATTCTACAAGGTACTGGCTATGGCTATGCAGAAGTTAGCACATGAAATCATTTGTGTATCGGAACATCAAGCATCTTTCCTGCAACGGAAAAAAGGTGTAATGGTTATCACCAATGCTTTGCCCCCAGATTTCGTAAATAGATTGACCCCCAACCCCAAAACAGCCTTTGGACAGAAACAGGTATTAATGCTTGGCTCATTAAAACTATATAAGAGCCCGTTGGAGTTTATTGAATTAGCACAAGAATTACCTCAATTTGTTTTTCTATTGGTAATAAATGATACTAAAGAGAATATTGATTTATTCATAGAAAAATACAAAATCAATGTGTGCAAAAACCTTACTATATATCCTCGACAGAATGATGTTGTACCTTTCTACAATCAGTCTTCACTCGTTTTGAATCTTTCTGATAAGAAACAGTTCGTGGAGACATTCGGGCTGACAGCATTGGAAGCAATGAGTGCCGGATTACCAGTGATAGTGCCCACAGAAGGAGGAATTGCAGAGATGGTGGTGGACGGAGAGAACGGGTATAAGATAGACGTACAGAATCTGAATCGGATAGCAGAATGTATAAAAACAATTTTATCTGACGAGACACTTTATATGGAACTGGCAAAAAATGCACTTACTTATTCAAAAAGGTTCAGTGGAGTGGTGATGGTAAATAGCATTGAAACAATACTGAATAGGAAATAAAAACACCCCTTTTACATTTATGAAACAAGTAGCTATTGTAGGCATTCAAGGTGTGCCTGCAAAATATGGCGGTTTCGAGACTCTGGTGGAGAACATTATCGGCGATAACTGTTGTTCCGAAGTACGTTATACCGTTTTTTGTAGTGGCAAGGATTATGCCACACGCATGAAAACCTACAAGGGGGCACATCTGAAGTATGTCCCGCTATTTCATGCCAATGGAGCACAAAGTACTCCTTATGATATTCTGTCGATGCTTAAATGCGTACGAGGTTATGATGCCGTAATCATATTAGGTGTATCAGGCTGCATCTTTCTGCCAATCTTCAGACTATTGTATCGCAAGCAATTAATAGTGAACATTGACGGGCTGGAACACCGGAGGGCCAAATGGGGCAAGTTTGCCAAATGGTTTCTGCGGACAAGCGAAGCGATGGCAGTGCGCTATGCTGACGTAATAATAGCCGACAATAAAGGCATACAGGACTATGTATGGAGCACATATCAGAAGAAAGCTGAACTGGTAGCTTATGGAGGAGACCATGCGCAAAGAAATATCACCGAAGAAAAGCAGAATGAGATTCTGAAACTGTACGGAGTTGCCCCCGGAAACTATGCCGTCAGTGTATGTCGCATTGAACCGGAAAACAACAGCCATCTGATTCTGAAAGCTTTTACTACTTCGGGAGAGAATCTGGTGTTTGTGGGAAATTGGGAACGGAGCGAATATAGCCGGCGACTAAAAAAGGAATACGATGATAGACCCAACATACAAATGGTGAATTCCGTATATGACCTCGATGTGCTCTATGCGCTGCGCAACCTATGCAAGTGCTATATCCACGGGCATAGTGCGGGTGGCACAAACCCTTCATTGGTGGAGGCAATGTTTTTCGGCAAACCGATTTTAGCTTACGACGTGGTTTATAATCGTGAGACAACGGAAAATGAAGCTCATTACTTCAAGACAAGTAAAGAACTGGTGAAATTGCTGCATGACAAACCGGAGGACGGATACAAGATGCGGGAGATCGCGAAGAAACATTATACCTGGACTTTCATTGCTTGGCAATATAGAACATTACTTTTACCCCACGGATAATTAACCGTTTCATAAACTAAAATCCTTTCATAGAAAATCGGATAAACCATTTCGCTTCTATCGGATAAATTCAAACGGCAAAGTGCCGGAAACAATTACTCAATGAGGTGATTGTTTCCGGCACTTTTTTTATACTATCTGAAAGAGAAGAATCCCTCTATTTCCCTTGCATTTCACAAGAAAAAGAGCGATTTTTGCCCATCAAACCAATAATTCGTGATAAGCCATGCTCAGCAAGCTTAAATTAAACCAGCTCTATTTTAAAGATACGCAGTTCGCCAATCTGATGACGCGCCGCATTTTCAACATTCTTCTGATAGCCAACCCCTATGATGCTTTCATGCTGGAAGACGACGGACGTATAGATGAAAAAATCTTTAACGAATACACATCGCTCTCCCTGCGCTATCCACCACGTTTTACCCAAGTATCCACCTGTGAAGAAGCGTTGGCACAACTTTCCACCGTACCGTTCGACCTCATCATCTGCATGCCGGGTACGGGAGATAACGACAGTTTCGATGTAGCACGCCACATCAAGAGCCTGTACGAACATATCCCCATGGTGATACTGACTCCTTTCAGTCACGGTATCACCAAACGTATTGCCAATGAAGACCTGAGCCCCTTCGAATATATCTTCTGTTGGTTGGGAAATACCGATTTGCTGGTGTCTATCATCAAACTGATAGAGGATAAAATGAACCTGGAGCACGATGTAAACGAAGTCGGTGTACAAGTGATTCTGGTAGTGGAAGACGGTATCCGGTTCTACTCGTCCATCTTGCCCAACCTTTATAAATTCGTGCTGAAACAAAGCCAGGAATTCAGTACCGAAGCATTGAATGCCCACCAGCGGACACTGCGTATGCGTGGACGTCCGAAGATCGTGCTGGCACGTACCTATGAAGAAGCTACCGGTATCTACGAGAAATACAAGAATAATATATTAGGAGTGATTACAGATGTCCGCTTCCCGCGTGTGGAACGTGGCGAAAAGGATGGACTGGCAGGTATCAAGCTGTGCGCCGCCATCCGTAAGGAAGACCCGTTCGTGCCGCTCATCATCCAGTCGTCCGAATCGGAAAATGCACTGTATGCATCCAAATACGGTGCCGCCTTCATCGACAAGAACTCCAAGAAGATGGATGTGGACCTGCGCCGCATCGTATCGGACAACTTCGGTTTCGGCGATTTCATTTTCCGCAATCCCGATACGCTGGAAGAGATAGCCCGCGTAAAGAATCTGAAAGAATTGCAGAATATCCTCTTTGCCGTACCCGCAGAGTCGTTCCTCTACCATATCAGCCGTAACCACGTCAGCCGCTGGCTCTACTCACGCGCCATGTTCCCGGTGGCAGAGTTCCTGAAACCTATCACTTGGAACAGCCTGCAAGACGTGGATGCCCACCGCAAGATCATCTTCGAAGCCATCGTAAAATACCGCAAGATGAAGAACCAGGGTGTGGTAGCTGTGTTCAAGCGTGACCGCTTCGACCGTTACTCCAACTTTGCCCGTATCGGCGATGGTTCATTGGGAGGCAAAGGTCGTGGACTGGCTTTTATTGACAACATGGTGAAGCATCATCCCGAATTTGAAGAGTTTGATAATGCCCGCGTTGCCATCCCTAAGACAGTGGTACTCTGTACCGATGTCTTCGACGAGTTCATGGAGACAAACAACCTGTATCAGGTAGCCCTCTCCGATGCTGATGACGACTTAATCCTGCGCTACTTCCTGAAAGCCAAACTACCCGACCGGTTGGTGGAAGACTTCTTCACCTTCTTCGATGTAGTGAAGTCACCGCTTGCCATCCGCTCGTCTTCCTTACTGGAGGATTCGCACTATCAGCCCTTCGCCGGAATCTATAATACTTATATGATTCCTTATCTGGATGATAAATACGAAATGCTTCGTATGCTTTCCGACGCCATCAAAGGTGTATATGCTTCGGTCTATTTCCGCGATAGCAAGGCGTATATGCAGGCCACAAGCAATGTCATCGACCAGGAAAAGATGGCTGTCATCCTGCAAGAGGTAGTCGGCAACCAATATGGCGACCGTTATTATCCCAGTATGTCCGGCGTGGCACGTTCGCTCAACTATTACCCCATCGGTGATGAAAAGGCCGAAGAAGGTACAGTAAACCTCGCCCTCGGTCTTGGCAAGTACATCGTAGACGGTGGCATGACGCTCCGCTTCTCTCCCTATCATCCGCATCAGATTCTGCAAACCAGCGAAATGGAGATAGCCCTGAAAGAAACGCAAACCCGCTTCTATGCCCTCGACCTGCGCAATGCCGGACACGATTTCTCTATGGACGATGGCTTTAACCTGCTTAAACTGCACGTGAAAGAGGCGGAAAAGGATGGAGCACTGAATTACATAGCCTCCACCTACGACCCTTACGACCAGATTATCCGCGACGGGCTTTATCCCGGTGGACGCAAGGTAATCACTTTCGCCAACATCCTGCAACATGACGTTTTCCCGTTGGCACGCATCCTGCAACTGGTATTGAAGTACGGTGAGCAGGAAATGCGCCGCCCCGTCGAGATAGAGTTTGCCGCCACCATGAGCCGCGAACAGGATAAATCGGGTACTTTCTACTTGTTGCAAATACGTCCTATCGTAGACACCAAAGAAATGCTGGACGAAGACCTCACCGCCATACCGGATGAGAAAACCTTGCTCCGCTCCAACAATTCGCTGGGTCATGGCATTATGAACGATATCTATGACGTCGTCTACGTGAAGACGGATGACTACAGTGCATCGCACAATCAGGAGATTGCCTGGGAGATAGAGAAGCTGAACCAACAATTCCTGGACGAAGGGCGAAACTATGTCCTCGTCGGTCCCGGACGCTGGGGAAGTAGTGACACCTGGCTTGGCATCCCCGTGAAGTGGCCGCACATCAGCGCCGCCCGCGTCATTGTGGAAGCCGGACTGACGAATTATCGTGTAGACCCCAGTCAGGGAACCCATTTCTTCCAGAACCTGACGTCCTTCGGCGTAGGGTATTTCACCATCAATGCATTTATGAACGACGGTGTATACAACCAGGAATTCCTGAATGCCCAGCCTGCCGTACACGAGACGAAATACCTACGGCACGTACAATTCCAACATCCGGTTGTTGTGAAAATGGATGGTAAAAAGAAACAGGGAGTGGTACTGATGCCCGAAGAATAATTTCTGTTCTCATTCAAAGAGGATATGATTAGTGATGAACATTCAGTTCTATCACCACCACCTCGCTAGGGGCAAACATGCGGATATTCTTATTGGAAGTACCCAAACCATTGGTGATAATCATCGGTATTCCCTGGGAATTACGCTTCAGTCCGCCACGAAACCGCTGTCCGTAGTGCGAAGGAAGAATGGGAGCATAAAGCCCGAACAGCGTCACCTGCCCACCGTGTGTATGTCCGGCGAGGACAAGGTCGGTATTCGTTATAGCGACATCCTCGGCATAGTCGGGCGTATGCGTCAGCAGAATCACGAAATCATCAGGTGAAAGGGCGAGCGTGGGAGATACACCATTCTTCTGCAGATCGAAAGGATTACGAACGCCGGCTATCAAAATCTCCGCCCCGTCCCGCTTCAGTGTATCCACGCGGTGCTCCAGCAAATGAATGTTGTGTGCCTCCAGTTGGCGCACAATGTCGGCATAACAGGCCTCATAATCGTTGTTGCCCAGCACCACGTAGGTGCCCATCGGCACTTTCACCGCAGCCAAGGCGGAGACGACGGGCACCACATACTCACATCCCTCATGCAGGTCGCCACCCACCAGCAGCACGTCTGCCCGCTGGTCATTGAGCAAGCGAACCAGGTTCTCCAGACCCTTCTCCTTGAAAAGACTTTTGTAGTGCAAATCCGAAATAAAGGCAATGCGAAAACCGTCGAAAGCAGCAGGCACATCGGGGTGACTGAACTTGTACGTCCGCACCCGGCTGATGCCCCGGTAGCCGGAACCTGCCTTTGAAGAGGTTATTTCTGTATCGACGAGTCGGATACTGTCCGCTGCCGAAGTCTCCGGCGACAGAGAAGGAAGTACGTACTGGTTCGATCTACAAGAAGAGAGAAACAGTACTCCAAGAATCACATAGAGGAATTTCTTCATCATATACAAGCAGTATTTTCTTCGTTACACAGACACAAAGATAGGCATTTTCAGTATCTTTGTTGCAAGAATCGGTAAACAAGCATTCACCCTAAACTAAAAACAGAATATGAAAGAGATTAAACTGAATTCACCCCGTGCCTGGTTTCTCGCCGCCCGTCCCAAGACCTTGACGGGAGCCATCATCCCCGTACTGCTGGGTAGTGCCCTGGCTTTCAGCGACGGAGAGTTCAAGACCCTGCCCGCCCTGCTATGCGCCCTCTTCGCCTGTGGTATGCAAATTGCCGCAAATTTCATCAATGACCTTTTCGACTTTCAGAAAGGCACCGACCGTAAGGATCGTCTGGGCCCGCCACGTGCCTGCGCCGAAGGCTGGATTACGCCGGGAGCCATGAAACTGGGCATCGGCTGCGCATTGCTGCTGTCGTGCCTGGCAGGACTGGCGCTGCTGTTCACCATCTGGGGGCAACTGCCCCACGGAGGCTGGGAACTGGTGGCGCTGGGAGTAGTATGTATCCTGTTTGCCTTCCTCTACACCACGCTGCTCTCCTATTTGGGGTGGGGCGATGTGCTGGTGCTGGTATTCTTCGGCTTCGTGCCCGTCTGCGGCACCTACTACGTGCAGGCCTACACGCTGAATATGGACGTGTTGGTACTGTCGCTCGTCAGCGGTCTTGCCATAGACACCCTGCTGATGGTGAACAACTACCGCGACCGCGAGCAAGATGCCGTGAGTGGCAAGTGCACGCTGGTGGTACGCTATGGCCGGAAGTTCGGTGAAAATATGTATTTAGGGCTGGGTATTGCCGCCACGCTGCTCTGCCTCTGGTTTGTAAATACCGGCCGACTGACGCTGATCGAGTTTATCTGGGCTCCCTGCGTCTACCTCTGCATGCACGCCCTGACATGGCGCAAGATGGTAAAAATCCGCAGTGGTAAAGGGCTGAACCGTATCTTGGGAGAGACTTCACGCAATATGCTATTCCTGGGCATACTGCTGGCCGTAGCACTGGCTGCATAAACGCGGCAGGCATCCGGATTCATCCCATGAGACAAAAAAAATTATCCCGTGAGGCGAAAAATTTCGTCTCACGGGATAAAAAAAATCATCTCATGAGACTATTTAAGATCGTCTCATGAGATGAAATTATCATCTTTTACCGTACATCTTCTCGTAATAGTGCTGGTAGTCGCCGCTGGTTACTTCTTCCACCCACGCTTGGTTATTCAGATACCACTCGATGGTCTTCACGATACCGTCTTCGAACTTCGTTTCAGGATACCAGCCCAGAGCAGCGGTAATCTTTGCCGGGTCGATGGCATAGCGCTGGTCATGACCGAGACGGTCCTTCACGAAAGTAATCAGGTCTTCATTAATCCAGCTGATGTCAATCTGGCCATCTTCGCCTTTCGTCTTCTTCTTCAGGACTTCGCGATATTCGGGTTTCTCCGTCATCAGGCGGTGGATGGTGGCAATGGTCAGCTTCACAATTTCGAGGTTGGTCTTTTCGTTATGGCCACCTACGTTGTACACTTCACCTTCCACACCTTCGCGAACCACCAAGTCGATAGCTTTGCAATGGTCTTCCACATAAAGCCAGTCGCGCACATTGCTACCGTCGCCGTAGACAGGAAGTTTCTTTCCTTCCAGAATATTCTTGATAATAAGCGGGATCAACTTTTCGGGAAAGTGATACGGGCCATAGTTATTGGAACAGCGGGTAATGGTCACCGGCATTTTATAGGTATCATGGTAAGCCATAACCACCATGTCGGCGCTGGTCTTGGAAGCACTGTACGGGCTATGCGGACAAAGTGGGGTTTGTTCCGTGAAGTAGCCGTCGGCACCCAACGAACCGTACACCTCGTCCGTAGACACCTGATGGTAGCGCACCCCCTTACGCCAGGTAGGATAGCCATTCTCATCCTTACCCGTCACCCAGGCACGGCGAGCTGCATCAAGCAGGTTCTGCGTACCCAGAATATTAGTAACGAGGAAGAGCTGCGGATTCTCAATGCTACGGTCTACGTGACTCTCAGCAGCAAAGTTCACCACGTAGTCGAATTTAAATTTGGCAAACAGTTCGTCGGCAAGTATCCGGTCGCAGATGTCACCTTTTACAAAGAAACAGCGTTCGTCATCAATGTCTTTAGCGATGGTTCCAAGGTTTCCGGCATAGGTTAAAGCATCAAGTATCACAAGCTGCACGTCATCATGCTTTGCCAGGATGTACTTGATATAGTTCGCGCCGATAAATCCGGCAGCACCGGTTACAAGATAAGTCTTCATGTACTTAATTATTAATTTTTAATTATCAATTATTAATTGTTCAGCGGTGGGAGTTGGCGAGTTCCATCAGGTAGGTGCCATATTCTGTTTTGCCAAGTTGTTCACCAAGACGGTAAAGCTGGTCGGCATCTATCCAACCCTTACGCCAGGCAATCTCTTCGATGCAGCTGACGCGGAAGCCCTGACGGTTCTGTATGGTAGCTACAAAGTTGCTTGCTTCCAGCAGGCTGTCACAGTTTCCGGTATCGAGCCATGCAAAACCACGACCGAAGATTTCGACTTTCAACGTGCCCTCGTCCAGATACAGACGATTCAAATCCGTAATTTCATATTCGCCACGGGCGGAAGGTTTCAGGGCGGCAGCCTTGGCAGTAACGGTAGAGTCGTAGAAATACAAACCGGGCACTGCATAGTTGCTCTTGGGCTGTGCAGGTTTCTCTTCGAGGGAAATCGCTTTTCCGTCGGCATCAAATTCCACCACGCCATAAGCACGAGGGTCCTTCACATAATATCCGAAGATGCATGCACCTTTTTCAATGGAGGCAGCACGTTTCAGCATGGCAGAGAAGCCCTGTCCGTAGAACATGTTATCACCCAGAATGAGACATCCCGGCTCACCGTTCAGAAAATCGGCCCCCAGCACGAAAGCCTGAGCCAGTCCGTTAGGCTGCTCTTGTATCTTATAAGAAAAGGACATTCCAAGCTCTTCACCCGTACCCAGCAATTCGCGAAACATGGGCAAGTCACGTGGAGTGGAGATAATCAGCACTTCGCGTATCCCCGCCAACATAAGCGTGGAAAGCGGATAATAAATCATTGGCTTGTCATAAACCGGCATAATCTGCTTGGAAATAGCCTTAGATAAGGGGTAAAGACGGGTGGCGCTACCACCGGCAAGAATAATTCCTTTCATATTTCAGTTCTTTTTTCGGTTGATACAAATATAGAATAAAATAAGAAGGAGGACAACGCCCCACGGCTCTCGGTGATCTATTCAGGCTACAAAGATAATGCAAACGGAATGCAGTACAAAATAATTTAAATTATTTTTAGGAGCTTTCTCACCCTGCCAGCTCTATCACTTCAAGATCCTTGAACACCCCATTGTCCACAATAAAACGCACCATGGTACGTACTTTATGGAATCCGGAGATACCTGCAGCACCGGGATTGATGTGCAGCATATCGAGCGTTTTGTCATACTTTACCTTTAGTATATGGGAATGTCCGCTGATGAAAAGCTTAGGCGGGCGCACCAGGATACTGCCCCGTATGGAGGGATCATAATTGCCGGGATAACCGCCGATATGCTTTATCAATACCTCGGCACCATCGACCGTGAAACGGTTGATTTGCGGATAGACCTGACGGATGTCTTGCCCGTCAATGTTACCATACACGGCACGGAAAGGACGGAATGCTTCCAGCTTCCGGGCCACCTCCAGCGAGCCGATGTCACCGGCATGCCAGATTTCGTCACACGTCTCGAAATATTGCAGATATTTTTCATCCCAATAGCCGTGTGTATCGGATAATAAACCAACTTTTGTCATCTTTCTTTTGTTTATCTGTGCAAAGGTAACTATATTTGGGCAAATCTTGATGAAACCATGGAAAACCAATATCAATATTTTAAACGGGACATCAGTTGGCTGTCATTCAACTACCGTGTCCTGCTGGAAGCGGAAGATGATACTCTTCCACTATACGAACGCATTAACTTTATATCCATTTATTCTTCCAACCTGGAAGAATTCTACAAAATACGCGTTGCCGACCATAAGGCAATAGCTACCGGTGCCGCGCAAAGTGACGAGGAAACTGTACAATCGACCATCGAACTGGTAGACGCAATCAATCTTGAAGTAAACCGCCAGATGGAGGACCGTATCCGCATCTATGAACAGAAAATACTTCCTGCCCTGAAGAAAAACCATATCATCTTTTATCAGAGCCGCAACGTAGAACCATTTCATCGTGACTTTGTACGGCGTTTTTTCCGGGAAGAAATCTTCCCTTTCCTGCAGCCCGTACCTGTTTCCAAAGATAAGGTAATCTCTTTCCTGCGAGATAATCGCCTGTATCTGGCCGTACGCCTGTTTCCGAAAGGGAAGGAGGTAACAAGGGAAGAAGTTGACAAGGAGACAAGGGAAGAAGGAGACAAGGGAGAATCTCCTTGTCAACTCGTCGACTCGTCAACTTGTCAACTCTCCCCTCAGTACTTCGTGATGAAGCAGCCCTACAGCAAAGTACCCCGTTTCATCGAACTGCCCAAAGTGGGGAACAACTATTACCTGATGTTCATCGAAGATATCATCAAGGCCAATCTGGATGTGATCTTTCCCGGTTATGATGTGGACAGCAGTTATTGTATCAAGATTTCGCGCGATGCGGATATACTGATAGACGATGCCGCCAATACTTCCGAAATCATAGAGCAGGTGAAGACCAAGGTGAAAAAGCGCAAGATAGGAGATGTCTGCCGCTTTGTGTACGACCGTGCCATGCCGCAGGACTTCCTCGACTACCTGATAGACGCTTTCCATATCGACCGCCGGGAACTGGTTCCGGGAGATAAACACCTGAACCTGGAAGACTTGCGGCATCTGCCCAATCCGAATCCGAATATCCATCCCATCCGGAAACCGCAACCGATGAAGCTGACATGCCTCAACGAACGGGAGTCTATTTTTCAATATGTAGAGAAGAAGGATCTGCTATTACATTACCCTTACCACTCCTTCGAGCACTTCATCCACTTCCTGTACGAGGCGGTGCACGAACCTACCGTACGCGAAATCATGGTAACCCAATACCGGGTGGCGGAAAACTCCGCTGTTATCAATACCCTGATAGCTGCCGCCCAGAATGGGAAGAAAGTCACGGTCTTCGTGGAACTGAAAGCCCGCTTCGATGAAGAGAACAACCTTGCCACCGCCGAAATGATGAAAGCATCGGGTATCAATATTATATATAGTATACCCAAATTGAAAGTACATGCCAAAGTCGCCCTCGTCCTGCGCCGTGACAAAGAGGATAAGAAACTGACCAGCTATGCGTATATCAGCACCGGGAATTTCAATGAAAAGACCGCCACACTGTATGCCGACAGCGGACTGTTCACCTGCAATCCCATCATCGTCAACGACCTCCACAATCTGTTCCGCACCTTACGGGGAAAAGAGAATCCTGTATTCCACCGGTTACTGGTGGCACGCTTCAACCTGATACCGGAACTGAACCGCCTCATCGATCATGAAATGGAACTGGCAAGGAAAGGTAAGGAAGGCCGGATCATTCTTAAAATGAACGCGCTGCAGGACCCCACCATGATAGACCGCCTGTATGAAGCCTCACAGGCCGGTGTGGAAATAGACCTGATCGTACGCGGCATTTGCTGCCTGATACCGGGACAGAAATACAGTCGTAACATTCGTGTAACACGTATTGTGGATACATTTCTGGAACATGCCCGTATATGGTACTTCGGTAATGGTGGCAATCCGAAGCTCTTCCTCGGTTCACCAGACTGGATGCGGCGTAACCTGTACCGCCGCATTGAAGCTATCACTCCTATACTGGACCCCGATGCCAAGCAGGAGCTGATAGATATGTTATCCATCCAGCTTTCGGACAAGCGCAAGGCCTGTTTCGTAAATGAGAACCTACATAACTGCTGGAAATCGGCCCATCCACAGAAAGAAAAAGTACGTTCGCAGTATACCTTTTATGAATACTTGAAAGAGAAACTTGAATAACATTGTAACATTTCTGTAATATGTATGACACTTCTCTGCAACACGGTTTCCGTTCCTTTGCAGCCAGAAATAAAATACATCATTATGGAAACTATTTATCTATGCATTGTCATCTTCCTGTTCGTCCTTGCGGTGTTCGACCTCATCGTGGGCGTCAGTAATGATGCGGTCAATTTCTTGAATTCCGCTGTCGGAGCAAAGGCAGCTTCTTTCAAAACCATGCTTTTTATTGCCGGAGTGGGCGTATTCATCGGGGCAGCAATGTCCAACGGCATGATGGACATTGCCCGGCACGGCATCTACCAACCACAACATTTCTATTTTGCCGAGATCATGTGTATCCTGCTGGCAGTCATGTTAACCGATGTTGTGCTGCTGGATGTCTTCAATACTATGGGGATGCCTACTTCCACTACAGTATCCATGGTATTCGAGTTACTGGGTGGTACCTTTGCCCTGGCACTTATCAAAGCGCACAGTAATGATGCAATCGGCTTGGGCGATCTGATTAATACGGACAAAGCCCTATCCGTTATCATGGGTATTTTCCTTTCCGTAGCCATCGCCTTCTTCTTCGGTATGCTGGTACAATGGCTGGCACGTGTCATCTTCACTTTCAACTATACCAAAAAGATGAAGTACAGCATCGGAATCTTCGGTGGTATCGCCGCCACTTCCATCATTTACTTCATGCTCATCAAAGGATTAAAAGATAGTTCATTCATGACAGCTGATAACAAGCATTGGATACAGGACAACACTGGAATGCTTATCAGCTGTTTCTTTATATTCTTCACCATACTGATGCAAGTGCTTCACTGGTTGAAGGTAAATGTTTTCAAGGTTGTTGTGTTATTGGGTACCTTCGCCCTTGCCCTCGCCTTTGCCGGCAATGACCTGGTCAACTTTATCGGTGTACCTCTTGCCGGATATTCTTCATTTATAGATTATACAGCCAATGGAGCAGGTGCAGGACCGGACGGCTTCCTGATGACTTCGCTTCTCGGTCCGGCTAAAACACCCTGGTACTTCCTCTTCGGTGCAGGTGCCATCATGGTTTACGCCCTTTGCACTTCTAAAAAAGCGCATAACGTTATTAAGACTTCCGTTGATCTCTCCCGCCAGGATGAAGGTGAAGAAAACTTCGGTAGTACCCCTATCGCCCGTACCCTGGTAAGATTTAGCCTTACATTATCCAATGGTATCTCCAAAATAATGCCTGAACGCAGCAAACGGTGGCTCGATACCCGTTTCCGCAAAGATGAAGCTATCATCGCAGACGGTGGCGCATTCGACCTGGTACGCGCTTCGGTAAACCTTGTATTGGCAGGCTTGCTCATTGCGCTGGGTACTTCACTGAAACTCCCTCTTTCTACTACTTACGTAACCTTCATGGTTGCCATGGGTACCTCTCTCGCCGACCGTGCCTGGGGACGTGACACCGCCGTATTCCGTATAACAGGTGTGCTGAGCGTTATCGGTGGCTGGTTCATTACGGCCGGTGCTGCATTTACCATCTGTTTTTTTGTTGCTCTGATTATCCATTTCGGCGGCACGGTTGCCATCATTGCCCTGATCGGCCTGGCGATATTCTCCCTGATCCGCAGCCAGGTGATGTATAAGAAACGCAAAGCTAAAGAGAAAGGCAACGAAACCATCAAGCAACTGATGCAGAGTAGCAACAACGAAGAAATTCTGGAACTGCTGCGTAAGCATACCCGTGAAGAGTTAGTGAAGATACTGGCATTTACCGAAGAAAACCTAGAACGTACCGTAACCGCATTCTTACACGAGAACCTGCGCGGATTACGTCGTTCCATGGGGTCTGTGAAATTTGAGAAACAACTCATCAAGCAAATGAAACGTACCGGCACTCTTGCCATGTGCCGCCTGGATAACAATACAGTATTGGAGAAAGGGCTTTACTATTATCAAGGCAACGATTTTGCCAGCGAACTGGTATATAGCATCGGACGCCTCTGCGAACCGTGCCTCGAACATATCGACAATAACTTCAAACCGCTGGATGCCATTCAGAAAGGTGAATTCTCTGATGTAACGGAAGACATCGTCTACTTGTTACAAGTCTGCCGCCATAAGATGGAGAACAATGATTATGAAGATTTTGAGAATGAACTCCGGAAAGCGAATGACCTGAACGGACAGCTATCGCACCTGAAACGGGAAGAATTGCAACGCATTCAGAGCCAGTCCGGCAGTATCAAAGTCAGCATGGTATACCTGACTATGATACAGGAAGCACAAAATGTTGTTACTTACACTATTAACCTGATGAAGGTAAGCCGTAAGTTCCAACTGGCTGAATAACAGAATATCAATTTCAGACATAACGAAATGAGCCCTGCAACGTTAGTTTTGCAGGGCTCATTTTATTTTTATCAACTCAGAAGTTAAGGACGTTTTAATCCCATTTTTGCTGCCCGTTCCATCATAAAAGCCCGTGCTGCTTCGTATTCATTGGGAATCACTCCATCCAGAATAGCATCTTTAATGGCACTTTTCAAAGCCCCTACTTCCCGGCAGGGTTCCAGATTGAAAGTTTCCATAATCTCCTCTCCACTGACAGGCGGCTGAAAATTGCGGACGCGGTCACGCTCTTCAAGGTCTTTCAATTTCTGGCGTACCAACTGGAAGTTATTCAGGAATCGCTGCTTACGCTCCATGTTTTTAGAAGTAATGTCAGCTTCACACAATGTCATCAAATCATCAATATCATCTCCGGCTTCAAAAAGAAGGCGACGCACAGCAGAATCGGTCACCACATCGTCTGCTATCACGATAGGACGCATATGCAGACTCACCAACTTCTGTACATACTTCATCTTCTCATTCATCGGCAACTTCATCTTCCGGAAAATCTCAGGAACCATCTTCTCACCAATGAAGTTATGATTATGGAAAGTCCAACCTGCACGAGGTTCCCAACGTTTAGTAGCGGGTTTGGCTATATCATGCAGCAGTGCAGCCCATCGTAACCAAAGATTATCCGTTTTACGGCTGATGTTATCAAGTACTTCCAATGTGTGATAGAAATTGTCCTTATGTGCCCGCCCATTACGTGTTTCCACACCTTGAAGGGCAGCCAGTTCCGGAAAAATAAGGGACAACAAACCGGAACGATCCAGGTCTATAAACCCTTTAGAGGGAACCGGTGAGAGTATGATCTTATTAAGTTCGTCGGCAATACGCTCCTTGGAGATAATGGATATACGCCCACAGTTACGGCACAAAGACTCAAATGTAGTATCATCAATATAAAAGTTCAGCTGGGTGGCAAAACGGATACACCGCATCATGCGCAACGGGTCATCGCTGAACGTGATATCCGGGTCAAGAGGAGTACGGATCGTCTTCTCTTTCAGGTCTTCTATACCACCGAAGGGGTCTACCAATTCTCCGAACCGGCTCTGATTCAGGCAGACAGCCAATGCATTGATCGTAAAATCCCGCCGATTCTGGTCATCTTCCAATGTACCGTCTTCAACGATGGGCTTACGGGAATCGCGTTGATAAGACTCCTTGCGTGCACCAACAAATTCCACTTCTGTACCGCGGTACTTTACCTGTGCGGTACCAAAATTCTTAAACAGGGCTACATGTGCTCCGCGTCCCAGGCGTTTACCCAGCGCTTCGGCCATCTCTATACCACTACCCACTACTACAACATCAATATCCTTAGAAGGGCGTTGCAGGAAAATATCGCGCACATATCCACCGACTACATAACATTCCAATCCTAATTCATCTGCTGTCTCGGATATCCGTTTGAATATATCGTCGCTGAAATGCTGTTTCAGTTCTTCTGCCGTCAATTCTATCATACTATACTTTTTAAAATAATTATTTAGTTTTCACCGGAGAAAGTAGCACTGTTTTTGGTCTATATTCCCTGCCTCTCCTCTCCCAATTCTTATCTGAGCCCTACCATCTCCGTAGTTACTCCGTGTCTATACACTTGGACTTGGTATGGAGTTGGTACGGGCTTGATACGGAGTTGGTACGGCCCGGATATTAGATTGTTCTAAATTTCCGATATTTCCGGAAAACTAAAATACTATTTATATATTTTCAGAGTGCAAAGATACGGATATTATTTCTAATTTTGTCCTCACTAACAGAACAACAGTAATTATGAAGAAAGTGACACTTCTTGCGTGCCTCTGCTGCACGCTCTTATCTTGTGAGAATGTAGAGAAGAAAGCAAGTGAGAAACTGCAAACAGCCCGCGCAGCCTTCGAACGGGGAGACTTTAGCGAAGCGAAAATGCAAATAGACAGCATTAAGATACTATATCCCAAGGCTTTTGAAGCCCGTCGGGAGGGCATTGGATTAATGCAGCAGGTGGAACTGAAGGAGCAGGAAAAAACACTTGTTTACCTGGATAGCCTGCTTCAACAAAAACAAGGAGAACTGGATGCCCTGAAGGGTAAATTCACTCTTGAAAAAGATGCAGAATACCAGAAGATAGGTAACTATCTGCATCCATCACAGGTAATAGAAAAGAACCTGCACCGTTCATACCTCCGTTTTCAGGTAAACGAAACCGGGCAAATGAGCATGACTTCCATTTATTGCGGTCCCAGCAATATTCACCATATAAGTGTAAAAGTAGTCGCTCCTGATGGCAGTTTTGCTGAGACTCCTGCTTCCAAGGATAGTTATGAGACCACCGATTTGGGAGAGAAAATAGAAAAGGCGGACTTCAAAATGGGAGAAGATGGTAATGTAATGGGATTCCTCTACTTGAATAAGGACAAGAATATCAAAGTGAACTATCAGGGCGAACGCCCCTACTCCACCACGATGACTCCGGCAGACCGCCAGGCATTGGCAGGGGTTTATGAACTGGCACAGATACTTTCATCCATCACTCAGATAAAGAAAGAAATGGAAGAGGCGAATCTGAAGGTAGAGTTCGTGAAACGGAAGATGCAGGAAAGAGAAAACAAGGAAATGGAATAAAGAATTTCCGAATATTATAACATAAAGCGGAACAACCTCTTACGAAGTTGTTCCGCTTTCTATTATATTATAAATAAAATCCTTAAAGGGTTTCTTATACTTACCACTGTAATTGCGGCAGGAACTTGCTCAGGCAAGTACGCAATGCACTCAACGTAATGGGTTTCACCAATACTTCCGAGGCACCGGCAGCCATTGCATTTTCACGGTCGGCCGTAAAAGCATAGGCAGTCTGCATAATGATAGGAAGTTCTTTCTCTTCTTCGCGGATAATTTTAGTCGCTTCCAGACCATTCATGATAGGCATTTTGATATCCATAAGGATAGCAGCTGTCTTTCCACGGTTCTCTTTGAACAGATTAACCATCTCTTCACCGTTCTTTGCCCACACTATCTCGCAGTTCTTGCCAATAATAGCTTTTATCAGTTTAAAGTTGCTATCATCGTCTTCCGCTACCAGTATCAGCGGACGGTAATCTTCTGACAAATTCCCTGTTTCCATGACCAATGTATTTTTGTTTAATGAGGCAAAGATATAAAAAATAATATAAATGTACTATCTTTGTGCCTCAATTTAAAAATAGAGTATGATTTCAATAGACGGACTGGCCGTAGAATTTGGCGGCACCACCTTATTCAGTGATATCTCCTTCGTTATTAATGAGAAAGACCGCATCGCCCTGATGGGAAAGAACGGAGCGGGGAAAAGTACCTTACTGAAAATTCTGGCAGGAGTACGCCAACCTACCCGGGGCAAGATTTCAGCACCCAAAGACAGTGTAATCGCTTACTTGCCGCAGCACCTGATGACGGAAGACGGACGGACTGTGTTTCAGGAAACAGCACAGGCTTTTTCGCATCTGCATGAGATGGAAGCAGAAATAGAACGCCTCAACAAGGAGTTGGAAACTCGTACCGACTACGAAAGCGACAGTTATATGGAACTGATTGAAACAGTTTCTGCCCTGAGTGAGAAATTCTACTCCATCGACTCCACCAACTATGAGGAAGATGTGGAAAAAGCTTTGTTAGGACTCGGCTTCACGCGCGAAGATTTCGACCGCCAGACCAGTGACTTCAGCGGCGGATGGCGTATGCGCATCGAACTTGCCAAGTTGCTGCTGCAGAAACCGGATGTGTTGTTACTGGATGAGCCTACCAATCACCTCGATATTGAAAGTATCCAGTGGCTGGAAGATTTCCTCATCAATAATGGTAAGGCTGTCATCGTCATCAGCCACGACCGCAAATTTGTGGATAACATCACTACCCGTACTATTGAAGTGACAATGGGACGGATTTATGACTATAAAGTAAATTATTCCAAATATCTGGAACTCCGCAAAGACCGTCGCGAACAACAGCAAAAGGCGTATGACGAACAGCAGAAGTTTATAGCCGAAACCAAGGAATTCATCGAACGCTTCAAAGGCACTTATTCCAAAACTCTGCAAGTGCAGAGCCGCGTAAAGATGCTGGAGAAACTGGAACTTCTGGAAGTGGATGAAGAAGATACTTCGGCATTGCGATTGAAATTCCCGCCATCACCACGCTCGGGTAACTATCCTGTAACCATGGAAAACGTAGGTAAAACCTATGGTGACCATGTAGTATTCAAGAATGCTACGCTGACTGTGGAACGGGGAGACAAATTAGCTTTTGTCGGTAAGAACGGTGAGGGTAAGTCTACGCTGGTGAAGTGTATCATGAAAGAGATTGAGCACGATGGTACACTGACGCTCGGGCACAATGTACAGATCGGTTATTTTGCACAGAATCAGGCGTCTATGCTGGATGAAAACCTTACGGTATTCCAGACGATTGACGATGTGGCAAAAGGAGAAATACGTAACAAGATACGCGACTTGCTGGGTGCTTTTATGTTTGGCGGCCCTGAACAATCCATGAAAAAGGTGAAAGTGCTTTCCGGTGGAGAACGTACGCGACTTGCTATGATTAAGTTACTGCTGGAACCAGTGAACCTGTTGATTCTGGATGAGCCGACGAACCACCTGGACATGAAAACTAAAGATATCCTGAAGCAAGCTTTACTGGATTTTGACGGTACACTGATCGTTGTAAGCCACGATCGTGACTTCCTGGACGGACTGGTTACGAAGGTCTATGAATTCGGCAACAAGCAAGTGAAAGAACACCTGAGCGGTATCTACGAATTCCTGGAAAAGAAGAAAATGGAGTCGCTCCGCGAACTGGAAAGGTAAACGTTCCTTAACAGGGCTTCTGCAACTTTTCTTGCGTCATATTGTTTTATTTTCATAAACCTCTAACTACGAGAATAATGAAACGATATGACGCAATAATAATAGGATTTGGCAAAGGTGGAAAATTACTGGCAGCCGAATTAGCCAACCGCAACTGGAAAGTGGCGGTTATAGAACGTTCCCCTGAAATGTATGGTGGAACTTGTATAAACGTAGGATGTATCCCTACTAAAACCATGATACACGAAGCAGAGTTTGCTGAACGTATCTATCAGGACGACTATATAAAACAATCCAAGTTATATTCCCTTGCCCTGAAACGCAAAGATAAACTGGTTACGTTCCTACGGGAGAAGAATGTCGAGAATCTGACAGGCAACCCTAATATTACATTGTATGACGGAACCGCTTCTTTTGTATGCGAAGATACGGTGAAAGTAACTCTTACACCCGGAAAGGATGAAGAGTCTTTCGAACTGGAAGGAAAAGAAATATTTATCAATACCGGTTCTACACCTATCCTGCCGGATATAGACGGATTAAGAGATAGTAAATATGTATATACCAGTGATACACTGCTTCATGCAGATGTTCTTCCCCAACATTTACTAATCATAGGCAGTGGTGCCATCGGACTGGAATTCGCAACCATGTATGCCGGATTCGGCAGTAAGGTCACTATCCTGGAAGCCGGTAAACGTTTTCTGCCGAAAGCAGACCGGGAGATTGCCGAATACATGCAGGAAAGTTTAAAAAGGAAAAATATAGAGATACGCCTGAATGCCCGTGTGCAGTCATTGCATGATACAGCAGACGGTATTACAGCCGCCTATACGGATGCCTCGGACGGTACACCCTATTTTCTGGAAGGAGATGCCCTGCTCATTGCAACAGGCCGTAAACCGATGATAGATGATCTTCATCTGGAAAAAGCCAGAGTGCAAGTCAATGCACAGGGAGCAATAGTTGTAAATGAACAATTACGCACTACTGTACCACATATCTGGGCTTTGGGAGATGTGAGAGGTGGAGAAATGTATGATTACCTTTCCATCGATGACTCCCGCATTATCCTGAACCATTTATTCGGTAACAAGGAACGCTCTATCGACGACCGCAATCCTGTGCCTTACGCCATCTTCACAGATCCCCCGATGGCACATATCGGTCTGACAGAGGAAGATGCTGTGAAACGGGGTTATCCCATCAAGATTTCACGTTTGCCAGCCTCAGCTATTCCGCGGGCACGTACTTTGCAGAATATGGATGGAATGCTAAAAGCTATCGTAAATACGGATACAGAGAAAATTCTGGGCTGTTCCCTTTTCTGTATAAATGCACCGGAGCTTATCAATCTGGTAGCATTTGCCATAAAGACCGGACAGAAATCTTCTGCTTTACGTAACTTTATATTCACCCATCCCAGTATGAGTGAAGGTTTAAATGGATTATTCAAGGCTTTTTAATAACTAACATTTGGTAATTAAGTCGTTAACCTCTATCTTTGTCCGCAATTAGAAAATTAAGATGCAGAAGAAACGGTATATAACATTTTTCCTAATGTTCATCAGCATGGTTATGCTGGTAGTACCGGTTATTCCTCACCACCACCACAACAACGGGTTGATATGCATGAAGAATGATATAGCTCCCGATTGTTGCGGACAACAACACAACTCGGATAACGAACATTGCTGTTGCGATACGGGATGTGTAACGACTCATTTCTTCCAGCAAACTCCCAGTTCGGACAATGGATGGGCACATCCGGACTTTCCGCTGGTTATTACACTGTTTTCCGAACCACTCCTCAGATTATTAGTCCTGCCCGAAGAAAGCGGGCAAAGACAGGACTGCATATATCAGGAGTCACTTCATGGCACGTATCTTACACGTGCCACAGGACTTCGCGCACCTCCGTGTGTTCTTACTTTATCGTAAAGTCTGCAACTTTATTGCAGGCTTTTATCTCTAATTTTGCACACAGATAAAAGTAAGAACATAAAAATATCATCATGAAAAAAATTCTTTTTATGGGAGTCATGGGTCTATTCCTATTGGGTTCCTGCAATAGTAAATCCGGCGACGGACACGAAGGTCATAATCATGAAACAGAAAAGCATGAGCACGAAGGTTGTGATCATGATCATGAGGGCGAAGACCACAATCACGAAGGTGACGAACACAACCACGATGGACATGACCACGGTGAAGTAGCAGCAGCCGGACATAGTGACGAAATCATTCTGCCGCCCGCCAAGGCGCAGGCTGCCGGAGTAAAATCCAATGTTGTAGAACCGGGAATTTTCCATCAAGTTATAAAAACCAGCGGCCAGGTAATGGCAGCACAAGGAGACGAAAGCGTTGCTGTAGCAACAGTGGCAGGTGTAGTAACTTTCCGTGGAAAAGTTATCGAGGGCATGAGTGTCAGCAAAGGTACACCGCTGGTTATATTGTCTTCTAAAAATATGGCGGATGGTGACCCTGTAGAACGGGCACGCATCGCTTATGAAGTATCCAAAAAAGAATACGAGCGTATGAAATCCCTTGTAGGAAATAAGATTGTTTCTGAAAAGGATTTCGCTCAGGCTGAACAAGCGTATGAGAATGCACGTATCAGCTACGAAGCCGTAGCCAAAAACAGTTCGGCAAGCGGACAAGCCGTGGTTTCCCCCATCAGCGGATATGTAAAAAGCCTGTTAGTGAAAGAAGGCGATTACGTAGCGGTGGGACAACCGTTAGTCAGCATTACGCAAAACCGCAAATTATTCTTGCGTGCTGACGTTTCAGAGAAATATTACCAATATCTTCGTACTATCGGTTCTGCTAACTTCTGCACTCCTTACAATAATAAGGTATACACATTGAAAGACTTAGACGGACGTCTTCTCTCCTATGGCAAGGCTTCGGGCGGAGACGGTGGATATTATGTACCTGTAACCTTTGAATTTGACAACAAAGGTGATATCATCCCCGGTTCGTTTGTAGAAATCTTCTTATTGTCTTCCCCTATAGAAAATGTAATATCCCTGCCCCATTCAGCATTGACTGAAGAGCAAGGCAGTTTCTTTGTCTACCTGCAACTGGATGAAGAAGGATATAAGAAACAACTCGTCACTCTTGGAGCCGATAACGGTGAAAGCGTACAAATTCTCTCAGGTGTAAAAGCAGGAGACCGCGTGGTAACCGAAGGAGCTTATCAGGTGAAACTGGCAAGCGCTACAAATGCGATACCGGCACACAGTCACGAACACTAAAGATTATGATGAATGATAAATTATGAATTATGAATTGACCGCGCCATCACGCCGTGAGGTAATTCATAATTAATAATTCATAATTAATAATTAAATCACATGTTAAACAAGATTATACATTTCTCACTTCATAACCGCATCCTGGTGCTTGTGGCCTCGGTGTTGTTACTGATAGGCGGAACTTACACCGCCATGCACACGGAAGTGGACGTATTTCCAGATCTCAATGCACCTACGGTTGTCATCATGACTGAGGCAAACGGTATGGCGGCAGAAGAAGTGGAACAACTCGTCACATTTCCTGTTGAAACAGCAGTGAACGGTGCAACAGGTGTGCGCCGCGTACGTTCTTCATCTACCAATGGATTTTCAGTAGTATGGGTAGAATTCGATTGGGATACGGATATTTATCTGGCCCGACAGATTGTAAGCGAGAAGCTGGCTGTTGTAAGCGAAAGCTTACCTACCGGTGTAGGTAAACCAACACTGGGTCCACAATCGTCCATTCTGGGCGAGATGCTGATTATCGGTCTGACTGCCGACTCTACCTCTATGCTTGACCTGCGTACAATAGCTGACTGGACCATCCGTCCACGCTTACTCTCTACAGGCGGTGTGGCACAGGTAGCGGTACTGGGTGGTGATATAAAGGAATATCAGATACAATTAGATCCGGAACGGATGCGGCATTACGGCGTTACGTTGAATGAGATTATGACCGTGACCCGTGAAATGAATCTGAACGCAAACGGTGGTGTGCTATATGAATATGGCAACGAATACATTGTACGTGGAGTACTTTCTACCGATCGGGTAGATCAACTGGCACGTGCTGTGGTACGTGGTGGAACCGCTTCGGGCAGTGCTCCTATTCTGTTGGAAGACATTGCAGACGTACACATCGGAGCAAAACTACCCAAACTGGGTACAGCATCGGAACGGGGTAAAGCTGCCGTATTGCTGACTGTAACCAAGCAGCCGGCCACCAGCACGCTGGAATTAACGGATAAACTGGAAGCATCCCTGAAAGATTTACAGAAAAATCTGCCACCGGATGTAAAGGTCAGCACAGATATTTTCCGACAAAGTCGCTTTATCGAAAGCTCCATCGGAAACGTACAGAAGTCCTTGCTCGAAGGAGGTATTTTCGTGGTGATTGTACTATTCCTGTTCCTTGCAAATGTACGTACAACAGTGATCTCATTGGTTACACTACCACTTTCATTGATTACTTCACTGGTGACGCTGCATTATATGGGATTCACAATCAACACAATGAGTCTCGGTGGTCTTGCCATCGCTATCGGTTCGTTAGTGGATGATGCCATTGTGGACGTGGAAAACGTATATAAACGACTCCACGAAAACAAGTTGAAACCTGTGGAAGAACGACTTTCCATATTGGAAGTGGTATTCAACGCATCGAAAGAAGTACGTATGCCTATCCTGAACTCTACGCTGATTATCGTAGTTAGTTTCGTACCCTTGTTCTTCCTCACAGGTATGGAAGGCCGCATGCTGGTTCCGCTGGGTATTGCGTTTATTGTAGCATTGGCTGCTTCTACGGTAGTGGCACTGACGGTTACACCGGTACTTTGCTCTTATCTTTTGGGAAAAGACAAGAAGAAGGAAGAGAAAGAAAGCAGTGACTCGTATGTAGCACGTAAAATGAAACAATGGTATGGCGCTGCACTGGCTTTCGTACTGGGACATAAGAAGATCGTATTGGGCAGTACTATCGGTTTGTTCGTAGTAGCCTTGGTATGTTTTTTCACATTGGGCCGTTCGTTCCTGCCACCTTTCAACGAAGGTTCGTTTACGATCAACATATCTTCTTTGCCGGGTATCTCGCTGGAAGAAAGTGACAAGATGGGACATCGTGCAGAGGAATTGCTACTCAGTATTCCTGAAATACAAACCGTTGCCCGCAAGACCGGACGTGCCGAACTGGACGAACATGCACTTGGAGTGAATGTTTCCGAAATAGAAGCTCCGTTCGAACTGAAAGACCGTTCACGTAGTGAAATGGTTGCTGAAGTACGTGAGAAGTTGGGTACTATCGTAGGAGCAAACATAGAAATCGGACAACCTATCAGTCATCGTATCGATGCTATGCTTAGCGGTACAAAAGCAAACATTGCTATTAAGCTGTTTGGTGATGACCTGAACCGCATGTTTACTTTGGGTAATGAAATCAAAGGTGCCATCCAGGATATCCCGGGCATTGCCGACCTGAATGTGGAGCAACAAATAGAACGTCCTCAGCTTATCATTTCGCCCAAGCGGGAAATGTTGGCTAAGTTTGGTATCTCATTACCGGAATTCTCTGAGTTTGTGAATGTATGTCTTGCTGGTGAAACCGTATCACAGGTTTACGAGCAGGGCAAAAGTTTTGACCTCACTGTACGTGTACGTGATGACCTTCGCGACGAAATGGAGAAGATACGCAACTTGATGATAGATACCAGCGACGGAAAGAAAATACCATTGAACTACATCGCCGAAGTGCGTTCTGCAATGGGACCGAATACTATCAGCCGCGAGAACGTGAAACGTAAAATCGTGATCTCTGCCAATGTTGCCGACCGTGATTTGCGCAGTGTAGTGAATGACATTCAGGCTCGCGTGGACAAAGACATCAAGTTACCGGAAGGATATCACCTGGAATATGGTGGTCAGTTTGAAAGTGAACAGGCAGCAAGCCGTACCTTATTACTCACATCGCTAATGAGTATTGCAGTGATCTTCTTACTGCTTTATCATGAATTCCGCAGTGTAAAAGAGAGTGCAATTATACTTATCAACCTGCCATTGGCATTGATTGGTGGTGTGTTTGCCTTGCTGATGACAACCGGAGAGGTGAGTATTCCGGCTATTATCGGGTTCATTTCACTATTCGGTATCGCTACCCGAAACGGTATGCTGCTGATCAGCCACTACAATCATTTACAACAGGAAGAGGGAATGAATGTGTACGACAGCGTGATTCGTGGTTCAATGGACCGTTTGAATCCGATTCTGATGACAGCATTGTCTTCTGCTCTTGCACTTATTCCGCTGGCACTGGGAGGTGATTTGCCGGGTAATGAAATTCAAAGCCCGATGGCTAAAGTTATCCTTGGCGGTCTTTTAACTTCCACCTTCTTGAACGGTTTCATCATTCCGATTGTTTATCTGATGATGCACCCCCAAAAACAACCATTAACAATATCAAACAATGAAACGAATTCTTATATTTAGTTTTATCACTTTTTTCCTATATGCAGGGATGCGTGCCCAATCGGTCGACATAGACGAAGTGCTGCACCGCATTGAAGCGAATAATAAGGAGTTGCAGGCTAATGCACAACTTATCACTTCACAGAAATTGGAAAACAAGTCGGAAAACAATTTGCCTGATCCCACTCTCTCGTATGCCCATTTGTGGGGTTCGGAAGATAAGAGCGAGACGATAGGTGAACTTGTTGTTTCCCAAAGCTTTGATTTCCCTACCTTATATGCCACACGCGGAAAAGTAAACCGACTAAAAACCGGTGCGCTTGATGCACAGTCTGCCGCTTTCCGCCAACAACTGTTGTTGCAAGCTAAGGAGCTTTGTTTCGACATCATCATGTTACAGCATCAGCAAGTGATTCTGGATGAACGTATGAAACAGGCTCAGGAACTCTCCGCATACTACAAGAAGCGTCTGGAAACAGGTGATGCCAATGTATTGGAAACAAACAAGATCAATCTGGAATTACTGAATGTACGTACAGAGTTCCGTGCCAATCAGACTGCACTTGATAATGCCTGGAAATCCCTCCTTGCACTCAATGGAGACCAGTCTTTGCAAGACAATGAACTGAGCAGTTTCCGCTCCATCAATGATTATCCGTTGCCGCTTCTTCCTAACAACTATGAACAGTTACGTTCGGAAGTGCTGGCAGCCGATCAGACTTTGCTGTCATTGAGCAGTGAAAGTGCTGCTGCCCGCAAACAGATTTCTGCAAGCAAGCAAGGCTGGTTGCCTAAATTGGAACTGGGATATCGTCGTAATACTGAGTCCGGCACTCCGTTCAATGGGATTGTAGTGGGCTTTTCTTTCCCACTGTTTGAGAATCGTAATAAGGTGAAGATAGCCAAAGCACAATCTTTGAATCTCGACTATCAGAAAGAAAATGCTACTTTCCAAGCTGAAGCGACCTTAGCAAAACTGTACAGTGAAGCACAATCATTGCAAACCTCCATACAGGAATATAGGGAAGCATTCAGTTCACAACAAGATCTTGCATTGCTGAAACAAGCCCTTACAGGTGGACAGATCAGCGTGATAGAATATTTTGTAGAAGTTTCTGTAATTTATCAAAGCAAGCAGAATCTGCTTACTTTGGAAAATCAGTATCAGAAGGTGATGGCGCAGATATACAAGAGTAAATTATAAAGCTCAGTAGAAGACTGGAATATAACAAACTTCCAGTCTTCTATTTATCTTTCAAATATTTTGTTATCCATTTGAATCTCTCTATCTTTGTTCCAAAACAATACAAGAGATGGATAGGAAACTCATTATACGCAATTTTGGTGCTATCAAATCAGCAAGTATATGCTTGAAAGATTATAATATATTTATTGGAGAACAAGGCTCCGGTAAAAGTACAATAGCCAAGCTAATTACTATTTTTGAAGGTTATACGATCAATCGTATCGGTGATTTTCAACAAAGTCTATTGTCTTTATTTGAAGAGCACAACATTGCATCCTATTTTAACGAAGATACTTATATACACTTCACTTGGGAAGGCGGTACCATATATTATGAAGATAATAGATTCGCTTGTGAAGTTCCAGAATCCAAAGAAATATCTCCTATAGCGAACCTCTACATACCGGCAGAGCGTTTCTTTGTAAGCACATTCTCTCGCTCCATCGCTACATTAGTGCTCAACAAAGCCCCAATACCCCAAACCTTATTGAACTTTGCCTCTATCTATGAGAAAGCAAAGAATAAATATCCGAATTATAACATCTCTATTTTTGATATGTTATTTCAGACCGATAAATCAAACGAAACTCTATATCTGAAAGAGAGTCGCAAAATAATCCCCTTTAAAGATGCTTCTTCAGGAATCCAGTCTGTCATACCACTATTAATGGTACTTGACTATGCTGTTGATGAAAAAGAGTATAATCGGTTTGTAATAGAAGAACCAGAACTCAATCTCTTCCCTCAGACTCAGGTAAAACTGCTTCAGCAAATAGTCCGCAAATGCTCAAAAGTCACTTTGACCACTCATAGTCCATATCTTTTATCAGCATTCAATAATCTGATAGAAGCCCACAATGCGTTAATTAGCAACCCGTCTAAAGCAGAAGAAATATATAAACTCGTACCGAAAGAATGTATCCTGAACTTTGAAAATGTAGGAGCATACAAAATAGAAAATGGTAAAGTGGCATCCATCTTAGATGAAGAATATCGTCTGATTATAGCTGACCAGATAGACTCTGTCGCTGATCAGGAAAGCCAGATATTCTCAGAACTACTAAATCTGGAAGCATAATGAGCATATTCAAACCAAATTGCACTATCGAAACAACAGACAAAATTCTTGTTCTCGAAGAAAATAAGCGCAAATGTATTTTTTCTAATCCAGAGAACCAAAATCTAATCAAAATCATAGTAGATGGCTGCCAGATTACAGAAGGTACAAGATGTGATTTCCTCGTACTCGACCAACAAAAGAATGAATACTTTGTAGAATTAAAAGGAAAAGACATACCTCATGCGATTGAACAATTAGAAGCAACGATTAAGCAATTGTCATCTTCTGCAAGTTTACGAAAGACAGCAATAATTGTCAGTAGTCGGCATCCTAGTAATGATACTTCTATACAAAGGGCAAAGGCATTGTTCAAGAAGAAATACAAGGTTGATCTGATTTCTAAAAATATAAAGTTGGAAATACAAATAAAATAAGAAAAGAAGAGATACCGCCTAAAGTGACAGTATCTCTTCCGCTTTTATTATAGTTTCGTAATCTTTCCCATAAAGAGTATGGCTCCCGTACTCTTTTCCTTAATCATAAAAGCAAAAGGACGATTCACAAAGAAGGGAATGGGAGAAGAAGGACCGACAGAATTTTCGAACATTCCTCCCACTGTAACCGCAGCGGCTTCGGTACCTTCCTCATCTACATTTATATAAGTAAACTGTTGTAGAAGACCAATATATAACTCTGCATCGGATATATTGGTAAACTTTGCTTTATTGGGATCAAAAGCATCCTTCATCCCCATAGTTATCATGTCCTCTTCCAGCTTTTTGTCATATTCTACTTTAAAACGAGGAAGTTTAACTTGTAACTCTTTTCCTGTCATATTCTTACTCCACTGTTTCCAATTCTCATAATTCAGGCTGGATAAACTTTCATCCAAGATCTTATCTCCGGATGGTAACAATATCACCATACTAAAAGCTTCGTTACCATAGGGTAATTCTGCAATAGAGAAATCATCAGTCTGAGTGTAATTGAATGTTGCGGTCTGGTTCATCATAGCTACTTTCTGTTGATCGCCGTCAGCATTGGTAAAGTTCTCTTGTCCAGTAGCCGACTTATCAAACTGGCTTTTCCAGATACCTTTAAAATAGAGTGCATTAATCAGATACATACGAGCATCCACAGATATTTCCTGAATAACCTCCTTTATACAATTATTAGTCTGATTCGCGCACCATTGGTTTATCACATCTTTGGCTGTCGGAGATGTAAAATCAAGTTCCTGTACTTGGGCATCGTACATTTTCTTATTCACATCAATAAAAGAGTTGTAAACCTTAAAACCTTCCTTTACCCAAATAGAATTGGCTATTCCGAGTTGGGTAGTATTATCCAGATCCAATAAAGCTGAAGTTAATTTTTGATTATAGTTATTCAGATCATCAAGAGAGAAAGTAGTAGCAGGAAAGCCTAATACATCCTGCATCTCGGCAAGCGTATTATCAGTGGCCCCATTCGTAATCATGGATAAGCAAAGGGATGCACTCAATGGAGATACAAAAACATTAGGTTTCTCCTTTTCGGTACTGCACACCTGATAGAAGAAACGGAAAGCAAAGTCTGTACCTTTGTCCATTAAATCTTGCTCTGCACGGGTGAGATTGATGTCTTTACGTGGTTTAGGTTCAGGTTGAGAAGAGGTCTCATCATTCTGACAGGCTGCGAGGATACCGAGTAGGCTTAGCGCAACAATAGTTTTCTTTAGCATAAGCATTATAGTATTAGTTTTCTATTAAGTTACTCTGTTAGAATAAATGCATAAATTTATGAAATACTGCATCCTATAATAAATAAAACATAAATCTTTCCTATCTTTGCCCCTCGGTTTTGTTGGAGTATGCTTTTCGGTATGCTTCATGAAAAGGGAATTGGGTGTAACTCCCAAACAGTCCCGCTGCTGTGAACTCAAAGTCAAAGATTTACCAAACACCTATGCCACTGCCGGTATTCGCACGGTGGGAAGGCGGTAAATCAGGAGTAAGTCAGAAGACCTGCAAGACCTATCATTCCTTATGTCTTCGAGGAAAGGACATGAGATGTATATAGTTTTATAGCATTCTGTTTATGATAAGAGATAATCTATGTCGGTATGCCCGACTACGGTTTTATTTGTCTTGCTTTGTATGCTGGCTTTGTGTCAGCTTGCAAGCACAACAGGTGGGAGACTCCATTACTGGAAAAGTGCATGCCATTCCGGAAGTGGGGATAAAAGGTCGGCGTGTGCCACCAACTCTCTCAGCAACCGCCCCGCTCCAACAGATGAAGAAAACAGATATGGAACGTTTGGGAGTATCGGATGTGGCCGATGCAGTTCGTCATTTCTCGGGAGTCAGCGTTAAAGATTATGGTGGAATTGGTGGATTAAAGACTGTTTCTGTACGCAGTTTGGGAGCGCAACATACAGCAGTCAGCTATGACGGAGTGACTGTCAGTGATTGTCAGTCTGGTCAGGTAGATATCTCTCGTTTTTCGTTAGACAATGTTTCTGAACTGGCACTCAGCATTGGTCAGAGTGATAATATTTACCAGACAGCGAAGATGTTTGCCTCTGCCGGTGCTTTAAGTATCGAAACCGCACGTCCGGATTTCAGTGACCGACCTTTCCGGTTGCTTGTAAATATGAAAACCGGTTCTTACGGGCTTGCTAATCCTTCTCTATTTTATGCTCAGAAATTAAGTAATCGTTTCAGTCTTTCTGCCTATGCTGATTATTTACGGGCGGACGGCAATTATCCTTTTAAAATGTGGAATGGGAATAAACTGATTGACTCCAAACGAAACAATAGTGATATAGAGACTTATCGGGCAGAATTAAATTTGTTTGTAACTCTGAATGAGAAACAGGATTTGAAAGCCAAAGTTTATCTCTTTGATTCGGAAAGAGGGTTACCCGGCGGAGTGATTTATGACAATCCATATGCTGCCGAAAGACTATATGACCGTAATTACTTTGGCCAATTGAAGTATGAGAACCGATTCTCTGAGAAATTGAAGCTACAAGCAAGTGGAAAATTTAACTTCAGCTGGAACCGGGACTATAATAATGAATCTTCCGGTATTACAGACAATCGTTTCCGCCAGACTGAGACTTACTTATCCACTACCTTATGGAGCGAACCAGTGAAAGGGTTATCTTTCTCATTAGCACAGGATTTCGCCTATAACTATTTGTCAACGACTTTACAGAACAATCAATATCCGGAACGTTTCACCTATTTAACAGCAATAGCCACACACTATAAAAGCAACCGATTTTCTGCTACCGCTTCCCTGCTGAATACTTATATTACAGAGAATGTACGGACAGGAAAAGCTGCTGCAGACCGTAAACGCCTTTCCCCCGCTGTCAGCCTGTCGTGGAAACCTTTTGATTTTGGTCTACGTTTCAGAGCTTCATACAAAGATATCTTCCGTACGCCGACATTCAATGATTTGTATTATCTGGTAATTGGCAACCATAATTTAAAGCCTGAAGTTACCCGGCAATTCAATGTAGGTACAACGTGGAGTTCTACTTCATTGGAATTTATCGACTATCTAAGCCTTTCAGTAGATGCTTATTATAATCGGGTGAAAGATAAAATCGTAGCAGTACCCACTATGTTTATCTGGAAGATGATGAATTTAGGTAAAGTCGAAACCATTGGTACGGACATTAACCTAGCAATTGAAAAAGAATTAGCAGAACATTATAAGTTATATCTCACAGGAACTTACAACTTCATGCAAGCGGAAGATATTACCGACCGTAATTCTAAAATATGGCGGAATCAGATTATATATACTCCGAAACATTCAGGTTCAGGAAGTCTGACTTTTGAGAACCCGTATGTCAACCTGACTTATAACATAATGTACGCTTCGGAACGCTATTCGATTGCCCAAAACATTCCGGAAAATCGTATTAAATCTTACACTGACCACAATATATCACTCTCGCATACCTTTAAATGGAAGAAGCAGTCTCTACGCATACAGCTGGATGCCTTGAACCTGAGTGATAAGAACTACGAAATAGTCCGCTTCTACCCGATGCCCGGATGCAATTACAAAGTAACAATCAACTATAAATTATAAACTAAAAACAGAAACTATGAAGAAGTATTGGTATAAAACCGCCATGCTGGTTATGGCATTAGGAGCATTTACCGCATGTAGTGATGATGACGGACCGGAAATTCCGAAAGGACCGATAGCACCTGTTAATGGAGCATATGTCATCAATACAGGAAATAATAAAGCTAATAACGGCACTATACAATGGTATGACAGGGATCAGAAAACAATAAGCACAGACTTGTTTACTGCTGCCAACGGGGCAGGTATCGGTGATGTGCAAGACTTGTGCATATACGGTTCTAAAATATATATCACTTGTACCAGTTCTGCAAAGATTGAAGTAGTAAACAGAGCAGACTTTACCCGTATACAGACTTTGAAGCTCTCCAATGGCGAACAATCCATCAGTCCACGATACATGACAGCTACCGGAGGAAATGTTTATTTCACCGCATATGATGGCACTGTATCACGTTTGGACACCACGAGCCTCTCCATCACCGGAAAGATAGAAATAGGAGATCATCCGGAAGCATTGACTTCTGCAAATGGAAAACTTTATGTAAACCTGTCAAACTATAACAGCGATGGCACCGGCAAGTACGTGGCAGTTGTTGATATCGCAACTTTCAAGAAGACGAAAAACTTAAATGTACTTCTCAATCCTTATGATGTTTGTACAACCGGAGAAGACGGAAAGGTATATTTCATTTCATGTGGAGATTTCAGTGGAAATCCAGCTCAGACCTTGCAATGCATCGACCCGCAAACAGATCAAGTTACGGAAATATGTCCGGCCAGCAAAATGGCAATGAAGGATAACAAGATTTACATCATTTATGCAGAATATTACGAAAATGCTGCTCCTAAAAGCATTTCTGTATATGACATGAATACCAAACAAACTACGCAGTTTGCCAACTACAGCGATTTCTCCAATCCTGGTAATATTGTAGTCGACCCGGCTACAGGAGATATAATTATCATCGATCAACCTTTCTCTGTTCTCAACGACATATATGTTTATGGTAGTGACGGCGTACTCAAAAAGAAATTGGAAACCGGATACTATACCACTAATATGCGCTTTGTAACTGAATAACAGCATGAAACAAATTTCTTTCTTTCTAACCCTTTGGGTGACAGTGTTACTTCTTTCCGCCTGTGGCGGAAAGAACAGCACTGCTTCCGGCTCTACACAAGGAGACACTATCCCGCTGCACTACTCCTCTAATCTCTCTCTGATAGATTACGAAGATTACATCATTGCACAGCTACGCAATCCCTGGGATACAACAAAGATACTACACACCTATGTATTAGTAGACAAAAACCAGCCGTTACCCCAAGAACTGCCTCAAGGCACCCTTGTCCGCACTCCACTTAGTAAAGCCGTCATTTACTCATCCGTTCATTGCAGCTTACTGAAAGACTTCGGTGCTTTGAATAGTATCGGTGGTGTATGCGACTTGAAGTATATCAAACTACCGGAAATAGAGGAGGGATGTCGAAACGGAACCATCGCCGATGTAGGTGATGGAATGAATCCCAATATTGAGAAAATCATAGACTTGCATCCCGATGCCATCCTCCTTTCTCCTTTTGAAAACAGCGGTGGATACGGACGCGTAGAGAAACTGAATGTACCCATCATTGAATGTGCCGACTATATGGAAACCTCTTCATTGGGACGTGCCGAATGGATGCGTTTCTACGGTTTATTATTTGGCAAGAAAACAGAAGCAGATGCTATGTTTGCTGCGGTAGAAAGAAACTATAAGGATTTGCAAGAATTAGTAAAGCCTATCTCTTTTGCTCCCTCCGTGATGTGTGATTTGAAAACAAGCTCTACCTGGTACACTCCGGGTGGTAACAGTACCATCGCCAAACTATACTCTGATGCAGGTGCCAACTATATTTTCAGAGAAGATACACATAGCGGCTCACTCCCCTATCCTTTCGAAGTTATCTTTGAGAAAGGTCAACAAACTGATTTCTGGCTGATACGCTACAATCAACCCGTAGACAAAACATACGGAGAACTTGAAAAAGAGTTTGCCCCTTATGCAGGTTTCCGTGCCTTCAAAGAACGGAATATCTACGGATGCAATACCAACCGGGTTCCTTTTTATGAAGAAACACCTTTCCATCCGGACTGGTTATTGAAAGATTTAATTAAGATATTTCATCCTTCACTGTTGGAGGGGTATGAACTGAGATACTACAATAAATTAGCAGAGTAAAATCTGCGTTCTATTTCAGAATGAAAGCAAAAGGATATATATATGGTATAGCACTGTCGGTCCTCATTCTCGTATTGATGGCTGCCAATCTCTGGTTCGGTTCAATCAATATCCCCGCCGGAGCAGTGTGGAATACCCTCATAGGAAATGAAGTAGAAAAAGCCAGCTGGGCTTTTATCATCTGGGAGTCTCGCCTGCCACAAGCCGTCACGGCACTACTATGTGGTGCCGCACTCGCCGCTTCGGGACTGATGCTGCAAACGGCATTCAACAACCCACTGGCAGGTCCGTCCATCCTGGGTATTAACTCAGGGGCAAGCCTTGGCGTCGCATTGGTGATGCTGGCCGGTGGAGGAAGCATTGCTACAGGGGTATTCACCTTATCCGGTTTCTTCTCCGTGATACTCGGTGCCTTCATCGGGTCGATGGTGGTAATGGGACTTATCCTCTTCTTTTCTACACTGATAAAAAGCAATATCATGTTGCTGATTACAGGTATCATGATCGGTTATATCACTTCGTCCGCTATTTCATTGCTCAACTTCTTTGCGACTGCCGAAGGGGTACATTCTTATATGATATGGGGCATGGGAAACTTTGGAGGGGTCTCGTTGCAACAACTCCCCTATTTCTCTATTTTCTGTCTGGCAGGTTTGTTACTTTCCATCCTGCTTATCAAACCCCTGAATGCCCTGCTACTGGGTACGCGCTATGCTGAAAACTTAGGAGTAAACATCCGTCGCACAAGAAATCTGCTACTGATTGCTACCGGACTACTGACAGCCGTCACCACTGCCTTCTGCGGACCTGTTGCTTTCATCGGTCTGGCCGTTCCTCATATCTCCCGCCTGATGCTGGGCACGTCCAATCATAATTCACTGCTTCCCGTCACTTTGCTGACGGGTGGTGTGATTGCTTTGCTCTGCAATCTAATTTGCATTCTTCCGGGCGAAGCAGGTATTATTCCTCTCAATGCGGTAACCCCTGTACTGGGTGCGCCTGTTATCATCTATGTCATTGTCAACCAACGTAAAATACAATACTTCAACTGATGGAGAAAGCTGTTATCACCGTAAGCGATTTATGCATCGGCTACCGCCAGGGAAAGCAAGAGAAACGGATACATGAGCATCTCTCCTTCCGGCTCTACCCAGGAGAACTGACTTGTCTGCTGGGAGCTAACGGAACCGGCAAATCGACTCTGCTCCGCACTTTGGCTGCTTCACAACCAGCGCTGTCGGGAGAATTACTTGTACAGGAAAAGCCGTTGTCCGCCTATTCCGAGAAAGAACGTTCACGTACCATCGGCGTAGTACTAACAGACAAGACACAGGCAGGCGGACTGACTGTATATGAGTTGGTAGCCTTGGGACGACAACCTCATACGGGCTTCTTCGGAAGACTGAGCAAAACGGATCATTCTATCATTGAAGAAGCTCTGGAAGCCGTAAGCATCAGCCATAAATCCCACAGCTATACTGCAGAGCTATCGGATGGGGAACGGCAAAAGGTCATGATTGCCAAGGCATTGGTACAAGAGTGTCCGCTCATTCTGCTGGATGAACCGACAGCGTTCCTGGATGTAGTGAGTCGCATCGAAATTATGACGTTGCTTCATCGCCTGGCAGTAGAACAAAAGAAAGCAATTCTGCTGTCCACTCATGATATAGAACAGGCATTGGTACTGGCAGATAAACTTTGGTTACTTTCCAAAGAAAACGGACTGCAATGCGGAGTAACGGAAGATATGATTCTGAGTCACCGGATGGACGGCCTGTTCTCCCGTAACGATATCCGGTTTGATTATGCGCACGGGGTATATTATCCCAAAGTAGACAGCCACCGCCGTATCAGTGTAGAAGCCAATGATGAAGTATTGCTGCACTGGACAACAAACGCACTCAATCGTCATGGATACGCTTGTCATCCTGTTTCTTCACCGGAAACCAACGAATCACCGCATTTGCAGGTTTTAGCTGCCGACCACTTCATATTACATACAGAGGAACAGAACGAATATCATTCTTTTGAACAGTTGCTTGCAAACATCTGATTAAGATTTCAGTAGCATCAGTATCTCATCCGGCAAGTATCCGCTCCGGATGCGCCACTCCTGCGGGTAAAGGTTATTAGCCCGGTTACCGATATTCTTCACAAAGCCCAGAGGAACATCCTTATACGTCAACAGTACATAACCACGTGGAGCAGTGCCGGAAAGTACAATGGCTTCCTTACGCAAATAAGCAATAGCCTGTTCATAAGAGATTTCTGCACGGGGAAAAGCATCGGCAACCTGTACAGTGCTCATAGCAAGGGCATGATTGGGAATCAAGTCTTTTCCTTTCACTTCGGCAAGGGTAACACCTGCCTGAACAACACGAAGCGATTGTTGGAGGACGGATAATTCGGATATATATTCTTTAGGGAAAGCTGTAATATTCATTCCATTTGCAGAAACTTCATAGTCCTCTGCCGAAAGGAGCCAGGCACGTGCAGCCAATAATTGTTCCTTAGTTGCTCCGGCGTTAACTTTAGAGCTACCCGTTTTTTTCTTTCCTTGTGAAGAAGTGGATTTGTAGCGGATTTGTGTTTCCTCTCCTTCCGGTTTACGAAGCACGGCAAGGAAAAAGCCTTCACCCTTTGTACGGTGAGGCAGGAAACGATATACAGGAAAATCTTCACCTGCAAGCAAATTCCCGGTAATGTTCCACGCTGCCGGAGCATCTACAGGAAGTATCTCTGCACCGAATTCATCGTGCATCCAACGGATATTCTCTTCATCTTCCTTCGTATTATACGTACAAGTGCTATAGATAAGCAATCCACCGGGTTTCAGACTGGGCCATATATCGGAGATGATACGTCGCTGGCGTTGCCAGCAGATTTCCACATTCTCCGGACTCCACTCGCTGACGGCAACAGGGTCTTTACGGAACATGCCTTCACCGGAACAGGGTACATCGGTCAGGATAACATCGAAGAAGTCTTCCAGACCGGCGAAGTCTGCCGGATCATTATTGGTCACCACGACACCGGGATGCCCCCACTTCGTCAGATTCTCCGCCAGGATTTGCGAACGGTTACGAATCACTTCGTTTGCTACCAGCAGGCTACCCTCGGGCAGTACACTGCGAGCATGAGTAGATTTCCCGCCGGGAGCAGCGCAAAGGTCAAGCATTACGGAAGGTGTTTCGCCGATATATTGCTTTAATGCCTGCTCCACAAACATGGAAGATGCTTCCTGTACATAATAACATCCGGCATGAAACAACGGATCAAAGGTAAACGTCAATCGACGGTCGAGATAGTAACCTGTTGCCGACCAAGGCACACGGTCGGAAGAGGCATGAAAAAGACTGAATGAAGAACCGGGTAGTTTTTCTTCATTCAGTCGGATGCTTACGGGCTGTTCGTCATTCAAGGCATCAGCCAGTTTGTTATATTCTTCATCTCCCAAGAGGGGACGGGTACGGTCTGCAAAAGATACGGGTAAGTCCATGTGCCAAATTGTTTTATGTCCGCAAAGGTAATGCAAATCGAATGCATAACTTTCATGCTTGCATAAAAAAGTTATGCTGAGATGTAGCTAATCTTCTTCAAAAGAACATAAAAAGGCAATACAAGACAAACCCGCCGGGCACTAAAAACTAAGCTTGACGCCCGCAAAGTAGGAACGGGGCGCTCCCGGGCCATAAATGTAACCGGAATCACGAGTAGCTCCTTTATCAAAATCTTTCTGATAAGAGTTGAATATATTTTGTACTCCTACGTTGAATTGCAGGCATATGCCGGAGAAATCTATATCATAAGCGACTTTGGCACCCAGTTCAAAGAAATCCGGGCTCTTCACCAACAAGTCTGCCGTACCATCTACTTCGGACATCAGGTGAGGCACATACATTCGCCCGGTATAATTACCGTTCAAGGCCACCGACAATGCCTTTGTAGGATTGAAAGTGGCAGTAAAATAGCCATAAACATCGGGAGTACGCAATATCCGGTCGCTATATCGTTCTTTGTCAGACAGGTGCTCTTTGTCTGCGCTCCACTCCTCGGGAGAGTCGTACAAGCTGCGTTGCACGGTCAGTCCCGCCTGCAACTGGATTTTATCACGCCAGGCAATCTTTCCTTCCAACGTACCGCCATATACTTTTGCACCGGAACCGTTGACACGGGTTTGTATCAGATATCCGCTACCGTTCGGATCTTCTACCGGTGCTGTCAGAACAAACGGATCGGAGAGTTTCGTAAAGAAACCTTCTACTAACAGGTTTGCCTGAAAGTCACCGAAATAGTGATACCAGTCCATCGAAGCATTCACGCTGCGCGAACGTTCCTCTTTCAGATCTTTGGCACGAACGATGGAAATCAATTCGCCTCCCACGTTGCTAATATGCAGGTCTTCGTCGAAAGCCTGCGGAGCACGAAAACCTTCGGCATAACTGAAACGGATATTTATATCTTGTGTAGGATTGTAGCGAATATTGGCACGAGGGCTGAAGATGGCTTTATTCATAATACTGTTCTTATCCAGACGTCCGCCTATCAGGAAACTCCATTGCTCACTTTTCCATTCATTCTGCGCGTAGGCGCTTGCTATGTTCACTATTTGCTTCAAGGGATCGGGCGTATACTTATCAATCAACTGTTGCAGACGGTCGCCTGTTGCAGTAGGATCTTCCGCCAGGGCAGCATCGCGGTATTTTTGCATATCTGTTGCCTTGTCATCCAGATTATCATGATTAAATTCCACACCACCCGTCAAGTCGGAAGGCATGAAGAAGAGCTTATCAAAATGATAGATATACTGAGCACCCAATACGCCGGTAAAGTCTGTGGTATGCCCATAGGCACTGTAATAACTGTCGCGCACGATATGCTGGGCAGAGGCATAAGCATTGAACGAATGTTTCTGATCCTTGGAAAAGGCACTGAATTTCAATCCGCCCGTATTGATGGAATGTTCAATCTGCTCCACCAGTCCGGGCTTACCGGAACCATTCAGATTGGCATCTTCGGCAATGTGAGGCGGCAGATCAAAACGGTTACCGCCACGACGAAACTCTTCCATGTGATGATATTCCAGATTCAGCTTGGAATAAGGACTCAGTCTATAATAAGCGTTTACACCTACTGTCTGATTCTTCAACTTGGGCAATTCGGAGAAGCCGTCCCCATTGGAATCCCATGCCGAACGGTGGCGGTTCTGCCCGTAGATGTAGGCTCCCATTTTGTTATCCGAAGACACAAGGGAAAGGTTGAGCGTAGTATTATTATCAAACGAACCGGAGCCATCGAAATTGGAGATGGAGTGGGCAAACGAACCGGAGTTGCGGAGAGGTTCTTTCGTAATGATATTCACCGTTCCGGCAATGGCGGAAGAGCCGAATAGGGCCGAGCCACCTCCACGCACCACTTCCACACGCTCTATCATGTTGGCGGGAATTTGTTCCAGGCCGTAGACACCTGCCAGTGCGGAGAAGATAGGGCGGGAATCAATCAATATCTGTGTATATTTCCCATCCATACCATTGATACGCACCTGGGAGTAACCACAATTCTGGCAATCATTTTCTACACGTACACCCGGCTGGAATACGAGCCCCTGCGATAAGGTATGCGAATTGGTCATATCGAATAGTTTCGGGGTAACGACTTTTACCAAAGTAGGAGCCAGTCGGCGGGCGGTTTCATTACGATTGGCTGTAACAACTACTCCATCCAGGGCTACCATGTCTTCCTCCAGTTCGAAGTTTTCTTCCAGTGTCTTGCCTCGTTTCAAGGTTACTTTTCGTTCTTGTGGCTTATAACCTACGGCACTGACGGAGAGTATGAACTCACCTTCGGGAAGGTTCTTCAAAAAGTAGTGTCCGGTGCCATCGGTCATGGTTCCAATAGTGGTCCCTTTCAGGGCTACTGTCATATAAGGAAGGTGTTCTCCTGTTTTTTTCTCTAATACGTGGCCGATGATATTGGCATCGGATTTATTTAAATCAATGGCATAAACGGTGTGGGAGAGCAATGTACACATTACTCCCACCACGAAAAAGATATATTTTTTCATGTAGTTCTAATTTTTAATGGATTTTAATAAAGGGGGGATTCCTATTGTCAATGAACTACAGGTGGTGCACGCAAGCTGATGCCGCAACGAACTCGCACGCACTTGATATGTTCCACAGCCGGAACACTCAGTACACGCAATAAAACAAGGAGAGCCGATGCGACAAAAAGAATAGCAGGCAGAGAAGAAGCTACAAAAGAAGAAAGGAAGAATATCGTTTCAACCTGTGCTTCGGTATGGCTATGTTCACCTTTGAAGGGATGGGAATGCACAATAATTACCCCATTTACCACATGCGAGTGAGTAAACAGCGTAATTCCCCCTAAATATGCAATAAATAATAAAGGAAGGAACCATTTCAGTATATTCCGTAACTTCTCCAAAAGCGTTTTTAATATAAGTTTGCGAAAGTAACACTAATTACAATAAGAAGCAACCGGATTTAGGTGTTTTAACCGGATATGGAGTAAAATACCTATAACTGATGAGTACAAGAAGTCCGATATTACATTGGCATTAAGCAAAGCAGACTCATATTGGAAAAGGAAGGAATAAAAGAGTGATAGGGTGATAAAGTGATAAAGTGGCTGCGCTATATATCGCAGGGATTTGTCAGAATTTATCAATAGCAACATGAACTTTTGTAACTTTCTGATTATCAGCATTGTTAAACCATACCCTATTCAGTATACGACTGAACTCTATTAAGTATACGACTGAATGGCATTCACTATACGACTGAATTAGGTTCAGTATACGACTATTTTAGGAACATATATCATTTGTAAACAATATACACCACTATCCTGTTTTTTAGTTCATAACCCGAAAGAAATGAATACTTAATATCCCCCACCTTGCATAAACCTACAATATCCGGCAAATAATTTCAGATAATACTGATTTTCTAAAAAAAATATCGTCTCTTTGCAACTTTCTAACTAACATGATACGTCTAACACACAAAGAAACAATAAAAGATAAAACAAAATATGATTATGAAACGGATAATTTTAGCACTCGTCGCCGCCATGACATTATGCTCACTGGTACAGGCAAGCAACAGAACGGTTACAGAAAACGACAGTCTGGGGAACAAAAAACGCGTAATTGAACTGCGCGATACTACCATCGACGGAAAGACTGTAACCGATACGCTCAGCATCATGACCTACGAAGGCAGTAGTTCAGACAGCAAAAGCGATAAGGGATGGAAACACCACAACAGCAGTGGTTGGGACTGGGGCTTCGACTTAGACGGCAAAACCTCTGAAACCATTATTTCAGTGACTGCCATCGTCTTCATCTTCGGTTTGCCGCTACTCATCGTCTTTACAGTATTCTTCTTCAACTACAAGAATCGAAAAGCCAAATATCGCCTTGCAGAGCAAGCACTCTCCAGTGGTCAACAATTGCCTGAAGACTTCTTCAAGAATGCGGAGAAAACAGAAGATATCCGTACCAAAGGCATCAAGAACATCTTTATCGGTGTCGGATTATTCATCTTCCTCTGGGCCATCACCGAAAACTTCGGAGTAGGCTGTGTCGGACTACTGATCATGTTCACCGGATTCGGACAATTAGTAATCTACTATACGCAAGACTCTAATAAAAAGAACAATCAGGATAGATGAGCCAACTCAATGACATATCGTTAGTCGCACAGGTCGTGGTGTTTCGCAACACCAGGGCCTTCGACCAGTTAGTGAAGAAGTACCAGTCGCCCGTGCGACGGTTCTTCCTCAACCTGACTTGCGGCGACAACGAATTGAGTGACGACCTGGCGCAGGACACATTTATCAAAGCCTACACCAACCTGGCTTCATTTAAAAACCTGTCTAATTTCTCCACCTGGCTCTACCGTATTGCATATAATGTATTTTATGATTATCTTCGCAGTCGGAAGGATACAGCCGACCTCGACACCCGGGAAGTGGATACTCACTGGAATACCAGTCAGGATGACGTAGGACAACAAATGGACGTTTACCAAGCACTGGCGACACTAAAAGAAATGGAACGAACTTGCATCACCTTGTTCTACATGGAAGATCAGAGCATCGAAAAGATTGCAGGTATCACGGGATGTCCGGCGGGAACAGTCAAAAGCCACCTCTCGCGGGCAAAAGAAAAAATGGCTACCTACTTAAAACAAAATGGTTATGACGGAAACAACTGATGATAAACTTTTGCAGCAATTCTTCTCTGACAATCGGAAAGAGATAGAAGATAACGGCTTCAGCCGTCGCGTGATGCACCACCTGCCCGATCGGTATTACCGGATTTCGCAGCTGTGGAGCTTGTTCTGCTTTACACTTGCCGTGGTGTTGTTCTTTGTTCTCGATGGTTTGCAACTGGTGCTGGGAGCTTTGCGCGAGACTTTCACCAGTGCCGTAGAAAGCGGTGCAGCGGAACTTGATCCTAAATCACTGATCATAGCGGCAATAGTACTTGTCTACTTAGGATATCGCAAGATTTGTTCTTTAGCATAAAGTTCACTTATCCCTTGCAATAAATCCGTTTACCCTTACAATATTTAGTTAGTCCTTATCTGCTTTCTGCAGGTCAAGGGCTAATTTTTTTTAACTGAGCAAACATTTCTCACCAATAAATTGTATCTTTGTCGACTCAATTAGAAAACTAACTAAGCGTAAGAAGTTTTGAGAAGAATATTATTCATCATATTATCATCTGCATTATTTTTCATAGGAAATATTCACGCGCAAGTTGCTACCAGTGACTCGCTCGTGATGCATTATCTACAACAACAAGGTATTCCGGTCACCGCCAACAATGAAGTAAAGCTACTGATGAGCGGACGGGAGAAGTTTCTTGACCTCTTCGAAGAAATACGCCACGCCAAACATCACATCCATCTGGAATACTTCAATTTCCGCAATGACTCCATTGCCAATGCCCTGTTCGACCTGCTCGCTGTAAAAGTGCAGGAAGGTGTGGAAGTCCGTGCCCTCTTCGATGCTTTCGGCAATTGGTCGAATAATAAGCCGCTAAAGAAGCACCATCTGAAAGCAATCCGTGACCGAGGTATTGAAATTGTGAAATTCGACCCGATTACCTTCCCGTGGATCAATCATGCCATGCACCGCGACCACCGGAAGATTGTAGTAATTGACGGGAAAATAGGATATACCGGTGGTATGAACATCGCCGACTATTACATCACCGGGCGGCCTAAAATAGGGCAATGGCACGATATGCACATGCGCATCGAAGGAGATGCAGTACGTTATCTGCAAGGCATTTTCCTCACTATGTGGAACCAGGAGACTAAACAGCACATCGGTGGACCAGTTTACTTTCCGGACATACCGCAACTGCCCGACAGTATATCAGAAGAAATAGCAATAGTAGACCGCACACCACGGGAGACTCCCCGCTCTATCAGTCACGCCTATGCAGCATCCATTGCAGCAGCGCAACACAGTATACAGATTGTAAACCCTTACTTCGTACCGACCAAATCCATCCGGCAAGCCATCAAGCATGCATTAAAGAAAGGTACTGAAGTGGAAATCATGATACCTTCTGTTTCTGATATTCCTTTTACACCGGAAGCGTCTTTCTACATTGTGCACAAACTGATGAAGAAAGGAGCTAAAGTTTATCTCTTCAACGGAGGTTTCCACCACTCCAAGATTATGATGGTGGACCGGAACTTCTGTACTGTAGGCACGGCCAATCTGAATAGCCGCAGTCTGCGTTATGACTTCGAAACAAATGCATTTATTTTCGATCCCACCGTCACTCATCAGTTGAATGATATGTTTGAACGGGACAAAAAGAATAGTACGCTATTGACTCCCGAAGTTTGGAAGAAACGTTCTGGATGGAAGAAATTTGTAGGTTGGGTGGGTAACCTGATGACACCGTTCCTTTAATTAGAAATAATTTATGCTATCTGCCGAAGTTTAATTACCTTTGGCGAGGCTAAAAAGATGGCCACTTTTGTTGTTTATAATTCGTAATCTGCAATCATGAAACAATATTTAGACTTGCTCAATCGGGTATTAACCGAAGGCGTACACAAGGAAGACCGTACCGGAACCGGTACTATCAGCGTATTCGGACATCAAATGCGCTTTAATATGGACGAAGGCTTTCCCTGCCTCACTACCAAAAAACTACATCTGAAATCAATTATATATGAATTGCTATGGTTCCTGAATGGAGATACCAATGCCAAGTATCTGCAAGATCATGGCGTTCGTATCTGGAACGAATGGGCGGATGAGAATGGTGAGTTAGGACATATTTACGGTTATCAATGGCGCTCCTGGCCTGATTATAAAGGTGGTTCCATCGACCAGATCAGTGAGGCTGTAGAAACAATTCTTCATAATCCGGATTCCCGACGCATCATTGTCAGTGCTTGGAACGTAGGGGATCTTGACAATATGAATCTCCCTCCTTGCCATGCGTTCTTTCAATTCTATGTGGCAAACGGACGGTTAAGCCTTCAACTCTATCAACGTAGTGCGGACATTTTTCTTGGTGTACCTTTCAATATTGCGTCTTATGCTCTACTGTTGCAGATGATGGCACAGGTAACCGGATTGAAGACAGGGGACTTCATTCACACTCTTGGTGATGCGCATATTTATCTGAATCATCTGGAGCAGGTGAAACTACAACTTTCCCGTGAACCACGCCCATTGCCACAAATGAAAATAAACCCGGACGTGAAGAGTATCTTTGATTTCCAATATGAAGATTTCGAATTGGTAAATTACGACCCGCATCCGCATATTGCCGGTAAAGTTTCTGTTTAACAAATCATAAATCCAATCATGGTTAGTATCATCGCCGCCGTAGACCGCAACTTAGGGATCGGCTTTCAAAATAAACTGTTATTCTGGCTTCCCAATGATTTGAAGCGTTTCAAGGCATTAACCACTGGAAACACAATAATCATGGGAAGAAAAACATTTGAATCCCTGCCTAAAGGTGCACTGCCCAATCGTAGGAACGTAGTACTTTCATCCAATCCTGCAACTCTGTGCCCCGGCGCAGAAGTATTTCCCACTCTCGAAGCAGCTTTGCAGAGCTGTCAACCGGAGGAACAAGTATATATTACTGGCGGCGCAAGTGTTTATAAGCAGGCAATGCCATTGGCTGATATGCTTTGTCTGACAGAAATCGCTGCCGAAGCACCTCAGGTAGATGCTTATTTCCCGGCTGTGGATCTTGCGATATGGCATGAAAAAAGCAGGGAATCTCATCTTGTTGACGAGAAACATCCCTGCTCCTATGCATTTGTGGATTATATCCGTAAGTAATCCTAATCTTCATCGACCTCCACCATGATCGGCATCTG
>ENA-UONV01000381-UONV01000381.1-human-gut-metagenome-genome-assembly--contig:-CS4-NODE-381-length-55149-cov-16.917995_pt1 | contig 55149 bp, 56 predicted proteins | sample MGYA00242461_ERZ724008 | MGnify/ENA metagenome assembly ERZ724008 | reverse complement strand
CGGCTTCAATATGGTACTCCCGCTGGGAATCGAACCCGGAACGGCCCCTTAGGAGCAATAAGAATTAAGCGTTATAGCCTTTTTAAGACGTTTTGTCCACTATGAACGCTTATTTTTTTGTCTTTTTTGCGTTATACGCGGTAGCTTTCATCTTATGTGTTTCTGTATGGGTGTAATTTGGGTGTAAATAAAAGGTGTAAAAATCTTCCGATAAAGGCAAAACATTGCGTTCTATACATACATTATTGACTACAAAGGCTTTTTTTGATATAATATAACAAAAGTTTACAGTGTGGTGAGGATGGTGGAAAAGACTTTGCAGCAAATGCAATTCAAAGACAGGCTTTGCCGAACATTGCTTCGTATCAATTGGTTGATCGCAATTGCTGCAATTTTGCCTGTTTTGTCAAAAATATTCATAGGCGTGGCGGCTATCGGCATGGCTTTCTATTATTTGATTTTAATAGCAGTCACAATCATAACATTAGGTCTTTTTTTGCTGAATGATTCTTTCAGAGCGTTATATAAAATCAACTTAGATGGTTTACAAGAACTTTCGAACCAAGTCATTCAAGTATATCGGATTGCTCAACCCGTTCTTGCAGGAATATGTGCGTTTCTGTCTGCGATTGTGCTTATCGTAATCATTCGAAATCAGGACGAAACGCATAAAACAAGAAAAATTGTTTCTGTATCATTAGTAGTCCTTATTGTTCTGATTGCTACCCTCGTATATTATATGAAACTGATTTAAGGGGGGTAACTATGAAAATTTTTTTGATAAACAGATCGGATGTTTTACTTTTTTCAGATGACAAAAAGTTAAAAGTGGGGAAAGAAAACGGCAGAGAGTATATTGACGCCCCTGTTTTGCCGGATGGAAGAATTGTTTTGCGGGCAATCCGTAAACCCGAACTCTCCCATTCAAATTGGTGGTTTTATGTTGTATTTTTCTGGATAATCGGAATATTGGGATTGTTCACGCCCAGATATTCTCGCTTTGATTACGTTTTAGATTGCAACATCACGCTATACGACAGTCAAACGCAGAATCTCTGGCTTCGATTTAACCACTTTATCAACAAAAAGTCAAGTATCCCCGTAGCTGCAGTTACAGTGCCGGAAGGTACGGTTGCACAGATAGAAAATGCCGTATACACTTATGATAAAATTTCGCACAGGCGGAGAAAAATTTATCAACTTGTATCTTGGCTCATGCGAATAGCCGTCATCGTTGCGGTTTGTTTTATAATTATTTAAGGGAGGGAGAAAAATGTTAAATTTACTGGCTACAAAGATTGATGGTTTGGAAATTGCTTATATAGCAGTGGGGATTTTACTTGGTATCGCGATTATCGCGGCATTTATTGCCCAAATCGTGATCGCGATCGGATATTGGCGCGGAAATCGCACGAATAATTCGTTGGGGCTATCAGGCGGAGAGTATGCGCGTAAACTTCTTGATCAGAATGGAATGCCTGATGTTCAAGTAAAAAAATGCGGTATCATGAGAACCATTTTATTCGGAAACCATTATAGCATTACGAAAAGAACGGTTTATCTTCGTATGCGCACGATCAATAAACCCAGTCTTACAGCTGTGGCGATGGCTGCGCAAAAAGTTGCGCTTGCCGAACAACATAGGGATGGCGATGCAAAAATGATTGTCCGCAGCCGTTTACAGGGGCTTGGTGTATTTGCGCCGATTTTATTTGTCCCCTTGGTTCTTATCGGTTTCTTGGTTGATTTGTTCGTGTTAAAGACTCTTCTCTTTTCTTTGATTACCGCGGGTATTGGTTTACTGTTTATCCTATTCGGATTTATCGTAACTCTTCTGAATATTCCCGTGGAAAAGAAAGCAATGGAACGCGCGCAAGTTTTATTGGAAAGTGAGTTGACCGGAGAAGAAATGGTCACCGTCAAAAAAATCTTCCGCAGTTATTTGGTCGAATACGTATTACAGTTCATTATCGCAATCCTGCGTATTATTCAGCTGATTCTGAAAATTTTGATCAGCATTCGGAAAAAATAGATGATTTGAAAAGGAGCAATATCTATGAAGAAAAAATTATTGACAATATTAATCAACTCAAGGAACAAGCTGCGGTTTATAATCGAACGATAGGCTATTATTTTGACGAAAATATTATCGTTACAAATAAAGATACTTTGTATTCTACGCACGTTGAGTTTGAAATTTCTTATGATATTGCAACTTCCGAAAAAATTACAGAGTTAAGCGCAGCATCCATCGATTTTATCCTCACCGTAACATTAAAGGATCAAAAAGTGCTTACTTTCGATCTCGGCGAATATTTGCCGTCGTCAGGAAATATAACGTTTGACCCTTCGGATGAAGAATACTTCGACGAAGAACTTGTAGACGTTTACCAATACGACCTGAGCTACTTCTTCGGCGAAGGATACGATCCCCTTTATGTGGACGCTTCTATGTTTGAAATAGACACGGACAACCTCGCACCATCGATAGAAAAATTGGGCGAAGAATACGGAAACGATATTGAGTATAACGTTTACAGCGGTGCTTCGATAGACCGCGGCAGACAGCTCTTTGCGCAATATCCCCCCGCCAACGTCATTGACAGAAGCGTAGTAATGCTGGATTTCGGCGATAAACTTTCGGACATTAACCAGATGTGGATAAACGTCCGCTGTCTCGATTTGCTCGATATTCCTCCCCTTACCGTCGGAATAGTCGTTGCTGTCGTTGCAGTCATTGCAATAATTATACTTCTCTATGTATTCAGATACAGAATTTTTATCAAGCACAGACCTAAAAAGGGCTATGAACTTGTAAAATAATAAAAATGGCGCGGCTAATGCCGCGTCATTTTTTGTTTTATTGAATTTGAAAAGCCGCCGCGCTTTAATAAAAGCGCGGCGGCTTCAATATGGTACTCCCGCTGGGAATCGAACCCGGAACGGCCCCTTAGGAGTCGTTCCTTTTATATAAGTACAGTAAAATAATAGCGCTTTTTCGCTAAAATCACAACTATTTTGGGCTTTGTGCGGTAGTTTTAAGGGGATTTTTAAGGCAAATTTTATCGTGATACCTTTCATTTAATAGCTTTCATACCGATTTTATACCAATTTTATTCCGCCGCAAATTCTTCTGTGACTTCGATGACATAAAAATGCCCATCTGCAAGTTGATAACGAATGGTTGCCATGCGTGTTCCTCCGAAACGATTTTTTGAAAATCGCTATCGGCAGAACGCGCCGCGCTATACAACAAAAATCCCCCGACAGCGCAGTGTGAACCAAACGCCGTCAGGGGATAGAATTTGTATAAATAAAAAACTGACAGACAAAATTATCCCCGTAAAGGGTTTAATTCGTCTGTCAGGCTTCCATCTTGCTTACAAAAAGATTATCTCATTCTTTCTGCACAGATTTTAACTACTCTTTTCAACAAAACACTTTTATTATTCAGTTTTTACCATAGCTTTTATAGTTGACATAACAGCCGTCATTTGTTCATTGTGGAGTTGCTTCCATTGAGAAAGCAATTCAATTTCTTCTCCTGTAAGTTTATCCGAATCTACGTCGAATAAAAGTTCCGCAAGAGATATTTCCAAGGCAAAGCATATACTATTCAAAGTTTCGAGTTTTGGCATTGTTTGTCGATATTTCCAAGAAGATAACGTACTGTGAGAAAGGCCAGCCGCTTTGTTTAATTTTGCGACAGGAATACCTTTTTGTATGCGTATCTTTTCGATTTTTTCTTATAGTTGCATGGAATTCAACATTTTGCTACCTCTGTATATATTTTACTACAACGATAATCGCAAAAAGGTTTTTGCGGCTGTAAATAAAATACAGCAGTAATAGCAATTTGTGCAAAAGGATAAAAAAATACCCTGCACACAAATAAATGTGCAGGGTATTCTGTTTAACTGACTGTTAATTCTATTCTTTTGCCGCCTTTTTAGGGGCGTCGGTGGGTGTGCAATTCGTATTCGTTTCTGTTATGACTACGCGAACGAGCTTTCCGCAACGCGGACAAAGTATATCCACGTCGGAACCGCTTTCGCCTTTACATAACTTATACCCACATATCGGGCATGACGCATACATTTTCATTTTCCTATCTCCGCGATTTTATTTTTAATATCAAAGTTACAGCGATACATAGCATTACAAAGACAGCAACGAGCACCGGCAAATGCCATACTTCAAAAGCGGTCATCGCCTGAAACCCTATTGTTGCGGGGAAGATATAGGCTATATACTGCATAAAGTCAGGTAGCATTGTCGCTGGAAACATAATACCCGACAGCATAACGGACGGCAGAAAAATAATCATTGCAACCATCGTTTGTTTCGCCTGTGTCTTTACCAATAAGCCTATAATACACCCGATAGCAAGGGTAACACAAAGCAGAACGACAAGGGAACAAAAATATAGCGGGAGATTTGTCGGTAATTCCGCTTTGAATACGAACGGCGCGACTGCAAAGACAATCAGGCAGACGATCAGCGTATGTATGAATGAGGAAATGAATTGTGTTATCACGCCCAAAGAAAGCGGTACGCCGTTCGCCTTATATACTTTTTTGACTTCGACGCCGTAAACTTCACCGAGAGAAGGCGGCAGCCCTATGAGCGCGCTCATGGTAATGACGAATACCGACATGGACGGGATCAGCGTTTTTACCGCAGAGGGATCGACCGAAGTGAATATGCCGCTCATAAAGAAAAAGAAAACGAGAGGGACAAGGTAGCAGGTAATGAGCATGGTCTTGCTGCGAATATCCATTTTGAATTGAAGTCCCACGCCGTATAAAAATGCTTTCATTGTTCGCTCCTCGCTATGTCGATAAAATGTTGTTCGAGCGTTCCTCTGTCCGTTCGTATATCTAAAACTTCTATTTTGTTATCTTGGTATTCGGAAATCTTTTCAAGCAATGTCTGCGTAAGATTATCCGTAACAAAACTTTGCCGACCGAGCGGTGTGGTTATATGTACGGTATATTGCTTGCCGACGGCGGCGGTCAGTTCCGCTATTGTGCCGATAAAAGCGATTTTACCGTCTTTGAGTATGGCGATGCGATCGCATAAAGTTTCAACTTCTGCCATATCGTGGCTAGCGAGAATAATCGTTTTGCCCTGCCTTTTTAGTTCTTTGATTTGCTCGTGCAGAGAGTGCCTCGCTTCAACGTCCAGCCCTGCGGTCGGCTCGTCGAGAAATACGATGTCGGGGTTGCCGATCAGAGCGAGCGCAAGGTGTAATCTGCGTTTCTGCCCCGTAGAAAGTTCCGTGTACTTCTTTTTAGAAATCTCGTATATTCCGAGTGCTTTCAACATCTCCGTGTTCGGTTTCGTTTTGTTCCATTTAGAAAACAGATTGACTGCTTCCAACGGCTTGATAAATGCTTGTAAGGATGCCGATTGTAGCTGAATACCGATTTTCCCGTGTATCGTTATCTTTCCGTCATCATAGGAACGCAGTCCTTCAACACATTCCAAAGCCGTCGTTTTTCCTGCGCCGTTCACGCCGAGCAGAGCAAATATTTCGCCCTGTTGCACCGAAAAATCAATACCTTTCAAAACGGAGTTATTGCCGTAATTTTTCTTTAACCCTTTTACTTGTAATGCGTCAGCCATTTTTAACCTCAAAAGGGTTCATACCCAAATTATTAAAATAGGTTTCGAGAGCAGGTCCGAGGAAAGCGTTCAGCTTTTCCTGTTTTTGTTGCCAATCGGTATTATCGGTGTTTATTTCGCCCATTTTCATGAGTTGCGGCAGCATACTCATATCGCCGTCTGTAAATTCCGTAATGAGCTGCCAAAACTCTTTTGCAAATTCCTGTCCCTGCGCACTTACGGGTGAAACACCCGCATTATTGTATTGTACGGCTTTATCACGCAAGGCATTGAATTTGCTTATAAAGGCAAGTCCGCTTTCTTTATCAAACCGCCCGCGCAAATAGTCAAGCGTATTGTCGTCAAAGTATTTAATCAGCCAATAGTTGTCGTTGCGCATTTGTAGATTGACGATTATATCGGCATACTTCTTAAAATCGACCGATTGCATTTTCAGAACTTCGGTTTTCAGTGTTTCAATATCGCACAACGATTGCGTGAGCGATTCGATTTGTGCCTGTATTGCCTTACTCTGTTCTGTCAGGGCGGCGGCAACTTCATCGGGCGTATCAATCGAGGTCAATCTGTTTTTGATTTCGTCAATCGAAAACCCCAAAGACTTTAACGATAAAATTTGGTGCAGTTTTATGATGTCCCTATCGGTATAAAGCCTGCGCCCGCCTTCACTCACGGCAGAGGGGCAAAACAGTCCCTCGCGGTCGTAGTATTGCAGGGCGCGAACGGTAACACCCATTTTTTTGGCGACTTCGCCAACAGTCATGTATCCCTGCGGAATTGCTTTGTAATTAGCCATATCTTTATCACCTCGCTTATATTATAATTCATTACGCGGCGTAACAAGCAAGCACTTTTATATATTTTTTTTTCAAAAATTTTTTGAAACACAAAAAAATTCCCCGTTGCAAACAACGGGGAAAAATCAATTTAACTCTTTTGCCGCCTTTTTAGGGGCGTCGGTGGGTGTGCAATTCGTATTCGTTTCTGTTATGACTATGCGAACGAGCTTTCCGCAGCGGGGACAGAGTATATAAATGGCATCGCTTGTCCAAACTTTCCCGCAAATAAAAGGGATGTTATATTCGGATAAAAAATCTGCTACTATTTTTATGCAATTTTTATCTGCCTCTATCTCATCGCTATGGGGGAAGTAATATTGACTTGTTCCCTCATCTCTGATTGCTGATGTGGGTAAAATAATTTTTCCTTTTGTAGCATTTTCATTTAATTCCAAACAGTTCGGCTACTATGAAAAGACGCCCAAGACAAAGACGTCCGTCCGCGACATTCCTTTGACGGATGCGCTCATAGACGACTTGAAGAAGTACATGGACTGGTTCAGGCTCGCCGACGAGGAGTTTGACAGCCGACTTGACGAAACCTATCTCGCCGTAAATGTGTATCGGCATCCGCTGTACCCGCAGTCCATAGGGCAATGGCTGACCTTCTATGAGCGCAAATGGGACATGAAACACGTCACTTGCCACGGCTTGCGGCATACCTATTGTAGCCTGCTTTTAGCGCAAAATGTCCCGATGCAGACGGTGAGCAAATACATGGGACACAACGATTCGACCGTCACTTTGAAAGTGTACAGCCACTTTATCCCTGATACGCAGGGCATCGCGGTGAGCGCTTTGAGCCGCCTGACAGAGTAAAAGGAATGGCCTTTGCGGTCATTCCTTTTTGCTGGATAGTAAAATTTTCTGGTATAACCCGATTTTTATACCAATTTTGGAAAATCTCGCCTAAATATTGTGGTAAAAAAGAAAAAGACCACAATATCTTGTGGTCAAAGTGGTACTCCCGGCGGGAATCGAACCCACAACGGCCCCTTAGGAGGGGGCTGTTATATCCATTTAACTACGGAAGCATTGCCTTGCTTGAATATAATACAACAATCATGCAAAAAAATCAATTAAATTTTCACCTTAAATTGATTTGTAATTTAAAGAAAAAGCCTGAAGAATTATTCTTCAGGCTTCTCTGTTTACGCATAAATGCATACTATTTATTTTCTGCATCGTCAATATTTTGTTGCTTCATATCGGCAAGGAGGTCGCGTATCTGCGCGAGAAGCTCTTCCGAAGTAGGTTTTGCATTTTCGGCTTCTTTTGCCTTTTTCTCCCCTTCCGCCGCTTTTTTCATGTCGGCGATTGTTTCGTCCGCCTTTTTGCCTGCATCCGCAAAACTCATGCCCTGTTTTTTATATGCGTGAATGAGTTTTAACCTTTGCTTGTTTTCATCGCACGAAACGCCGTCAGCAACCTGTCTTAAAGCGACAAAAATCTTGAGTATCGCAAACAGAATTACCGCTATGAGCAGGAAATCGACAATACTGTTTATCATCGTTCCCCAATCTATGTAAAGCGTGTTGGACCAATCTATAACCGACGTTGCAACGCCATCTCCGTCGAGAACGTAGACGGGTTGACCGAGCACGGTTCGCAGACCTTCTAAGCCCTGCCCTCCCGTAGCCGACCTGACTGCCCAGTTGACGAGAGGCATTAAAATACCCTTCGTTACGGCAGTAACTATTGCCGTGAACGCGCCTGCGATAATGACGCCGACAGCCATGTCGACGACGTTTCCGCGCGATATGAATTTTTTAAATTCAGCCCATAGCTGCTTTAATTTAGTCATGATTTTTACCCGTAAGTTCTTTTGCAAGATTTTTAACGGCAGTTTCGCTTTCGGCGCTGAGAGCAGATCTTATTTTAACAGCCGTCTGCGCAAAAGTTATATTTACGCTCTTTTCGAATTTAGCCTGCATGAGCTTTGCCGCAACGGGCGCCCATGTACCGTTTTCGATGAACGCAAGCGTCCTCTTCTGATAATTCCTTTCCGTGAGGCAATCGATAAACTCCCTCATAGCAGGGAAAATATCGGCATTGTACGTCGTTGTAGCGAGTACTAACACGGGATATGTGAAAGCGTCCGCAACGCACACGGAACGATCGTCGCGAATGAGGTCATGCACGAGGACATTTTTACAGCCCTGCGCTTTAAGTTCGTTCTTTAAAAGCTCGACGGCTTTTGCGGTGTGTCCGTAAACGGAAGAATACGCTATCATAACGCCTTCGCATTCGGGGCTGTATGAAGCCCACTTTGAATATAAACCTAGGTAATGACCTATATCGTCTTCGAGCGCGGGTCCGTGCAGGGGATAAATATTTTCTATCTCGAGCGCTGAAAGTTTTTTAAGCGCAGCCTCAACCTGTTTTCCGTATTTGCCGACTATGCCGTAATAATAACGCCTTGCCTCTTCTTCCCAAGGTTCTTCAACGTCGAGCGCGCCAAACTTGCCGAAGCCGTCTGCCGAGAAAACCGTTTTTGTAAAGGCGTCGTAAGTTACCATAACTTCAGGCCAGTGAACCATTGGAGCGAAAACAAAACGCAATTCGTGCTTGCCGAGGCTGAGCACCGAGCCGTCTGTTACCACCTCTCTGCAATCTGCAAAATCCGTGCCGAAATATTCGCAGAGCATAACAAAAGTTTTGTTGTTGCCGACTATTTTCGCGCCGGGAAATTCTTTTACGAACCTTAGCGTGTTTGCAGAATGGTCGGGTTCCATGTGCTGAACAACTATATAGTCCGGCTTTCTGCCGCCAAGAACCTTTTTAATATTCTCAATCCATATATCGCCGAACTCTTCGTCGACGGCGTCCATCACTGCGATTTTGTCATCCATAATGACATACGAATTGTAAGAAACTCCGTTAGGAACTTTGTAAATACCCTCGAATAAATCTGTTTTATGATCGTTTGCGCCGACGTAAAACGTATCTTTAGCTTTTAAAACCATATAACTCCTCAAAAAATTTTTATTGCCCGCACAAAAAGCAGGCGGATTTACCTTTTAACGACACCGACAAGCCTGACGATGCCGCATTCATATTTTCATTTAGCGCAATTTGTCGCACTAAATCCGTCAGACGACTATCAGTCCCGCACACATAAGCACGAATACCGTTACGAATATTGTCAATACCGAACATACGCTCGTCCACACGACCAACTGCGTAGCCAACTGCTCGTCGTTTTTCATCTCGCCCGCCATAATAGCGCTCGACACCGCGACGGGCGTGCCGAAGAGAGCAATCAGCGTAGGATAAACGGCTGTATCGAATGTAATCCAATCGGTATAAGTACTCAAAAGCACGGCAATTCCTATGCCTATCAGAGGCGCGATGACTATTCGCCATACAGATGCAACTATTATCTCTTTCGTCATGCCTTTTACGGCTGAGAATTTGAATTGTCCGCCGAGTACGACGAGTGCAAGCGGCGAAGCAATGCTCTTAAGGTCTGAAACCGCAGTATAAAGGAACTTGAACTGGTTGTCGAAACGGAAAGGCGTCTGACCGCCGCAACAAGCCCTTTCAAGCTCGCGGAAAGCGACAAAAATCAATCCTGTAACGACGCCGATGATAAGCGGATTTTTGACTATGTTGAAAATAATTTTCTTTATGCCGTGCTTGCTCTTGTGAGCGACGGGCGTATTTGCCGCGCCTTCCGCATTAGCCTTAAGGCTGGTTTCGTCGAGCATCTTTTCTTCGTCGCCCACAAAAATTGAGAGAGCTATTACGGCTAGAATATTGAATATCGGTATGGAAAATGCCGATACGATGCCCGCAATTACTGTATCTCCGCCCAGCCTTTCTACGAGAACAAGTCCGATTATGGCAAAATTGCTGCGGAAAGTACACTGAAGTATTACTCCCCTGCGCTTATTTTCTTTGGTGGTGAGAATTGCCGTAACAAGACCGAGAGCAAATATCAGACATATAATTATTACCGCGTAAATTATTACCGACCAGTCTATATTGAAGCTGTCCATACTGTCGTAAATGTTGACGAAAAGCATGCACGGCAGACATACGCGGAAAACAAATTTATTGCCTATGCTTATGAAATTCGCATTGAGAAAATTAAACCGCCTGAGAAGATATCCCAGAAGTATCAGAAGCACAATAGGCAAAACCGCATTGAGCGAAGTGAGAAAAATTTCTAACATAACCTGAATATTACGTTAATTTGTGTTTTACAGACAGAACCCACGCAAAAAGATTTGCGCGGATCCCTTAAAAAATTTTATCTTATATTGCCAACACCCCTCACTACGTATTTATACGTCGTAAGTTCTTTAAGTCCCATAGGACCTCTTGCGTGAAGTTTCTGCGTGGAAATTCCCATCTCGCAACCGAGCCCGAATTCTCCGCCGTCGGTAAAGCGCGTAGACGCGTTGACATAGACCGCCGCGCTGTCCACCATTCTCACGAAAAGATCTGAACTATTGTGATCTTCGGTAATTATGCAATCGCTGTGTCCCGTAGAGTGTTCAGAAATATGCTTTATCGCGTCGGACACATCCGAAACGACTTTGACTGCCATAACATAATCGAGGAATTCCGTGTCGAAATCCTCCTTAACCGCCTCTACGCAGTTAAACCTGCCTCCGAGTATCGAATATGCCTGTTCGTCAAGTTTGAGAAGCACGGGGTGTTCAGGTCTGTTCTTAACGAGCGCATTATAGAGAACGGGAAGAAACGCTGCCGCAATATCTGCATGAACGAGGCAGACTTCCATGGCATTGCACACGGAAGGTCTGCTGCATTTTGCATTGACAATTATTTTTTCAGCCATGTCGAAACGCGCACTTTTATCCACATAAACGTGGCATATACCCGTTCCCGTCTGAATGCAGGGAACTTTGGCATTCTGCACGCAGGCATTGATAAGCCCTGCGCCACCTCTCGGTATGAGCAAATCGACGTAGCCTACAGCAGTCATCAGCGCCTCGGCGCTGTGTCTTGACGTATCGTCTATAAGATTTATGAGATTTTCATTTAGCCCGCACGAAACGAGCGCTCTGCGCATGGCGTCGACTATTGCCAACGCGGAAGCATGCGCTTCCTTGCCTGCCCTCAAAACGCAGGCATTGCCGCTTTTCAAACAGAGCGCAGCGGCGTCCGAAGTTACGTTGGGACGGCTTTCGTATATGATGGCGACCACACCAAGCGGAACGCTTACTTTCTTTATGCACAAGCCGTCGCAGCGGGTAAACCCTTCGATACAATTCCCCACGGGATCGGGCAAAGCCGCAACTTCCTTTACGCCCTGAGCCATGGCGTTAACGCGCTCGGGCGTGAGGCGCAGTCTGTCGAGCATAACGGGCGAAATAATTCCTTCCGCCGCCTTGAGATCCCGTTCGTTCGCCTCAAGTATCGCCGGCATTTCATTTAGCAGACCTTCGGCGATTGCGTACAGCGCGTTGTTTTTCTGCACCGTAGTGAGCATGGCAGCTTCCGCCTTTGCGTCGGACGCTTTTTTCAACGTGAGCATGGTAGTCATTTCTTTATTCCCCTGAACCTTGTAAAACAGCCCTTACCGCTTAAAATATCATAGAGTATGTCGGGGTCGGCGCCGTTTGCAATTATCATATCCGCACCGCTCTCGGTGCATATTTTAGCCGCTCTTATCTTGGTAGCCATTCCGCCCGTACCAAGGCTGCTTCCCGCACCGCCTGCAAGCGCAAAAATACTTTCGTCAACCTTATCGACGACGGGTATCAGCTTTGCATTTTTATTCTTTCTGGGATCTTCGGAATAAAGTCCGTCTATATCGGAAAGCAATATTAAAAGATCTGCGTTAAGGCTCTGGGCAACTATAGCCGCGAGAGTGTCGTTGTCGCCCACAGCAATTTCTGCAGTCGCTACCGTATCGTTCTCGTTTATGATGGGAAGGGCGCCAAGTTCCAGCAATCTCTGCGTCGTGTTGACGAAATGTTCGCGCCTTTCGGCATGTTCTATATCATCGCCAGTTATCAGAATTTGCGCTACCGTATGATTATAGTCAGAAAAAAGTCTGTCATATACATACATCAGTTCGCATTGTCCCACTGCCGCCGCAGCCTGCTTTGAAGGCATGTCTGAAGGTCTAGAACCAAGTCCGAGTTTGCTTACCCCCATTGCTATCGCGCCGGAAGACACGACGACGATTTCGTCGCCGGCATTCTTTATGTCGCTTATGACTTTGCACAGGCGTTCTACGAGACGGATATTAAGTTTTCCCGTGGCGTGCGCCAATGTTGACGAGCCTATTTTTATAACTATTCTCATATGAATATATTCTAAGCTATTTTACACATCAAGTCAAATAAAATATACAAAAAAAGCCGCGCCTTCAGGCGCGGCTTAAAATGATTTAAGTTATAAAGTTTTAATTAAACAATGCCCTGAGCCATCATAGCGGTTGCAACTTTTACGAAGCCTGCAATGTTTGCGCCCATTACATAATTTCCTTTGTAGCCGTACTCTTTTGCCGCGTTGTCAATGTTGTGATAGATGTTTACCATTATCTGCTTGAGCTTTGCGTCAACTTCTTCGAAAGACCAGAACATTCTGCCCGAAGACTGAGCCATTTCGAGTGCGGAAGTTGCAACGCCGCCTGCGTTTGCAGCTTTAGCGGGAAGGAATACGACGCCTGCCTTCTGGAACACTTCGATCGCTTCGAGATCGGAAGGCATGTTTGCGCCTTCTGCAACATATTTAACGCCGTTCTTGACGAGAGTTTCTGCCGACTTCTTGTCGATTTCGTTCTGAGTTGCGCAGGGAAGCGCGATGTCGCAGGGAATTGTCCATATACCCTTGCAGCCTTCGGTATACTTCGCACCCTTTACTCTGTCGGCATATTCCTTAATTCTGCCGCGCTTAACTTCCTTTATATCCTTGATGATGTCGAGCTTAATGCCGTCTGCGTCATAGATGTAACCGTTGCTGTCGTACATTGCAACTACCTTTGCGCCGAGCGACTGTGCCTTCTGGCAGGCATAAATTGCAACGTTGCCCGAACCGGAGATAACTACCGTCTTACCCTCGAAGCTGTCGCCGCGCATTTTGAGCGCTTCTTCGGTGATATAAACAAGTCCGTAACCGGTAGCTTCAGTTCTTACGAGCGAACCGCCGTAGGTGAGACCTCTGCCGGTAAGCACGCCGACATGCTCGTTGCGTATTCTCTTGTACTGTCCGAAAAGGAAGCCGATTTCTCTTCCGCCTACGCCGATGTCGCCTGCGGGAACGTCGGTATCAGCGCCTACATGACGATAAAGTTCGGTCATAAAGCTCTGGCAGAACGCCATTATTTCTCTGTCGGACTTGCCCTTGGGGTCAAAGTCGGAACCGCCCTTGCCGCCGCCGATGGGAAGACCTGTGAGGCTGTTTTTAAGTATCTGTTCAAGTCCGAGGAACTTGATTATTGAAAGGTTTACTGAAGGATGGAAACGAAGACCGCCCTTGTAAGGACCTATTGCACTGTTGAACTGTACGCGATAACCTTTGTTTACCTGCGTTTTGCCGTTATCGTCCACCCAGGGAACGCGGAACATTACCACTCTTTCGGGTTCGACAAATCTTTCGAGCAAGCCTGCCTTTTCATATTCGGGGTGAGCTTCTACTACGGGAGCAAGAGTTGTTAAAATTTCAGTTGCCGCCTGATGAAATTCAGGTTCGTTGGGATTGTGCTTTTTGAGATTTTCAAGCACGGTCTCTACATATGTCATACTTTTCTCCTTGTCGCAAACCAAGTTTGCCAAAATTTTTTCTCATAGAAACATCGTAAAACTTACGACTGTTAAAGTATAACATATATTCTTAAATAATACAAATTTTATGCATTGAAAGGTATATCGTAAAAATTTATAAGAGGTATAAGTTCAACTTATATTTTACTGAAATAAACTGCTTCCGCGTTGGCGTACATTACCTTTTCAAGCTCAGCATCTGTAAAAACGCCGCTCTTTTCGATATAGTTTGCAAGGTGCGCATAGCTGTCCCTGCAAAGATTGGAAGGCGCGTCCGTTCCGAACATCAATTTTTCCGCGCCAACTATCCGCTTGGCAATTTTAAGATACTTTGCCGTTTCGGGATACGGATAAACATCGCCTTTTTGGTTCTGAGGCAGAGAAGCAAGGTCGAACCAGACATTTTTAAGTGCAAATCTGGATAATTCCCGCTCAAAAAGCTGCTCGTCCCCAGCCTGGGGCGCAAGCAGATGACATATCACGAAAGTGACGCCCGGATATTTTTTTATTGCGCGGGCGAGCGCCTCCGTCTGCCAGCAGCAGTTGCGCGGTCTGCCTATGTCAATTACGAATGTCAGATTATTGTCCGCAGCGTATTTGTACTGCTCATTCATAATTTCGCCGTCGAGATCGACGGGCGGATGATAAGCCATCAGTCCCGAACCGTTGCTCACTTCAAATTTTACGGCTTTAAAACCCAATTCTTTGAAAAGATGTCTTTTTACGTCTTCTGCCCGTGCGCAGAACGGGTCGTAGCTTGCCGCTCCGACAAATCTGTCGGGAAATTTGTTTACGGCATATGCAGTATATTCATTCTGAAACCCAAAGAACTGTCCCTGCAGCAAAACAGCCTTCTTTACGCCGTTTTTATCCATAATTTCAATTAATTTTTCAGGCGAAAAGCCATAATCGCCGTATTCTTCGGGTATCATCCGAAATGTCTGACCGTCCGCGTAACGAGCCATGCCTCTGCCAACGCCTCTCAGTTCGCCGCGCGAGGTAAATCCTGCTATATACTGAACGACGTGCGCATGCGCGTCTATTATTCCGTTGTAAATTTTAAATCCAGCCATGCCGCGAACACCTCCTTTTTTAATATTTTATCACAAACAGACCTACAATTCAATATTCATTAACAGCAAAACACCGTAAAACATAATATATAATTATGATTATCGGATATGACAGGCAAGCGGTCGCGGAATACGCCAAAACTTGGGCGTTCAAGCGCAATCCGCTTTACTATAATTTTGATAAATTGGGCGGTGACTGCACAAACTTTGCCTCGCAATGTATTTTCGCAGGTTGCGGATTAATGAATTACGAGCCGCTCTTCGGCTGGTATTACATAAACGCGAACGACCGCACACCTTCGTGGACGGGTGTGCAATATCTTTATAATTTTCTTGTCGATAACCTATCGGCAGGACCGTTTGCCGTTGAAACGCCACTCGAAAATCTCATGGTGGGCGACATCGTACAGCTCGGCACTAAAACAGACGATTACTATCATTCGCCCGTAGTAGTTGCAATAAAATCAGGCAAAATTTATATAGCGGCGCACAGCAACGACGCATATATGCGCCCGCTGTCGTCATACAACTATCAGAAAGCCCGCGGGATACATATTATCGGCGCGCGTACAAATAAGTAAGGTATTTCTTACTTGTAAGAATTAAACAGCTAAAATTGCCAAGACAGTACTATTCTTAAAATAAGACTGTTACAGATAATAACACGCACATTTAAAAAACTACTACGATGTGCATGCAATTAAACTTCTACATTTATTTACGCGCCTTGAGCGGTGCGCACGGAAAACAGAGGGTGTATTCTGTTTTGTCTGCGGCAGTAACCGCAGACCTGCGCAAATTTTTTATTTGCTTGCCTCCCCTCGAATTCCTCAGTTCTCTTGCCAAAAAAAATCACGCCATACCAATTCGGTACGGCGTTATTTGGAATAACAGCAGATACTTACGCGCACGCGACAAATAAATTCCTCTTGCAAGAAGCGGAAAAAGTCGACCATGACGACGATTAATTGCCCCACTATTTACCACAGAAATTATATTTACGCAAAAAAAATGGGCTATATTCTGTGTCCCTCATTGCATAAAAACACAAAATATAGCCATGGCGCAGAGAAGAGGATTCGAACCTCCGTACGTGTTCCCACGTAACACGATTTCGAGTCGTGCGCATTCGACCACTCTGCCATCTCTGCACGACTTAATTATTTTATAACATACTTTAAAAAATTTCAAGCATTTTTGCCCGAATAAAAGCAACATTATTTATTTTTATTGATTATCGCTATTGTTATTAATTATTTTGCAGTATGCGCCTGAGCTGTTAATTCAATTTGATTGACATATTCTCTGCGGGAATATATAATATTTTGTATATTTATAAATTTTTGAAGGTAAAAAATGTTAACGTTAGACAAGGTGTATCATGCACACTACGTGCTTAAAGATGCAATAAGACAGACAGATATGATATATTCGCCCGTACTTTCCGAAGAAAGCGGCTGCGAAGTTTACCTTAAAACCGAAAACTTGCAGATTACAGGCTCGTTCAAAGTCCGCGGAGCATACTATAAAATTTCACAGCTCACGGAAGACGAAAAAAAGCGCGGAGTTGTTGCATGCTCTGCAGGAAATCACGCGCAGGGCGTCGCTCTCGCTTCCAAAAAATTCGGCATAAAATCTATAATCTGCATGCCAGACGGCGCGCCCATATCCAAAGTTGAAGCGACAAAAAGTTACGGTGCGGAAGTCGTTCTCGTTCCCGGAGTTTACGACGACGCGCATAACTACGCCGAACAGCTCAGAGAAGAAAAAGGTTATACCTTTATTCATCCGTTCGACGATGCCGACGTAATTGCAGGTCAGGGCACTATTGGTCTTGAAATTATAGACCAGCTTAAGGACGTGGACGCCATAGTCGTTCCCATCGGCGGCGGCGGACTTGCCTCCGGCGTGGCTTTCGCAGTTAAATCGCTTAACCCCAAGGTTAAAGTTTACGGCGTGCAGTCTTCGGGCGCTCCCTCCATGCTCAATTCAGTCGAACACAAAAAAATCGAATACCTTCCCTCCGTTTACACCATTGCGGACGGCATAGCCGTTAAAGAGCCCGGCAAACTCACTTTTGATTTGTGTTCAAAATATCTTGACAAGATAGTTTCAGTTACCGACGACCAGGTTTCGGCAGCCATACTCGCGCTTATCGAAAAGCAGAAAATGATTGCCGAAGGCGCAGGCGCCGTAGGGCTTGCAGCTGTTATGTTCGGTAAAATTCCCGATATTAAGGGCAAAAAAGTCGTTTGCCTTATTTCAGGCGGCAACATTGATGTTACGATCCTTTCGCGCGTTATAAACCGCGGACTTCTCATGAGCGGAAGACAGTGTTCGCTCACGCTCGAACTTTTAGACAAGCCCGGACAGCTCGTCGGCGTTTCTACCGTGATAGCCCAATGCGGAGGCAACGTTACCGCCGTCCTTCACGAAAGGACAAACGAAGGCAGCGCCGTCAACGGATGCTACCTTAAACTGCAGATAGAAACGCGCGACGCAAAGCACATAAACGAAATCAAGCGCAAACTTGCAGAAAACGGATTTAAAGTTTTATAAGGAGATAATAATGAAAACTGTAAGCACTCCCCTTGCTCCCGCGGCAATCGGACCTTATTCTCAGGCAAAAATATGCGGCAACCTTGTTTTCACTTCGGGACAAATTCCCGCCGACCCAGAAACAGGCAAAATAACCGCCCAGAATATCACGGAGCAGACGCACCGCGCGTGCATGAACGTTAAAGCTCTGCTCGAGGCGGCAGGCTCTTCCATCGAAAAGGTTGTTAAAACCGTATGCTTCCTTGCAGATATTGCAGATTTTGCACAGTTCAACGAAGTTTATAAAGAATATTTCGTATCCTGCCCTGCGCGCAGCTGCGTGGCGGTAAAGGATATTCCCAAGGGATGCCTTGTCGAAATCGAGGCAATCGCCGAACTTTAATTTAATAATTTAATCAGAGGTAAATATGAAAACTGCCATAGTTACAGACAGCAACAGCGGAATAACGCAGAGCCAGGCAAAAGAATTGGGCGTTTACGTTGTACCCATGCCCGTACTTATCGACGGCGAACAATATTTTGAAGATATTTCACTCACTCAGGACCAGTTTTACGAAAAACTCAAGGCGGATGCACAGGTTTCCACTTCCCAACCCAGCGCTTACGACGTTGGCGAAATGTGGACAAACCTTTTGAAGGATTATGACAACATAGTTCACATCCCTATGTCCTCCGCGCTCTCCGAAACCTGCAACACCCTCGCACACCTTGCGAACACCCAGTTTGCAGGAAAAGTTTTCGTTGTTGACAACAAGCGCATTTCCATAACCATGCGCCAGAGCGTAATAGATGCGCTCAACATGGTGAAAGACGGTAAGTCTGCCGAAGAAATCGTTGAATTCCTTACCGAAACAGGCGATAAATCGAGCATTTACCTTATGGTCGATACACTCAAATACCTTAAAAAGGGCGGCAGAATAACCCCCGCCGTTGCGGCAATAGGCACTCTCCTCAAAATCAAACCCGTTCTTCAGATACACGGCGGCAAGCTCGACCAGTTTGCAAAGGTGAGAAAGATAGCCGACGCGAAGACGACGATGTTAAACGCCATTAAGCACGACCTCGATACGCAATTTTCCGATTTGCGCGCCGCAGGCAAGATAACGCTTGCCGTCGCACATACGCAAAATCCCGAAGAAGCAGAAATTTTCAAAAATGAAATTATTTCGGCTTTCCCGGACATCGAATTTACTTTTACCGAATGTCTTTCTCTGAGTATTGCCTGCCATACGGGTCCCGGAACTCTCGCAGTCGCTACTACCGTAAAATATTAAAATTATGAAAATCCGTACTGCTCTGTACGGATTTTCAATATTGACATAACAAACTATTTAATATATAATATAGTTAACACAATAAATTAATCTTACCGAAGAGGGAATTTATGAGCGTAAAGATAGTTACAGACAGCAACTGCGGTTATTCAGTCGAAGAAGCCGAGGCATTAGGCATAGAAATACAGCCCACGCCCGTCATCATTAACGACACAAAATATTTTGAAGAAGAAAATCTGACAAAAGCACAGTTTTACGAGTTTTTGCAGAGCGACGGGACGTCGGTATCGACGTCCCAGCCCAACCCTTATGACGTTGCCGAAAGATGGCGCAGAATTTTGAAAGATTACGACGAAATTCTTTACATGCCCCTTTCGAGCGGGCTTTCCGAAACGGCGCTAACGATAAAACACATGGCTGAAACCGAACCCGAGTTTATAGGTAAAGTTTACGCCCTTGACAATCACAGAGTATCCGTTACGCAGAAACAGGGCGTTATCGACGCAATGAAAATGATTAAAGAAGGCAAGAGCGCAAAAGAAATTTATGATTGGCTGACGGCAACCGCGCACACTTCCTCCATTTATATCGCACTCAGCACGCTCAAATATCTCAAAAAGAGCGGTCGCCTTACGCCTGCGGCTGCAGCGATAGGAACTCTGCTTAAAATTAAGCCAGTACTTCAAATTCACGGCGAAAGACTGGATAAATATGCACAGGTGCGCAAGGCGAGCGATGCAAAGGACGCCATGATAAACGCAATCAAAAACGACCTTGAAAATAACTTTGCCGACGCTTACAAAGCGGGAAAAATGACCGTTTGCGTGGCTCACACCAACTGCGAAAAGGAAGCGAACGAATTCGCCGAACAGGTTAAAGCGGCATTCCCCGACGTCGAATTTACCTTTAACGATCCCCTTTCCCTCAGCGTGGCGGTTCACATAGGACCCGGCGCTCTCGCTATTGCGACCGTAATCAAATACTGATAAATTTTTAAGCCCGACGCATCGCATCGGGCTTATTTATTTGAAAACATAAATAGCGTTTACAAATTAAAAGAGCGTTTTGTGCGTGCGCTCGCCGAGATTGATGCCGTTATAAATCATTCCTATGACAAGACTGTTAGTCATCAGATAGCACCAAAGCAAAAAGATTATTACCGTTGCGGCAGCTCCGTAAAGTTGCGTAGGGTCGGAATAAGCGAGATAAATACTGAATGCCTGTCCGAAAATAACCCAGAGCATTACGGTAAGCATGCTGCCTCCCGCAGCTTTTGCAAAAGTCAGTTTATAAGGGCAAGCAAAAAGATTTAAAAGCACGCAGGCAAAAAACGCCGTTATGCTCAAAAGCGCAAAGCTTAAAAGCTGACTGAGCCAATAAGGGAAAAGCCTGTCGAAGACATAATTTCCCGCAATAAGCAATGACGTCGCTACCGCAACGCACATTATTAGCGCAACTACTACTATTGCAGACGACAAGCGCAATTTTATTCCGCCCTTTGCTTTATCGCTCTCGTAAATAATTTCTCCGCTTCTTCTGAGATGATAAAAAAAGTTTGTGGACGAATAAAGCGAAGTTATTATAAGTATTGCTCCCGCCCCCTTAGCCGCACCCTGCGCCGATTGTCTGAGATATTCCAAGAGCGGTTCAACCGCTTCAAAATAGGGATTGGAAATTATGCTCTGCAAATCAAAATTGCCCAGGATAAGCGTCAGCCAGAGCATAAACGGAGCTATGCTCATCAATAAAAAATATACGAGCGTGCCAGCTATGGTTGAATACCTTTTGTCCGAGTATAGTTTGTAGTATTCAATCAGATGCCTCATGACAATTATTTTCTGCAAATCGGCGTTACCTATTCAGACATGAAAAATACTAAATTTTAAGGGCGCGGCATTAATGCCGCGCCCGCGAAGCTGTTAGTTAATCTGAATAAGAACTGCCGTAGCATGAGCCAAAGCCGCCGCAACTTTCGTTGCAATGCGAACAACCGCAACCAAGTTTATACTGCGACGCGTAATAAGCGTCAAAGCATGAGTTGCAGCACCGACTTCCGCAGAGGACGTTTAAAATGCCTGCAAAGCAGCAACCGCTCCTTTTGAAACATCCGCAACATGAACAATTTGAACGCCCGCAGCATGAATTATTACGGCTGCATCCGCCGCAGGAATTGCAATTCGAGCATCCGCAGCAATTAAATGAATTACAACACATTTATGTCTTCATCCTCGGTAATGTATTATAAATCAAAGGTTTCCCCCCTTAACTTATAATTCATTATATGAAAAAGCGCAGTTGCATGTGCAACTGCGCTTTATAAAACTTACTTTAATTATTCGCCGAAATATCTCTTGAGAAGACCTGCAAAACCTGCGCCGTGGCGAGCTTCGTCCTTAGCCATTTCGTGAACGGTATCGTGAACGGCGTCAAGATTGAGCTGCTTTGCCCTCTTTGCGATTGCGAGTTTACCTTCGCATGCGCCTGCTTCCGCTGCTGCGCGGAGTTCGAGGTTCTTCTTGGTCGAAGGCGTTACTACCTCGCCGAGAAGTTCTGCAAATTTAGCTGCATGTTCTGCTTCTTCCAATGCGTAGCGCTTGAATGCTTCCGCAACTTCGGGATAACCTTCGCGTTCTGCAACTCTGCTCATAGCGAGATACATACCGACTTCGGTGCATTCGCCCTGGAAATGAGCGTGAAGTCCGTCCATTATTTCCTTATCGTCGCATACGCCGTCGCCGACTACGTGCTCGCAGGCAAACTTCGTCTTTTCCTCAACGGGAACAAATTTGGTTGCCTTGCATACGGGGCATACTTCTACGTCATCGGCTACTATTTCGCCGCAAACTGCACATCTTTTCATAAATTGTAACACTCCTTAATGTTTGATTTATTGTAGCTTTATTCTATCATATTTAAGATTAAATATCAATAGTATTTGACAACTTTTTTGTGAAAACGAGATAAAATTTTTTTATACTTTAAAAATCATATTTGAAAGGTCTGTATAATTCAGTGCAAAAACGTCAGCCCCGACCTCCTTCAACGCGCTTTGAGGACGATAACCCCAGAGAACGCTTATGCAGTCAGTACCCGCATTTTTCGCCGTCATGACATCCGTTTCGCCGTCGCCGACAAAAACACATTCAGAAGGCATTACTCCCCAGCTATCCATGAGTGCAAGAGTAACCGAGGGATCGGGTTTTAAAGGCGCGCCGACTTTCTGTCCTATTATGTAATCAAACCTGAAATCGCCAAGATATTTTTTACAGACATTTTTGGTTGCATCGTCAGGCTTATTAGTAACAATGGCAGTTTTTATATCGCTTGAACTCAATCTTTCGAGAAATTGTTTTTCGCCGTCGTAAAGGCGGGTAAGATTATTGTCGCATGCGGCGAAAAGTTTGAGATAGAGCAAATAAATTTCCTGCGTGTGCCGCGAAAATTCGGGCGGAACGGCGCGTTCGATAAGTTTTTTTGCGCCGTTTCCTATAAATTTTATAGTCTGCTCCAAAGTTATCGGAGGGCAACCGAAATGAGCCAGAGCCTCGTTGACGGTTTTACAGATGTCTGGCGAAGTATCCAAAAGCGTACCGTCGAGGTCGAAAATTATTGCTTTATACATATTACATTTTATCGGGAACACCTATGCCGAGCAAAGACAAGGCATTTTTAAGCGTGCGCAACGTTGCGCTTGTGAGAGCCAGTCTGAACTGCTTTGCGCTTCCTTCCGCGGTAAGAATTTTGCAATCAAAATAAAACTTATTAAATTTCTGGGCAAGATCAACCGCATAGCGCGCGATATAGCAAGGTTCGTACTTTTCGGCAGCTTCCCTGACGGTTTCGGGGAAGGACGAAAGCGTTCTTATAACCTCAAATTCTTCGTCACCGACGGCAATATCCTCGGGCAAGTTAAAATCGGTTGCTCCCGCTTTTTCGAGCACGGAATTTGCGCGCGCGCATGTGTACTGAACGTAAACGCTCGTCTCGCCCTCAAACGATAGAACCTTATCGTATGAAAAAGTAATATCTTTAATCTTATTATTGTAGAGAGCGCCGAAAATAACCGCTCCTATGCCGACTTTCTCGGCAATTTCTTCTTTATTCTCGAGGTCGGGATTTTTTTCGCAGACTATCGAGTAAGCCTTTTCAACGCACTTTGAAATGACGTCTTCGAGCCAGACGACTTTGCCCTTGCGCGTAGACATTGCGCCGTCTTCGAGCGAAACCATGCCGTAAGCGACATGGACGAGGTCCTTCGCCCACTCTTTACCCATAAGCTCGAGCACTTTAAAGAACTGTTTGAAGTGCAAATTCTGCTGATATGCTACGACATAGAGACACTTATAAAAATCATATGTCTTTTTGCGGTAAATTGCAGCGGCTATATCGCGCGTAGCGTACAGCGAAGCGCCGTCCGAACGAAGTATAAGGCAAGGCGGCATTCCGTATTCTTCCAGATCGACGATCTGCGCGCCGTTGCTCTCCTTTAACAGACCTTTTTCTTTAAGTTCGTCGATGACGGGCTGCATTTTATCGGTATAAAAGCGTTCTCCAGCATAGCTGTCGAACCTGACGTCGAGGCGCTTATATATTTTATCTACATACGCAAGCGTCAGCGATTTGAACCACTCGAAAAGGTCGTTAGCCTCTTTATCGCCGCTCTCGATAAGGCGGAAATATTCGCGGGCTTCCTTTTCCATCTGCTCGTCCGCACACTCGTTGAAGCGAACGTACAAATCGTTTACGGCGTGAATTCCGCCCTCTTCGACCGTCTTTTTGTCGCCCCAATGCTTGTATGCGCTTATCAGCTTGCCGAACTGCGTGCCGTAATCGCCGAGATGGTTTATGCCGACCGCCTTATAGCCGAGGAAATTATAAATTTTATACAGCGCGCTGCCGAGGACGGTAGTTGAAAGGTGTCCTATATGGAAAGGCTTTGCAATATTTACTGACGAATAGTCTATGCATACCACTTTGCCCGCACCGACGTCTGACGAGCCGTATTTTTCTCCCTTTCGGGCAATTTCTTCGAGCGTTTCGCGCGCAAGCCCGACTTTGTTAATCTTAAAATTGAGATAACCGTTTACAGGAGTAATTTCACATATAACGTCGTCCGCAGCAATCGTTTTTGCGAGCGTTTCGGCTATCTGAACGGGACTTTTTCTGAGTACTTTTGCAAACCTGAAGCAAGGCAGTGCGTAATCTCCCATGCTGAAATCGGGAGGCAGAGTTATTGCCGAAGCGACTTCCTCCTCGCTCACGCCGTCAACCTTGATTTTATGCGCTATATATTTTTTATAATCCATAATAAATTCCTCTTTTTATACTCAAAGTTTATCATAAATTAAATATTTTGGCAAATTAAAGTTTGCTAAAACGCCAAATTTGTAATATAATTATAGTCGCAATAAATTTTGGAGATTTTATATGAAATTAGGTGTCGTCGGTCTTCCCAACGTAGGCAAATCGACATTGTTCAACGCTATAACTCATGCAGGCGCAGAGGCGGCAAACTACCCCTTCTGCACGATAGAACCCAACGTGGGCGTGGTTGCCGTTCCCGATGAAAGACTGGACAAACTCGCAGCTCTTTACGACAGCAAAAAGATTACTCCCGCAATAGTCGAATTTGTTGACATTGCAGGTCTCGTCAAAGGCGCTTCGCGCGGCGAAGGTCTGGGCAATAAGTTCCTTTCCCATATACGCGAATGCGACGCCATCGTGCATGTCGTGCGCTGCTTCGAGGACGCAAACATCACCCATGTCAGCGATAAAATCGACCCCGTAGACGACATAACGACGATAACGCTCGAACTCATTCTCGCCGACATCGAAACCGTTGCAAAGCGCATGGACAGAATACGCAACAGCGCGCGCGGCGGCTCAAATAAGGAAGCTGCGGCAGAGTTCGCTTTTCTCGAAATGCTGGATAAATTCCTTGCAGAAGAAAAACCCGCAAGACTTTTCAGCTGCACGGAGAGCGAACAGCCGTTTATGGACAACCTCTTCCTGCTCACGGCAAAGCCCGTGATTTATGCCGCGAATATCTCCGAATTCGATATGGGCAAGGACGAAAACACCCTTCCTCTCGTTGTTAAAGTTAAGGAATATGCGGCGAAAGAAGGCAGCGAAGTAATGGTAATATGCGCAAAGACTGAAGAAGAACTTGCTCAGCTCCCCCCCGAAGAAAGCGCATTGTTCCTCGAAGAATTGGGACTTAAAGAGAGCGGACTTAACATTCTGATTAAAAAGAGCTATTCGCTGCTCGGACTTATATCCTACCTTACGGCAGGCGAAAAAGAAACGAGAGCCTGGACAATCAAAAACGGTACGAAAGCTCCGCAGGCTGCGGGCGTTATACACACCGACTTTGAAAAAGGCTTTATAAGAGCCGAGGTCGTAGACTGGCAGACATTGCTCGAGTGCGGCGGACTTGTAGGCGCACGCGAAAAGGGTAAAGTGCGCGCTGAAGGCAAGGACTATGTAGTAAAAGACGGCGATGTCATACTCTTCCGCTTCAATGTTTAAAACAATAAAATCAACAACAGGCGGCGGCGCAAAAATCGCGCCGCCGCTTCTCATTTTTTACCGACAAAATAAAAGCGCTTCATTGCGAAGCGCTTTTTTTATTAAATTACTTTAATTCGGCGAAATACTTGATAGTTCTTACCATCTGGGAAGTGTAAGAATTTTCGTTGTCGTACCAGGATACAACCTTAACGAGCGTAGTGCCGTCGCCCATGGGCATGCACTTCGTCTGAGTTGCGTCGAAGAGCGAACCATAGGTCATGCCGATAATATCGGAAGATACGATTTCTTCTTCTGTGTAGCCGTAGGAAGCGGAAGCTGCTGCCTTCATTGCTGCGTTTACGGTGGTAGCGTCTACGTCGCCTTCGCATACTGCGATAAGCTGGGTAAGCGAACCGGTGGGAACGGGAACGCGCTGTGCGCAACCGTCAAGAACGCCCTTGAGTTCGGGAATAACGAGACCGATTGCCTTTGCTGCGCCGGTCGAGTTGGGAACTATGTTCACAGCTGCCGCTCTTGCACGTCTGAGGTCGCCCTTGCGGTGAGGTCCGTCGAGAACCATCTGGTCGCCGGTATATGCGTGGATGGTGGTCATGTAACCCTTCTTGATTTTGCAGAGTTTGTTGAGGGTGTCTGCCATGGGTGCGAGGCAGTTAGTCGTGCAGCTTGCTGCAGAGATAACCGTATCGGTAGCCTTGAGGGTCTTTTCGTTTACGCTGTAAACGATTGTAGGAAGGTCGTTGCCTGCGGGTGCGGAAATAACGCACTTCTTTGCGCCTGCGGTGATGTGAGCGGAAGCCTTTTCCTTGGAAGTATAGAAACCTGTGCATTCGAGAACGACGTCAACGCCTACTTCCTTCCAGGGAAGGTTTGCAGCGTCCTTTTCTGCATAGATCTTGATTGTCTTTCCGTTTACGGTAATGCTGTCGTCGCCTGCGACAACGCTGTCAGCATACTTATATCTGCCCTGAGCAGAGTCATACTTCAGGAGATGAGCCAGCATCTTGGGGCTGGTAAGATCGTTGATTGCTACGATTTCATAGCCTTCTGCATCAAACATCTGTCTGAACGCAAGGCGTCCGATACGACCGAAACCGTTGATAGCAACTTTAACATTTGCCATAATTTATTAATCCTCCGAATTAAAAAATTGATTTCTTTTAACGAGTATAATTATATCAAATCTGTTTTTTCAAGTCAACAATTATTTTCCTGTTTTACTGCAAAAGTATTTTCTTTGATTAAATTTGCATTCTTTCAAAACAGCCTGCATTACATCATGATGTGCAATTTTATGGCAATTATTTTTAAAATGCACTTGAAATTTTAACACAAAACAATTATACTTAATATGTAGGTTATTATTTACCGAAAATTATTATTTTTTTAATATATCGGAGGTTTTTATGGGTTTAGTTACAGCAAAGGAAATGCTTGATAAAGCGCTCAAAGGAAAATATGCGGTAGGTCAGTTCAACATCAACAATCTTGAATGGACAAAGAGCATTCTGCAGACCGCTCAGGAACTTAACGCTCCCGTCATTCTCGGCGTTTCCGAAGGTGCAGGCAAATACATGACGGGCTTCAAAACTGTTGCCGCTATGGTTAAAGCAATGATAGAGGAACTCAAAATAACCGTTCCAGTTGCCCTCCACCTCGACCACGGTACTTATGAAGGCTGCTATAAGTGCATAAAAGCAGGTTTCTCCTCTATAATGTTCGACGGTTCACACTTCCCCATCGACGAAAACGTTGCCAAAACTACCGAACTCGTACACGTATGCAATCAGCTCGGTCTCAGCCTTGAAGCGGAAGTCGGCGCAATCGGCGGCGAAGAAGACGGCGTTATAGGCAAAGGCGAATGCGCAGACCCCGAAGAATGCAAAAAGATTGCCGACCTGGGCGTAACCATGCTTGCCGCTGGCATAGGCAACATTCACGGCAAATATCCCGCCAACTGGCCCGGACTTTCCTTTGAAACTCTTGCGGCTGTAAAAGAAAAAGTCGGCGACATGCCCCTCGTTCTTCACGGCGGCACGGGTATACCCACGGACCAGATTAAAAAGGCAATTTCGCTCGGAGTTGCAAAGATAAACGTAAACACCGAATGCCAGCTTGCTTTCCAGGAAGCTACGCGCAAATACGTTGAAGAAGGCAAAGACCTCGTAGGCAAGGGCTTCGACCCCAGAAAAATGCTCGCTCCCGGCGCGCAGGCTATAAAGGATACGGTTAAACAGAAGATGGAAATCTTCGGCTGCATAGGCAAAGCTTAATATTTAAGGATATTTAAGGCGTCGCAAACGCGACGCCTTTTTATTTATGATAAAATTTTAAATTTTGCGCATACTTTGCTTATGAAAAAAGCATCGGCATGCGCATTATTTATTTGCGCTCTTGCATTTATTTTTGCCTGCGCATTTACTACAGACCCCGCTTCTTCGCTGAAAAGCCTTACAAAACCATATGCCGCGACATATGAATGCACGCGTGCAACGCTGGGCAACAAAGATCTTTTGGAAGATTATGATTATTTTAAAATAATAATATCGGACACGGATACGCTCACTTTGGAAATGCGTAAGTCCGGCGGGAAAAAGAGCATTTTTAAATGTCCTTGCTCATATGACGAAAAGACAGGTTGCCTTACCGCGGAAGCAGGCATTCTCGGGTTCAGCTACAGGCAAAATACAATAATCGAAAACGGAAAATTCGTCATATCCATGCCCATCCTCTCAAAGCAACTCACAATGCTGTTTGAACAACAATAATAAAAATCGGCGGAAAATAATTTTCCGCCGATTTTAAATTTCAATTTTTAAATCTTCCCGTTATTTCTTCCACTCCCTCTGTGTCTATTTTTGTAAAAATTGCACCCTCGGGAGAAACTTTGCCTTCCGTTCCGCCATCGACTGCGCTGTCTGACATTACCTCGTCCATGGTTACCTGACCGTTGCCGCGCATAAGACGATAGGTTTCTTCATCGTAAAAAGCTATATCGTATTCCATTTTCGCAAGATTTTTATCCGCGTATGCCTCTTCGAGGACCTTTTCGTCCTCATAGCTTTTACGGCGCCGTTTGACAGTAAAATAAATAAAAAATCCTAAAAGCACCGCAAACACCACCGCTGAACAAATCATTACTATATAACATGCTTCCATAAATCAATATTACTACCAAAACTCATAAAAGTCAACTTTTAAATTGATTTATTCGGCGCAGTGTTGTATAATAGACATAAGAATAAGTAACAAGGTGGAAATTATGGCTATTGACAAAAGAATTATCAAAACACAAAAAGCTATAAAAGAAGCATTTATGTTGCTAACCATGGATAAGGAAATAGAAAAAATTACCGTATCCGACATTGCCGAGAAGGCGTTCATCAATCGCTCAACGTTTTATTTGCACTATAGCGATGCAAGGGACGTAATGCAGGATATTGAACGCGAAATGGGCGACAACATCTACACCTGCATTGAAAATTTCGATACTGATAAGCCGTATGAAAGCACTTACTATCTATTACTAAGCCTGACAAATGCAATAGATAAGGATAAAACTTTCAAGAATTTTTTCCTTCATTCCAAGTGCTCGAAATACCTCACGTCGATAATTAAAAAAATATTCGTCGAAAAGGGCATGGAAAGCGCGCTGAACAGAAAAAATCTAGATGATACAACTGATCTGAAGTTGGCGCTTACATACATTACTTCGGGAATTATAGATACTTATGTAAGATGGGCTGACAGCGAAAACTGTGCCGTTTCGCTTGACGGTCTTTGCCGCAAAATCAGCGTGCTGACAGAAAGAACCATACAAAAACTTAAAGAGTTATATTAATTTTATTTAATCAGCTGGGCGCCGATATATATCGGCGCCCATCTTTTTCATAATTCTGTAAACAATTAAATATAATAATGCTATGAAAAAAATTATGTTTTGCGGCGGAGGCAGCGCGGGACACGTAATTCCTAACATTGCGCTGTGCGACCAGCTTAAAGGACAATTTGAAATCAGTTATATCGGCACGGACGGCATTGAAAGCAATATCTGCAAAAGTAAAAATATAAAATATTACGAGTTTGAAGGCGTAAAACTAGTGAGAGGAAAAGTACTTTGCAACCTCGGCATTCCGTCGAAGCTGAGAAAAAGCATCAGGCAATGCAGAGAAATTTTAAAAACCGCAGCTCCCGATTTGTTGTTTTGCAAAGGCGGATATGTTTCATACCCTCCCGCCGTTGCGGCCAAAGAGCTTGGCATACCAGTCCTGACGCACGAATCGGATATAAGTATGGGGCTAGCAAACAAACTTATTGCTCACAAATGCCGAAGAGTGCTTACAGCGTTCCCTTCAACCGCTTCAAAACTGAAAAACGGCGTATATACAGGCACACCGCTTCGCACCGACCTTTTCGGCAGAGACAGAATAATGGCAAAGCGTGCCTTCGGTTGCGATCTGCGCCCCACAGTACTGGTTTTTGGCGGCGGTTCGGGGTCTGCGGCGATAAACAGGGCGCTGCGCGGCTGTACTGCAGAACTTTGCCGAAACTATAATATTTTGCACATTTGCGGAAAGGGCAACACCGTTTATTCAAGCCTTTACGGATACAAGCAATTAGAGTTTGCCGAAGATATGGGCGAAGTTTACGCGTGCGCAGATTATGCTGTTTCACGCTGCGGCGCAAACGCCGCAAACGAACTTATCGCGCTTAAAATACCAACCCTGTTTATTCCTCTCGAAAACGGCGCAAGCCGTGGCGACCAGGTGGAAAATGCCGAATATTTTAAAAACCGCGGGCTGTGCAGGGTTCTTAAAGAAAGTCAACTTAGCCCCGCCTCGCTTAAAAATGAGCTTGACGCGCTTATCGCCGATAAAAAATTAAAAACCTCGCTTAAAGAAAACGTCTTTAACCGCGGCAATGAAAGAATTATTCAGGAAATACAGAGCGCCTTAAAGCAGCCCTTCGATTAAAATTTTAAGTCCTATTCCGACGAGGATTAATCCGCCGAATACTCTCGCGAGCGAAGTTTTGCGCTGAAACAACTTGCCCACTCTCGTTCCGAGGAATATACCAACGACGGATAAAATAAATGTGGTTACTCCTATTATCGCAGTATAACCCCACACGGTAACTTCCGTAACTCCGTCGGCATACATTGCTATCATGCCTATGCCTACAGCGAGCGCGTCTATGCTTGTAGCAACGCCCTGAACGGTAACTTCGAGCATGGAAAACCGTTTATCCGAAAGTTGCTCTTCGGGATGACGCATTTCTTTTACGGCATCGAATATCATTTTGCCTCCTACAAATGCGAGAAGCAAAAATGCTACCCAATGGTCAAACATATCGATAAAACTCGTATTTATTACTTTGGAAAGACCGAATGCCACAAAGAAACCGATAAGCGGCATTACCATCTGGAATATGCCGAATGTTCCCGCAATGACGCTGCCCTTCCTCTTATTGAGGTCAGTATAACACATTCCGTCGCAAATCGACACAGCAAATGCATCCATCGAAAGCGAAACACCGATAAGAAAAATTGATAAAATAAGTTCCCAGGTCCACATACTCTCTGTTGCTGCCGTAAATATTTATTAATCTGCACGGCAATCGCCGACAGAAAAATATTTAAATAAGTTAAAGTCCGTCTAAAAAGGCGGACTTTTTATGGTTGAGGTGACGGGACTTGAACCCACGACCTTCTGGTCCCTAACCAGACGCGCTACCAAACTGCGCTACACCTCAATATCTCGATTTGACTTTAATTATTATACTTAAAAATATTTGAAATGCCAACTGATTTTACATACAATTTTTAAAAAATTTAATATTTTTTTTGTAATAACTATAAACCTGTTTTTACTACAAACATTATAACGCTGAAAACAGTCCGACGGGCTGTTTTGTCGGCGGTAGTTTCCGCCGACTTACCTCCCCTCGATTCACGCAACGCTTTGAATTTCAAAAAAAGCAGCACCCCGAAATGGCGCTGCTTTTTTTGGAGCAGGCGACGGGAGTCGAACCCGCCGAAATCAGCTTGGGAAGCTGACGCCATACCGATAGGCGACGCCTGCATTGATTTGTAATTAATATAGCACATCGGGGGCAAAAAGAAAAGTCTATTTTGCGTATAAATAAAAAAATATTGTCAACAAATATTTTAAGGAGTACGATATGAACCCTTTCAAAGAAAAATGCAGAAGTCTTGAAAAAAATTTTTTACCAATAAAAAAACTTTATCCTAAGAGTTATAACAAAAATACTACTTCGCCCTACACAAAGACACGCGTCATACTTATGAACGGCACTGAATTTGAAAGCGCTTGGTTTATGCACCAGTTTGCACGCCATTGTTCAGAGCCCGAAATTCTTGAAGCTTTGGCAACGGTAAGGCGTCAGGAACAGCAACAGCAAAAGCGCATAAGCTGCCTGAAGCCTATTAACGAAAGCATTCTTGAAACAACTATCGGGTACGAACAGCTCGCAGTTGACCTAACCGCCGCCCTTGCACGCAACGAAAAGGATGAAAACAATATAAAAGCACTTAATTTTGCCCTTTTGGAAGATTTTGACCACCTTTACAGATATGCCAATCTTTTAAAAATGGACAAGGGCATTGAAGCTGACACTCTTGTAGGCAAAATGACTGAAATTATGCCGGGACGCCCTACTATGGCAGAACATCGCTTCCCTTCGGACGATTTAAAGCCGCATATGGACGGACCGTCTTCCGATTTATACTCCAAATTAGTTGCCTCCACCATTACCGCCGCCGAGCAACAGACAATGAACTACTATATGAACATTGCTCAGTGGTATAAAAATGACTTAGGCAGAAAACTTTATGCCGAAATTGCCATGATAGAAGAAGCGCACGTAACGCAGTACGAAAGCCTCAAAGACCCCTCAATGTCATGGCTGGAACAATGGGTAATGCACGAATACTGCGAATGTTGGTTATATTACTCCGCTTATGAAGACGAAAGCGACGATGCCATTAAAAAAATATGGAACGAACACTTCAAAATGGAAATATGCCACCTCAAGACTGCAGCCTCTCTCCTTAAAAAATATGAAAACAAATCTCACGACTGCGTTGTCGGCGACGGCGAATTTCCCAAACTTTTAAAACTGGGAAGCAACAAAGATTACGTACGCCGCGTATTGGGAAGCACAATAACCCTCACCGCAGACGGAACGGATTACAAAGATATTGCCCGCATACCGTCCGACCACAGATTTTTCGATTACCAGAAATTTATGTGCGATACCGATAAAAACGCTTCGCACCTTGTAATTGACAAGGCGATAAAAAAGTTTGGTTCGGATTATCGCTATCAGGAAAGCGAACATCCCGTAAGGCAGCTTCGCAGCCGCACGCAGGATAACACGGAAATTGCTCGCACAAAATAGCAAAAAGCAGACAATTTATTTGTCTGCTTTTTTATTAAGCTGTTTTTCAGCCTTTTTATTTTCTTTTATAAATTTTTTTAACTGAACAAACATATAATCTTCGCCTTTTTCGGCAAGCATGGTCAAGAAGTATTCAAGGTCGCGGCAGGTCTCTCGGTTCATGCCCTGCTTATGCGTTCTCGTATTGAAATACTGCAGAGGCGACGACGTCGTATAACTATCTTTTAGATAAATTTTACTTGCCGCTATTCTGTCACACACCATCTCACCGAAATAGACTGCCGGCATTTTTACGAATACGAAGTCGTTGTTTGCTCCGCTGTCCACCCAATATTCAAAATGATGCTTATTCCTGCCCTTATGGTGCAGCCAGGCGGCTGAGTAGCCGAAAAGCTCCCTTTCCTTTGCCTGCGGACTTCTGTTTCCCTGATAATACCTCGCGCCCGGAATAAATTCGGAAGGCAGATATTTCGATAAATCGTGCAGTAGTCCCCGCCATATCAGTCCCGCTTTGAAACAATGAAGCATGACTTTATGTCTGTGTCGGGTAATAGTTATAAAATGCCTGAAAATTTTCATCAGATTTGTATTTCCATGCCGTCGTAAGCAGCCACAACGCCGTATTTTTTTTCTATCTTTGCGAGGTTTTCCTCCGAAGGATGACAGTTGTGCGAAAAATGAGTTATAACGCTTACGGTTTTATCTACCGATATGCCTGCAGCAGTCAGCCTTTCGCGTACATTCTCGACATCTGAAATACCCATATGGCGCGCAGTTAAATTGCCGCAAGAACTTCCGAAAGTGCAATCGTACGCAATGACGTCGGCGCGGGCGCAACATTTTTTGAGGTAAGCGATCGCCTCGTCCGTTACATTGCCCGTGTCATAGAGATGAAGATAGCCTTTACCGCCCTTTTCTATATAAAACAGCAGAGCTTCTTCCTTAATGGAATGTTGCGCGGGAATAACCGACACGCTGTAATCGCCTGCTTCAAACTGCGAATAAGGTTTTACGGTATTTACTTTGACGTGCGGCGCAACTATGTCTTTCATTTCGCGCGCAGTGCATTCGGCAAAAACTTTTGCAACCTCTTGATTTCCATAAATATTGAGTATATCCTCGTCAAGCGACGCATATTTATACCCGCGAAGAATAAAATCATGGGCATAAAAATGGTCCATATGCGAATGGGTAACGAGAATATGCTTAAGCGCCGACAAATTTACGCCGAAACGAACAGCATGATAGTATGCCTCAGGCGGAAAATCTATCGAAAGGTCGCCGTCGATAATGACCTGCGAGCGAGTGCGCATCATGGCTGTCCCGCCTTTGCGGGCTTGTCTGCAGAAATCGCAGTTGCAGAACATTGCAGGCACGCCCTCCGCCGCACCCGTGCCGAGAAAAGAAATTTTCATAAATACAGTAATAAGCAGGGCGAAAAATTCGCCCTGCAATCAGATTTCATAAATTATTGTAACAGGTCCGTCATTGAACTGCTCTATTTTCATGTCGGCGCCGAACACTCCCTTTTTTACGGTAATGCCGAGCTCGGACAGTTTTTCTCCGCACAGTTCGTACAACTTTTTTGCCCTGTCAGGCTGTTCTGCGAGAGTAAAACTCGGTCTGTTTCCGTGCGAACAGTCGCCATAAAGGGTGAACTGCGAAATAAGCATGACTTCCCCGCCAACGTCTTTTACGGAAAGGTTCATCTTGCCGTTTTCGTCCTCGAATATGCGGAGACGGGAAATTTTGCCCGCCATCTGCTCGCATGCGTTTTCGCAATCGCCGACTTTTACGCCGAGATAGACGGCAAGTCCGAAAGGTATTTCGGACACCGTCTGACCGTCAACAGAGAGGCGAACAGAGCGCACCCTCTGAATTACAGCTTTCACTTTTATTACTTGCCGACTCTCGACATGTACTCGCCGCTGCGGGTATCGATGCGGATAACTTCGCCTTCTTCTATGAACATGGGAACCTGAATGGTTGCGCCAGTTTCTACAACTGCGTTCTTCATTGCGTTGGTTGCCGTGTTGCCCTTTACGCCGGGTTCGCACTCAACTATCTTGAGCTCGACAAAGTTTTCGGGTTCAACCGAGAACGCGCTGCCGTGAAGGAATTTGATGGTAACCATATCGTTCTCTTTGATGTACTTGAGTGCATCTTCTACCTGATCAAGATTGAGAGTTATCATTTCAAAGGTATCGGGATCCATGAAATAATAGAACTCGCCGTCGGTATAAGAATAGGTCATCTTTCTCGTTTCCACCTGAGCCGTTTCGAGCTTTGCGGTGGGGTTGAAGGTTATATCTGAAAGAACCTGTCCCGTAACAACATTTTTGATGGTAGCGCGAACGAACGCCGCTCCTTTGCCGGGCTTGACGTGCTGGAAATCGGTTACCGTGTAAACGCCCTTTCCGTTATATTCAAACGTAACGCCCTTTCTGATATCGCCTGCTAAAATCGATGCCATATTATAATTCTCCTGTTAAATTATTGCCTAAAAATTTATTTATAAAACGATGAGGTTCTTGTCGCTGTCGGTGAGGCTTATAACCTTTCCCTGCTGCAAAGTAACCGTATCTTCTATTCTGATGCCGAATTCACCCTCGAAGTATACTCCCGGTTCGTCCGAGAAAACCATTCCGTCCGAAAACGGCTTATCGTCGCTGTTGGGCGAAAGGTTGGGGTATTCGTGTATGTTTATGCCTATTCCGTGTCCCAGAGAATGGGTGAAATATTTGTCAAGCCCGTACTTTTTAAGGCAATCGCGCGCTATTGCGTCGCCTTCTTTGCCCGTCATGCCCGCCTTAAACTTTTCCTTGACAAGCATGTGAGCTTCAAGCACGTGCGAATAAGCCTTTTTGAATTCTTCGTGTTTTTTGTCGTCGCCGAAGAGGAACGTTCTGGTACAGTCAGAGCAATATCCGCCTATCTTGCAACCGAAGTCGATTAATATTATGTCGCCGAAGCGAAGTTTCGTACCGTCTGTTTCGTGATGAGGCACGCTGGCGTTTGCTCCGAATGCACAGATGGTAGAAAAACTCGTCCCCGAAGCGCCGTGTTTGCGCATGAGATATTCCAAATGAGCAGCGACTTCGTTTTCGCTCATTCCTTCCTTAATTTCAGGAACAAGCTCGTTGAATGCATTGTCCGTAGCGACGCACGCAGCCTTGATATTGGCAAGTTCGTCCGCGCTTTTAACAGCCATGCTGTCCTTGAACGCCGCCATGCTGTCGATAAGCTCAAATCCGTTTGCGCTTAAGGAAAGATATTCATTGGCGGAAATTCTGTCCATAGGCACGCCGATTGTCTTATAATCTTTCAAAAGCTCGGCAAGCTTTACTCCCCTGGGATATTCGAGAACTTCGTATCCTTCGACCGTATTTTTGCGGGCAGCTTCCAAATAGCGGCTGTCCGTATAAAACTTTGCGCTTTTGCCGTCGGCAATTACCACGCCGAACGAGCTTTCAAAGCCTGTGAGGTAAAATCTTAAATCGTCCTGCGTTGTTACGAGAGCATCCGCTCCCACCGCAGAAAAAATCTTTTCTGAACGTAAATTCATATTCTACATTCTACCAAAATTATGATTATCTGTCAACAGTATTAAAATAAATGTCTTTCATGGCGCGGGCGTCCTCTGCCTGGGTGCCGTCCGATTCGCTGACGATGTAAGGTTCGAGTTTAAGCTCGTGCAGAGCCAGGGAAAGCGGTTCAAACTCAGGACCGTACACGGTATCAGCAAAAGTTAAGTGTTTAACCTCGCCCTTTCCTCCGTACATAATCTTTGAAAAATGAACGTGGAAGTTTTTAACTCTTTCGTAACCAAGCTCCGAAATCATGTATTCGAGCCTTGTCTTATAATCTTCGACCGTCTTTAAACTTCCCTGCTCCCTCGCGTTGAGATGTCCGAAGTCTATCGCAGGGAGAAAGATTTTATCTATCTTGCAGAATTCTACAACTTCTTCCAAAGTGCCTATCTGCGCGACTTTGCCCATTGTTTCGGGGCAATATATGAGGTCGTCAAGCCCTCTTTCGTAAATTTCGTCGCGGAGGATTTTAAGCCTGTCCGACGTTCTCGAAACGGCTTCCTCCCTTGTCGCTTTGCCCTGCGCTGCGGGGTGGAAAACAAGTCTTTTTCCGCCGAAATGCTTTAAATACACCGCGCTGTTTATGACATAGCCGTAAGATTTAGCCGCCGCTTCATCGTCGGGATTTGCAAAATTTATGAAATAGGGCGCATGAACGCTTATTTCCTTATCTGCGGCGGCAAACGCGCCGCCTATTTCCATTGCTTTATCCGCGGAAAGAGTTATGCCCCTGCCAAAAGAATACTCAAAACAATCCAGCCCGAATTTATCAAGGTATTCAGGCGCCTGAACCGTGTGCTTGTATCCCATCGCGTAAAAACTTGCGCTGTTTCCGCTAGGTCCGAATTTAATCATTTTATTCCGTAACTTTATTGTCTTCCTGCTCTTCGACGGTTTCAACGCCGCTTGCAGCCTCGTCTTCCGCCGCCGAGCATTCACTTGCGCACGAAGCGTTTGTTTCGCTTTCTTCGCCGTTTTCCGAAATCAATTCAGCCGACTGCCCGTCTGAAACTTCTTCCGTCTGTTCCGTTACGCTTTCCGACTGCTCATCGGCAGGCTCTTCTGCTTGTTCTATTACAGGTTCTGCCTGCTCTTCAACAACTTCTTCTGTCTGTTCGGTTGCAGGCTGTATCTGTTCCGCGGTTGTTGTGCCGCTTTCGGCTTCCTGCGCCTGTACATCGGTCTCCGAAACCTCTGTCTGACCAACTTCTTCAGTCTTAACTTCTTCCGAAACTTTTTCGTTATCGTCGGCTTTTGCATCGTCGACTGGCTCATCGGCGCAATTTTCGCACTCTTCATCAGGCAAGAGATAAGCCTGACCGTAACGGGCTGCAAACTCTTCGTCCGAAAGGTCGAGCGCTGCTTTATCTTCCGAAAGCTGAGCAGCAAGCTCGTCGGGGCTTGTAAATTTCTTTATGCCGCGCATAAAGCATATAAACCAAACTCTTATTTCCTTGCCGTACAAGTCGCCCGAAAAATCTTTGATATGCGCTTCGAGCACTTCTCTTTTATCGTCAAATGTAGGGCAGGTTCCGTAGTTTGCTATGGCGGAATACTGCTGATCGTCTATGGTAACGAGTACTTTATAAACACCCTTTCTTACGGGATATTTCCATTCGGGGTAAACTATATTGACCGTAGGAAAACCGAGTATCTGCGTTCCCCTGTGAGCACCCTCTACCACCTGTCCGTCGAGATAGAAAGGCTCGCCGAGAAGGGCGTTGGCGCACGTAACGTCGCCGCTGTCGAGGCAGCTTTTAACGAGTGTGGTAGAAATTTTTTCTCCATCGTAAAGGACATCTTTCAAGGGCATGTACCACACGCCGTTTTCCTCGTCCTCGGCAAAATTTTTGAGCGTGGATGACTTACCCTTCGCGCCCTTGCCGAAGCGGAAATCTTTGCCGCTCATATAGGCTTTTACGTTGATTTTATCTTCGATTGCGGCAAGAAAATCGAGGGGTGCAATATCTTTGAATTCAGGCGTAAAGTCTATTGCGAGAACAAACTTAACATTGTATTTTTCAAGCATTTTAACGCGCTCTTCAAAAGAATACAAGGTTTTTCCGCCCTTGCCGTCCCTGAACATCATTACGCCAAGGTCGAGACCGTTAATCTTGGCTTGCAACTTGGCTTTTTTGAAAAGTTCCCTATGTCCTTGGTGAATGGCATCGAAACAACCGAGCACTATGAGCGAAGGGAAAGCGTATTCGTCTTTGCCGAATTCAATGATTTCTAACATAATTTGGTTCTCACTTTTAAACTGCCGCTCTCCACAGTGCCGAGACCGTAGAAAGCGCCGTCTTCATTGTAAATTTTATATAGACCGTCCGCCTCATCGACGGAAACGGATATGCCGTTGAAGAGTTTCTTTGCATCAGCGCCCTTCGGGTAAATATCTTTGAAAGGCAGTACGCTCTGCGTGGGAATGATGTAATCGGATATGTTTTCTTCGTTAAGCTCTGAAGAATTTACCGCATTTTCTATGGAAAAAACGCCGCTCGAAGTCCTTACAAGCGCGCTCATCGCCGCCACGGTGCCGAGTTTTGTGGCAATGTCTCTGCCGAGCGAGCGTATGTAAGTACCTCCGCCGCACTCTATTTCAAACGAGAACTCGCCATAATCTTCTTCGCTCAACAATTTTATAGAATAAATTGTTACTTCCTTGGGCGCTAATTCAAAATCTACGCCTGCACGGGCAAGTTTGTATCCCCTTACCCCGTTTATGCTTTTTGCGCTGTATCTCGGCGGAGTTTGCATTATTTTGCCGACAAATTGCGGTAAAATCTGCTCTATTTCGCTCAAAGAAGGTATTCTTTCTCCGTCTGAAAGGCGATTGCCCGTAATATCTAGAGTGTCGTAACCGACGCCGAATTTAAACTTTGCGCGATAAACCTTGTGCTTATCGAGAAAGTAATCGAACAGTCTGCATGCATTGCCTATGCCGACGGGCAGAACGCCGCTCGCCATGGGGTCGAGCGTACCCATATGCCCGCACGGACTATGGGTGAGGCGCTTGATAATTGCGACCTCCCTTGCCGAGCTTACTCCCTGCGCTTTGTTTATGTTGATAAATCCCGTCATAACTGTTTGTACACGGCGTAAGTCAGTCTTTCGATTACCTCTTCGTATTCACCGAAAAGCATGCAGCCGCTGGCAAGAATGTGCCCTCCGCCGCCGAATTCAGAAGCTACCGCATTGACGTTTACGCGTTTGCTGCGGAGCGAAGCCTTGTATTGTCCCTTTTTAACTTCCATCAGCGCTATGGAAACTTCTACGCCGTCTATTGAAAGCGGATAATCTACAAATCCTTCCGTCTGGCTCTTTTCTGTGCCTGTAATTTCAAAATCTTTCTGCGTTACTGTGAGAAAAACAAGTCTGTCCTCGAGGCAGAACCTCATTCCCGAAAGAACGCGTGCATACAGAATAGCGCGGTTTTTTGTCTGCTTGGTGAACATTGCATAGCCTGTAGACGAAAAATCTGCACCTGCGGCACGAAGCGAGGAAGCTACCGCAAACGTCTTTGCGGAAACGTCGCTGTGCGAAAAATTACCGCTGTCTGTAAGCAAGCCCATTGCGAGCAAATCGGCAATTTCCTTAGTCAGGTCGAACCCTGCCGCAGAAAGCACTTCGGGCATTATTTCGCACGTTGCCGTGCAATCGCACACATAATTCAGCTTGGCGAATTTGTCGTTGGATATATGATGGTCTATGTTTATCGTGTTGCCCTTGAATTTTCTGAATGCAGCCGCGAACACGCCCATTCTCGTAACGTCTGCGCAATCGACGCTTATCATGAGGTCAAATGCCGACGCATCGTTAAGTTGCGTTTCAACAGTCTGCATGGCGGGAAAAATACACAGTCTTTCGGGAGGGGCTTCCTCGCAGAAAAGGCAGGCATTTTTTCCTGCATTGCGCATGGCGACAGCCAAAGCAAGTCCGCTGCCGAGAGCGTCGCCGTCGGGACGAACGTGGCAGAAAATCGCCGCATTGCGCGATGAATTAAGTTTTTCAGCAATCTTTGATAGAACGCCTTCAGTCATCGTGCTTGTCCTGTTTTTCAAGGTCTTCTATTATTTTGTCTATCTTTGCGCCATATTCCATGCTTCCGTCAAGAATAAACGAAAGATACGGCACGGTGCGCAGATGAAGCACCTGCGCGAGTTCGTGTCGGATAAAGCCCGCATTCTGCTTGAGGATTTCAAAACTTGCCTGCTTGCGCGCTTCATCCTTGTCGAATATGCTTACGTAAATTTTTGCAGTTTTCAGGTCGGGAGCAACGTCTGCCTGGGTTACGCTGATTATAGCGCTCAACTCGGGGTATCTGTTGCGCAACTGTCTGGATATGACGGAGTAAATCTCCTCCCTGAACTGACTTGCCAGCCTCTCGCCTCTCAATCCTTTCATATTTCAATCCTTATTTTGCGGGTATCTGCTCTATCATGTAGCATTCGATTACGTCGCCGACGCGAATATCGTTAAATCCTTCGATGGCGCAACCGCATTCGTAGCCGTAGTTGACTTCCTTGACGTCGTCCTTGAAGCGCTTGAGCTGTTGAACGTTGCCTTCGACGATGAGCACGTCGTCGCGGTAAATACGAAGTTTGCCGCCGCGAACGATCTTGCCGTCTTTAACGTAACAACCTGCAATATTTCCGACGCCCGTAATTTTGAACGTCTGGCGCACTTCGCACTTGCCCATATATACTTCCTGATATTTGGGTGCGAGCATGCCCTTGAGCGCAGCTTCTATATCGTCGAGCAGGTCGTATATTATGCGATACATTCTTATGTCGACTTTGCTTCTTTCAGCCGTAGCTTTCGCCTTTGCGTCGGGACGAACGTTAAAGCCGAGAATTATCGCATTGGAAGAATCTGCGAGCATAACGTCGGATTCTGTAATTGCGCCTGCACCGCTGTGAATGACTTTGACCTGAACTTCCTCATTGGAAAGTTTGACGACAGACTGCTTGACTGCTTCGACAGAGCCCTGAACGTCGCCCTTGATGATGAGGTTAAGCGTCTTCATGTTGCCTTCCGCAATCTTTCCGAAAACTTCGTCGAGCGAAATCTTGGAAGCCGCCTTGACCATTGCGTCGGATTCCTTTCTCTTGCGCTCTTCGATGACCGATTTCATGAGCTGCTGGGATACGGCGTACATGTTGTCGCCCGCATTGGGTACCTGTTCGAAACCGAGGACGTAAACCGCCGAAGAAGGACCTGCCTCCTTTACCGTTCTGCCCTTATCGTCTATCATAGAGCGCACTCTGCCCGTTATCGTGCCTGAAATAATATTGTCGCCTGTGTGAAGCGTACCGTTCTGAATGAGTACCGTAGCAACGGGACCTTTGCCCTTGTCGAGCTGTGCTTCGATTATAGCTCCGCGCGCCTCTCTTTCAGGGTTTGCGAGCAGTTCTTTCATCTCCGCTACGAGCAGGATATTTTCGAGAAGGTCGTTTATGCCTTCGCCCGTCTTGCACGAGATGGGGCAAACGGGCGTATCTCCGCCCCATTCTTCGGGAACAAGACCGTAGTTTGTAAGGTCCTGCTTGACCTTTTCGGGATTTGCTCCCACCTTATCCATCTTGTTTATTGCAACTATTATAGAAACGTTTGCCGCCTTGGCATGATTTATAGCCTCGATTGTCTGGGGCATGATGCCGTCGTCAGCCGCTACTACAAGGATAACTATGTCCGTAACCTGCGCGCCGCGCGCTCTCATGGCAGTGAACGCTTCGTGTCCCGGGGTATCAATAAAAGTGATGCTTTTGCCGTTAACCGTAACCGAATAAGCGCCGATATGCTGGGTTATGCCGCCGGCTTCGCCTGCGGCGACGTTCTGACGACGGATATAGTCGAGAAGGGAAGTCTTGCCGTGATCGACGTGTCCCATGACCGTAACGACGGGTGCGCGGGGAACGAGACTTTCGATTTCTTCAACGGTATCCGCCTGTTTTTCGGAAAGAATTTCTTCTGCCGTCTTTTCGGGCTTATATTCAAGCTCTATGCCCATTCCTGCGGCAATGAGCGCGGCGGTATCGTAATCGATTGATTCGTTTACCGTCTTCATTATACCCTCTTTAAAGAGCTTTTTGGTTATTTCCACTGCGGTAATTCCGAGTTTTTCGGAAAGCACCTTGAGTGGAATTTCATCCGTGGTTACAACCGCGTGGTCAATTTTTACGGTCTGTGTATTCTGCTGCTTTTTGTCCTTCTTTACGCGCAGTTTTCTGTAGCCGCTCTTATTCTCGTCGAAATCGTCTATGCCGGGACCCTGGCTCTTTGCGAGCGCGCGCTTGGAAGGCGCGCGACGCTCTTTTTCGACATAAGTTTTTTCAAACGACTGCTTTTTCTTGTCTGCGCCAAAATTTTTGTTTGCGGGTTTTGCAGGCTGAGCCGATGCAGCGGGCGCGGAAGAAAATCTTGCTCCCTGCTGGGGACGGGACTGATTTAAAGGACGGTTGCCCTGCTGGGGACGCGCACCCTGCTGCGCGGTATTGCGCGCGGGACGGTCCGAACGGTTTCTCGCGTCCGTATTGACAAAAGTTTTGGGAGCGGAAGAACCTTCCCTTGCAACATTCGCGCGGGGCTGAGTTGCTTCGCGCACATTTTCCTTTGAGGGTTTTTCCCTGACTTCGGAAGGCTTGGTTTCAACTTCTTCAACCTGCTTTTCTGCGGGTTTTGTAAGCTCTTTTTCCTTTTCTTTGGCTGCCTTTTCCTTAGCGGCTTCCTCGGCTGCGCGGGCAGCTTCTTCCGCCGCGCGTTTTGCCGCTTCCTCTGCCTGTTTCTGTTCCTGAGCGAGGCGCTGCTCCTCCTCGAGTTTTTTAGCCGCCATTGCGGCATCGAGGTCGGAAAGCTGCTTTAAAATGTTCTGCACGCTCTTTTCCGCAGCAGAAACTTTTTTGCCAAGCTCGTTTATTCCTCCGCCCGACAGCATCTTCCCGATTTCTTCGATATTTACATACTTGTTTGCCATACTTACTCTTTTACGCCTCCGGCATATATTTCATATTCTTCACAGGCATTCGCGACAATCGCGTTTGCCAGACCTTCGTCCCTGACAGCCGCCAGCTTGCAGCCGGGTTTGTTCACGGCGGTCTCAAGTCCGCACCTGCATATCATGAGCGGACAATTAAATTTCTTTTTGTATTTCAAAGCGAGCTTGAAACAATTTTCCGAACCGGTCGAGCATACGATTATCAGATATACTCCGCGTCTCAGGACGTCTATCGCGCCCGCACCGAGCGAAATCTTTCTCGCTTTAACGCAAAATCCGATAAAGGTTTCTACCTTATTTTTTGCCAAGGTATTCCTCCTCGATGGCTGCGTAGACCTCTTCTCCCACTTCGCAGGAAAAAACTTTATTTATAAGACGCTGTTTTCTCAGCTTCTTTATACATTCCTCGTTGTCGCAGATATACGCGCCCCTGCCCGAAACCTTGCCCGAAAAGTCAATAAATATCTTACCTTCGGCATTTCTGACAATGCGAAGCATATCTTTTTTCTGCTTGAGTTCCCTGCAGGCTATGCACTGCCTTAAGGGTATTTTTTTTACTTTCGGCATTTTACTCTGCGTCCTGTTCACCTTCGTCTTCAGTCTGGACGTAACCGAGTTTTTCCGCCGCGGAAAGGCTCTTCACGTCTATCTTCCAACCCGTAAGTCTTACTGCGAGGCGGGCGTTCTGTCCGTCCTTGCCTATTGCAAGCGAAAGTTTATCGTCGGGAACTACTGCCATTGCAGTCTTTTCGCCTTCGAGCTGAGTTACGGAAAGAACTTTTGCGGGCGAAAGCGCCTTTGCTATGAATTCGAGGGGATTTTCGCTCCATGGAATAATGTCAATCTTTTCGCCGTGAAGCTCTTCGACAACCGCGTTTACCCTCGCGCCCTTGTTGCCGACGCATGCGCCTATGGCATCCACTCTGGGGTCTTCCGACCATATAGCCATTTTGGTTCTCGCGCCGGCTTCGCGGCTGATTTCCTTAATGACTACAGTACCCTCTTTGATTTCGGGCACTTCTTCTTCGAAAAGTTTTCTGACTAAGCCTGCGGACGAACGGCTGACGAGCACCTGCGCGCCCTTGAAACCGCTCTTTACGCGCTTTACGAAAACTTTGATTTTATCGTTTACCTTGTACTCTTCGCCTGCAACCTGGTCTGAAGGAAGCATTATGCCCTCAACCTGACCTTTGCCGAGTTCGACGTAGACGTTTTTCGCGTCGAGCTTGCGTACCGTGCCGACAAGAAGCTCTCCTTCCTTGTTGGAAAACTCGCTCATGGCAGCATCGCGCTCGGTTTCGTGTATTTTTTGAAGAATTACCTGCTTTGCCGTCTGCGCCGCAATTCTGGAAAAATCCTTAGGTATGAATTTTTCCCTTACGACATCGCCGACCTTATAGCTCTTTTTGATATTTTTGGCGTCTTCGAGAGAAATCTGAGTTTCCCTGTCTTCAACCTCTTCGACAACCTCCCTGACGGTATAGAACTCTATGTTTCCCTTTTCGGGTACGAGCTTAAGTTCTACCGAGCCTGCAGCGCCCTGCTTTTTGCACGCCGATACGAGCGCGTTCTGAAGCGCGTCGAGAAATACCTGCTGGGGAATGCCCTTTTCCTTTTCAAGGTCTGCAAGTGCCGCAAAAATATCGTCTTTCATTTTTTTATTCTCCTGAAAATATTGTGTGTTTTATGCGGGTGTAAACGCCGCCCGCGGAGCGGATTACTCGAATTTTATTGCTTTGTTTATCTTTGCTATTCTGTTGCGCTGTATCTTTATAGTTTCCTTTGAGGTTTTAATTTCGACTGCATTTTCATCGAACGAAACAAGTTCGCCCTCGAGGAATTTTTTGCCCTTTACGGGAGCGTACAGCTTTACTTCCACTTCCTTGCCGACATTGCGCTCAAAGTCCCTCTGCGTTTTGAAGGGACGGTCAAGTCCCGGGCTGGACACGTTGAGGGTGTAAGGCACGTCGTAAGTGGGATCGAATTCGTCTATGGGTTCCATTATTGCGTTGTGGAACGCTTCGCAGGTGTCGAGATCTATGCCGTTTTCGGTTTCGATAAAGACTGTGAGCGTCTTGTCTTTATCCGAAAACTCAATATCGACAATCTCTATTCCCATAGGCGTCGCATAGCCTTCAAGGAAAGTTTTAAGCTCGGAAAGAGGTTTGATATTCATTTTATCCCCTTTTATAGCAATATTGAGTGCCCTTTGTCAAGGCACTCAATGCTTATAAAGTATTAAGTATAGTTTGATTATAACACAGTCGTCGCATTTTTGCAAGCATTACATATACTTTGGCAGCGATTTTTTTAATTTTATGAGTTCAATAAAGATTTTTGCCGTAACCAGAGCGTCGTCCACAGCCCTGTGGTGATTGAACGTTATGCCGAAATGGTCTGCCACCGTGTTGAGCTTATAGTTGGAAAGGAACAACAGCTCCTGGGAAAGAGGAATTGTATCGTAAAGTTTCCTTTCGAGCTGATAACCGAGCTGCGAACAATAATAATCGACAAATTTGAAGTCGAAACCCGCAATGTTGTGTCCGACAAGGCTTGCGCCCTGACAGAACTTGAAAAAGTCGGGCATGACCTGCTCGTAAGTGGGCGCGTTTTCGACCATTTCGGGCGTTATTCCCGTAAGTTTTATTATTTCATCAGACAATTTCTTTTGGGGATTGACGAAAGTGGAAAAACTTTCGTTGATTTCTCCGCCAGAAATTTTGTAAGCGCCGATTTCGATTATTCTGTCCATATTTCCCGCCGAAGGCGAGCTGTTCAGTCCCGTCGTTTCGAGGTCGAAAACCACGAAAGTGTTATTTTTAAGACATTCGGGAAGTTCGGGACGGGTAAAGATATCCGTCTGGGAAAAATCGGAATAGGGCTGAGGGAATACAGCCGTATAATATTTTGGCGCGGGCTTGGAAGCTCGTTTTACAGGCACGAAGCCCTGAGGAACTTTGCCGTAATCGATATATTTAGCCGTAAAACGGACGGCGCCGTTGAAAATTTCGGTTTTGCCCGAGCAAACAATGCTGTCGCCTATGTTGATTTTGCGGATTTTTTCGATAGTTGAAACGCGGGGGAAATAAGTAAACCTGAGCATGGCGGTCGTGTCCGAAAGGGTAACGGAAAAATAAGTTTTTTCCTGGTTATCCTTTTTGCGGTTATACTTGCGCTCTTCAATAGCTTCGACCGTTCCGCACACTACGACGTTTTCGCTTTCAAAATTTACGTCGCTCATGTAAACGGCGTCTTCTGGAACGGTATCGCCCTCTATGCGCACATAATCGCACACTTTGAACGTACGCACGGGTATGACGTATTCCAGATTTTCTTTTTCTTCTTCCACTTCTATGCTTTCTATCTTTTTATCGCTCTTTACGCACCTGCCCGTAAATTCTCCGCAGAAACTTCTGCCAAGTTCGGAAATGATTTTTTCCGCAACGCCCTCGGAAACTACAGTGTTGGCTATTACCGACACGGTGAAATCGAAGCCGCTCTGCGTTCTTACCACCTTCACGTCGTCCTGCGAAACGAGACAGGCGAGCGCCTTGTTGCTCTGCTCTAAAACCTGCATTATTCTGCGCGCCACCATACCTTCGTCAGGCGTGAGCTTTGATATGGTAAGATTGCACCCGAACTCTTCGGGCACGAACTGTCTGGCGACGCTGTTCGCTGCCTTTTCGTCTTCCGCGGTGTAAGGCGTATCGGTTACGAGGCTGACCGTTACTACGTGTTCCGACCTCTCCAGACTGACTTTGGATAAGACCGCCGAGCCGAACGACGGTATCGCATGTATTTTTTGAATAAATTCAGTCATTTATCAACTCTTCTATCCTTGATAGGAATATTTCTTCGGCGTTTGCCGCGGGAATTTTTTCAATTATCTGTCCGTTTCTGAAAATGACGCAGTACTCCTGCGAACCAGCAATGCCTATGTCGCAATCTTTCGCCTCGCCGGGTCCGTTTACAACGCAGCCCATTACTGCAATTTTTAAAGGTTTTCTTATGTTTTCCACTCGTTCGGTTACTTTTTTTGCCAGCTCCATGGAATTCCACATGCACCTGCCGCAAGTCGGGCAGGAAATTACGTCTGCAAAATTTTCGTCAAGCCCCACGGCGCGGAGAATTCTGCGAGCGGCGATAACCTCCCTCACGGGATCGCCCGTAATGGATACGCGCATGGTGTCGCCTATGCCGTCGAGAAGAAGCGAACCGAGAGCAGCCGAAGATTTGACGACAGCCATTTCCTCCGTTCCCGCTTCGGTTACGCCTATGTGCAGCGGATAGTCGCATCTCGACGCGAGCAGTCTGTACGATTTCACCGTCAGCGGCACCGACGAAGCCTTAACTGATATGACTATGTCTTGCACACCCTCTTTTTCAAGTATGGCAACGTTTTTAAGCGCGCTTTCCACGAGCGAATACTCGTTTTTGCCGTATTTTTGCAGAAATTCTTTTTCCACGCTGCCCGTATTCGCTCCGACGCGCACGCATATTTTATGCGCTTTTATGCAGTCGGCGACAGCCCTCACGGCATTTTCGTCGCCGATGTTGCCGGGGTTAATTCTCACCTTGTCGCAGCCGTTTTCGATGGCGGAAACGGCAAGTTTGTATGAAAAATGTATGTCGGCGACGAGAGGAATTTTTATTGCATCCTTTATGCTCTTTATAGCTTTTGCGTCGTTTTCGTCGAGAACTGACACCCTGACTATATCGCAACCGACGTTTTCGAGCGATTTTATCTGCGCGACGGTAGAAGCGACGTCGGAAGTCTTTGTCGTACACATCGATTGAATTTTTACGCTTTCACCTCCGCCGACGAGCACTCCCCCGACGGAAACACACCTTGTTTTAATATTCATCGCAATAAATTTAAGGCAGTTTTCACTGCCTTTGAAAAATTTTATTTTTTGTTTTCCATCATCTTCTGAAGCTCTGCCATGAAGGATGAAATATCGGTAAACGACCTGTAAACGCTGGCGTATCTGACATAGGCAACTTCGTCGAGAGCCTTAAGCTCTTCCATTACCATTTCGCCGATAACTTTGGAGGAAATTTCCTGTTCCATAGAGTTATATACGCGCTTTGTTATGTTGTCCACGACCTCGTCTATCTTGCTCATGGAAACGGGACGCTTTTCGCACGCTTTGACGATGCCGTTTTTAATCTTGCCCGCGTCGAACGCCTGGCGCGTGCCGTTGGCTTTGACCACGAGAACGGGAGTATCTTCGATGGTTTCGTAAGTAGTGAAGCGTTTGCCGCACCTTACGCACTCCCTCCTGCGGCGGATTGTTCTGCCTTCATCCGCCGAACGACTGTCGATAACCTTACTGTCTTCATAGCCGCAGTATAAACACTTCATAATTTTACCTTTTTGCGTTTTCTCTTATTATACCACTAAATATTGTACTTGTAAAGAATTTTAACCGAAAATGCGGGCATAAACGCCGTTTATGCCCGCAATCTGCTTTTGTATATAAAAATTATCTGAAATATTTTACGCCGCTTTCAAAAATCTTCATGTCGTAATTTCCGCGAACGTTTTTATAGAGGTTTTCTCCCGTTCTTTCGGAATGTCCCATTTTGCCGAATACTCTGCCGTCGGGCGAGGTTATACCCTCTATCGCCCACATGCTGCCGTTGGGGTTGTAAGGACTTACCATTGTGGGAGTGCCTTCGAGGTCTACGTACTGCGTGGCAATCTGACCGCCTGCGCGCATCTTTTCAAGTTCCGCCTCGTTTGCGACTATCTTGCCTTCGCCGTGAGAGACGGGAACGGTATATACTTCGCCAACCTTGCAAGCCGAAAGCCAAGGGCTTAAATTTGACGCAACTTTTATGCCCACCATGGTTGAAACATGGCGGGAAATATTGTTGTATGTGAGTGTGGGCGACTGAGCCGTGAGCGGGCTGACCTTGCCGTAAGGCACGAGGCCGAGCTTTATGAGCGCCTGGAAACCGTTGCAAATGCCGAGGATAAGTCCGTCGCGGCATTCGAGAAGTTTCATAACCCTCTCTGCGATTGCAGGGTTCTTGAACGTCGTAGCTATGAATTTGCCCGAGCCGTCGGGTTCGTCGCCGCCCGAGAAACCGCCGGGGAAAGCGATTATGTTTGCCCTGTCCACAGCCTTTATTATTGCCTGCACGCTCTCTTCGATGTCGGCGGGAGTGCGGTTTTTGATTACGAGAATTTCAGGCTCTGCGCCTGCAAGACGGAACGCTCTCGCCGTGTCCAGTTCGCAGTTGGTGCCGGGGAATGCCGGAATAAACACGCGGGGACGCGCGAGTTTGGTTGCAATATTCGTATATTTTGCTCCGCCCGTATAAGAGCAGTCGGGAACAATTCCCTCCGCGGGAGCAACGCTGGGGAACACGCCCTCAAGTTTGGATATATAGGAATTGAGTGCGCGCGCTTCGCTGACCTTCTGTCCCGCGCAGGCAAAACCGCATTCCGTCGTCTGACCGAGGCAGACGCTTTCTATATCGCCGAGCGTTTTAATGTCTTCGCATGCGACGATAATATCGCCATAGCGCTCTGCAAAGAGATGAGCGGCGTCGCATTCAAAATTAAACCCAAGTCCGTTGCCGAGACAGCTCTTGACAACTGCAGAAACGGCGCCGCCGTTTTCTACAACCGTTGCAAAATCTATATTGCCGCACTTGATGTTTGCGTGTACCGCCGTATAAAGTTTTTTGAGATATTCGAAGTCGGGAACAAAACTTTCATCCTTCTTCATGGGAAGAAGATAGAGCTTTACTCCCTTCTTTTCAAGCACGTTGGTGATGAGCGCAGAAGCCTTTGCGGGAGCGAGAGCGAAGGAAATGAGCGTGGGCGGAACGTCTATGTGTTCAAAAGTGCCGCTCATGCTGTCCTTGCCGCCTATTGCGCCGAGACCTAAATTAATCTGCGCATAGAGCGCGCCGAGCAGCGCCGCAAGAGGAACGCCCCACCTCTTTTTATCGTCCCTGAGGCGCATAAAGAATTCCTGTAAAGTAAGGCGAATGTCTTTATAGTCTGCGCCTGCCGCAACGACTTTTGCAACAGATGTGATTATCGAATATATAGCGCCCGTGAAAGGCGAAGACGACATAAGGTCGGGGCTGTAGCCGTAAGCGGATACCGTGCAGTCGTCCGTTTCGCCGCCGACGACTTTTGCCGCCATGGCAATGACGGGCGTAAGCTGATACTTGCCGCCGAAAGGCATATATACGGAACGCGAGCCTATAGTTGAGTCGAACATCTCGCAAAGACCCTTTTTCGAGCAGACGTTGAGGCGCGAAAGAGTTTGAGAAAGTTCTTTTGAAAAATCTGCAACTTCGGGAACTTTGAAAAAGTCAGTGACGTTATCGTTTATTTCCGCTTCGGTAACCTGCTTTACGCCGTTTGTATCAAGGAAGTCCCTCGAAATATCAACGATAACTTTTCCGCGGTGATACATCTTCATTCTTCTGTCGTCCGTTACAGTTGCGACGGGCGTTGCGGAAAGGTTTTCCTGTGCGGCGAGCGCAATGAAATCTTCGACGTCGGCAGCGTCAACCACTACCGCCATTCTTTCCTGAGATTCCGAGATTGCAAGCTCCGTTCCCGAAAGTCCTTCGTATTTTTTGGGAACTTTGTCAAGCTCTATTACGAGACCGTCGGCGAGTTCGCCTATCGCTACGGACGCGCCGCCTGCACCGAAGTCGTTACATTTTTTGATTTTGCGCGTAACTTCCTTATTGAGGAAAAGACGCTGAAGTTTGCGCTCGGTGAGAGCGTTGCCCTTCTGCACCTCCGCTCCGCAGGTCTGCACGGACTTTTCGTCGTGAGCTTTGGACGAACCCGTCGCGCCGCCGCAGCCGTCTCTGCCCGTTTCGCCGCCGAGGAGAATTATAACATCCCCCTTGCAGGGTTTTGCGCGGTAAATCATGTCGGACACAGCACCGCCGACGACATAGCCTGTTTCCAGCCTCTTCGCCTTGTAACCGCTGTGGTAAACTTCGTCTACCTGACCTGTCGCTAGACCTATCTGGTTGCCGTAAGACGAGAAGCCCGAAGCCGCCGTCTTTGTAATAACTCGCTGGGGAAGTTTGCCCTTAAGCGTTGCGTCGAGGCTCTCCGTAGGGTCTGCGCAGCCCGTTACGCGCATCGATTGAATGACGTAAGTTCTGCCAGAAAGGGGGTCGCGTATCGCGCCGCCGAGGCATGTTGCCGCGCCGCCGAAAGGCTCTATTTCGGTGGGGTGGTTGTGCGTTTCGTTCTTGAACATGACGGTATAGCTCTGCTTCTTTCCGTCGAGAACGGCATCTATCTTTATTGAGCAGGCGTTTATTTCGTCGGACTCGTCAAGGTTGTTCAACAACCCTTCCTTTTTGAGTTTTTTGACCGCAATGGTGGCAATATCCATAAGGCAGGGATATTTGTCAGATCTGTTCGCGTACATTTCGGCAAACAGATTGCGGTAGAGCGAGAGAGCTGCGTTAATGTGAGGGTTGTCCGAATGAACGGTTATGTCGCTTATTTCCGTCGCGAAAGTAGTATGACGGCAATGGTCGGACCAATAGGTGTCGATTACCCTTATTTCCGTTTCGGTGGGATTGCGCTTTTCGCCCTTGTAGTAGTCGCGAACGAATACGAGGTCTGCAACCGTCATTGCAAGTCCCATCTTTGCATGATATGCGGCTATCTGCTCGTCGCTCATGTCAATAAATCCCGCAACTTCCTTTACATCGTCCGCGCGAACTGCAACGTGAGCGAGCGACGCAGGTTTTTCGAGCGAAACCTCCTCGCTTTCGACTGGGTTAATGAGGTGCTTTTTGATTTTGGCAAGCTGCTCTTCACTTACGCCCTTGACGGCATAGACGTTTGCGCACTTTATAAGGGGGCGCTCCTTCTGTGTGAGAAGCTGAACGCACTGCGCCGCGCTGTCTGCGCGCTGGTCGTACTGACCCGTGAGATATGCTATGGCGAAAACGCTGTAATCTGCCGGGAATTTTACCTCTTCGAGGTAAACGTTATCGACAGGGGGTTCGGAAAAGACCGAAGGCACTGCCGCTTCAAACTCCTCGCGGCTGATGTTTTCCACGTCGTAACGTATGAGCTGACGCACGTCATCAACGTCTATTTTAAGAAGATTTTTTATATCCTCCGCTACCTTTTTCGCCTGTAAATTGTCCTTTTTTTCTACAAAAATTCTGTATATCATATATTAACCTTCGCGGTACTTGATGCCTATATCCTTGCGATACTGCATGCCTTCCCAACTGATATTTGAAACTGCTGCGTAAGCTTTTTTCCTTGCCTCTTCGACGTCGACGCCCTTTGCAACGACGCCGAGAACTCTGCCGCCATTGGTTACGAGCTTGCCGTCCTTGACGGCGGTACCCGCATGAACGAGCATGCAATCTCCAACGTCGCCAATAGTTATTTCCTTGCCCTTTGCATAGTGCAGAGGATAACCTCCGCTGGCGAGAACGACGCATACGCACGCGCCCTCTTCCCATTCTATCTTTATATCCGCTAGTTTTCCGTCTGTTACAGCTTCGAATATGTCCATTATATCCGTCTTGAGCATGGGCAGAACCACCTGCGTTTCGGGATCGCCGAAGCGGGCGTTGTATTCAACCACCCTCATGCCCTTGTCGGTGCGCATAAGTCCGAAGTAAAGGCAGCCTTTGAACGTTCTTCCCTCGGCATTCATGGCGTTCATCGTGGGAAGCATTATCTTTTGGTAAACTTCGTCTGCGATTTCCTTAGTCCAGAACGGGCAGGGAGAAAACGTTCCCATGCCGCCCGTATTCAGTCCCGTATCGCCGTCGCCCGCACGCTTATGATCGCAGGAAGTAATCATGGGAACGATTGTCTTGCCGTCGGTGAACGCAAGCACGGACACTTCTTCGCCGGGATTATATTTAAGTCCCTGCATGCATTCTTCGATGACGATCTTCTCTCCCGCACGACCGAAAGCCTTATCGAGCATTATTTCTTTAAGCCCTTCTTCAGCTTCCTTCAGCGTCTTACAAATAAGGACGCCCTTACCGAGTGCAAGTCCGTCGGCTTTAAGAACTATGGGCGCACCCTTTGAACGCACGTATTCGAGCGCGTCGCCGTAATTGGTAAAGGTTGCGCTCTCCGCCGTGGGAATGCCGTATTTTTTCATGAGTTCTTTTGCAAAAGCCTTGCTTGCTTCTATTATCGCTGCATTTTTGCGCGGTCCGAAGCAGCGTTTGCCTATACTTTCAAGCCCGTCCACAAGACCCGCAGCAAGAGGGTCGTCAGGCGCTACAACATAATAATCTATCTGAGGATTGGCAAGCGCGAACGCTTTGACAGCCTCGACATCCATATAATCGACGTCTACGTTTTGGGCTATCTGCGCCGTGCCTGCATTGCCCTTCATGCAATATAATTTGTCAACTCTGCGGCTCTTTTTTAAAGCGAGCAATATAGCATGCTCTCTGCCGCCGTTGCCTATAACGAGTACGTTCATCTGTCTTTTCCCGATTTATCAGTGTTTGAAATGTCTGTCGCCTACAAATACCATTGCAATGCCTGCCGCATTGCATGCCTCGACCGAAGCCTTGTCCTGAATGGAACCGCCCGGCTGAATTATCGCGGTTATGCCCGCCTTTACGCACTCTTCCACGCAATCGGGGAAGGGGAAGAACGCATCCGATGCCATAACCGAACCTTTTGCCTCTTCGCCTGCGTGAGCAATAGCCTGCTGCGCAGCCCAGATGCGGTTGGTCTGTCCCATGCCGATACCCGTCGTTCTGCCCTGTTTGCCGATAACTATAGCGTTCGACTTGGTATGTTTTACTACCTTCCACGCAAACTTAAGGGCTTCCACTTCTTCAGCCGTGGGTGCGCGGTCGGTAACTACGCCCAGACCGTAAACCGTTCTCGTTTTGCCGGAAGTGAGTACCTTTTCTTCGACTTCAGCCTTGTTTTTGAAGAGATTTTCGTCCTCGTTGTGAAGAAGCGTGCTGTCATACTGCTGAACAAGCAGACCGCCGTAAACCTTTTTCATATCGTATGCGTCTTTCGCTCTGGGAGCGGAGATGTTTTCTATCTGAAGAAGGCGGATGTTTTTCTTTGCTTCGAGAATTTCGAGCGCTTCCTTGGAATAGGAAGGCGCCATGACGATTTCAATGAATATTTTATTGATTTCCGCTGCAGTAGCCGCGTCAACCTCGCCGTTTATCGCAAGTATTCCGCCGAATACAGAAACGGGGTCGGAATTGTAAGCGCGGAGATACGCCTCGTGTATGCTCTCGCCAGTGCCTACGCCGCAAGGATTTGCGTGCTTGCATGCGACTACTGCGGGAGTTGTGCCGAATTCTTTTAAAAGTTCGAGAGCGCCGTTTGCGTCGTTTATGTTATTGTAGGAAAGTTCCTTGCCCCAGAGCTGTTTTGCAGACGAAAGCGAGCCGGGACGAATGAATTCTTCGTTATAGAACACCGCCTGTTGCTGGGGATTTTCGCCGTAGCGCATATCCTGTGCCTTTTCGTATGCGAAAGTTA
>ENA-UONV01000371-UONV01000371.1-human-gut-metagenome-genome-assembly--contig:-CS4-NODE-371-length-56206-cov-42.000766_pt1 | contig 56206 bp, 46 predicted proteins | sample MGYA00242461_ERZ724008 | MGnify/ENA metagenome assembly ERZ724008 | reverse complement strand
TGGGTTCTCGCCCATAAATTGTCCCATACAACAAAAACAGCACATCATCTTGATGCGCTTTTTTGTTGGTGGGGACAACAGGGCTCGAACCTGTGACCCCGTGCTTGTAAGGCACGTGCTCTCCCAGCTGAGCTATACCCCCAACTTGTGGTGACCCCTACGGGGTTCGAACCCATGTTACCGCCGTGAAAGGGCGATGTCTTAACCACTTGACCAAGGGGCCACGAAATTAGGCGATTTGTTTCACAAATGTTTTGTTTCGGCGTTTTGCGTTTACGCGAAGACGGCGTAAAGAAAACATAGGGCGGGCGAAGCGCAGGCTTTGACCGGCTTCTTGGAAAGCGCCAAAGGCGATTACCAAGGGGGAAACAATAAAACAAATGTTTTGTTTCGGCGTTTTGCGTTTACGCGAAGACGGCGTAAAGAAACAAACCTTTCGTAACGTTAAAGGATAGCTCAGTTTTCAAGGAACGTGTGTTTTTTAATTTCTCCCGTCGTCGGTAAGCCGCGATGCGTCTTTCCGCCTATGGGGATGTATATATCGTAAATTGCAAATGCTTCGCATTTTCTCGTTTTTATTAAAAACGCTTTTGAAAGTGAACTTTCAACGTGTTTTCAATAAACCCGACAACTTGCGGTGTTGCAATTTACGTTGTGTACATTTGGTAGCGGCGGTCGGATTCGAACCAACGACCTGCCGGGTATGAACCGGCCGCTATAACCATCTAAGCTACGCCGCCAAGTTGGTTGCGGGGGTGGGACTTGAACCACACGACCTTCGGGTTATGAGCCCGATGAGCTACCGACTGCTCTACCCCGCGCCGTTTGCATAAAAATCAAATGCTTAATTAGTTTATCTTATAATTGAATGTTTGTCAAACGAAAATAAGAAAAAAGGAATAAAAAATTCGTGAAAGACCGTGCAAAGGGGCGAAAAACGTGCAAACAGGGGAGAATAGTTGCCAAAAACGGTCAAAACATATACAATAAAAGCATGAAAAAGGTGATTTCTGTCGCGCTTGTCGCGATACTTATTGTAACAACCGCGCTGACTTTTACGGGCTGCATATTCAATACCGGCGCAGAGAAAGAAGTTTACGGGGTGTACGGAGTCGACCGTATGTTTTACAATTCGTACGACGGAAAAACGTATAATTACGCCGACAAATTCGACTACTATCTTCTTGTATTGTATAAGGGTGGCGAAAGCGAAAAGACGGGCAAGGTAATCTTAAAACCCGTCGGCGGCGAAGAAACCTCGTACGACGTTCACTTCACGCTGGAATTCGACGCGGAAAAAAGCAAGGTCGTGAAGAAGGTAATCATCAAGGATTTCCGACTGCCGACGTATGGTGACTCGACGGGCACGCTGTCTTTTGCAGAGCCTGCGGAAGCAAATTTCATGCTGTATCCGAAGCGCGAAGACCTGACATATAGAATGACTCCGTCGAAAATCGCAGACGGCAAATGGAAGTTCAGCAAAAACCTTTTGGAATTTAACAAAATTTCTATGAGGACGACTGACAAGAAAATCGAACGCGCAAAGAGTAAACAAACTAATTCCCGCGAAAAACGCGGCAGTACCTCAGATTGACCAAAAACCGCTTAACCGCGGTTTTTTAATAAAGGAGAATTATGAACGTAAAAAGAACGATTGCGATTATCCTTATATTGTCGATAATTGTCGTGGCGGTGTTCGCGCTTTCGGGCTGCAACATCACGAACGACGGCTCGGAAGACGAACTCAAAGGCATTTACGGCGTAACGACGATGTATTATAAGTCGTATGAAGGAAAGAAGTACAACGTGTCCGGGCAATACGAATATTTTCTGCTGGTCTTGAACGGCGACGAAGGGAGAACGGGCAAGGTCATAATGAAGCGCGACGGCGACGCAGAATTTTCATACGATATCACTTATACGCCGAAGTTCAACTCGGACGGCAAAACGATATGGAGCATTACCGTCAACGATTTCCGTCTGCCGGAATACGAGGACGAAACGGGCGCGGTGCGCTATTCCGATCCGTCCCAAAGGGAGTTCCGTTTTTATCCGATGCACGAAACGTTCACGTTCAGCCTTACGCTTTCACAAATGGGCGACGATAACCGGGTGAAATTCAACAAAAACTACTTTGCGCTGCACAAGATTGCAAAAAAGACAACCGAAGCGAAAATCAAGTCCGCAAAAGAACAGCAACAAAGGACGCGGGAAGCGCGTTCGCACGAGGTTGACGAGGAGAGAACTTTCGGCACGTACGGCGTGAACGAAATGTATTATATTTCGAAAGACGGCAAAAAACACAACGTTTCGGGCGAGTTCGAATACTTTATCATTGCGTTGAACGAAAGCGACGGCAAAACCGGGCAGGTCATAATGAAGCGTGACGGAAAGGAAGAAGAAAAGTACGACGTCACGTTCACGATGACATACGGCGAAGATTCGTCGGGCGATATTTACGTGCAATACGTGAAGATTTCGGGGTTCAGACTTCCCGAGTATGAAGAAACCGGAGCGGTGACTTTCGGCGCGCCGCAGGACGTAACTTTCGTTCACGATATCACGAAAAAGGTAACGCTGACATATAAGGACGAGACGGGCAACAACGTTATGACTTTCGAAAGAACGTACGTAAATGTATCGAATATCAGTATCGAACAAACGAAATCGCAGCAAAGACAATCGCAGGAAGCCCGCGGACAATAAACAAAAAAACGTAATAAAAAAAGACTTGCAACCGTCTGCTGCAAGTCTTTTCTTTTTGATTTGATTTTTTCAGTCGATTTTGTCGGCGTTCGAGTTGTTGTCGTCGGACGAAGAATTGTCGTCGGACGAATCCGTGCTGTCTTCAAGGGCGTACAGTTTCATTTCCTTGAAGTCGAACCAGTAAATCTTGTCTTGAAGGGCGATTGTTACGAAGTCGATGACCGCGATAACCCACCAGCCGCAGAAGATAAGAAGAACGACGGAAAGAACCGCGCCGATCGTATCTTTTTTCACGATGCTTTTCGAAAGGCGATAAAGATTCGTGGGGATTGCCCAAAGGAAATTGAGAAGGAACTTGACCCATTTGCCGAGCCCTTCGTATGATTTGATATAATTTTTTGCGAAGTCTTGCATAAAAAACCTCCAAACATTTTTTTCGAAAGGAATAATAACACCGTAATACTTAAAAGTCAACGGTTACGGCAAAATAATTTCGTCGTCGCTTAAAGATTGTATGGAAGAAAAGTCGTAATTATTCGTTTCGACGTCGGGAAGAGACGACTTTTGTTTTTTCGTCGGCCACTCGGCAATAAGGATAGCCGCCGTCATTCCGATTATCGAAAGGGCGAGATACCAGGTGAACTTGTCGCCGCCCAGAATCACCGCAAACACCGCGCCCAGCGTGCTTTCAAACGACAAAACAAGCGAAACTTTCGACGCGTCGATTGTCTTTTGCGCGCGCGTCTGAACGATATAAGCAAACGCCGTATTCAACACGCACAGGGTGAAAAGCGGAAGGATAATGGATTTAGGGAAAGAGCAATTCAGCATTGCTTTGCCGTCGACGATAAATCCGACGACGAAAAACAAAACGGCGGCGGTCAGCATTTGTACAAAGGTCAGCGCGCCTGCGGGCGTGGACTTCGTCGCTTTGTCAAGGACAAGATAATGGACGGCAAACCCCAAAGCGCAGAAAAACGCGAGAAGGTCGCCGAAGTTCAGTTTCGACAAGCCGCCGAAAGCCAGACACGCAATGCTTGCGAAGCCCAGAAATCCCGCGACGAATGCGCGGATCGGCGGACGTTTTTTGTGCGCCGCCCAAATAAAAAACGGCACCATCACGACGTAAAGCCCCGTCATCAAAGATGTGTTTGTCGCTGACGTGTAAACCATTGAATAAGTCTGACAGCCAAAGCTGAAAACAATAAGCGTTCCTGCTAAAACGCCACTTAAACACTGCTTTATATTAAGTTTAACTACCTGTTTGAAAAATATAATGAAAGTTATGAGCGCGGCGACGGAAAAACGCAACACGTTCAGAAGCGACGGCGAAACATACGGCAACACCTGTTTCGTGAATACAAAGCCCAAGCCCCAGACGACGGTGACCAAAGCAAGCAAGAAATATAAAAACAAGTTTTTACGCTTTTGCACTTTTCTACCTTCTCCGACGGGCTACCTCGCCAAGGAGCGTTAAGAAAACCATTACGATTATATCATACTATAAAAAAAACACAACTTTTTTGTCGGGGAACGCGGTTTTTTTTGTGCAATCTGTTGAAAGCCGCCGCTTTATTTGATAATATATAGTTATGCCAACAGATAACAATACGAACTTAGGTTTTACGCCGTGTTTTTGACTAATACTGCGTTACGCTCACGGCTTATACGGTAAAGTATTAAGCCGCTCGCGTGCCTTGTCTTATTCTAAAAACACGACGGAAAACTTGTTCACAACCGAAAACGCCGAGATTTCAGATGATTTTTGGAAAAGGCGAACGCGGTTGTACTCTTCGTACTACAAGCGAGCATTTTTCATAAAAGCGTTGAAATATCGGCGTTTTGGCAACGTTCATATTATTATCTGTTGGCATAATAAATTATCCTTAAAAAGAGGTAAAATTATGGAAATCAAAAAGTGTTGGTACAAGGAAATGACCGTTTACCAGATCTGGCCCAGAAGTTTCAAGGATGGCAACGGCGACGGCATCGGCGACCTGAAAGGCGTGCTGGAAAAGCTTGATTATCTGAAATGGCTGGGTATCGACGCCATCTGGTTTTCGCCCGTTTACAAAAGTCCACAATGCGACTTCGGATACGACATTGCCGATTATCGCAATATCGCGCCCGAATACGGCACCCTTGACGACTTCAAGGCGGTGTTGAAAGGATGCAAGGAAAGGGGCATAAAAGTCATAATGGACCTTGTCGTCAACCACACGTCGACCGAACACGAATGGTTCCGGAAGTCCCGCATGGGCGGCGACGACAACCCGTATAAGGATTATTATTTCTGGCGCAAAGGCACGGGAAAGGACGGGAAAGGTTATCCCAACAACTGGACGTCATCGTTCCCCGGACCCGCCTGGACGTGGGACGACGAAAGGAAAGAATATTATCTCCATTTGTTCGCCGTCGGACAGCCCGACCTGAATCACGATAATCCGAAAGTAAGACAGGAAGTCATCGACATTTACAAATACTGGCTCGATATGGGCGTGGACGGTTTCCGCGAAGACGTCATCACTTATATCAGCAAGGAAAAAGGGCTGCCGAACGGCAATCCGCTTTCACCCGTCATGCGCGGCGTTACGCACTATAACAGGGGACCGCACCTTCACGAATATCTGCAACAGTTCAAAAACGAAGGCTGGGGCAAATACGACTGCATGACCGTCGGCGAAGCCCCCGGAATGACGCCCGATATCGCTCTCGAATTCATAAAAGAAGGCGACAAACAAGACCTTAATATGATGTTCCATTTCCAGCATATGGAAGCGGACTGCATCGGCAACGCCTGCGTGCACACGGGATTCAAACTCAAAAAACTTAAAAAAGTCATGTCGACGTGGCAGGACAAAATGTACGGCGTCGCGTGGAACGCAAACTATATGGAAAACCACGACCAACCCCGTTCGGTTTCCCGTTTCGGCGACGAAAAGAGATATCACGACTTGTCGGCGAAGGTGCTTGCAAACTCGTATTTCTTCCTGTCGGGCACGCCGTTTGTGTATCAGGGACAGGAAATCGGCATGACCAGCATATACCTTAAAAACATGCGCGATTACGTGGACGTTGCGGCGTTCTGCACGCACGACATAATGAAAAAACTCGGTCTTCCCGAAAAGCTCGCGATGAAAATGCTTGCATACGGCAGCCGCGACAACGCCCGCACCCCCGTACAATGGACGGACGGCAAGTGCGCCGGGTTCACGACGGCAGACCGCGCCTGGTTCCATATCAACAAAAACTATAAGGATATCAACGTAGAAAGCCAGATTGACGACGAAAACAGCGTCCTTAACTACTATCGCGAACTTATCAGGATAAGAAAAGAAAACCCGATTATAATCTACGGCGACTACAAGTTGCATTATAAAAACAGCAAAAATCTGTGGGTTTACGAAAGGAATTACGAAGGGAAACGTATGCTTGTCGTGCTGAATTTCTCGGACAAGGCGGTCAGATTCAAGGCGCCCGAAGGCTTCGACCTTGAAAAGGGCAAGTTACTTATTGGAAACTACAAGGACAACAAAGTGGTAAACAACGGCTTTGTTACCCGTCCGTGGGAAGCAAGGACGTATATCTTCGGATAAACGGCAAAAAACAAAAATGCGGGGGCTTTTCGGAGTCCCCGTTTGTATTTTTATGATTATTTTGAAAAAAGTTGGAAATTTTCAAGAGATAATCCGTATATAAAGTAGAGTCATGTTGAAAGAAAAGGTAGCGCGCGCTATCAGACAACTTAAAAAGGGCAAAACCGAGTATTTTGACGAGATTTACGATTTGACAAGGGCGTCGGTGTATTACGTGATACGCGGCGTGTTGAAGGACAACTATCTTGTCGAGGACGCAATGCAGGAAACGTACGTCGCTTTTCTGAACTCGATTGCGAAAATCGATGATGAGCAAAACCCGCTTTCGTACCTTTTGCAAATCGCGAAAAACAAGGCGCTGGACGAGGCGCGGCGTAAGACACGGGCTGCGGGCGCAAATATCGACGACGTCGAAATCGCGACAAGCGACGTGACCGTTTCGGATCTTCCGCTTCTCGAACACGCAAGGCAGAATTTAAGCGACGACGAATTCCGCATACTGGAACTCACGACGATTTACGGATACCGCCGCGTCGAGGTCGCAAAAATGCTTGGCGAACCCATATCCACGATAAACTGGAAATATAACAAGTTAATCAAAAAAGTCAAAACGTTTTACGGCGAGGTTTATAATGAAAAATAAAAACAAGATTATAAACGAATTATACGAAAAGTCCCCCGACATTAGAGAGAGAATCAGGAAAGACGTCGATTTTTCGCAGTTTGAAAAGAAGAACGCGCCCGCCGCAAAATCGTCAAACGGATTCAAGTGGGCGACGGCAGTCTTGTCTGTCGCGCTTATCGCGATGATTGCGGTGCTTGCGCCGATTATCGCAAAAACGTCCAAGCCCGAAAAATCCGGGAAAACCCCCGGCGTTTCGTACGCGTCGGACTACGTCGTGTTTATCGACGTCAACCCGTCCGTAAGGCTCGACGTGTCCGGCGGGGACGTCGTTACCGCGCAAAAAGGCATGAACAAAGACGGAGTGGTTTTACTTTATCAGGAAAACCTTGTCGGCAAAAATATCGACGAAGCGGCAACTTATCTCATTGAAAAAATGGACGAGGCGGGGCTTGTGAAGGATAAAGGCAAAGTCAGAATTTCCGTCGCCGACAAAAAAACGGGCAAGCGCATCGACGAAAAACAGCGTCACGCCTTAGAAGTCGTCAACAACCTGTTCCAAAACAAAAACAAGGACGTTTCCGCAATGATTTTAAGCGATAATGAAATCGACGCCATCGAGGATTATTACGACAACAACAACGTCGGACAATACGAAATCGATATGATTAAGGAGTTTAAGGACAAACTTCTTCGTGCAATCGACAAAAAAATCGGGCGCATTGACGAACTTCTTAATATATTGAAACCGTGGGAAAAAGACGAGCGCAAGGTGAAAAATCTTGACCAAAACGACGCGGAAAAAGCCGCGCTTGAAGCAATCAAGGTTTATTGCGCCGACTATAAGGTGAATTACCACGAGGTCGCCAACGACGAAATCGCCGAGTTTTACGATGACCTTGTCGAAAAAAAGAAAGACCTTCTTGAATGTATCGACGACATCAAAAATCCCGACGGCGACGACTCCTACGGAGAGATCCTGTCCGACCTTCTGGAAATCGTCAAGGAAGAGCTTTTTGAACAAGAAGATTAAAAATTTTTCAAAAACGTTAGAATTTTTTAAGGGCTTGTCCGTATATTAAGTAGAATAAACAGGAGGTAACCCCTTATGAAAAAGAAAATAATATCAATTGTATGTGCACTCGCTCTTATCGGAACGATGACGGCTGCGCTCACGGCGTGCGACGTCAAAGGTGGCGGCGGTAACGCGGAGAAAGTCAAAGTCGACGCAAACGACGTATACGCGCTTTCCGCGCTGACCGGTGCGGAATATCTTGATCAGACCGAAAGCGGCGCAACCGGCGCGGCGGAGACAACCCGTCCCGGCGTCATAACCGACGCGGACGTAAGCGGCATCAAAGACTGTCTTAACATGTTCGACGACATTATCTCGGGTGGCGGCATCACGCAAACCGTTGAAAAGAACGAAGACGTCGAAGGGCTTTATAAAGATTATCCTTTCGTCATGACGGTCACCGTCGGCAATACCGGTATCACCGCAAAAATGTATTATAAGGAAGTAAACACCGTCACCGAAACCGAAATCGACGACGGCGAGGAAGAAACCGAAGTGTCCACGACTTTGTCTGGCGTGATGGTCTTTGACGACAAAGAGTTTGAAGTAAGCGGCAAAAAAGAAATCGAAACCGAAGGCAACGAAAAAGAAACTTCCATCGAATTCACCACCAAAAGCAAGGCGAATCCCTTGAACTACGTCAAGATTAAACAATCCGTAGAAGTTGAAAACGGCGCTCAGGAAGTCGAATACGAATACGAAATCTACGAAAACGGCGAGAAGGTACGCGAATTCAAGCTTGAAATCGAAGACGAAAACGGCAAAACCGAAGTCACTTTCAAAATGGAAATCGAAAACGCCCCCGAAGAAACCGAATACAAAATCATCAAAGGCGACGTGGACGGAAAATTCAAGATTAAATACGAAAAGGGCAAAGAAAAAGGCTTTATCACCGTTGAAGCGGTTGAAGGCGGCTATAAACTCACCTACAACAACGGCTACTCCGAAGTCATTTAATAAAACATAATTTTCCTTATCATTTATCCCTAAAACAAAAACAAAACCCTGCGGTGCAGGGTTTTGTTTTTCAATGCAAGTTAGATTTTGGTTGACGCCAAAGAAAAGGGGAATCCATAACTTGCCCGATGGGCAAATTTCATCGGCGGGGCGATTTCAGTCGGTTGGAAAACGGATTTCACAAATTCGCCGATGGCGAATTTATTTCAGTGTAGCGCCCGAGTTACATCTTGTCGGGGGCGGCGATGCCAAGAAGCGTCAAGCCCGTTTTGATGACTTGTTTCGTCGCTTTTGTGAGCAGGAGCATTGCGTTTCTTTGCGGTTCTGCCGCGTCGATAATGCGGTGCTCGAAGTAGAACTTGTTGTATGCCTGACATACCGCCATCACCGCACGCGAGATATAGCACGGCTCGTACTTTTCGGCGGCGTCTTTGACTGCGTCGGGGAATGCCGCGATCGCTTTCACGACGGCGTTCGCTTCCGCGTTGTCAAGGGCGGAGTAATCGACGTCCTTTGTGATTTCCGCACGGCTTAAAACGCTTGTGCAGCGCGCGTGAGTATATTGTACGTACGGTCCCGTTTCGCCCTCGAACGACAGCACGCGGTCGTAACTGAAAACGACGTCTTTTATGCGGTTGTTGTAAAGGGCGGAGAACACCACCGCGCCAACGCCGATATCTTCGGCAACCGTCGCTTTGTCGTCAAGACCTTTCGATTTTTCGTCCAGAATTGCGCGGGCTTTTTCCACGGTTTTGTTGAGGACGTCTTCCAAGAACACGACCTTTCCTTCGCGGGTGCTCATTGCGCCGTCTTCCATCGAAACCATGCCGAAAGCGACGTGCTCCAAATCCTTGTACCAGTCGTAACCCATAAGTTCAACGACCTTAAACCACTGCTTAAAGTGCAGATTCTGCTGATAAGCAACAACGTACAGGCATTTATAAAAGTCGTAAGTTTTCTTGCGATAAAACGCCGCGGCAAGGTCGCGCGTGGCGTAAAGCGTCGCGCCGTCCGCCTTTAAGATCAAACACGGCGGCATATTGTATGCGGACAAATCCACAACCTTTGCGCCCTCGCTGTCTTTGAGCAATCCTTTTGCGTTAAGTTCGTCGATGACGGGCTGCATTTTGTCGTTGTAAAAGCTTTCGCCGGCGTAACTGTCGAAGGTGACTTTCAGACGTTTGTACGTCCTGTTGACTTCCTTCATCGTGATGTCTTTGAACCAGTTGAACAGGGCAAGCGCGTCTTTGTCGCCGTCCTCGATAAGTTTGAAGTAATGTCTTGCCTCGTCGTTCAGAGAGTCGTCCTTTTCGGCTTCTTTGTGGAAGCGGACGTAAATATCGAGCAGGGCGCGGATACCGCGTTTTTCGATGTCGTCTTTGTCGCCCCAGAGTTTGTATGCGACGATAAGTTTGCCGAACTGCGTGCCCCAGTCGCCAAGGTGATTTATGCCGACCGCGCGGTAGCCCAGAAAGTTGAACGTGCGATAAAGCGCCGCGCCGATGACCGTCGTCATAAGATGGCCGATGTGGAAAGGCTTTGCGATGTTGATGGACGAATAGTCGATGCAGACGGTTTTGCCCGCGCCGACGTCGGACGCGCCGTACTTGTCGCCTTCCGCGGCGACTTTGTCCAGAATTATTTTGTTGTACGCGCTTTTGTTAAGGTAAAAGTTGAGATATCCGTTTTTCGCCTCGACCTTATCGACAAATTTCGCAAGCGACGCAAGATAAAAGAAAGCGTCGGCGCGTTTTTTCGGCTCGGACTGACTGACGTCGTCAAAAAGTTTTTCAAACGGCTTTCCGAGTGATGAAAACTCCGCGCGGAAATCGTCCTTTTCGTTTTCGGGCAAAAGATCGGGCAAAGAAGATTTGCTTTTTACCGACTCTCGCACGGCGGAAATCCTTTCGTGAATGCGGTTTATGCGTTTGAGTTTTGCGACGATATCGCTTGCAAGGTCTTCGGCGATTTTGTCGGGGGCTTTCCTTAACACCCTTGCGAAACGGAAGCACGGCAAGGAATAATCGCCGTTGCCGCTTTCTTTGGGCACCGCAATAAGGGATTCGACGTCCTGCCGGTCGACGCCGTCGATGTTGATAAGTTGCGAAATCTCGTGTTTGTAATCCATAAGTTGCCTTTTTATTTGCTTTTATGCTTAAATAGTTTAAATTATTTTATCATAGCAATTATATTTTGTAAACCAAAGTGCCGCCTTTCTCTTTACTACAAAATAAAAATGTTGTATTATATTTTCGACAAAAACAAGAGGTGTGATATGAAATTAGGCGTAGTCGGGCTTCCCAACGTCGGGAAAAGCACGTTGTTCAACGCAATTACAAACGCAGGCGCGATGAGCGCGAATTATCCTTTTTGCACGATAGAGCCGAACGTGGGCGTCGTCGCGGTGCCGGACGAAAGGCTTGAAAAACTCGCGGCGCTTTACAACAGCAAGAAAATCACCCCCGCAACCGTGGAATTCGTGGATATCGCGGGGCTTGTCAAGGGCGCGTCGAAAGGCGAAGGTCTTGGCAATAAATTCCTGTCGCACATTAGGGAAGTGGACGCGATCGTGCACGTCGTAAGGTGCTTCGACGACGAAAACGTAACGCACGTTTCCGGTAAGGTCGATCCCGTCGACGATATCGAAACCATAAATCTGGAACTTATTTTCGCCGATATGGAAACGGTGGAACGCCGCATCGCAAAAGCGCAATCTATGGCAAAGGGCGGCGACAAAAAGTTTATCGAAGAGGCAAATCTTTTAACCCGCATTTATAAATGGCTTGAAAGCGGCAAACCCGTAAGGACGATGGAACTGTCCGACGACGAAAAGGAACTTGTGAAATCCTTTTTCCTGCTCACCGACAAACCCGTCATTTACTGCGCGAACGTGTCCGAAGACCAGACCGGCGGAAACGAATATACGAAAGCCGTCGAAGAATACGCAAAGGCGGAAGGCAGCGAAGTCGTCGTGATTTCCGCAAAGATCGAGGAAGAACTTGCAAGCCTTTCCGACGACGAAAGAAAAGCCTTCCTTGACGATTTGGGAATCGAAGAAGGCGCGCTTCCGAAACTTATCACGGCGTGCTATAAACTCCTTGGTCTTATCAGTTATCTGACCGCCGGCGAAAAGGAAGTCAGGGCATGGACGATCGAGCGCGGAACGAAAGCGCCGCAAGCGGCAGGAAAAATCCATTCCGACTTCGAAAAGGGGTTTATCCGTGCGGAAATAGTAGATTATCCTACGCTTTTGGAACTTGGCAGTTTCAACGCCGCCAAAGAAAAAGGCAAGGTGAGAAGCGAAGGAAAGGACTACGTAATGCAACCCGACGACGTGGTTTTGTTCCGCTTCAACGTATAATTTTTTCAAAATCCGAAACAATGAAAATCAAGACGCTCCCGAGATTTCGGGGGCGTTTGTTTTTTGAAAATGAAAAAATCCGTTCGATTTTTGTTTACTTATTATATTTACTTTGTTATAATCTTTTATATATTTTTTCAAACGAGGTATTTCCTATATGAACATGCTCGAAGTCGAAGCAAAATGGAATAAAAAATGGGAAGAGGAAAAAACCTATAAGTTCGATCCGTCGAGAATCGACAAGAAGTATTACGTCCTTGAAATGTTTTCGTATCCGTCGGGCGCAAAGTTGCACGTCGGACACTGGTTCAACTACGGACCGTCGGACAGTTTCGCGCGCTTTAAGCGTATGCAGGGCTACGAAGTGTTCCAGCCGATGGGATTCGACGCGTTCGGTCTGCCTGCCGAAAACTACGCGATAAAAACGGGTATTCATCCCAAAGACAGCACCATGAAAAACATCGCGACGATGGAAAAACAGCTTAAAAACATCGGCGCGACATACGATTGGGATTACGAGGTCGTCACGTGCGATCCGAAGTATTATAAATGGACGCAATGGCTGTTTTTGCAAATGTATAAGCATGACCTGGCGTACAGAAAGGAAGCGCCGGTCAACTGGTGCCCGTCCTGCCAGACCGTTCTTGCGAACGAGCAGGTCGTCGACGGCTGCTGCGAAAGATGCGGCACGACGGTTGTCCGTAAAAATCTGACGCAATGGTTCTTCCGCATCACGAAATACGCCGAAGAACTTTTGAACGACATCGACAAACTCGACTGGCCCGAAAAAACCAAACTTATGCAAAAACACTGGATCGGTAAATCCACTGGCGGCGAAATCGAGTTCCAAGTGAAAGACAAGGACGTCAGTTTCCGCGTGTTCACGACGCGCGCCGACACGATATTCGGCATTACGTACGTCGTTCTCGCGCCCGAAAGCCCGCTTGTCGATAAGGTCGTCACGGAAGAAAACAAACAGATTGTCGAAGACTATAAATTGCAGTGCAGCAAAATTAACGAGATTGAACGTCTTTCGTCCTCGCGCGAAAAGACGGGCGTGTTCACGGGAAGTTACGCAATCAACCCGATAAACGGCAGGGAAGTCCCCATTCTCGTTGCCGATTACGTTCTTGCAAGTTACGGCACGGGCGCGGTTATGGGCGTTGCGGCGCACGACGACCGCGACTACGTTTTCGCGAAAAAGCACGGCTTGCCCATCGAAAGAGTAATAAAAAGCAAGGACGGCTCGCCCGACGATCTGCCTTATACCGACTACGGCATAATGTGCAACAGCGGCGAATTTGACGGTATGACCACCGAAGAAGGACGCATCGCCGTCATCAGAAAGCTTGAAAAAGAAGGGAAAGGGGAACTCAAAACCAACTATCGTCTGCGCGACTGGCTTATCTCGCGTCAGCGTTATTGGGGCGCGCCCATTCCCGTTATCCATTGTCCGCACTGCGGCGCGGTGCCCGTCCCCGAAAAGGATTTGCCCGTGGAACTTCCTTACAACGTCAACTTCACGCCCGACGGCGAAAGCCCGCTGAAAAAGTGCGACGAATATATGAACGTAAAATGCCCCGTGTGCGGCGCGGACGCAAAGCGCGATCCCGACACGCTCGACACCTTCGTATGCAGCAGCTGGTATTATCTGAGATATGTCGATCCGAAAAACGACAAGGAAGCGTTCAGCCGCGAAAAGGTTGACAAAATGCTTCCCGTCGATAAATACATCGGCGGCGCGGAACACGCGTGCATGCATCTTTTGTACGCAAGATTTTTCACAAAAGCGTTGCGCGACATGGGATATCTCGACTTTGACGAACCGTTCAAGTCGCTTGTGCATCAGGGCACGATTTTAGGGCCCGACGGACAAAAAATGAGCAAGTCCCGCGGCAATGTAATTTCGCCCGACACTCTCATCGAAAAGTACGGCAGCGATGCTTTCCGACTTTACCTTATGTTCGGTTTTTCCTATGTCGAAGGCGGACCATGGAACGATAAAGGGCTTGAAAGTATCCAGCGTTTCATGGACAGGGCTGAAAGGCTCGTGTGCCACAGCCGCACGTTCTCGTACAATAATAATCCTTTGACCGCTGCCGAAAAGAATATCGAATACGTCAGAAACAACACGATAAAATGCGTCACCGCCGACACCGAAAACTTTGCGTTCAACACGGCGATCGCGCGTATTATGGAATTTACGAACGCGCTTACCGATTACGAAAACAAAGTGTCCGACAAAAACGCCGTCTTTAAGGAGTGCGTCGAAGACCTTGTGAAGGTGCTTGCGCCGTTTGCGCCGCATTTCACGGAAGAACTTTGGGAAATTTTGGGCAACAAAACCACGATTTTCAATACCGAATTCCCGAAAGTCAACGAAAAAGCCCTTATTAAGGACGAACTCGAACTCGCGGTGCAGATCAACAGCCGCGTGAAAGCGAAAATCGTCGTACCGTCCGGCGCGGACAAAGACGAAATCCAAAAAATCGCGATGGATTCCGATGAGGTCAAAGCCCTTCTCGACGGCGCGACCGTGAAAAAAGTTATCGTAATTCCCCATCGCCTTATCAACTTCGTAATATAGGAGAAAGATATGATTGATATTAACCTGATTCGCAGCAATCCCGACGCAGTGAAAGCGTCTTTGAAAAAGAAAGAATGCGACGTCGACTTTTCGGAACTTCTCTCGTGGGACGCCGAAAGACGCGCGCTTATTTCCGACGTCGAAAGTCTGAAAGCAAGAAAAAACAAGGTGTCGGCGGACATTCCCCGCTTGAAAAAAGAGGGCAAACCCGTTGACGCAATCTTTGACGAAATGAGAAAAATCGGCGAAGAAATCTCCGAAGACGACAAGAAAATCGACGATTTGCAGGAGAAAATCTTCAATTTCGTCGCGTGTCTTCCCAACCTTCCCGACGACGACCTCGTTGCGGGCGGCAAGGAAAACAACGCCGTACAAAAAGTCATCGGCAAAATGCCCGAATTCGACTTTGAGCCCAAAAATCACGTCGACCTTTGCACAAGCCTGAATCTCATCGACTACGAACGCGGCGTGAAACTGTCGGGCGGCGGATTCTGGATGTACCGCGGCGTCGGCGCAAGGCTGGAATGGGCGCTTCTGAATTTCTTTATTTCGGAGCACCTGAAAGACGGTTACGAATTTATTCTTCCGCCGTTGCAACTCGGCTATAACTGCGGATTCGGCGCGGGACAATTCCCCAAGTTTTCGGACGAAGTGTATTGGCTCGACGTTGACGAAGACCGAAAGAAAAACCGCTTTATGCTGCCGACTGCGGAGACCGCTCTCGTGAATATTTACTCGGGCGAAATCATCGACGAAAGCAAACTCCCGATGAAAATGTTCGCATACACCCCGTGTTTCAGAAAGGAAGCGGGAAGTTATCGAAGCGAAGAGCGCGGCATGATCCGCGGACATCAGTTCAACAAGGTCGAAATGGTGCAATATACCCACCCCGATCACAGCGACGAAGCCTTTGAAGAACTTGTGAACAAGGCAAGCGGACTCGTCGAAAAGCTGGGGCTTTATCACCGCATATCGAAACTTGCCGCGGGCGACTGCTCGGCGTCGATGGCGCGCACGACCGATATCGAGGTCTGGATTCCGTCGATGGGCATTTTCAAGGAAGTTTCAAGCGTTTCGAACGCGCGCGACTATCAGGCAAGAAGAAACAACACCCGTTTCCGCGACGCCGCAACCGGCAAAACCCGTTTCGTGCATACCTTAAACGGCAGCGGACTTGCGACAAGTCGCATCCTTCCCGCGCTTGTGGAACAATATCAGAACGCCGACGGCTCGGTAACGGTGCCCGAGGTTTTAAGGCCGTTTATGGGCGGACTTGAAGTAATCAAATAATAAAAAACAAACAAAAGCGCATTGAAAAACCGCCGTACAACGGCGGTTTTTTTTGCGCCCGAAAAAACGTTATAAGTCGTATTTTTCAAAACTTTTCGCGCCATTTTTATATGAAAGCGCGGTGAGTCCTGCGCCCGAAATAATCCCAATAAACAAAATTACGAGTTTTGCCGCAAGGTGAGAGCCGTCCGTCGTCAGAAACACGTCTTTTACAACGGGTGCGTGTGCAAGCACGACGTCGATTGCGACGATTAAAAATCCGAGTGCGCTCGACAAGGCAAAATGTCTGCCGATTTTTTCGGGACTTTTATAATACGCCGTGAAAAACGCCAGGTTGAATATGCCGAAATACAAAAACGCGATTCCGTAAAAAGCAAGCGACGGCATCGAGCCCGCCTGATTTTCGGAAGTGTTTAAAACAGTGCAGCGAAGGACGGCAAAGGGAATCGTCGCGACAATCGTCAAAAGTTCGAAAATGCAGACGGTGAGTATCCTTGCGCCGACAAGGTCCCGCTTTCTTACGGGCAGATTAAGGCTGTATTCCAGGTCGTGATTTTCACGCGACGAAAGACACATAAAGAATATGCCGAGCGTGGTGTAAAAAAACGACACGATATAAGGATAATTCGGAATAAGCAGCATGAAGGCAAACGACAAAAAAATGTAGTTCGTCGGGTGCGCCGCAAGGCGGAATTCCTTGTAAACAAGATTTTTCATAATTCCTCCTTTTCAAGATGCACCATAATGTCTTCAAGCGATGCGTCGGTTGTTTCAATGTTCAAAACATCGGCTTTATCGGCAGAAATTAACACGCTTAACCCGTCTTTCAGACGTCTCACGCCGTGCGAGCACGCTGCGATATCGTCCGTGAAAGCGTCCTTTTTAACGAATGCGAGTTTGTATTTTTCCTTGAACGTATCGGTGGGTTCGCTTGCGAAAATCTTGCCGTTTCTGATGTAGGTAATGTCGTCGGCGCACTTGTCGAGATCGGACGTTACGTGCGTTGAAAAGAGTATGGTTTTCCCGTCGTCTTTAAGCGACAAAAACACGTCCAGAAGGTCCTCGCGCGAGACGGGATCGAGCCCCGACGTCGGCTCGTCCAGAATCAAAAGGTCGGCGTTGTGCGACAGGGCAAGCGCCAGCGAATACTTGACTTTCATTCCTTGCGACAACGCCTTTACGGTTTTGTTTTCGTCCAGGTTCAATTTTTCAAGATAGCCGCGATACGCCGTGTCGTCAAAGTTTTCGTAAAACCTTTTCGTGACGGCGGTTATTGTTTTCAGTTTTTTCGTGACGTAATAATCCGCGCCGCCCGAAACATAGCCGACGCGGCTTTTGATTTCCTTTTCGTTTTCCGAAAAGTCCTTTCCGAAAAATTTTACCGTGCCGCCGTCTTTATGGACAAACCCCAGAAGACATTTGAGAGTGGTGGATTTTCCCGCGCCGTTTCTGCCGATAAATCCCATAATGCGGCCGCTCTCGACTGAAAAACTCACGTCGTCAAGGGTAAATGCGGGATAAACCTTCGTAAGGTTTTCAATTTCAAGAGTTTTCATTGTCGTTATTAAACACCTTGTCGACGTAACCCGAAACGTATTGTTTCGGCGGAATGGCGATACCGCGCTCGGGATCTCCGAAAAGAATAAGCGTGTCGCCGGGCACAATGCCGAAAACGTCGCGCGCTTCCTTTGGAATGACGATTTGTCCTTTCTCGCCGACTTTTACCGTCCAGGCGAATTTGCCGTCTTTTTGCGATTTCATAATTACCTCAAAAGTATGAAAAGTATGATTTGTATAACTTATTTTACGCCGCGCATTAAAAATTGTCAATAAAAAAATAAAAAACCCCGCTGGCGCGGGGTAAAAGGATTTTTATTATCTGAATTTTTTGTTATCTGAAATTCACGACGTTTATCGGCTCTCCGTCAAGATAGGACACAAGGTTCATAACCGCGGTGTCCATAAGGCGTTTTCGGGATTCCTTCGACGCCCAGGCGATATGCGGCGTGATGATGCAGTTGTCCGCGCGAAGAAGCGGATTGTCGGGTTTTATCGGCTCTTCCGACACGACGTCGACTGCGGCAAACGAAACTTTGCCCGAGTCGAGCGCGTCTTTAAGCGCTTGTTCGTCGATGAGTCCGCCGCGCGAAGTATTGATGACGATTACGCCGTCTTTCATCATATCGAAGGCGTTTTTATCAAGCATTTTTTCGTTGTCTTTCGTGAGCGGGCAGTGCAGCGACACGATATCCGCGCGGGAGTACAATTCCGCAAGGTCGGCGTATTCGGCGATTTCGCTGTCCAACGACATTATTTTGTCGTAAACGATGACGTGCATGCCGAACGCGTTTGCGATCGTGCCGACGGTGCGCCCGATTCTGCCGTATCCGACAAGCCCCAGAGTTTTTCCTTTCAGCTCGGTAAGCGGATAGTCCCAGAAACAAAAGTCTTTTGAATTTGTCCAGCGGCCTTGTTTTACGGCGTCGCTGTGGCGTCCGACGTGGTGGCAGCATTCCAGAATAAGCGCGAAAGTGAACTGCGCGACTGCCGCCGTGCCATAGGTAGGAACGTTGCAGACGGGGATACCGCGCTCGGCTGCGGCGACGGTATCGACGACGTTGAAGCCGGTTGCAAGCACGCCGATATATTCGATATTCGGGCAAGCGTCCAGAATTTCCTTTGTGATTTTCACCTTGTTCACGATGACCGCCTGATTATTGCCGATGCGTTTGACAATGGTGTCGAAGTCGTCGGGCGTTCTGTCGTACACGGTAAGCTCGCCGAGGTTTCTGAACCCGTCCCACGAAAGGTCGCCGGGGTTTTCGGTAAAACCGTCCAGAATAACGATTTTCATAAGTTCCTCCCTGAAAAAGTGCCTGAAGTGCCGTAATTTGCAAAAACTTTATTGCATTTTAATTGTACATTAAAAAGCGGTCGGTGTAAATACTCTTTTTCAAGAAAACGACAAAAACGGACGATTTTTTTGCAAAATTATAGGAAAAAATTGTCCTGTTACAGGACTTTTTTGCCTTTTGAATAAACCTCCGTGACTTTTCCGCGCTCGTCGACGACGTTGAACGACGCGTCATATCCAACGGAAAGAGAGGGAATTTCAATCCCCAAATACTTTCTCGGCGATTCGGTCGCGCAATAAACCGCCTTTGCAAGCGGCACGCCGTAGCGGACGATGATTTCAACCATTTTCGCGATGTTCGTCGTGCTTCCCGCAAGGGCGGATTTGTCTTTGAGATACGCCGCGGTGCCGTCGGCAATTACGGGCGTGTTTTCGCCAAGGATATATTCGCCGACAGGCGCGCCGCACGGGGCAAGGGCGTCGGACACAAGTATGATTTTTTCATATCCTTTGCACTTATAAATGAATTTGAAAAGGTTTTCGCCGATATGCACGTCGTCGGCGATGACTTCCGTATAAATATCGTCAAAGTACATCGCGCACTCGTTCAGCCCGAGATGTTTCGTGATTTTGCCGCCGACGCGGCGGAATCCGCTTGACGCGCAGTAAATATGAGTCGCTCCGTCAAGCCCGACGTTTTTGCAGGCGATAATCTGGTCGTCGATACTGTCGTCGTGTCCCGCCTGCGCCTTTATGCCGTTTCCGACGATTGCTTTTACGAGTGCGACCGCGTTTTTCGTTGCAGGACACAGCGTTACGATTTTAAGAACGTCCGCGTTCCGGCTGAAAAAATCCGCGTCCTTTTCGTCAAAGGAAGTCATTATGTTTTCAACGGGCTGTGCGCCTTTTTTCGCAATGCTGATGTACGGTCCTTCGATATGCGCGCCCAGAATTTCCGCGCCCGACGGCGACAATTTTCTCAGTTTTTCAAACGCTTTGTCAAGCGCGGTAAGCGGGGTTGCGACAAAGGTCGGAAGGTATGCTCCGATACCGTTTGAAAGAAGGTAATTTCCGATTTCCGACAATGCGTTTTCGCTAAGTTCCGTGACGTCGTGAGTCACCGCGCCGTGCGTGTGAATATCGACGTAGGGCAGCGTAACGTATCGCGGCGCGGATTTTTCGCGCGTCTTTGAAACCTTTGAAATTTTTCCGTTTTCAACGGTTATGTCGACGGCGTTATCGGCGAGTTTTCCGTCAAAAATTAACTTTACGTTTTTAATTTCCATAATAAACCCCGTTTTTTGTCATAATTTGTAGAAGTATATAGTTTCGGGCAGTTGCTCGAAATACAGCGAAACAGCGGCTTTTTTGTTGAAGTCGAGCGTCACGAGAGAGGTTGTTTCAAACTCGTATCTTCTGCCGTCCGAAAGGGAAAGCGCGCACGATTTTTCGTATTCTAAGGTGTCTTTCGGTTTCTTAAAAATTGCCGACAAAACGCCCGTCTTTTTTTCGACAAGGTTGTCTGTTGTACCTTTTGAAATCTCTTTCCCTAAAAATTTCACCGGGAAAGTCGGCGGCACGAGAAAGGTGAGTTTTGCGGCGGAAAACGTCGCGTTTGAAAAATGCAGCGCAAGACGGTTTTCTTCTTCGACGACGGATATTTTCACAAAATCCCCGTCGTATCCCGAAAAGTCGATATGCGCGGACTTTACCGAACACGACTTGGTTTTCACGTCCGAAAGCGTGTATTCCCCGTCGACGTCGAACCGCGCGGTCAGTTTCCCGTTTTTCACGCCGAACTTTTTTTCGGCCTTTACCGATTTTATAAACGGAACGAGCGACGTATGATTGAAAACTTCCGTTTCGTCAAAAGAAAGCCTGACGCCGTATCCGCTGTCAACGATTTTAATCATACCGATATTTTACCCTTTTTGGGGGCGGTAGTCAAGGCGCGAAATCACGTTTGAACGAGTCTCGTCATATATTGAAAAAAATCGTCGGGGGAAAAGGGTGGACAGATGCCGCGCGGAAGTCGATTTATCTCGGCTGAAAAAAAACTTTGAAACGATAAAAGGAAAATGCGACGACGTGTTTGCCGTCGTGAAAGCGAACGCGTACGGACACGGCGCGACGGAAGTCGCGAAAACTCTTGAAGAAAGAGGTTGCAAAAAATTTGCCGTGGCGTCGGTGTACGAGGCGGAAAGTTTAAGGAAAAACGGGATAAACGGCGAAATCGCGATACTCGGCTTTTGCGAGGACTTCGGGCTTGCCCGCGAAATTGCCGCCCGTCCGCTCGTGTACGACGAACACACCTTTCGTCTTGCGAAAAAGTACGACGCGGAAGTTTTCGTAAAAATCAATACAGGAATGAACAGGCTCGGGTTTTCGACAATCGGAGAAACGGCGTCCGCTGTGAAAAACTTGCGGGTTCTCGGGGTGTTCACCCATCTTTCGTCGGCAGACGGCGACGACGCAACCGACCGCCGTATTACCGAGGCGCAGATAAAAAACTTTATGGAAGCGGAACTTGTCGTCAAAAACGAAAAGGACGTCCCCTTTTATGCCGAAAACAGCGCGGCGCTCATAAAGTACGGCAGATTTTTCGACGGCGCGAGAATCGGAATCGCGCTGTACGGCGTAAACCCCGTATCGGGCGACAAAACGCCGCTTTTGCCCGTGATGACTTTTCGCGCGGCGGTAATTGCGATAAATACGGTGAAAAAGGGAGATTTTATCGGGTACTCGCGCGGGTATCGGGCGAAAAAAGATATGCGCGTCGCGATAATATCGACAGGTTACGCCGACGGACTCCCGCGGGCGTTGTCGAACAAGGGAATGATTTTCTGCAACGGGCAATTTCTGAAAATCGTCGGAAAAGTTTCGATGGACAGCGTTGCCGTCGATGCGGGCGACGCAGACGTGAAAATTATGGACGAAGTTGTCGTTTTCGGCGACGAGATTAAGGTCACGGACGTCGCAAACCGCGCGGATACTCTGCCGTACGAGATTCTGACGGGCGTTTCGGAAAGGGTGAAAAGGGTTTATAAAAACCCGTAATGCCGAAGGCACATCACTCCGAAAGGAACATCTCGCCGCAAGGCAAACAAAAGCCCCGCAAAAGCGGGGCGTTTTTAACGGATTATTACTTTTATTACTTGTTGTTTTTGATGAAATCTTTAAGTTTTTTGGTTTCCATCTTCCAGTAAATCGTCTTAATCGGCGGGCAGATCGCAAACAGGAATCTTGCGAAGGTGAACAGTCCGCAGGGGTAAACGTATTTCTTCTTGCGTTCGATACCCTTTACCATTTTCTTTGCCACGTGAGCGGGGCTTTGTACGGGGAAGGGTTTCTTGAACTCCTTGGGATTTGCGGTTTTGAAGAAGTTCGTATTCGTTGCGACGGGATACAGGCAGGTCATCGTCACGTTTTCGGGAAGTTCCAGACGAAGACCTTGCTGGAAGCCTTGCGTGCCGAACTTCGACGCCGAATACACGCAGTAGCCGGGCATAGCCATCTGACCGATTGCGGAAACGGTGATGCAGAAGTGTCCGTCGCGGCCTTTTAAGAAATCAAGGTATTTGCCATAGGTATACATAGGCGAAATCGTATTGACCTGAAACATTCTGTTGACGCGATCCCAGTCGGCGTAGTTGTACTGTTCGTAATAAGGGAAGCCAGCGTTTGCATAAAAAATGTCGATTGTGCCGAGTTTTTCTTTTGCGACCTCAAAGATTTTGTCGATGCCTTCCTTGTTGCCGACGTCGCATTGCATGGGGAAGACCTTGCTTTGGTCGAACGTGGAAATGACGTCCGTTTTAAGGTCGACGGCAAGGATTTTGTTGTTGCCTTGCACAAGAAGTTTCAATGTTTCGAGACCGATACCGCTGTTTGCGCCGGTCAGAACGATTTTTTTACCGGTAATCATAATTTTGCTCCGTATTATTTTAATAATAACATAATAGCACAATGCCGAAAAAATGAAAAGCGTTTTGAAAAACGAAATTGCCGTGGGGCGTTAATTTCCCGCAAGATTGTTTGACTTTAATATAAAATATTTATATAATAAATAAAAATCGGAAAAGGGAGAAGAAAAGACGATATGCTGACCGTAAATTACGTTGACGACGACGATGAATTGATGAGAATTTACGACCGCGCGGGGGTGACGGGCGCAAACACGAGCGGTATCAACGCGGTGCTCTTCGACGACGACGAGGGCGTGGGCGTATGCAAAATGGTGCTTCGCGACGAAGGGATCCTTATTGTATCTTTCGACGTTGCAAAGGACAAGGCGGAAGATCCGTCGGTTTCCGACTTCTTTTTCAGGACGATTCTTTTCAAACTGTCGATGAGCGAAGTCAATATTCTTATTGCACCCGACGACAGGCTTGAAAAATTCGGATTCAAAAAACAAGGAGATTTGATGGTTGTTTCCGCGCGGGACGTAGTTTTTCCGTCGTCTTGCGGCGGAAATCACTAAATCGATAATTAACCGAATAAAATCGGCGTATAAAGCGTCGATTTTTCCATTAAGGAGCATATATGGAAGAATTTGCAAAACCAACCAACTTTATTGAAGACATCATTGACGCCGACCTTAAAAGCGGCAAGCATACGTTCATAGCGACGCGTTTCCCGCCCGAACCGAACGGGTATCTGCATATCGGCCACGCAAAAGCCGTCTGCATAAATTTCGGCATTAAGGAAAAATATCACGGCACGTGCAATCTGCGTTTCGACGACACCAACCCGTCGAAAGAAGACGTCGAATACGTCAACAGCATTCAGGAAGACATTAGGTGGCTGGGTTTTGAATGGGACGCGCTTTATTATGCGTCCGATTACTTTGAAAAAATGTATTCGCTTGCGGAAGGGCTTATCGAAAAAGGGCTTGCGTACGTCTGCGATTTGTCCGCGGAAGAAATCAGCAAAACCCGCGGCACGCTTACCGAGCCCGGCGTAAACAGCCCGTACCGCGACAGAAGCGTGGAAGAAAACCTGCGACTTTTCAGGGAAATGCGCGCGGGAAAATACGACGACGGCGAAAAGGTTCTCCGCGCGAAAATCGACATGGCGGCGAACAATATCAATATGCGCGATCCCGTCATTTACCGTATCGTGAAAGCGCCGCACCACAGACAAGGCACGAAATGGGTGATTTATCCCATGTACGACTTCGCGCATCCTTTGGAAGACGCGATCGAGGGTATCACGCACAGCTGTTGCAGTCTTGAATTTGAGGATCACCGTCCCTTGTACGACTGGGTTGTCGAAAAGTGCGGATTCAACCCCCGCCCGAGGCAAATCGAGTTTGCAAGGCTCAACCTTACCCACACGATTATGAGCAAGCGTTATCTTCGTCAGCTTGTCGAAGACGGCGTGGTCGAAGGGTGGAACGATCCCCGTATGCCGACATTAAGCGGTATGCGTGAAAGGGGATATCCCGCGGAAGCCATCCGCGATTTCTGCTCCCGCATCGGCGTGGCAAAGGCAAACAGCGTCGTCGATATCGCGCTTCTGGAACACTGCGTTCGCGAAAACCTTAACGAAAACGCAACGCGCGCAATGGCGGTTCTGAAACCGTTGAAACTTATTATCGAAAACTATCCCGAAGGGGCGACGGAAACCGTCGAAATCGAAAACAATCCCAACAAAGAAGGCGCGGGTACTCACACCGCGACTTTCAGTCGCGCACTTTTCATCGAAGAAAGCGACTTTTCGCTGAATCCCCCCGCAAAATATTTCCGCTTAAAACCCGGCGGAATGGTAAGGCTCAAAGGCTCGTACATCGTCGAATACACCGGTTGCGACGTCGACGAAAACGGCAACGTCAAAGAAGTGCGCTGCAAGTATATCGAAGACAGCAAATCGGGCGGCGCGAACGCGGGCATCAAGGTCAAGGGCGTAATACACTGGGTGAACGCAAACGACTGCGTCGACGTAACGGTAAATCGTTTCGATTATCTTATCAACGACGTCGAAGGCGACCTTATGGATCGCGTCAACAAAAATTCAAAGACGGTTGTCCGCGCGAAAGCCGAAAAATTCATCGTCGAAAACGCAAAGGCGTACGACCGTTTCCAGTTTATGAGACAGGGCTATTATATGGCGGTAAGCAATTTCGACAAATCCGCGCCCGTGTTCAACGAAGTCGTGGGGCTGAAAGACAGCTTCAACAAATAAGACAAAAAAAGAAAAACGCCGTCAACTTTTTTATGAAAAGCGTTGATATGTAAACTATTTTAGTTTATAATAGTTAAGAAGTATCTTGAAACCACGACGGTTTTTTCGTGATTTCGACCATTGTTTAAGGAGATAAATTATGGCAGTATGTAAAACTTGCGGTTCAGTAGTCCATCAGGGCGACTCGTTCTGCCCCGTTTGCGGACAAGGCCTGTTCAACCCCGAAGACGCGCTTATCTGTTCGGCTTGCGAAACGCCGAATGCGCCCGGGACGCGCTTTTGCAAACATTGCGGCGCGGTGCTTCTGAGAAAGCCCAAGACGGTTCAATGTCCCGTATGCGGCAGCGAAAACGCCGAAGACGCCTTATATTGCACGGCTTGCGGCAGCGAAATGCCCGGCGATTTCGAAAAAGAGTTCGAGGTGGAAAGCATCGAAAGACTGCAAGCGGTTTTGCCGCTCATCCACTCTTATGCCGAAAAGTTCAACGGCGAATTTGACAAACTTTCCGAAGAAGAATTGAAAAATTCCACGTACGTTTGCCCGGTATGCGGCAAGCGCAACAGCATTTCCGACGAAAAGTGCCGTCGTTGCGGCAGAGATAAGAACAGAAGTCTGTACCTTGCAAGCAAGCAACGTATTCCTTCGTTCGAAGACGCCGTCGAGGTGCCCGACGTACCGCACACTCCCGTGGTCGAGCCCGTATTCCCGGTGAAAGCGGACAAAAAGCCTGAGTTTATAAACGGTAAAAAGTCTGCCGACAGCAAACCCGTAAGGGGCGGCGGACAAGCCGGTTACGCAGGCGGCTATGCTTATTCGGGCGACGGATTTATGCAAAATTCGCCCATAGTACAGCCCCTTGCAATCGTTCCGTACGTCACGCAGGAACAGCCCTTGTGGCAGTATGCGTCCAAGGCGGATTATGAAAGAATGCGTCGTAATAACGCAAAAAAATAACGGGGGAATTATGGATAAAAAAACAGAAAACGTTAAAAACGAAAAAGTCGTATTTTACGCTCCGCTGCCGGTCAACAAACCGTATCCTATCATAAGGCCCAGCGAAAAAATCCAACTTCAACCCACGGTAAATCCCGTTGCGATCGTTCCTTACCTGTCTGCGGGCGAGGAAGAAGAAACCGTCGCGCAGTCCGCGGCGGAACAACAGACCGTTGCCGCAAGAAAGACGGAAAAACGCGCGTCGGCACGTGTGTCGGGCGTTCTTATGCTTATCATCGCCACGCTGTCGATAATTCTGTTCGGGTTGTCGTTCGCGGCGAAATATCCCATTGTGGGAGCGGAAAAATACATCAGCCTTAAATACTTTGCCGATATGTTCGACGTGATGCTCAAAACGCACGAATTTGCAAAGTTCGACATTGTTTTCGCGCCGTATCTTATCGCAGTCGCCTACGTTGCGATAATCGTCAACTTCATTTTGTCGATAATCGCGATTTCCACTGGAAAGAGAATAGGATTTACCCTTTGCGCGGTCATAGCGTTCCTGTGCTTTGTCGTCGCGGCGTTTTATGAGATGAAATTCTTCTCTCAGATCAAAAATCTGGGCAATCTGCTTTCGCGCGATTGCGGTTGGCCCTCGATAATGCTGATTATTATCGGCGGCGCAAACCTTGTGTTCGCATTCGTCTGCAACATAATTTGTCCTAAACACAGAATTCAGGAAACTGTCGAGTTTTAAGCGGAGGTTATATAATGAAAAGAAAAAACAAAAAAGTAGTTGCCGAATCTTTGCCCGTGAACGCGGAAGAAACCATTAAAAACGCCCGCGCGGAAATGAAGGACGAAGATTTTTCTGAACTCAGAATTCAAAAGTCCGAAGCAACGCCCATTCCGCAAGGGAAACCCGCGGCGGCTGCTCCCGCTCCGCAAAACGCGCAAAAAGTCCCGCCCGAGGTTGCAAATCCCGTCGAATATGCGGTGATGCGTCCCGTGGCAGGCGGTCTTCAACCCATAATCGCACCCCGCGGTCAGGTGCAGCTTAACCCCGTCGTAGTGCCTGTGGCGTTCGTGCCGTACGCAACGCAAAACCAACCCGTTTTGCAAATCGACAATAAACCCAAACAGCAACAACCGCTGCCCGAAGTCAAGGATCAACCTCTTGATAAAAAGGCGGCGCGCGCGGCAAAACGCCGCGATAAAAAGCCCGAGTTTGTCGGGGATGACCTTTCCGCAGAAAAAGCAATCAAGAAAACGAAAGCCAAAAACCGCGCGTTTGCGGCAATCCTTTTCGTTATCACCCTTGGATTCTTTGCGTTTGTCATTCTCAACCACTTCGCGGCAGAACTTAAAATCACAAGCCTTGCGCTTGCCCCCGGCGAGCCCGATATCATTGCCGGCTGGATGAACTTCAATACAAGCAACCTTATCGCACAAGTTCCGCTGTTCCTTTACACCGTGGTATGCGCGATTGCTCTTGCGACGCTTATCGTGGAATTCGTGGGGCTTTGCAACGGCCATGGTTACCACATCTGGATTTCCGCGCTTATTCTGTTCGTATTGACGGTGGCGGGCGCAGTTATTTGTGCAACCGTTCCCGCATTCAAAGCGCTTAACGTTCCTTTGAACCCGATTGCGAAGGGCAGCTTCGTATGGCGTCTTGCGATGGTGTCGGTGGTATTTTTGATTTTCGCGCTTTGCTTCATTCCAAGGAAGCCCAAGTTCGATAACGACGACGATTTAAGCGATTTGATTTAACAAAAGACAATGAAAATCCCGCGGAAACCGCGGGATTTTTGTTTGCGCTTTTTCGTTTTGTTCGTTTAATATTCTACGCCGGGGATTTCTTCCCATTCAAGGACTTCTTCCCACGTCTTGCCGTGGTCGATGCAATAAGAATACAACGCAATCGTACTTTGTCCGAATTTTTCAGCGAAAATCGAATTGCCCATTACCATATATAAGGGCACCAAATCTCCGCCTATAATTTCCACGTAATCTTTCTCAATTCCGTTCATTCTTTTATCTCCTTCGTATTATTATCTGTTGGAACAATTATTTAAAAAATATCGTTTCCTTTTGAGTCCACGCCGACGACGCACTCGAACCCTTCGACTTCGAGTTTCGTTACCGCTTCCGACAAAAGCTCCGGAAAAGCGATGACTTCCGCCGACTTTATCGCCGATTTATAAAACGCGCCCGCTCCGCCGATGGCGACGAAGTAAACCGCGCCGTTTCGTTTTATCGCGTCGACTACCGCGCGCGTGCGCGCGCCTTTACCTATTATACCTTTAAGTCCCGCGTCCAGCATATCGGGCGTATAAACGTCCATGCGTTTCGACGTAGTGGGGCCGCAACTGCCGTATGGTTCGCCGTCTTTTGCGGGAGTCGCGCCCGTGTAATAGACAAACGAATTTTGAAGGGGGAAAGGCAAGGGCTTATCGTCTTTCATAAGGGCGAAAATCTTTTTGTGAGCGGCGTCGCGCGCCGTGTAAATCGTGCCGCTTATCGACACGATATCGCCCGCATTCAGCGTTTTCAGTATTTCAATATCGCTTGTATCGACCTTAATCATTTATCCCTCGATTATTCTTTCGCCGTGGCGCGAGCAATGGCATTGTACGGTGACCGCGACGGGCAGTCCCGCAATGTGGGTGTTTTCCGTTTCGATAAACACGCGAAGGGCGGTAACGTCGCCGCGGAAGCCTTCCGCGCCGATGCCCAAAGCGTTGATTTTTTCAAGCATTTCCTTTTCAAGGGAAGAAAGATATTCGTCGGGGTTTTCTTTGTCCAAGTCGTTCAAAAGGGCGTGCTTGCTCATAATCGCCGCCTTTTCCATCGTGCCGCCGACGCCGACGCCCAAAATCACGGGCGGACACGGGCAACTGCCTGCGTCTTTCACCGTTTCCACAACCTTTTCGACCACGCCCTCGACGCCGTCCGCAGGAGTTAGCATAAAAAGCCGCGACATATTCTCGCTGCCGAATCCTTTCATCATGCAGGAAACTTTCACTTTGTCGCCTTTCACGACGCGCGTGTGGATAATCGCGGGGGTGTTGTCGCCCGAGTTTTTGCGGGAAAGCGGATGCACGGACGATTTGCGGAAGTTTTCATACGCTTGTCTTACGCCGTCGTTTACGGCGTCTTCGACGTATTTCCCGGAAAGCGCGACGTCCTGCCCGATTTCCAAGAATACGACGGCAAGCCCCGTATCCTGACATACCGGCGAGTTTGTATCCCGCGCGATTTCGGCGTTTTCGGTCAGGACTTTCAGCGCGAAGCTTTCGCGTTCGTTTGCGCCTTTTGCCGCTTTCAGACGGCAATATACATTTTCGTCAAGGTGCGTTCCGATGTTCTCAAAAATTTCCCTGACCGCGTTTTCGATTTTTATCGTGTCGATTATCATACTTCACCTTTTTACCGATATAGTATAACATAATATCGCTTGTAAAGCAAAAAAAACCGTGATACAATATTAAACGAGGTTAATATGTCACTGAAAATAATGTCGATCGCCAGCGGCAGTCACGGGAACTGCACTTATATCTCGTCGGAAACGACGCATATCCTTGTGGACGCAGGGGTAAACTTGAAAAGAATTTCAGACGCGTTGAAGACAATCGGCGTGGGGATTACGGATTTGTCGGGAGTTGTCGTCACGCACGAGCACGACGACCATATTTCGGGGCTTTCAGCGCTTTCAAACGCCGGCGTCAAGGTGTACGCGCACGAGCGGGTTATGCCGCATATCGTGCGCCGTATAGGGCCGATTCCGTTTGAAAACGTAGATTTTTTCGACGCTGGATTTGAAATCGGCGATATTGCGGTTTATCCGTTCAGGATACCGCACGACACGGTATATCCGCTTGCGTATACGTTCGTGTCCGGCGGCGCAAGGGTTTCCGTCGCAACCGACATCGGTCATATAACCGAAGGAATTTTAAGTAATTTGAAGGGTAGTCAGGTAGTATTGCTGGAATCGAATCACGACGTGGAAATGCTGATGAAAGGCTCGTACACGCAACGGCTCAAAACACGTATTTCGGGCGCAAACGGGCATATTTCCAACGATTGCGCCGCAAACGTCGCGACCGTCCTTGCACACTGCGGGCTGAAAACGCTGATTCTCGGGCATATGTCCGAGGAAAACAACTGCCCGGAACTTGCTTTTTCGACGGTATTGTCCGCCCTTGACGCAAACGGGTTTTCGGACAAAGTCCGCGTCGAACTTGCATATCAGAATAAATGCGGAGAACTTATCGAAGCCGATGAAAAATAAGAATTTCAAATTTTCAAATACGGGCAACGCGTTTCTCGTTGCGTTTGCGACCTTTTACGTCCTAAGCCTTATTTACGAATTTTCTTTCCGTTTCACAAGCGGAATGAGCGGGGCGGCGGCGTGGTGTCAGTATCTTATCAACCCCGTTGCGTTCATAGGCTCGATGCTCGTTTACGCAAAGCGTAAAAACGTCGACGTCGTGTCCGCGACGAAACTCAACAAAAAAATCGGGCTGAAACAAATCGGCATACTTTCGCTGTTGTCGGTATGCTGCATTATGGCGTTTTTGCCCGTGTCGAACATATTTTTGGACATACTTTCAAGGCTCGGGTTCGATATGAGCCTTAATATCGTCGATACGACGGCATCGGTCGGCGCATACTTTTTGGGACTGTTACTGCTTGCGGTGCTTCCTGCGTTTGCCGAAGAGTTTCTGATGCGCGGCGTCGTCCTGAACGCGGCGTCGAGAAAGCGCGATTATTCTTATGCGATACTTATCACCGCGGGTATGTTCTCGCTCATGCACGGCAACCCGATACAGACGGTGCATCAGTTTTTGCTGGGCGCGGTGCTTGCCTACGTCGTGCTTGTGTCGAAGTCGCTGTGGGCGGGGATTTTCCTGCATTTCTTCAACAACTTTTTAAGCCTGACGCTGGAATACCCGTACGAAGCGATTATGAAAAATACGAATTTGGGCTCGATGCACGTCGGATATCGGTATCTCATCTGGATTGTGGCGATACTTTTAGGCGGCACGCTTGTCGTATATCTTCTGAAAAAGTTCACGAAAGTAAGCGCGCCGAAACGCGTTGAAATTTTGCCGGATAACGCCGAAGTCATCGACGTTTACGAAAATAAGGACGGCGTTTATTCCACCGAAAAGACCTTGTCCGTTAAAGCGAAAGAAAGCAGAAACGACTTTGCGGCGGCATTTAGGGATTTGTGCGGAATTTTCAAAAAAGGCGGATTAAAGGCTGCTTATAATAAGATAAACACCATAATCCGCGATATTACGCCCGAAGACGACGAAATGACCGAGATGTCGCGCGAGGACTTTTTCCCGTCGAATATCAAGCTTGTTTACGTCATTCTCGCGGTAATCTGGATTATCTCGCTGGTCAGCGGATTTTTGAATTGATGACAAAACGTTTCGCAAAAAACGGCATATACGCATTCTCGATGCTCCTTATCGCAATCTTTCGTATTATGGTGTCTGATGGGGTTTTGTCGGGGTTTTCCGTGCTCGGTTCCGACGCCGTGTGGAGCGTCGTCGTGCAAGTCGGATTTATGGGCGTCGTGCCGCTTTTACTATACGTAATATATCTTAAATTTTCCCGGGACAAGCACGCCTTAAAAACAATCGCGGCGGAGTTCAAGTACGATTCGTTGCCCGCTAATAAAAGTTGGGTTTATATTTTCCTGATTTCGATTTTCGCAACCTTTATGGTAACGTGTTTGTCAAACGTCTGGTACAATCTTATTTCGGTTATCGGCTACACTCCCTCGGTTTCAAAACCGCTTGTTTACGAAAACATCGGCGTACTGTTTGCGGATATCGCGCTCACGGCGATTCTTCCCGCGACGTTTGAAGAGTTCACAAACCGCGGACTTTTATTACGGCGCAAACGAAAACGCGCGGTTTCCGACTTTTGCGATAATTCTTTCGGCATTGATGTTCGCGCTGATGCATACGAACGTCACGCAGGTGTTTTACACGTTCTTCTTCGGGCTTATCACGGGCGCGCTCGTTTACGTCACGAAAAGTATATATCCCGCGATGTTTTGCCATTTCGTCAACAACTTCGTTGCAGTTATGCGCGATTACGGACGGCAAACGGGAAAAGGCTTCGATTTTCTGAATAAGGCGTACGGTTTTCTGCTTGGCACTACCAAAGGCGGAATAATCGCCACGATATTGTTTGTTCTCGTTGCGTTTTTGATGTTTGTACTGTTTTTGAAGACGTCGGTTATTGAGAGCGACAAAAGGATCGAAAAAGGCAAAGAAGTCGCGTTTTGCAAGGAAACGACCGCACGGCTTGACAATGCGCCGCTGTATTTTGCAATAACGCTGAATACGCTTATTACGATATTTACCTTTGTATGGGGGGTTATAAGATGAAAATCAACGTCGTGTGCGTGGGCAAGATAAAAGAAAAGTATTTTACGGACGCGATAAACGAATATGCAAAAAGAATTTCAAGGTTTGCGGAGTTTAAGGTTATTGAGTGCGCGGAATTCCCCGTGAAAAACCAAAGCGCGGCGGAAGTATTACAGTCTGTCGAAAAGGAAGGCGAGAAAATACTCTAATGTGTCAAAGGGTATGTCATATTGACAGCGATTGACGGGAAAATGCTGGATTCCGTGGAGATTTCGCGGTTAATGAGTGTCAAAATGACAGAGGGTGTTTCCGAGATAACTTTCATCATCGGCGGCAGCAACGGCGTGAGCGACAAAGTGAAAAACCGCGCCGATTTCAAAATTTCTTTCGGGAAAGCGACTTATCCCCATCAGCTTATGCGCGTGATTTTGTCGGAGCAGATTTACCGTGCGTTTTCGATAATGAACAATCTGCCGTACCATAAATAACTTTTATTATTACTTCAAATCAGGTCAAACGAAAAAGTTTTTTCATATTATGTCGTATGATTTACGCGTACGACGATCTATTGAACGACCTTAAAACAAGAAAGAATTATTTTTCAATCGGACAAAGCGTGTTTTCGCGCGAAATTTTCGCATTTGTTAAAGGACGGGGGAATCCGCACTCGCTCATATTCGGCGGGATTCACGCAAGAGAGTGCGTTACCGCCGACGTCGTGATGCGGCTTTACGATAATTACGACGAAAGTTTGCCGGCGATATGTTTCGTGCCGCTTGTAAACCCGGACGGCGCGATGCTTGTGAAATATTCGCTTGACGGGGCGGAGTTTTCGTCGCGCGAATTTTTGAAACGGGTGAATAATAATTCAACGGATTTTTCAAAATGGAAAGCAAACGGGCGGGCGGTAGACCTCAACGTAAACTTCGACGCGGACTTCGGAAAAGGCGAAAGCAACGTATTTTATCCCGCGCCCGAAAATTACGTCGGTGAGCGTCCGTTTTCCGAGCCCGAAACGCTTGCCATGAAAAAATTGACTGAAAAATTCGGCTTCAAAGCGGCGATGTGTCTGCATACAAAGGGAAATCTTATCTATTATGGCTATAAAAAATTGAAATGTTATAAAAATTATGTTAAAATGATTGCAGCCGCAACCGGACTTCCCGCCGTGACTAGCGACGGCAGCGCGGGTGGCTACAAGGACTGGTTTTTGAAAAACGGCTTTGGATTTTCGATAACGGCGGAACTCGGCGACGATTATCTTTTGCACCCGATTTCGCGCGATCACACGGCGGAATTTACGAAAATCCTTGAAAACACGCCGAAAATCCTTGCAAAAATCGGTGAAGAAATATGGATGAAAAGTTTATGCGCCGCGCAATCGAGCTCGCAAAACAGGCGGAAACTTTCGACGAAGTCCCCATCGGCGCGGTCATCGTCTTGAACGGAGAGATCGTCGCGGAAGGTAACAACAGAAAAGAACGGGACAATTCGGCAATTTCGCACGCGGAAATCGTCGCGCTTAAAAACGCCAACGAAAAACTCGGCTGGTATCTTTCGGACTGCGAAATGTACGTGACGCTCGAACCGTGCGCGATGTGTGCGGGCGCGCTTATAAACAGCAGGCTGAAAGCGGTTTACTTTGGCGCGTACGACCAAAAAGCCGGCTGCTGCGGCACCCTTTACGACCTTCCGACGGACAAGCGGTTCAATCACAGACTCCACGTCGAAGGGGGCATCTTAAAAGACGAATGCGCCGCGCTCCTTTCGGAATATTTCAGAAAAAAACGCAAAAAAGACAGCGACATACAAGGTGAAAAATGATTATTATCGGTCTTGGCAACAAAGGACTTTCCTATAAAAACACATATCACAATATGGGTTTCGACGTCGTGAGCAAACTCGCGAAAGAGCTGGGCGTCAGGTTTTCGCATACCGAGTGCAAGGCAAAAACTGCCGTTACGAACGTGAACGGGAAACGCGTCGTCCTTGCAAAACCCGAAACGTATATGAACCTTTCCGGCGAGTCGGTCAGGGAACTTATGGGGAAATATAAGGAAACGGCGGACGGCATAATCGTGATTTACGACGATATCGACATCGCAATCGGCACGATCCGCGCAAGGAGCGCGGGAAGCGCGGGCACTCACAACGGAATGCGGAATATCGTGGAATGCTTGAACGGCAACACTGCTTTCAAGCGCATCCGCATCGGCACGGGATTCGACCACGGCAACGAGCCCCTTTACAACGTCGTGTTGTCGAAAGTCAAGGGCGAAAACAAAACGCTTGTCGACGCCTCGACCGACTTTGTCGCAAACGAACTTTTGTCGTTTTTGAAAGACGGCGACTTTGACAAACTTATGAGAAACGTCAACGGATTTAAACCCGAATGACGAAAAATATAAAAACGAAATGTACGACTTTTTGAGACTCGAAAACTTAAAAGGCGACTTCAAAAACCTTCTCGATGCAGTACGGGGTGGCAAAGCCACCACGGCGTTTTCGCTTGTCCAAGGAGCAAAAAACCACGTTACAAGCGCAATTCCGGGAGTTAAACTGCTGATTGTGCCGGATAGACTTGCCGCCGAAACCGCATACACTCGTCTGAAAGCGTACGTGAACGACCGCGTCGTGTTTATCCCCGACAAGGACGACGTACTCTTGAACAGAAAGGCGGGCTCGGTCGGACTCACGGGAAGAAGAATCGAGGCGTTGACGCGCCTCATACAAAACAAAGCGGAAATCGCGGTTATCCCCGCCGAGGCGCTTTTGCAGTATTATCCCAACGTCGATGCGTTCAGGGCGGCGCACGTTACCCTTATGAAAGAAGAAGAGTACGCGCCCGAAAAAGTCGCGAACAAACTTGTGTCGATGGGTTATACACGCGTCGAAAGCATGTCCGACCGCGGCGAATTTTCATTGCGCGGCGACGTTCTGGACGTATATCCCCTTGCAAGCGAATACCCGATAAGGATAAGTTATTTTGACGACCTTGTCGAAAGCATAAAATTTTTCCGCCCGGAGACGATGGAAAGCGTGAAAGAAATCGGACACGTCACGCTGTCGCCGGCAACCGACGTACTCATCACCCGCGACGAAGCCGACAAAATCATCGGAAAAATCAAAAAACACCGCACGACGAACGGCGGAGCGAACGACGTTATCGACGACGTCATCGGCAGGCTTGAACTTAATCCGACCGACAGAAACCTTGTGTGGATAACGCCGTTTATCGACGAAAGAAGCGTGATTTTCGATTATCTTCCGCGTGACGCGACGATTATCGTGGACGAGCCGAAACTTTTGTACGACAAGTTGGAACTTATCGAAAAGGAACACTCGTCAAGGGTAAAAAGCCTTGTCGAAAGCGGCGAAGTACTGCCGATTCATAAGGAGTCGATTTTAACGCGCGCATACGCGCTGACGTATATAAGGGTGATGAAGCGGCTTGCGTTCCAGCAGTTGACCGCGCTCAATCCCGTGTTCGAGTCAAACGCCGTATATACGCTCAAATCGCAGCAGCCCGCAAAGTATTATCTTGACCGCAACGTGCTTTACACCGACGTCAAAAATTTCAATGCGACGGGCTACAAGGTCATGCTTTGCTGCGGCGACGAAAACCGCGCGAAAAACGTGTCGAAATCGCTCAAAGAAAACGATATTTACGCAGAGTACGACGAAGATTTTTCACGCAGTAAAATCATTGCGACAAAAGCCCCGATACGCGTCGGATTTATATATCATCAGGCAAAACTCGTCGTCCTCGGAATGGACGAACTTTTTGGCAAAATCGGACAGAAAACAGAGTTAAGCAAACCAAAAACGGGGTTTATCCAGTTAAAAACGGGAGATTACGTTGTTCACGAGCAATACGGAATCGGCGTTTGCGAAGGCTCCGACCGCATCACCGTCAACGGGATAACGCGCGATTACGTCGTGCTTCGTTACCGCGACGGCGGAAAACTTTTCGTGCCCATCGACCAGATGGATATGCTGACGAAGTTTTCGGGCGGAGAAACGCCGAAACTCAATAAACTCGGCGGCGACGAATTCAAAAAAACCAAAGAAAAAGCGAAGGCTTCGATTAGAAAACTTGCCTTCGATTTGCTGAAACTTTATCAGGAACGCGAAAAGCAAAAAGGATATAAATATTCCCCCGATACGCCGTGGCAGCGCGAATTCGAGGAAAATTTTGAATACGACCTGACCGACGACCAGGATCGCGCCGTCCGCGAAATCAAGGACGATATGGAAAAAGGGCGCGTGATGGACAGGCTTGTCTGCGGCGACGTCGGCTACGGCAAAACGGAAGTGTCGTTCCGTGCGGCGTTCAAAACGGTCATGGACAACAAGCAGGTTGCGATTCTTGCCCCGACGACAATCCTTGCAAAACAGCATTTCAACACCTTAAACGCAAGGTTGCAGGGCTTCGGGATAAAGACGGTACTTTTATCAAGGCTTCAATCGGACAAGGAAATCGACCGCTCGCTCAAAGAAATCGAAGACGGCGTGGTAAGTATCGTCGTCGGCACGCACCGCATACTGTCGAAAGACGTCGCGTTCCACGATCTCGGGCTTTTAATCCTTGACGAAGAGCAGCGTTTCGGCGTGGAGCACAAAGAAAAACTGAAAACGGTGAAAAAGGACGTCAACGTTTTAACGCTTACCGCAACGCCGATCCCGAGAACTTTGAATCTCGCGCTGAGCGGAGTCCGCGACATAAGTCTTCTGGAAACTCCGCCGAAAAACCGTTTGCCCGTGCAAAACTACGTCGTCGAATACAGCGACGGGCTGTTAAAAGACGCCGTCATGCGCGAAGTGAGCCGCGGCGGACAGGTGTTTATCCTTTACAACTACGTCGAAACCATCGAGGCGTTTGCCGAAAAGGTCAGGAAACTCGTTGACGGCAAAGCAAGGGTGATGGTGGCGCACGGCCAGATGGGCGCGGGCGAACTTGACAAACGAATGACGTCGTTTTATCAAAGGGAAGCGGACGTGCTTATCGCAACGACGATTATCGAAAACGGCATCGACCTTCCCGACGCGAACACTCTTTTCGTTATCGACGCCGACAGATTCGGGCTTTCGACTTTGTATCAGTTAAGGGGCAGAGTCGGCAGAAGCGGCGCGCTTGCACACGCATATTTCACGACGCGGCTTAACAAAGTCCTGACCGACGACGCCGTAAAACGCCTTACCGCGCTTACCGAATACAGCGACTTCGGCAGCGGCTTCAAAATATCGCTGCGCGACCTTGAAATAAGAGGCGCGGGGACTTTCCTCGGCGCGGAACAGCACGGCCATATCGAAAAGGTCGGCTATGAACTGTACAGCAAGATTCTGAAAGAAACCGTGGAAGAAATCAAAAACGGCGGCGTAAAGAAAGAAAACAACGTGCTGATCAAAATCGACGTCGACGCATACGTTCCCGAAGACTACGTGGGCGACGGCGACAAAATCAGGGTATACAAGCGCATTTCGGAAGTTACGAGCGTGAAAGAAAGGGACGAACTTATCGCGGCGCTGTCCGACGTATACGGTCCTGTGTCCGCGCCGCTTAAAAACCTTATCGACATCGCACTTTTAAAAAGCCTTGCCGGCGAATACGACGTCGAAAAAATCGTCGCGACGAAAAAAGGCGCGGCATTCGTGTTCCGCGACGCGAACGTTTTCAAGGAGCAAAACCTGCTTTCCGCCGTGGCAAAACTTACCGAAGACGTCGTGCTGACGGCGACCGTACCCCCGCAACTGTTGTTCAACACAAAGGGGCTGACGGTCGGACAGGTTGTCGAAAAGATGATAAACTTTTTGCTGATCACGCAAAAATCGTGAAATTTCCCGCGTGAAAAACAAAAAAAACGATAAAAAGGAAAATATATAAAAACGTTTGCCTAATTTAAGGTAATCTTATATAATATGGTGTACGGTTTTTATTATTATATATAATTCCGCAAGGAGTCTATGATGAATATTAAGAAATTCTTGGCAGTTATACTTGTGACGATTATCGCAATTACCGTGTTTGCGGGTTGCGACGTTATCACGAAGAATGAGGAGCGCGACTACAACCAATCGCTTGCCACCGTGAAATACGCAGGGCTTACGTCCACCGTCACGAAGGGCGAGTTTAACGAGTCGTTCAACTCACTTGCCTACTATTACGTTTACTATTACGGATACACCGTCGACGAAGCGGCTGATGCTATTTTGGATTCGCTTGCCCAGCGCAAGTTGCTTATCCTTTACGTCCGTGACGAAATCGCAAAACTCAATTCAAAGCCGAATACCGTCGACGTTTCCGAACTTTTGACAGAGGTTGAGAAAAACGAAGCGGTAAAGAGCGCGAACGAATCCATGGCAAAGTGGTATAAGCAGGTGTTTGAGGAACTCTGGAAAGAGGCAAACTCCACCGACGACACGACAGACGATACGAAAGACGACGATAAAGTCGACGAAGCCGACAAAATCGCCGCGCGTCCCACTCGTCCCGCCAAAAAGGAAGCCGAGGTCGATTATAACAAACCTTTAGATCCCGCAAAAGCCGAAATTAAGTTCTTTGAGAAACCCTACAAAGATTTGTACACCGAAAAAGAATGGGACGAACTTAACAAGGTCGATGGCAAAGCCGACTATATACCCAAGGCATTGAACGAACTCAAAAAACAACTTGCAGACAACTACAAGTCCTACGATTATTACCTTAACAGCGCGTACGAAACCCAGCTTATCTCAAAGTATAAGAGAGAACTCGGCGAGAAGTTCGACCCCGACGACGCCGCAGTTAAGGCTGAATACGAAAGATACGTTTCTCTCAACAAGGAAAAATTCAGCATCGAAACGGAATCGAATTACAAGTCGGCAATCTCGTCGTCCTTGACAAACACCGTTTATCATCCGACGTCGGAACACGGCTACGGCTACGTTTTCAACATTCTCTTTAAGTTCAGCGACGAGCAATCGACCGAGCTTAAAAACTTCACGGCGGGACAACCCGACAAAACAATCGTCGAAAAGTATCGCGCACAACTTGCAAACAAAATCGAGGTTATGAAGTCGAATCCCGATTACGATCCCGACGAAGTCTGCGAAGAGTGCGAAAAAGCACAAAAAGACAACAATGACCCCAACAAGTACTGCACGAAAGAAAAATGCAACGCCCGTCCTTACGAGGTCGATAGCGAAGGCAATATCAAGAAGTACAACGTAATGGACGTAATCAACGAACTCACGGCGAAACTCGACGCGGCAACTACGTTTGAGGCAAAGCGCGAAATCGCGGCGCAGTACGTTTATATGGTAAACGACGACACCGGTATGTATAATACGAGCAGCAATAACGCCATCACTGCGGGCGGCAACGGATACCTTATCTCGCCCCACGAAACCGATAAAACTTACGTCGAAGAATTTTCGAAAAAGGGCAGAGAACTTGTAAATAACGGTCTCGGCTCGTACGGTTGGTGCGTCACCGACTACGGTATTCACTTCATGTTCGTAAGTTATATTCCTTACGACGCGACGAAAGTCGAGAAGGAAAATGAAATTCCCCTTAAATATATCGTTTACTACGGCCGCGAAGACGACGAAAACGACAAAAACAAAACGCTCCGTGACGTCATTGTCCAAGATCTTAAATCCAAAAATACCGAGGCGCGTTATCAGATTGCCGCACAGAACGCAATCGCAGCAAACAAAGACAACTCGATTTCAAGGAATAAGAAAGCCTGGGAAAAGACAGTGAAAGAACTCAAAAAATCGCTTGGCGTAAAAGACTAAGACAAAACAATCAAAAACCTTCGGGCAACCGAAGGTTTTTTTATCGGGTTTTTTGAAAGAAAAAACAACCGCAGGATAATCTCAAAAATTAGTATTGTAAAACCAAGAAACTTATGATATTATATAATCAATAAAACAACTTTCGGAGTCATTATGCAAAACGAAAACAATTTTGAAAAACACGAAAAACTGAAAAAAAAGTTGAAGATCGCGGGATTTGTCCTGGTGATTGTCGGGGCTGTGCTGGCATTGGCGGCGTTTATCGACTTTTTTATAACGGTCGGTAATCCCGACAAAGGAATGCCCAAACTTTTCTTCCTGGCGTTTATAGGGCTTCCCATGCTGGGTATCGGGGCAGGGCTTCTCACATTGGCGTTCCGCCGCGAAATTGCCACGTATTCCAAAAACGAAAGTGTGCCCGTCATTAACGAGGCAAGTTCGGAAATCGCGCCGGCAATACAAAACGTCGTGAAAGCGGCAAAAACCGAAAGCGGAGTCAGGTGCGAATGCGGCGCGTTGAACGACGCTGACGCGAAGTTCTGCAAGGCGTGCGGAAAGCCGCTTGCAAAAACCTGCGACAACTGCGGCGAAGTGAATTCCGCCGACAGCGCATACTGCAATAACTGCGGCAACAAGCTGTAATAAAAAGAGAAAAGGGGACTTGCAAAAGCAAGTCCTTTTTTTGCGCCGTGTTTTTGACTAATACTGCGTTTCGCCCACGGCTTATACGGTAAAGTATTAAGCCGCTCGTGTGCCTTGTCTTATGCCAACAGATAATAATACGAACTCAGGTTTTACGCCGTGTTTTTGACTAATACTGCGTTACGCTCACGGCTTATACGGTAAAGTATTAAGCCGCTCGCGTGCCTTGTCTTATCCTAAAAACACGACGGAAAAACCATACAAAACCCGATATTCGTCGGAAAATTTTTTTCATATTCGTTGAATTCTCGATTTTTCAATGATATAATAATATAGGCAAAACCCGCGGGAGTGTCCGCGGTTTGCAAAACACAGATTAAGGAGAAAATTATGGGAGATTATTCAAAATTTATCGACGAAAAAAGACGCGCCGTACCGACGCCCGAAAGCATGGTTGACGAAAACGGCATTTGCGCGTTCGGAACTTTCGACAAGGAATTTGAAAAAATGGACCTTGTGAAACTGAAAAAACCCACAAGTTTGCCAAATTGCTTCAACAGGCTTAAACTCACGCTGTGGGAAGCGACGGAAGTCCATCTGAAAAACGGTGTGCTGCTTGCGGTGGTTTGCGATATGGGCATATTCGGAAAAACGCTGAACGTGTTTTACGACAAGCGTACGAAAAAGGTTTATTGCTGGGATACCAACTTAAAATCAAAGGACACCGTTATCGCGCCGAACCTTATTAACGGTGCCGTTGCAGAAGGGAAAACACCCGTGTCGCACGTCAGATATGTCAACGACTTCCAGGACGGCAAATGCCATCTTAAAGGACAACATACGGGCAAATGTCTGATCACCGTTCCTCAAAAAGACAAAACGATTGTCGCGGCAATCAAAGAAAACTACGGCGAAGCGACAATCGAGTACGACTTCACGCTGACGCGTTTGTCAAAACCTTGCGTAGCAAGCATTCCTTTTGGTAAAAACCGCCCGCTGTACAGCCAGAAAGACTTCTTTAAGGCGGAAGGCAGGCTTGTCATTAACGGCGAAGAAATGCTGACGGACGAAGATTCCGCGGCAATCGTCGACGATCACAGGGGCTATTATCCCCGCCGCGCCCATTACGACTGGGTAACGACGATGGGTAAATGCAACGTCGACGGCGCAGAAAAATGGCTTGCGTTCAATCTCACCAGAAATCAATCCATCGATCAGGAAAAGTATAACGAAAACATACTTTGGCTTGAAGGGAAAACAAGCATTCTTCCGCCGATAACGTTCACGAGAAACCCCGAAAGCAAGGACTTTAAGGATTATTCGGAATGGATTGTCAAGGACGAGCACGATATGGTAAACCTTAAATTCAAGGTATACAATATGAATCCGATGATTATGCACGCGCTTGTCGTAAACATAGATTATTACGTCGCATACGGCGAACTCGAAGGGTATATCCGTGACGAAGACGGCAAGAAATACGTCCTTGACGGAATGCTCGGCATGGGCGAAGATAAAACGCTGCTGCTGTAATAAAGCCCGAAAAACATCATGCAAAGTACTGCCGTACGACAAAAAACACAATAGTTTTATGAAAATCTTAAACGGCGAAACGTGCAGTTTATCGGTCAAAATCGCGCGATAAAACATATAACCACGAGAACAGGACAAAAAACAAAAACAAAAAAGACAGCCTGAGGGCTGTCTTTTTTATGCAAGAAAACAAGTTGTATTTAACGAGGTTCCGAATTACTGTTCCTGCGTTTCCTGCCTGAGCAGGGTTGCGTAGCGCAGCATATGTTTGCGAGAGGACACGCCGAGTTTTTCCAGAATGTTGTGGTTGTGGAATTTAAGCGTGCTTTCGCGGATATTAAGGACGTCGGCGATTTCGTTTGCGGACTTGCCGTCAATATACAAGTCGAAAATCTTTCTTTCCGTTTTCGTGAGTTCTTTCAGCCCGGCTTTGAACGCCTCGTAGTTGTCCGGATCGATTTCGTTTTTGCGGGAATACGCAAGCCTTTCGATTTCGGCTTGTCGCTTGTCGATTTCGGCGGTCTGGCTTTCGGTGACGCTTGCAAGTTCCTCGTTCTGGCGTTTCAGCTTATCCGTTTCGAGATCGCGCAGTTTATCCTGTTCGGCAAGGTAGACGAACAAGTCGTCGATTTCGATAATGTCGGAGTTGTTTTCGGCGTGCTCCTGCTTGCGGATTTGTTCCAGATTTTTTATCACCGGCGCGACGAATTTTCGTGAGAAGACAACCGAAAGCACGACGGCGGCGAACACCAACAAGAAGCATACCAAAACGATTCTCGTTGCGTTGACCGCAATGGTTTTATCAAAGCCGCTTTTCGGCTGCATTACCACAAGGGAGTATGCCGTATCGCATATCGAAATCGTTTTCGTGACGGCGACGAAATTTGTTTCGCCGCTAAGTTCGGTAAGGTTGTTTTTAATTATTTTCGGGGAGAGAGTGCCGCTCGGTTTCAGGGAATAGCCGCCGAGAACGCCCGTCCAAAAGATATTTTCGCAGTCGATTTTACTGTCTTTTGAAGTTTGTGAAAAAGTGCAGGTCAGTTGATCCAACCTTGTCGGCTGGGCGAAGTAGTCCTTGAAGTAGGTGTTGGAGATTTCAAAGCCGCAGATTCCGTAAAAAGTGTTGTCCGCGCCGAAAATCGGGGTGATATAAGCCATCGCACTGTCGCTTGTGCCGTCAAGCGCATAAACGTCGGACAGCAGCGGTCTTTTATCTTTTACGGATTTGCCGAAGATGTCTTTTATTTCCGCCACCGATTCGGTATTGAATTCCAACCGCCATTTACGATGCGGCATTATGCCGTTTTGCCTGCCGAGATCCGAGTTTCCTCTGTACATAAGCAACGTTTCGTCCGTGCGGTCGAGGGTACTGCGCTGGAAGTACAGCCCGGTTCTGGATTTGTCGGCGTTTGTAGCACCGGAGTTTACGGTTGCGTCCATCACAATGAACGCGCCCGAGGCGTCGGCTTTCAGCAGTTCTTCTCTGAGTTTCGGCAAAAGGGCTTTCTGCACGCCTTCGGTATGCGACAGGGAGTCGTTCAGCGCGTTGAAAGAAATCCCGTTTTCGGACAGATACGCGTCGATTATCGCCGAAGAGTCGGCGGCAAGCATTTCGCCCATCATCGAGATATCGTCAAAGTATTTTTCGATTTGTCTTGTATAAAACTCGTTCTGGAAAGTGAGGTTGTCGGAATATTTTTCGGTCGTCGTCGAGAACTGCCCGGCGAAAAATAATCCGCAGCTTACAAACACGCCGACGGCAAGAACCAGCGCGAGCATATACAACAAAAGCTTGCGCCACATTGATTTTTTTCTGTTTTTGAAATCGGCGATTTTTAACATATTTCGGGATTTATCGCCGCGTTCAGGCGACGTTATAAAGCGCGGCTTTCATTTCCGCGACGATTTGTTCCGTGGTGCCGCCCGCCGCGTATAGCGAGGCAAGGTTTTTCTGGATTTTGCGGATTTCGTCGTACAGCGTGCGTACTTTGGAATAATAGCCGTCGAAATTCGGTTCTCTCACGAAAGTGCAAGTCGCGACGGTTTTCGTCAGTGCGGCGTAAAGGTTTTTGAAGGCGTCCGACTTAAAGGAATTTTCGCCGATTTTCGCAAAAGCCCCCGTTCTTACGGGCATATATCCGGTTGACAGGACGAAGTCCACGTTGCGCTGTTCCTCGGTGAACCACCGCGCGAATACGGTTGCCGCCTCGGCTTTTTTGTCGGTCGTTTTATAGGCGCAAAGCCCGACGCCCGCCTGCGTTGCGACTTTCTGTTTTCCTGCCTGTTGGGGCAGGGGTAAAACTTGCAGTTTCATATCTTCCGACGTATTGTTGGGATACGTGATTTTGTCGTTGGCGTAAAGCACGGAAGCCGAAGAGCCGATGCCGGCGCACGTTTGCGCGGTCATAATCTGCGTGTTGTAGTACATATCGGACACGACGATATGGCCTTTGGCAATCGACGTCGCGAACGCCTCGTAGGCTTTTATAAACGACGGGTTGTTTTCGTCGTACCAGCCGTCCTTGTAAGAAACGCTTTCGCCGTCGGAGATTGCACAAAGTTCCGCAAGTCTTATAAGATAATCGATGGCGCAAAAGGGTTTTCCGCCCGACCAATCGTAATATTTTTCGGCGACGGTGAAGAAGCCGTCCCACGTTTCAAGGTCGGACACGGAAACGTCTTTTTCGGCGGCGAATCTTTCAAATACTCCGCCCGCGATAAACAGCATATAAGTCGATTTGGAAACGGGGAAAACCGAAAGGCGGTCGCCCAGCATGCCGTCGCTCAGAAAATCGGGGACGAAGGCGTCCAGTTCGGACGGCGTGAAATAATCTTTCCAGTTCAGAAGGTTGTCCGCCCCAAGACTTTGCGCGTCGCCCGAGTGACAGAAGAACAGGTCGGGCATATCCTTGGAGCCCGCTTTCCCCGCCTGCGCGTCTTTGAGTTTCTTTCCGATCTGGGCGGCGTTGGACATCAGTGTGACGTCAATGACGATTCCTTTTTCCTTGCCGACGGTTGCGTTGAATTTCTCCACAAAGTCGTTCATCGGGGAGTTGGCTTGCTCGCCGTAAACGTGCCACATCGTAAGCGTCGTGGGTTTTTTGGGATCGAGCAAGGATTTATTTTTGTTGCAAGCAACAAACGTAAACGGAATTGCAAGAAGCGCCGTGGCGGCGATCAACAAAGTGAGTATTCTTTTGGCATTACGTTTCATAGTGTTTTTCCGTTATTATCAGTCGGGGGAAATTGCCCCGATTTTTCAAAAAAACCAAATTATTTTTGGGTTTTTCCCCACCTTTTGGCGGGTTGGGTGGGGGAAAAGCCGTCCTGGTTTTGATATACTGTCTATACACTCGAAGGTGATTATCTGTATTATAGCATAACATGCGCGCGCAAGTCAATCCGCCTTTGAGACAATAAAACGCGAAATTTGCGGAATTCACAACGGTTTTAAGTCGCGATTTTCGGCGATTTGGAATAAATCATAAGAATCAAACAAGGAGACAAAATCATGAAAAGAAAATCGATCTTCACATTTTGTGCGATAGCGTTAATGCTTGTTTTATCGCTCTCGGTGCTTACTGCTTGCAACAAGGACGGGAAACACAAAGAATATACGATAACCTTTGACAGCAAAGGCGGCAGCGCGGTGCAACCCATCAAGGCAAGCGCAGGCGCGGCGATTACAGCCCCGACCGATCCCACCAAAGACGGTTTTGTTTTTGCAGGCTGGTATGAAAGCACGGACGGCGGCACGACACTTTCCGACACGGCATTCAGTTTTTCATATATGCCGGCAAGAGTTTTCACGCTTTACGCAAAATGGGCGACTGCCGACATTAAGGGCAAGACTTTCAATAAAGTTGACGCAATCGTCGAGTGGGAGTCCGAAGCCGTCAAGCAAGCGCTTCTTGCAGAAATGGAAATGACGGAGGATGAGTATGTTCAATTCGTTGCATCATCAAAGGTCACAGTTGAGTTTGCGGCTGACAAAAATACCGCGACGGTGACCTATGATCAAGGTCCGGGCGAAGTAGGCGGTCAAGGCAGTTTCGGTGTGCTGTATAAAATCAAAGGTACTGCCATCGTGTTCTACGACAGCCAAGAAGATATGGAAAAAGAAATTCCCGCTCACAAGTACGGATTGATTGCTGGCTCAACGTTTGAGTTGTCCGCAGATAAAACAACCATTATACAGACTAATATTGAACCGGGTTTGGGCACATATAAATTTATTTTAAAGGTTGCCCAATAAACCGGCGTAAAAGGAACAAACACAAATAATAAAGGTTTTAAGTCGCGATTTCGGCGATTTGGAATAAATCACTTAAATCAAAAGGAGCAAGACTATGAAAAGAAAATCAATCATTGCAGTGCTGGCGTTGGTATTAGTGTTGGCGTTGTCGTTGTCGATATTCTCGGCATGCAACAAGAAACACAAGTATTCCAGCGAGTGGAAGCATGACGAAAAAACCCACTGGCACGAATGCACCACGAAGAAACACACCGACACATCGGAGAAACTCCCGCATGAGTTCAAGGAAGAAATTGTGAAAGCAGCGGACTACGGCGTGGTCGGCGAAAAGAAATTCACGTGCAAAGACTGCGGATATAGTTATACCGAAGACATCGACGCACTTGGCGCGAAGGACAACGAAATCAAACTTGCAGAAGGCAAAACGCTTGGCAAGGAATACGACGGAGAAGTTATTTCGATTACGAAAGACGATTTCGTAATTGAAGGCAATCGCGCACCCACAATTATGTTCAAGGTAAAAGGCGCGGACGACAATACGTACACTGTAACCGCCCCGAAGAAAGTCGGCGAATATACCGTGAAAGTCAGCGTAGCAGCCACGGCAGAGTGGAAAGCCGCGACAAAAACTTTTGACTTTGCAATCACCCCCATGGTAATCAGCGTTGCTTGGGAGCCTACATACAATAATACAAATGTTTTCTCAGGCGAACCTGCCGAATTGCTTGAAGGCGAAGAAGCAATGATTACCGTTACAATGAGTAGTGCCAACGTCGGAGCAGAAGTTCAAAGCTTTGAAATCACAGGAAAAGACGCGGGCAATTACAGCCTTGCAAGAGAAGACGTCAACGTGGAAATCGTCAAAGCGGACATTAACTTTGAAATCAGCAATGCGAGCGCATTTAATGAGTTGTTCTTTGTCGGCGCAACGAATATCCCCGATCCCACAACAAATTACGTTGAAATCGGCACCGGTTACGGCGAAAGGACTATCGAGTGGATAATGCACCTTGGTGACGGCGTTTGGAGTCGCACCCTTACAAAAGACGAAGTAGTGGGAACAGCAGGCGAATATCGCGTGCGCATTAAATATGCGGAAGGCGACAACTACAATTTCGGAGCCACCCAGTACGTCAGCTTCACTGTAAAGAAAGAAAGCGTGCTTACCATAAAAAATATAATCGGTCCTGATGGTAATCCTATCGCTGGCATAGCCGATAGTACTTTAGGAATTAAGTATGGCGAAGATAGAATTAATATGCAGGCTCAGATAGACGGATTATGCGAATATTTGACAAACACAGACAATGCAGAGAAATACTTTATTATCAGAGTTCAGTGCGGAGAAACCGTCATTGCAAGATTTGAAAGAAGAGGCGTGCAGACCATGAGCGATTTACATTATGTGTACACGTATGGCGGTATGTCGTTCGATAATGACCGAGTGACCGGTATGCATTTCGATTTGTTTGGCGCAAACGAGTACGTTAACGCGGAAGGCAAATGGATTGGTAACGAAGATTTGGAAATTACGATAGAAATAACAGACTCCAAAGACCACCCCGTACTCAGCAAAGACTCTTTGCAGAATAGCTCATCGGTTGGAGGCGGTCAAATCGCGGTGTTTGAAGTGCAACTTCCCGAGGGAGATGACGTTATTTGCACGTTCGACGTGAGTTGGTCGGGTTCGCCGAAGAATATCGAAATGGTATTGTACGATGCGGTTACCGGTTCCGAAACAAGCATTGTTGTTAATAAAGTCGGCGAAAACAAATTTACGTTCACGGAAACTTCCGGCAGAAAGAGTTTTTACTTGTACGTAGAAGAGTTGGAAGCGACCAATAATAATTCGGGGTTTACGATAACGGCTTCCTTTGAATCTTCGACAAGGCTTGAATTTCCCGATGGCGCAAATGAACTTTCGTCCGGAGAATTGACCTATGCGGCAGGCGAAGAAAAGAGATTTGTTATCAGTGCCGGTGCCGACCTAAAGAATGGAATGAAGTACACGTTTTCAAATATCCCCGCAGGCGCAACCGTAAAGGTTTATAGAGAAGACGGTTCAGCGGTGACTTTGTCGGCGGACAATTCTTTCACACTTCCGGCCAGAGTGCCCGTAAGAGATTATACCATCGTTATCACAAACACCACCGACAGCAATCTGAACATTAATTTCAGCATAACAAAAGAACAGACGCCCGGCGGCGGGATTGTAGTTCCCTGATTGAAAGCACAGCAACAAAATAACAACAACAAAAGATCGGATAAGCGGGGTAAAACCCGCTTGTCCGAAAAACATTTTACTTAAAGAAGAAAATAATTAAATTTACATATAAAAAAATAACAACGGTTTTAAGTCGCGATTTTCGGCGATTTGGAATAAATCACTTAAATCAAAAAGGAGAAAGACTATGAAAAGAAAATCAATCATTGCAGTGCTGGCATTGGTATTAGTGTTGACGTTGTCGTTGTCGATATTCTCGGCATGCAACAAGAATCACAAATATTCAAGCGAGTGGAAGTTTGACGAAAAAACCCACTGGCACGAATGCACCACGAAGAAACACACCGACACGACGGAGAAAACCCCGCACGTGTTCACGTGGACAGAAAAAACACCCGCAGGCTTTCATACGGACAAAGTCGAAAAGGGCGTATGTGAATGCGGATACGAAACCGAAAGGACAATTTCCGGCACCGCAACGCACACTTACGGCGAGGAATGGAAAAAAGACGAGTCGGGACACTGGCACGATTCGACCTGTGACGCAACGGCTCCCACGCATGACGTAATAAAAGGCAATTTCGCCGCGCATACCTTTGACGAAGGCGTAGAAACCAAACCGGCGGACTATGGCGTGGTCGGCGAAAAGAAATTCACCTGCACGGAATGCGGATATAGCTATACCCAAGAAATTCCCGCACTTGGCGCAAAAGACAACGCTATTTCGTTTGCTAACGATTTAGTTGATGAAAAAACCTATGACGGGTTGGCGTTTATCATTGATCCCGCGAAGGTCAATCGTAAGGGCGACGGTGAAATCACCATTACTTACAAAGGCGAAAACGACACTGCGTTTTCCGAAACCGCCCCGAAGAATGCCGGCGAATATACCGTGAAAGCAACCGTAAAAGGCACTGCGGAATGGAAAGGCGGAGAAATCACCACGACTATCATGATCAACAAACGCGAGATAACTTTGCCCAGAGACGTTTTTGAAGGAAAACTTGGAGAAAACCTTGAAAGCGGAAAGTTCGGTTTGACGTGCATAAACGTCGCGGCAGAAACGAACAACGACGTAGAATGGGTGACGATTGGCGCTCCCGAAACATACTATGCGATTGGCATACATACAATCAGCGCCACCGTCCTGACCGTGGACAACGACAACTTCGAGCTTAACAAAGGCGTATACGACACGGTCAGATTTACCGTTTGGAACGCTCCCGATTCCTTCTATGCCGGAATCCAAGACGTGTTCACCTTTTCCGGTAGCAGTGATATTTTGATCACAACAATAATCGCTAATGGCACGGTGAAAAAAGGCGACCAAATTTTAGTCAATGAAATCGGCAAGATAATCACCGTGAATAAAATCAAAAAGGGCACAGGCGCGTCGGCGACAGAGGTTGAAACGGCAACCGCCGGTGAAGAAGTAGGCTTGTATATCGAAGGCGCAACGAAGGATGAACTTAAGCGCGGATATATGCTGTCCAAGCCCGATACGATTATCGGTTATAGCAAGGTCACGGTAACAATAAGAGTGCGCACAAAAGGCGAGGGTGGTCAAAACACCCCAATTCAGTCGGGAATTAAACCGAATGTTGCCTTTGCCGACACGTTCGGTGAAGTAACCGGCGAAGTTACGTTCCCGGAAGGCACGACGTTACTTTCAGGTGGTGAAATACTTGAAGGCGTCACCATTAATTTCCAAGGCAAAAAAGTCCCCGCGTTTGTCGGTCGCAGGTTCACACTTAGGGTGAGCGGAAAAACTATTGCCGAATGCATAGTCACCGCAGTTCCTAATGCGACAAGAGTTAGGAGCGGTTTTATGTTAGGCGTCCCCGGCACCAATGTCATTGAGCCTATCGAGCTTGGCGAAAACACATTTGCGGTCAACCTGAACAGAAGTGATCTCGGTGAAATGCTTAAAAACGCCAAAGATACCGATACAATCGAATTAAAATTTATTAATGGCGGAAAGGACATCGCAAAATACACTCGCACTCCCGGCACAGGCGAGGGGGTATACAATGAAGTTGGCGGACGAATAGTCGGTTCATATCTCATCGTCGAGTTTTATAAAAACACTGGATCTGATCCCAAACTAACCGGTAATAACGGCGAATGGGTTTTTACAGGTGATGATATATCTATCGCAATTGGTGTTTATATTACGCCCGCTTCGGGAACCTGAGCGACACTGCAACCATCGTAGCAAAATAACTTAAAAGTTATTATCTGTTGAAAAATCGGATAAGCGGGCGTAAAAACCCGCTTGTCCAAAAAAACGACATATCGAAAAGCCGTCAGTCAGGACGGCTTGGGTATGTTGCCAAACAGAAAGGGTTTGTTCTGTTTGGCAACGTACTAAAAATCAGAAATTTATTTACTTATCGTGGAGACAATATGAAAGCATTAAAAGGCGTACTTATTACACTTGTCGTCATCATCGCCATCGTCGGCGTTACCGTCATCGGCGGGTACGTCGCGGTTCGCTCCAAGTACGGCATCGACCTATTCCGCACCGCGGGACAACTGAAAACGCTCACAAAAGACGTTGACGAATCCGCGCTTTGCCCGAACGCTTACGGCGAGCAGGATTTTGTCGAAATGAAAAGCGCAGTCAATGATAAAATCGACGGGCTTATCGTCTATGAAAAGGACAAAGGCTACAACGGCTATTCGGTCAATTTTGCTTCACTTGCGGGCAAAAGTATGACAGATCCGATTTTCCTCACCGAAAAGCATGTCGGGGCGATTGCCCAAACGGTCTTTTACGAGCAAACGGGAGGCAAAATCAAGTTGGGCGATAAGGAAGTGTCCGTAACCGTCGTGCAGATTGACTTTTCGGAAATCGCCGCAAACGGCAGCGCGGACTTCAACGTCGTTGCAAAAATCGACCTTACGCCGTTCAAAGCGGATATGGGCGGTTTCCCGTATAAATACTTCAAAAAATATATCCCCGATAACCTTTACGTTTCGTCCACCGTTCGCGTAGATAAGACGGAAGAAGACGGCTTTGCCTATACCGTAACGCACAAATCGCTTACGCTTAACAATCTTTCGGCTGATGATACGGCGGATTTGTTCAACACCCTGAACGCCGTGCTGAAAATAGGTACTGCCGAAAACCTGAACATGCAGATCGGCACGACGGCGGTAAACGCACTTATCGGCACGAAAGACGCCATCGGTTTTGCCTATTCCATGAAAGCAATCGGGGCAAAGAGTTTCGATTTCGGCACTGTTTCGGACATAGACTTGTTTATCGTATACTAAATGACTTAATGCAGCATATCCACGATGTAAAGTCGCGTTTTATGCAAAATATCCCCCAAAAATCCAAATAAGGAGATAATATTATGACACAAACAAAGGCGAAAAAATCAAAGATATTAGCGCTTATACTCGGTCTTACGATGTGCATTTCACTTATGCTCGGCATAGTGTTTGCAAGCCCGACGAGTACGGTCTATGCAGAAGGAGAAACGCTTACGCCGTATGATCGTATATACGTAAATGACGAAGCATTAAACAGCGGTTGGTATTTGGACGAGTCTTACACTCAAAAAAAAGGCAACCCTACGTTGGGTTACGTTGCCAAATACAATAACGGCGTTTTGACTCTTAACAATTATCACGGCGGGGACATAGGTACAAGCGCTCCCGCATCAGGATATTACAAAATTGACCTTATTGGAGAAAATACTATTAACGGTGGGCAACGAGGCGTATTTATCGATACATCACGTGAAGGACGAGTAACTATTACGTCTAGTGTAAACGGAAAATTGACGATAAACGCTTCAAGCGCAAACTCTGTATGGGGAATAGCCTGCGGAGCGTCGAATTCAGTAAAAACCACTGACGTTGTTATTGGAGGCAACGCACAAGTCACAATTAACGCAACGTCTAATGGAGAAAACCGTCAAGTTGATGGTATTCATGCAAGGAACGTAACAATCGAAGACAATGCAAGCGTTAATATTACAGCCAAAAACACAAACAATAGCACCGCAAGTCAATGGGTAGCAGGTATTTTTGCAGAAAATAATGTAACTATAAATACAAACGGCAATATCGATATTGACGTTAGCGTGGCGGGTGGCGATAGTGCTTATAGTTATGGTGTTCGAAACGGCAAGACTATGACTAAAGCAGGCAATATGACCATAAAATACAAGAAAGCAGGAAGCAATGGCTGGCCTATTACCGGTGGTGACGTAGATAATACAACCCACGCTGTAAACGTAAACGAAGATAGCGGAAATTGCTTTGCGTCCTATCGCTATGGCACACCGCGCTATGTGGCAGCAATAAACGGCACACTTGCAGGTCCGGGCGTACCTAAGGAAGCAAATAGAGGTAGCGGATATTTCCTTGCGGGTGACTTAGTCACTTTGAATGCGCCTTCTTTGCAAGTGAGCGAAACGGATACGACAAACATACCGTTTGACAAATGGTTTTCGTTTGCAAGTGACGCAGTTATAACCAACGCAACAAGTCAAAACGGAGCAAAACTTACCGTTCAAGACAAGGACATTGAAGTAAGAGCAAATTATAATGCGTTCACCGCACAACCTGTTTTTGAAAGAGAAAGCGATAAAGATGGTACGGTGACATTTACTCTTATTAGTAATGGATTTAACCAAGGTAAGTGGCTAAAAATCAGACCGATAAACGATTTAACTATTTCAAAGGGTAACGTTGTGTCCGTTGACGGAACTACTTATAATGCAACTCTTGAAGATAATGGGACTTATTACGGAACTCCTGCCGGCGAATATGTGGTTGAGGTTGAGTATAATAACAAAACATTATACAGCGCGCCGTTCACCATTGACTACACCGAAAGGAAAGCAACCGTAGATAGCGTAACTATTTTTGGTGAGCAAGGCGAAACGATTGCAAACAAGGATATTACCGTTACACTTACGGGATATACGTTTGCGACCGCTCTTTCGGGAAATTGGATAACAAATCTTCCCGCAGGGCTTGTTCAGTCTGTTACGAGAATAAGCGACACCGAGGCGAAAATCACCGTCAGCGGTACGCCTACTGCTCTTAGCGACCAGTTTGTAGAAATCACGATTCCAAAGGCAAATATCACGGGACTTGCAAGCGATTTGACTGCCGAAAGCAATTCGGACGTAAAATTTAATATCGTTGCTACGCTTACAGAAATTGCCATTCCGAAAGCAAAAACGAATCTAACTTATACGGCAGGAAGTCAAATAGGCGTGGAAGGTGGCGTCGGCTATACGCTAACAGGAAATAGCGGCGTTGACGCAAAAACTTATACCGCAATCGCAAAATTAGAGAGCGGATATAAGTGGAACGACGGCACGATAACCGACAAGGAAATCTCTTGGAGCATAGGTAAGAGAAACCCTATTGTAAGCGATTTTAACTTCTATGAACCGAGCAACCTTACGTATGACGGCAATGCCAAAACCGCAACCGTTAGTTTGATTGCTTTCTATGGTGATGAAACAGGCTTCACCGTTACGGTTAAGTACAAAAAAGGCGGAGTGATTGTTTCAGATGTAAAAGACGCAGGCGAATATGAAGTGTATATCGACACAACCGCAACGGCGAACTTCAACGCGGCAACCGATATTCACGACGTTTCGTGGAAATTTACAATCGCAAAGGCGGAGCAATCTGCACCGTCTGCATCGCTATTTACAACCGTTGCTCCGACTGCAACGACCACAACGGACGGCAAAATAACAGGCATAACCGCCCAAATGGAATACCGCAAAGTAGGCGATTCTGCTTGGACTTCGGGAACAGGTAGCGACGTTACAGGGCTTTCGTCCGGTAGATATCAAATAAGGTTTAAGGAAACGGACAACTACAATGCAGGAGAAGTTGTCGAAGTGCAAGTTCCTGAAAGCGGCGTTTCTTCATACAATCTTACCGTAATAGGCGGAACAGGCGAAGGTGTGTTTATTCAAGGCGCAAGCGTGACTATCACCGCAAACGAGCCTACAATCGGAAAGAAATTTTCGGGTTGGACGATTGATGGAATAAGCGGTCTTGATACAACTAAAACAAGCCTTACCTTTAATATGCCTGCAAATGCTGTAACCGCAACCGCAAATTACGAAGATATCGAGTACACTATTACCGTAAACGGCGGAACGGGTGGCGGAACGTATAAACAAGGCGATGAAGTAACCGTAACGGCAGAAGATAAAGAAGGCAAAGAGTTCGTTGGCTGGCAGGACGAAAGCGGAAAAATCGTCAGCACCAAAAAGGAATATACCTTTGAGGTAAAAGACGAAATGGTCCTTACCGCCGTATATCAGGACAAAGCACCGGGCGGCGGCACGATTGACGGCGAAATCGCACCCGCTCCCGACAAAAAAGGGCTGTCCGGCGGACAGATTGCGGGCATCGTGATCGGAAGCCTTGCAGGCGTCGGAATCGTCGGGTTTGCAATATTCTGGTTTGTCGTTAAGAAGAAATCGTTTGCCGAGTTAATTTCCGCAATCAAAGCACTGTTCAACAAAAAGCAATAATATCAACAAGGCATTGATCAACAAAAAACAATAAATCCAAACAACAAAAAACCGTCCGTATTTCGGACGGTTTTTCCTTGGCGAAAAAACAAAAGAATCTTGCATGCAAATGCGATGATACGATGTTTTTGCCTTTGGCACGTTGCGGATAGAAAAATGTCATTGCGAGCAAAGAAGGGGTCCCCAAAAGATACTTTTGTACTTTTGGGGGAAAGGAGTATGAAAGCATAAGACAGGCATTTGTCGCTTGCGACAATTGACTGGTCAAGAGCGAAGCATACGACGCGTGGCAATCTCCCGGAAGGGCACCATATAAAAGCGATGAAACGATGTTTTTGCCTTTGGCAAAAGCGATGTGCCTGCGGCGCGATGTGTGCCTTCGGCACGTTTCGGACAGCCGGGAGGGTTCGACTGCGAAGCAGTGTGCGTTTTTGTTTAAACGCACGGACTCCTCCCCCTCCGTATACAAAAACAACCGCGGTTGCGGTTGTTTTTTGGTGTACCCGGGGGGAGTCGGAAGGAGCAAAGCGACGAAATAGCGTAACGAAGATGCTTGCATCGAAAGTGAAGCGCCAGCCGGAGGGTTCGACTGCGAAGCAGTGTGCGTTTTTATTAAAACGCACGGACTCCCCCGTATACAAAAACAACCGCGGTTGCGGTTGTTTTTTGGTGTACCCGGGGGGAGT
>ENA-UONV01000366-UONV01000366.1-human-gut-metagenome-genome-assembly--contig:-CS4-NODE-366-length-56899-cov-9.372687_pt1 | contig 56899 bp, 46 predicted proteins | sample MGYA00242461_ERZ724008 | MGnify/ENA metagenome assembly ERZ724008 | reverse complement strand
GGCCGCCGAGGCCGCCAAGAAATACGCTTTCCCTTTACCCTCTTAACGTGCCGGGCGGTCTGCATTTGCAGACGGCCCGTCTCAATGCATTAAAAAACCTGCAGAGCTTGCCGCTGCAGGCGGTGCCCTGCTCCTGCGGCGGAGCATGCCCAGTGGCTGCAAAGCGATCCGGAGGCGCTGGCGTTGATATGATTTTTGTAACGGAATCATGAATAATAAGCCCCGGCGCTTGAAAATGTTTTTGCGGCGTGCTAAACTGCTTGCAATGATGTAATATGGGTCAGTATGTTCCTCAATAAAATATATCCCTGAAATATGTTCCTGAAAAGGAGTGGACCGGATGCCGAAATTCAGCGTAAAAAAACCTCTCACCGTATTTGTGGCGGTACTGGCTATACTGGTGTTGGGCGTGGTAGCCTATCTAAAGATGACACCGGATCTGCTGCCCAACATGGACTTCCCCTATGTGGTCATTGTGACCACCGACATGGGGGCCAGCCCGGAGACAGTGGAGGCGGATGTAACAAAGCCTCTGGAGCAATCCATGGCTACGCTGAATGAGATTAAACACATCACCTCCTCCAGCCAGAACAGTATGTCCATGGTGGTGCTGGAGTTTGAGCAGGGGGTGAACATGGATTCCACCGGCGTGGACATCCAGCAGAAGATCGCCGCTCTCCAGGGCAGCTGGGATGATTCCGTGGGTACGCCCTATGTGCTGAAAATCAACCCTGCCATGCTGCCGGTGGAGATTGCCGCCGTGTCCCGGGAGGGCATGGACGTTGCGGAGCTGTCGGAATTCGTGGAGAAGACCTTGGCCGGCAAGCTGGAGGGTATCACAGGGGTGGCCAGTGTGTCTGTCGGCGGCGTATTGCAGCGGCAGATGAATGTGATCCTCAGCCAGGAGAAGCTGGATGCCCTGTCTGCGAAGCTGGCCGCTGCGGTGAATGGACAGCTGGACGCCGCCCAGGTCCAGCTGGAGCAGACTCGCAGCCAGCTGCTGGAGGCCAAGTCCGCCATCCGCACGGCGGAGGAAAACGCTGTGACCCAGGCGGCTACCCGGGCACTGGAGTCCCTGCGGGACAGCCTTCGTCAGATGGATGCCCGAAAAACACAGCTGCAGGAAAAGCTGAACGAACTGCAGGCCGTCCTGCAGCGTAAGGCGGAATTGGACGCAAAAAAGGCGGTCTATGACGCCCGCATCGCCGCCGTCGAGAATGACCCGCTTTTGACCCAGGAGCAGAAAGAAGAACAGATTGCCGCCATCAAGGCCGAGAGTGGCTATATCCGCCTGGAGTCAGATCTGGCGGAGCTGGATCTGCGCCTGGCCGCTCTGGGCGCCGATTGGGACCGGCTGCAGGAGGAGATCGAAAAGACCGCCCAGCAGCTGCGGGATCTGCAGGAGGAGATCCGGCGCTTTAAGGAGGATAACGGCGCCGTGGCAGATCTGGTGGAGAAAATCACCTCCGGCGTCATGACCGTGGCCGACGGCGCCCAGCAGATCGTCTCCGGAAACGTACAGATCGACACCGCCCTGACCCAGGTGGAATCAGGCCTTGCAGCATTGGAGCAGAGCCGCTCCTCCGCCCTGGAGCAGACGAACCTGGATGGCGTCCTGCAGCTGAGCACCATCAGCGCGCTGCTGGCGGCGCAGAATTTCTCTATGCCGGCGGGCTATGTGGAGCAGGACGGCGTGCAGTACATGGTCTCCGTGGGAGATAGTATTTCTACCCGGGAGGAGCTGCAGCAGCTGGTGCTGTTCGACCTGGGCATGGAGGGCGTGGAGCCTATTCGGCTGGAGGACGTGGCGGAGGTTTTCGTCACGGATAACTCCGGAGAGATCTACGCCAAGCTCAATGGGGAAAACGGCGTCATCGTGATGTTCAATAAGCAGTCCACCTACGCCACGGCGGAGGTGTCGGAGAATATTGCCGCCCGGTTCCAGGAGCTGAAGCAGGAGTATAACGGCCTGGAGTTTACGCCCCTTATGGACCAGGGGGACTATATCCGCATCATCATTGACTCTATCTTATCCAGCCTGGCCTGGGGTGCGCTGTTTGCCATACTGATCCTGTACCTGTTCTTAAAGGACCTGCGCCCCACGGTCATCACCCTGGTGTCTATCCCCATCAGCGTTATTTTCGCGGTGGTGCTTATGTATTTCTGCGGCGTGACCATTAACATGATTTCCCTGTCGGGCTTGGCCGTGGCGGTGGGCATGCTGGTGGATAACTCCGTGGTGGTCATTGAGAATATTTATCGCCTGCGCGCCAAGGGGGCCAACGTCCGCCAGGCGGCGGTGGCCGGCGCAGGTCAGGTGCTGGGGGCCATCACCTCCTCCACCCTGACCACCGTGTGCGTATTCCTGCCCATCGTGTTCGTGGAGGGCATCACCAAGCAGCTGTTTACGGATCTGGCCCTGACCATGACCTTTTCGCTTTTGGCCAGCCTTATTATCGCATTGACCCTGGTGCCGGCCATGGCGGCAGGGATGCTGAAAAAGAATAAGCCCATCAAGCCCGGCCTGCTGGACAAGATCTATCCCGGCTACCGCAGGGCTGTGTCATGGTCCCTGGGGCACAAGGCTGTGGTGCTGGGGGTGGCGGTGGTGCTGCTGGTGGGCTCTGCGCTGCTGACGCTGCAGCGGGGCTTCGTGTTCATGCCGAAGGTCGACCTGAATACCGTCAGCGTCACTATTACCATGCCCGATGGATGCAGCTATGAAAAGGCGGCGGAGCTGGCGGACGAGGTGGCCCGCCGGGCTATGACCGTTGAAAATGTACAGACCGTGGGGGCGGCCATGTCCGCAGACTCCAGCATGCCCGTGACAAGCATGGACGGCAGCTCCGGCGCATACGATGTCACCGCTTATATCATCGTCCCCGAGGGGGAGAGCGGCGATGCCGCCGGCAGGCGGATCATGGAGCTGTGCCAGGATATGGAGTGCAAGGTGACCTATGCCGGCGCAGCGGACAGCATGACCCAGATGATGACCGGCAGCGGCATTTCCCTGCGGGTCTACGGCGAGAAGATGGAGGATCTGCAGGCGGCAGCCAAAACCGTGGGGGAGGCTATCGGCTCCGTGGAGGGCGTGCAGGCAGTTTCCGATGGCCTGACCGATGCGGTGCCCGCCGTCCACCTGACGGTGGACCGGGCTAAGGCCATGAAGCACGGTATGACCGTGGCGCAGGTATATATGCAGGTGGCATCGGCTCTGTCCACTGCCACCAGCGGATCGGATATGACCCTGGACAGCCAGGACATGGGCGTGACTATCGCCCTGCCGGAGGAGCGAACGGTGGACCTGGAGCACCTGCTGGACCTGGAGATAACCCCCGGTTCCTCCGTGAGCGGCATCATGGGTGGCTCTATGGACAGCTCCATGACGGGCGGTGCTATGGGTGGCTCGGCATCCACATTGGGGAGTGTATCCTCCGGCAGCTCCGGCGAGAGCTTTCGGCTGGGAGAGGTAGCCACCATGGAACGCACTGTAAGCCTCAGCACCATCAACCGCCAGGAGCAGCGCCGCTGCATCAACGTGACGGCTCAGGTGGACGAGGATCATAATGTGACCAAGGTGTCTGCTGAGGCCATCCGGGCGGTGGAGAGGCTTACCCTGCCTGAGGGAGTGACCACGGAATTCAGCGGTGAAAACGAGGCCATCATGGACGCCATGCAGCAGCTGCTGCTGATGCTGGTGCTGGGCATCCTGCTGGTGTACCTGGTGATGGTGGCCCAGTTCCAGTCTCTGAAGTCGCCGTTTATCGTCATGTTCACCATCCCCCTGGCCTTCACCGGCGGCTTTATCATCCTGCTGGTGAGCGGGGTGGAGCTGAGTGTGGTGTCTCTCATCGGCTTTGTGATGCTGGTGGGTGTCATCGTCAACAACGGCATCGTGCTGGTGGACTATATCAACCAGCTGCGCCTGGAGGGCATGGGCCGGCGGGAGGCCATCATTGAGGCCGGCGTCACCCGCCTGCGGCCCATCCTCATGACGTCCATCACGACGATTTTGGGCCTGCTGGTCATGGCCTTCGGCGGCGACGCGGGCACGGCACTGATGCAGCCCATGGCCCTGGTGTGCATCGGCGGCTTGGTGTATGCCACCCTTATGACCCTGCTGGTGGTGCCCTGCATGTACGACATTATTAGCCGCAAGGAGCTGCGTAAGGTCACCGAGAGCGACCTGACCTATAGTGAGGGCGCCAATGCCGAGGCCGCAGAAGCCGTGGAGGCTTTGGCGCCGAAAACCGGGGAGCTCTCCGCCCCCACAGACGAAGTCAAGATGCCATAATTAAATTGTGCATTATTATTATAATAGGAGGCCCTTGCACGGCAGAAATAGCCGCGCAGGGGCCTCCTTTAATCCCGGGGGACCGATCATACCTCTACCAATAAAGCCTGTCATTGCGAACCGGCGCACACACCGGTGCGGCAATCCGTAATATCTCTGCATCGCAATTTAAGTAACGTATCCGTAGGGGGTCGGCGTCCTCGATGGTTCACTTGCTCCCCAAAACAAAAAATCCGGGCCAAAGCCCGGAAAAGCGCAAAAACCTATTGACAAGCAAGCTCTTGACCTGCTATAATGAATCGATTATGTTCGGATAGTGGGGGCATGTCCCCTTTTATAATCTGTTCATAGGATACCATCTGTCGGCGAAAAAAACAAGCGGGTGGCCCATAAAAGAAGCAACAAGCCCGTGCGTGTCACAAGCGATCCGGCGCGCACCCCGCAAAAGCCCTGAAAACAGTAAGCAAATTAAGTTGAGATAAAAGCAAGAAAGGCGTGAGTATTGAAGATGGCCAAGGATAAGTATTACGGCAAAACCCTGCGTAAGAATTTTGCCAGGCACGAAGAGGTCATGGCGATGCCCAACCTGCTGGAGATCCAGAAGAAGAGCTATCAGTGGTTCCTGGATACCGGTCTGCGGGAGGTATTTGCGGATGTGGCCTCCATCAGCGACTATGCCGGCAACCTGGAGCTGAGCTTCATCGACTTCAGCATGAATGAGCAGCCCAAGTACGATGTGGAGGAGTGCAAGGCCCGGGATGCCACCTATGCGGCTCCCATGAAGGTGAGTGTGCGCCTGCACAATAAGGAGACGGGCGAAATCAAGGAGCAGGAGATATTCATGGGGGACTTCCCCCTGATGACCCACTCCGGAACCTTCGTCATCAACGGCGCCGAGCGTGTGGTGGTCAGCCAGATCGTCCGCTCTCCCGGCATCTACTACGGCAAGGAAACGGACCTGAAGACCGACCTGCCCCTGCTGACGTCTACGGTTATCCCCTATCGGGGTGCTTGGCTGGAGTATGAGACCGACACCAGCGAGGTGTTCTGGGTTCGTATTGATAAAAACCGCAAGCTGCCCATCACCTGCCTGATCCGCGCCCTGGGGCTCAAGACAGACGCCGAGATTCTCGACCGCTTCGGCGATGACCAGCGCATTGTGGCCACACTGGAAAAGGACGGCTGCAAGTCCTATGAGGAGGCCATGCTGGAAATCTACCGCAAGCTGCGTCCCGGCGAGCCCCCCACGCTGGATTCCGCTGAGACTCTGCTGAACAATCTGTTCTTCGATCCCCGGCGCTATGACCTGAGCATCGTGGGCCGCTATAAGTTCAATAAGAAGCTGACCCTTTGGTCCATTGCCCGGGATCGCAAGCTGGCTCTGCCTGTGGCTGACCCCGCCACCGGAGAGATCCTCTTTGATGAAGGCCACGTCCTCACCGGCAAGGAGTGCCGGGAGCTGGATGCCATCGGCGTGGGCGAGGTGTCCGTTCTGGCCGATGACGGCGCCACCGTCCGCATCTTTACCAACCGCATGTGCGACATGAGCCGCTATGTGGACTTTGATCCCAAGGCTGCCTGCGGCATCAAGGAGCGGGTGCGCTTTGACGTGCTGCAGGAGCTGCTGGGCCAGTACCAGGGCCAGGAGCTCATCGATCAGTGCCGCCAAAACGCCGATCAGCTGGTGCCCAAGCACATCATCGTGGACGATATTCTCGCCTCCATCAACTATATGAACGCCCTGGCTCACGGCCTGGTCACCAAGGACGATATCGACCATCTAGGCAACCGCCGCCTGCGCTGCGTGGGCGAGCTGCTGCAAAACCAGTTCCGCATCGGCTTTAGCCGTATGGAGCGTGTCATCCGGGAGCGCATGACCATTCAGGACCTGGATGTGGTCACCCCCCAAAGCCTTATCAACATCCGGCCTGTTACCGCGGCCATCAAGGAGTTCTTCGGCTCCAGCCCCCTGAGCCAGTTTATGGATCAGACCAACCCCCTGGCGGAGCTGACCCACAAGAGGCGTCTGTCCGCCCTGGGCCCCGGCGGCCTGAGCCGTGAGCGCGCCAACATGGAGGTGCGTGACGTTCACTACTCCCATTATGGCCGCATGTGCCCCATTGAGACTCCCGAAGGTCCCAACATCGGCCTGATCTCTTACCTGGCCACCTACGCCCGGGTCAATGAGTACGGCTTTATCGAGGCCCCCTTCCGCATGGTGGACCACGAGACCGGCAAGGTCACAGATGAAATTCACTACATGACCGCCGACGTGGAGGATCAGTATGTGGTCTGTCAGGCCGCCGAGCCGGTAGACGAGGAGGGCCGTCTCACTGCCAAGCGCATTACCTGCCGCCATAGAGATGAAATCATCCAGGTGGAGCCCCAGTTTGTGGACTATATGGATATCTCTCCCCGTATGATGGTGTCCATCGCCACTGCCATGATCCCGTTCCTCCCCAACGACGACGCCAACCGTGCGCTGATGGGCGCCAACATGCAGCGCCAGGCCGTGCCTCTGCTGAAGCCTCACGCCCCCATCGTGGGCACCGGCATGGAGCATAAGATCTGCCTGGATTCCGAGGTGGCCGTCCTGGCCGAGGGCGACGGTGTTGTTACCAAGGTGGATGCCAGAGCCATCTCTGTCAAGTACGACAGCGGTGAAACCAAGGAGTATAAGCTCATCAAGTTCCTCCGTTCCAACCACGGCACCTGCATCAACCAGACCCCCATTGTCTCCGTAGGCGAGCGGGTCCACGGCGGTGACGACCCCACGGTCCTGGCAGATGGCCCCGCCACCGAGCAGGGCGAAATTGCCCTGGGCCAGAACATTCTGGTGGGCTTTATGACCTGGGAGGGCTATAACTACGAGGACGCCGTGCTGCTCAACGAGCGCCTGGTGAAGGAGGATCTGTATACCTCCATCCATATCGAAGAATACGAAATCGATGCCCGTGACACCAAGCTGGGGCCCGAGGAGATCACCCGGGATATCCCCAATGTGGGCGAGGATGCGCTGAAGGATTTGGACGAGCGCGGCATCATCCGCGTGGGCGCCGAGGTTCACGCCGGCGACATCCTGGTGGGCAAGGTCACTCCCAAGGGCGAGACCGACCTCACCGCCGAGGAGCGTCTTCTGCGGGCCATCTTCGGCGAAAAGGCCCGGGAGGTCCGAGACACCTCCTTGAAGGTGCCCCACGGCGAAAGCGGAATTATCGTGGATGCCAAGGTGTTTACCCGTGAAAACGGCGATGAGCTGAGCCCCGGTGTCAACGAGGTGGTTCGGGTGTATATAGCGCAGCGCCGCAAGATCCAGGTGGGCGATAAGATGGCCGGCCGTCATGGCAACAAGGGCGTTGTCTCCCGGGTCCTGCCCCAGGAGGATATGCCCTTCCTGCCCGATGGCACCCCCCTGGACATCGTGCTGAACCCCCTGGGCGTTCCCTCCCGTATGAACATCGGCCAGGTGCTGGAGGTTCATCTGGGCTACGCTGCCAAGACCCTGGGCTGGAAGGTGGCCACTCCTATTTTCGATGGTGCCACCGATAAGGACATCGCTGCCGCATTGGATCAGGCGGGCCTGGATCCTGAGGGCAAGAGCTGGCTCTATGACGGCCGCACCGGTGAACGCTTTGACAATAAGGTCACCGTGGGCTATGTGTACTTTCTGAAGCTGCACCACCTGGTGGATGACAAGATCCACGCCCGCTCTACCGGCCCCTACTCCCTGGTCACCCAGCAGCCTCTGGGCGGCAAGGCCCAGTTCGGCGGCCAGCGCTTCGGCGAGATGGAGGTTTGGGCCCTGGAGGCTTACGGCGCCAGCTATACTCTGCAGGAGATCCTCACTGTGAAGTCCGATGACGTCACCGGTCGTGTGCGTACCTATGAGGCCATTGTCAAGGGCCACAATGTTCCTACCCCCGGTGTGCCGGAGTCCTTCAAGGTACTGGTGAAGGAGCTGCAATCCCTGTGCCTGGATATCCAGGTGCTGGACGAGAACGGCAACGAGATTGAGCTGAAGGAGGACGAGGACGCCCTGGATACCTTCAACCTGGCCCGCATGGACGCTGACGATGACCGCCAAATGCGCTATGCCGATGAGGATGAGCTGGCCGATGCCGGCTACGGTGAGGTCGACGACGAGGAAGTAGACGCCTCCTTTGACAGCGCCGACGAAGAAGATGAGTATTAAGGAAGGGAGAAGCTATTACAATGAGTTACGCAACATTTGATGCAATCAAAATCGGTATCGCTTCTCCGGAAATGATCCGAGAGTGGTCCTTTGGCGAGGTAAAGAAGCCTGAGACCATCAACTACCGTACCCTCAAGCCTGAGCGGGACGGACTGTTCTGTGAGAAGATCTTCGGGCCCACCAAGGATTGGGAGTGCCACTGCGGTAAGTATAAGAAGATCCGCTTCAAGGGCAAGATCTGCGACCGCTGCGGCGTGGAGGTCACCCGCGCCAAGGTGCGTCGGGAGCGCATGGGCCACATTGAGCTGGCCACCCCCGTCAGCCACATTTGGTATTTCAAGGGCATCCCCTCCCGCATGGGCCTGCTGCTGGATATCAGCCCCCGGATTTTGGAGAAGGTCCTGTATTTCGCAGCCTATATCGTCACCGATCCCGGCGAGACCCCTCTGGTGCGCAATCAGATTCTCTCCGAGAAGGAATACCGGGATATGCGCGAAAAGTACGAGGACGATTTCGACGCCGGCATGGGCGCTGAGGCCGTGAAGAAGCTGCTGCAGCAGGTGGACTTGGAGGCATTGAGTCAGGAGCTCCATGCGGAGCTGAGGACCGTTTCCGGCCAGAAAAAGGCGAGAGTCGTCAAGCGCCTGGAGGTAGTGGACGCCTTCCGCCTCTCCGGCAATAAGCCCGAGTGGATGATCATCGACGTGCTGCCGGTGATTCCCCCGGAGCTGCGCCCCATGGTGCAGCTGGACGGCGGACGCTTCGCCACCTCCGACCTCAATGATCTGTATCGCCGGGTCATCAACCGCAATAACCGCTTAAAGCGTCTTATGGAGCTGAAGGCCCCGGACATCATCGTCCGCAATGAAAAGCGTATGCTCCAGGAGGCCGTGGATGCGCTGATCGACAACGGCCGCCGTGGACGCCCCGTCACCGGCGCCAATAACCGCGCTCTCAAGTCCCTGAGCGACATGCTCAAGGGTAAGCAGGGCCGCTTCCGCCAGAACCTGCTGGGCAAGCGCGTGGACTACTCCGGCCGTTCCGTTATCGTGGTCGGCCCCGAGCTGAAGATCTATCAGTGCGGCGTGCCCAAGGAGATGGCCGTGGAGCTGTTCCGCCCCTTCATCATGAAGAAGCTGGTGGAGGACGGCGTGGCCAATAACATCAAATCCGCCAAGAAGATGGTGGATAAGGGTGTCACCGAGGTATGGGATGCGTTGGACGTTATCATCAAGGATCACCCCGTCATGCTCAACCGTGCGCCTACCCTGCACCGCCTGGGCATCCAGGCCTTTGAGCCGGTGCTGGTGGAGGGCCGCGCCCTGAAGCTGCACCCCCTGAACTGCACCGCCTTCAACGCCGACTTCGACGGCGACCAGATGGCCATCCACGTCCCCCTGTCCGCCGAGGCCCAGGCTGAGGCCCGTCTGCTGATGCTGTCGGCCAATAACCTCCTGCGTCCTCAGGACGGCGGCCCCGTCACCGTGCCTACGCAGGATATGGTGCTGGGCTCCTACTACCTGACCATTGAGCGCTTTGAAAACGGAATGAGCCAGCTGGAAAATGACGAGTTCTGGCCCGAGGGCGTTGACTTTGCTCTGGCCGGGAAGAACTATGACGAGCTCACCGACGAGGAAAAGGCCAATAACCCGCTCAATATCTATCGCGATGAGGATGAGGTGCTCATGGCCTATAACGAGCATATCATCGGCATACACCAGCCCGTTTGGGTCCGTGTAGAGAAGGAACTGAACGGTGAAAAGGTCCGCCATATGGTTCGGGGTACCGCCGGGCGCATCATCTTCAACCGCAATATTCCCCAGGATCTGGGCTTCGTGAAGCGCTTCAATGAGGACGGCACTCCCACCGGCAAATTTTTTGACTACGAGATCACCGAGATCTGCGGCAAGAAGCTCCTGGGCAAGATCGTGGACCGCACCATCAAGCAGTACGGCTTCACCGTGGCTGCCGAGGTGCTGGATAATATCAAGGCCACCGGCTATAAGTATTCCACCCGTGCCTCTATTACCATCTCCATCTCCGACATGACTGTGCCCGAGAAGAAGTACGAGCTCATCGCCGAGACTGAGCAGCGGGTGGTGGACATCGAGGACCAGTACAACATGGGCTTCATCACCGACGAGGAGCGCTACAAGCTGGTGGTCCGCGAGTGGGAAAAGACCACCGCCGACGTTACTGACGCCCTGACCGCCAACATGAACAAGTACAACCCCATCTTCATGATGGCGGACTCCGGCGCCCGTGGTTCCATGAAGCAGATCCGTCAGCTGACCGGTATGCGCGGCCTGATGGCCAACACCGCCGGCAAGACCATCGAGATCCCCATCAAGGCCAACTTCCGCGAGGGCATGTCCGTGCTGGACTACTTCACCTCCTCCCGCGGCGCCCGTAAGGGCCTGGCCGATACCGCTCTGCGTACCGCAGACTCCGGCTACCTGACCCGCCGCATGGTGGATGTGTGCCAGGATGTCATCATCCGCGAGGATGATTGCGGCGTGGATAAGGGCATCGTAGTCTCCGAGATCGAGGAAAACGGCCAGGTCATCGAGAAGTTCTCCGAGCGTCTGAAGGGCCGCTTCCCCGTCAGGGATATTCTGAAGCCCGGCACCGACGAGGTGCTTATCTCCAAGGATCATATGATGACCGAGGACGATGCCGCCCTGCTGGAGAAGTTCGATATTCACTCCGCTGAGATCCGCACCGTGCTGACCTGCAAGGCTCACAGCGGCATCTGTGCCAAGTGCTACGGCATGAACCTGGCCACCTCCAAGCCCGTTGGCCCCGGCGAAGCCGTGGGTATCATCGCGGCCCAATCCATCGGTGAGCCTGGTACCCAGCTGACCATGCGTACCTTCCACACCGGCGGCGTGGCCGGCGGCGACATCACCCAGGGCCTTCCCCGAGTGGAGGAGCTGTTTGAGGCCCGCAAGCCCAAGAAGATGGCCACACTGTCCGAGATTGCCGGTAAGGTTCGCTTTGAGGATGCCACCAAGGGCAGCCTGCTGAACATTATCGTCACTGCCGATGACGGCGATACCCGCACCTATTCCATGCCCCACACGGGCCTGCAGGTGAAGGACGGCGATGTCATCGAAAAGGGTAAGCAGCTCCAGGATGGCGCTCTGAACCCCCACGATGTGCTGCGCATCCGCGGCGCCTCCGCTGTGCATAACTACCTCATCCAGGAGGTTCTGAAGGTGTACCGTCAGCAGGGCGTGGACATCAACGATAAGCATATCGAGGTCATCGTCCGCCAGATGATGCGCAAGGTCCGGGTGGAGGAGGCCGGGGATACAGGCCTGCTCTCCGGTGCCATGGCCGATGTACTGGAGGTGGAGATCGAGAATGCTAAGATCCGTGACCGCATCGCCGCCGGTGAAGTGAATGCCGAAACCGGCGAGCCCCTGAAGGAAGCGACCTATACCCAGCTTCTCATGGGTATTACCAAGGCCTCCCTGGCCACGGACTCCTTCCTCTCTGCCGCCTCCTTCCAGGAGACCACCAAGGTCCTCACCGAGGCCGCTATCAAGGGCAAGGTGGACCACCTGGTGGGCCTAAAGGAGAATGTCATCATCGGCAAGCTGATCCCCGCCGGCGCCGGCCTCAATGCCTACCGCCGTTTTGCCGAGGAGCTGGTTCCCGAGAAGGAGGAGCCGGAGCACGAGGTGCAGATCATCTCCAACGCCGTGGCCGCTGCCCATACCGAGGATTGATCTCTCGCGGCTTAAGCAAAACCTCCCCCTAAAACGCAAAAGCCCCCGCTTCGGCGGGGGCTTTTCAGCGTGTGGGAAAAATTTTTCCTACATGCTGCTTAAGCCTTTGAAGCTTTGGAAAAGCTTTAAAAACTACCGAGTACAGCACCTTGTCATCCGTAGGGCGGGGTGCCCTCACCACGCCGCCCGGCTTTTCTCCGCACCTCATGTGCGCTTGCCACCGGTGTGGCAAGCCCTAATGTCCCTATGCCGCGCTGCCGTCCCCAACCACAGGGGCGGACAACTCTGTCCGCTCGCTGGGAAGTTTCGCTTACTCTAAGTGGAGGGGGAGCTCCGCACCCCTCTTTTGCCTATTTCGCCGGAATAACCGGAAAATTTTCAGTGAAATATACAAAAAAATCCGCCCGCAGCTCTTGACGCATTTTCAAGGCTATGCTATAATTCTAACTTGCGTGGGTAGCATCCTGCGGATTTTGTTATGCACAAACGGGAGGGACCTGCGTGGAGGACACACACAGCCTGCATCCAAGAGTCACCGGCCTGCGGCAAACGCAAAAGGCTGTGGCAAAAGGACTGGCAGCGCGGGTCTACCTGGCGTGTGACGCCGACCCGGCGCTGACGGAGCCCCTTGCGCAGCTGTGCCGGCAAGCGGGCATCCCTGTGGAGCAGGGAATAACCATGTCCCGGCTGGGACAAGCCTGCCGCATCGACGTGGGCTGTGCCGCAGCTGCAGAGCTAAAACCCCAATGAGCCGTTCCATCCGGAATAAAATTCCTTTATTCCGTGGAAAATATAGGGAGACTTTCTCCCGACATCAATCTATAGAAAGGAGAAACTAAGCATGCCTACCTTTAATCAGCTGGTCAAGCAGGGCAGAAAGCAGGCCACCTACAAGTCCAATTCCCCCGCTATGCAGAAGGGCCTGAACACTCTGAAGAATAAGGAAACCAACCTTTCCGCTCCTCAGAAGCGTGGTGTCTGCACCGCCGTGAGAACTGCCACCCCCAAGAAGCCTAACTCCGCTCTGCGTAAGATCGCCCGTGTGCGCCTGACCAACGGCTACGAGGTCACCGCTTACATTCCCGGCGTGGGTCACTCCTTGCAGGAGCACTCCGTGGTCATGATCCGCGGCGGCCGTGTGAAGGACCTGCCCGGCGTCCGTTACCACATCATCCGTGGTACGCTGGATACCCAGGGTGTCAATGGCCGTATGCAGGCTCGCTCCAAGTATGGCGCCAAGCGTCCCAAGAGCAAGTAAGCACATCTGAATTGAGCTTTGCCGAAAAGGTTTATATATATGTATTACCTCTTTGGCAGGCCGTACAGCGGTGAAAAGCGCCGCTGAGTACCTATGAAATCATATTTTTATGAAGGAGGGAAGCAAAGTGCCCAGAAGAGGTAATGTTCCCAAGAGAGAAATTTTGCCCGATCCTATGTACGGCTCTGTGCTGGTGACGAAGCTCGTCAACAGCATTATGCTGGACGGTAAGAAGGGCGTGGCTCAGAAGGTCGTCTATGGTGCCTTTGACATCATCAAGGAGAAGACCGACAAGGAGCCTCTGGAAGTTTTCACCGAGGCCATGGAAAATATCATGCCCAGCCTGGAGGTCAAGGCCCGCCGTGTGGGCGGTGCTACCTATCAGGTCCCCATGGAAGTGCGTCCCGCCCGCCGTCAGACCCTGGGTCTGCGCTGGCTGACCGCATATTCCCGCGCCCGCAGCGAGCGCACCATGGCCGAGCGCCTGGCAGGTGAGATCATGGATGCTGCCAACAACACCGGCAGCGCAGTCAAGAAACGCGAGGATACCCACAAGATGGCCGAATCCAACAAGGCATTCGCCCATTTCCGTTGGTGATCGCGGTATAATCGGTAAAAAAAGGAGAACAGTATGCCGAGAAAGGTTACACTGGAAAACACAAGAAATATCGGCATCATGGCCCACATTGATGCAGGCAAGACCACCACTACGGAGCGCATTTTGTACTATACGGGCGTCAATTATAAAATTGGCGAGACCCACGAGGGTACGGCCACCATGGACTGGATGGAGCAGGAGCAGGAGCGTGGCATCACCATCACCTCCGCTGCAACCACCTGCTACTGGAAGGGCTCCAAGGATCAGTTCCCCCAGACCCGTATCAACATCATTGATACTCCGGGCCATGTGGACTTTACTGTAGAGGTGGAGCGTTCTCTGCGCGTGCTGGACGGATCTGTCACCGTCATGTGCGCCAAGGGCGGCGTGGAGCCCCAGTCTGAGACTGTGTGGCGTCAGGCGGATCACTATCATGTCCCCCGGATGATCTACGTCAATAAGATGGATATCACCGGCGCGGATTTCTTCCATGTGCTGGACATGGTGCATGACCGTCTCAAGTGCAACGCCGTGCCCATTCAGCTCCCCATCGGTAAGGAGGATACCTTCAAGGGTATCATCGACCTGGTGGAGATGAATGCTGATATTTATTACGATCAGCTGGGCAAGGATATGCGCGTAGAGCCGATCCCCGAGGACATGATGGACCTGGCCAATGAGTACCGGGAAAAGCTGCTGGATGCCGTTTCCATGTTTGATGATGAGATCATGGAGATGTATCTGGAAGGGCAGGAGATCCCCACGGCCAAGATTCGCAAAGCCATCCGCCAGGCCACCGTGGCCGTGGAAATGGTGCCTGTGGTCTGCGGTTCGTCTTACCGCAACAAGGGCGTCCAGAAGCTGCTGGATGCCATCGTGGACTATATGCCCGCCCCCACTGACATTCCCGCTATCAAGGGAACCAATCCCAAGACCGACGAGGAGGAAGACCGTCATCCTTCTGATGATGAGCCCTTCTCCGCACTGGCATTCAAGATCATGACCGATCCTTATGTGGGCCGGCTCTGCTTCTTCCGCGTCTATTCCGGAACGCTGAACACCGGCTCCGCCGTACTCAACGCCACCAAGGGCAAGCGCGAGCGTGTGGGTCGTCTGCTGCAGATGCACGCCAACCACCGTGAGGATTTGGAAACGGTCTATTCCGGCGATATTGCCGCTGTGGTGGGTCTGAAGAATACCACCACCGGCGATACCCTTTGCGACGAAAAGCACCCCATCATCCTGGAATCCATGGAGTTCCCCGAGCCCGTGATCCGCGTGGCCATTGAGCCCAAGACCAAGGCCGGCCAGGAGAAGATGGGTCTTGCCCTGGCCAAGCTTGCCGAGGAGGATCCCACCTTCCGTACCTATACCGACGAGGAAACGGGTCAGACCATCATCGCCGGCATGGGCGAGCTGCACCTGGAGATCATCGTGGACCGTCTGCTCCGCGAGTTCAAGGTGGAGGCCAACGTGGGCGCTCCCCAGGTGGCCTACAAGGAGACGGTGCGCAAGAAGGTCAACCACGAGACCAAGTACAAGCGCCAAAGCGGCGGCTCCGGCCAGTACGGCCATGTGAAGATCACTCTGGAGCCCAACGAGTCCGGCAAGGGCTACGAGTTTGTCAACGCTGTGGTCGGCGGTGCTATTCCCAAGGAGTTTATTCCCGCTGTGGACGCCGGTATCCAGGGTGCCATGCAGTCGGGCGTGTTGGCCGGCTATCCTGTGGTGGATGTAAAGGTTACCCTGTACGACGGCTCCTATCACGAGGTGGACTCCTCCGAAATGGCCTTTAAGATCGCCGGTTCCATGGCTTTCAAGGAGGCCATGCGCGAGGCGGATCCCGTGCTGCTGGAGCCCATCATGAAGGTGTGCGTCATCGTGCCCGACGAGTATATGGGCGACGTCATCGGCGACCTGAATGCCCGCCGCGGCCAGATCCAGGGCTACGAGATGCGCTCCGGCGCCCAGCAGATCGACGCCTTCGTGCCTCTGTCCGAGATGTTCGGCTACGCCACCAACCTGCGCTCCCGCACCCAGGGCCGCGGTCAGTATACCATGGAGCCCAGCCATTATGTGGAGCTGCCCAAGAGCCTGCAGGAGAAGCTGGTGAGCAAGCACACCGGCCGGGACGATTAATTCTAATTTAGGATTGCTTTTCTGCCGGAAATACTGTAAAATAGCAATGTTAGTGTTAAACATTGCAGAATAACAAATCAATACAAAATTGTTAAGGAGGATTTTTTCAAATGGCTAAGCAGAAATTTGAGAGAACAAAGCCCCATGTTAACATCGGCACCATCGGTCACATCGACCATGGCAAGACCACTCTGACCGCTGCTATCACCAAGTACCTGGCTATGCAGGGCGGCGCTGAGTACACCGACTATTCTTCCATCGATAAGGCTCCCGAAGAGCGCGAGCGTGGTATCACCATCAACACCGCTCACGTTGAGTATGAGACCGCTAAACGTCACTATGCCCATGTGGACTGCCCGGGCCACGCCGACTATATCAAGAACATGATCACCGGTGCTGCTCAGATGGACGGCGCCATCCTGGTCATCGCCGCCTCCGACGGCCCCATGGCTCAGACTCGTGAGCACCTGCTGCTGGCTCGCCAGGTGAACGTGCCCTCCGTGCTGGTCTTCCTGAACAAGTGCGACCAGGTGGACGATGAGGAGCTGCTGGAGCTGGTTGAGATGGAAGTTCGCGAGCTGCTGGACTTCTATGGCTTCCCCGGCGATGATACCCCCATCATCCGCGGCAGCGCTCTGAACGCCCTGGTTTCCGAGTCCACCGATCCCAACGCTCCCGAGTATGCCTGCATCAAGGAGCTGATGGACGCTGTTGATACCTGGATCCCCACTCCCGACCGCAAGGAGGATATGCCCTTCCTGATGCCCGTGGAGGACGTGTTCACCATCTCCGGCCGCGGCACCGTTGCTACTGGCCGTGTGGAGCGTGGTATTCTGAAGCTGAACGAGAAGGTCGAGATCGTCGGCCTGCAGGACGAGAAGCGCGAGACCGTCGTCACCGGTATCGAGATGTTCCACAAGCTGCTGGACTATGCTGAAGCCGGCGATAACATCGGCGCTCTGCTGCGTGGTGTTGCTAAGACCGAGATCGAGCGCGGCCAGGTTCTGTCCGCTCCCGGCTCCATCCATCCCCACACCAAGTTCACCGGCCAGGTGTACGTTCTGACCAAGGACGAGGGTGGCCGTCACACTCCCTTCTTCAATAACTATCGCCCCCAGTTCTACTTCCGTACCACCGACGTGACCGGCGTCATCACCCTGCCCGAGGGCACCGAGATGTGCATGCCCGGCGATAACGTCGACATGAAGGTCGAGCTGATCACCCCCATCGCCATTGAGAACGGTCTGCGTTTCGCTATCCGTGAGGGTGGCCGTACCGTGGGTTCCGGCGTTGTTATCGACATCGAGGAGTAATTTCTCAAATCATAAAAAGGCTGTCCTTAGGGGCAGCCTTTTTTTAATTTACCAGAAAAATATTCAATTTTTCTAGTAAGAGGCTTGCAGCCTGCTGCGCGCATAATTTCGGCGTATAACGCCGAAATTCCACACTGGCAGCCTGAGAGGTATTTTTCCCCACGCGCATGTCGCGGTGAAAAATGATCCCAATTTTTTTGCCGCCTGCGGGCGGCAAACTCTGCGAGATCTTTTTGGGGGCGACCCTACACTTTTATTGTCAATGTCATTGCGAAGCCAGCGCGCACACTGGCTGTGGCAATCCGTGACTCCCGACCTTCGCACATAAATTTTGCCTTGCCGGGCAACCTAATCCCGGAGGCGATCAACTATGAGTGAAAAACATAAGCTGGCTCACGACATTACTCCGGATGTTCACCAGTTCCACGCACCCCCAGAGGACATCCACGACATCATCAATGGCTGGGGCACCTACAACATCCAAGCAACGTCCGACACGGAGAATCTCTTTCCCCTCATTGGCCCGGGCCTACCCCAAAAGTGGAAATGCAGAAAAATTACAAAGGATGATATGGAGAAGGAATCCTGACCCACAGGGCTATGCTGTAGACTGGAAGCGGTTGAATTCTCCAAAAGTAAAAAGCAGGCGGCACCCAATCAAAGCTGGGAGCCGCCTGCTTTACTGTCTAAATCTGGTTGACAGATGCTGACTTTATGGCTTTCAAAAATACTGTCCTATCGATAAACGGCAGAGTGCGCCTGTTTCCTTGATTTGTCAGGAGGCAGGGGGCTGCTGGGAAGGGGAGATGGCCTCCGTCGGAGGCGCATTGGTGTGGGCTGCATCGGGAGAAGCGGTCTCTATCGGGGCAGCGGGCTCTGCCGCTGCGTGCATTTCTCCTGCAGTGGCGGAAACCAGAGTGGACATGGCTTCTGCCCGCCCGGCTTCATAGGCATCGGCTTTAGCCTTTTCCATCTCCTGACGGCGGGCATTTTCGGCCCGGATGGCTTCCTTTTGCTCCGAGCGGCGGGCGGAAAACCGAAGGAATGCCCGGAGGCTCAGGTAAATCAGCAGCGCGGCCATCAAGGCCAGCCCGATCCAGCCGGGAATGCGGATGTGCCAAAAGTCACGCACAGCGAAGTGCTCACGCACCAGACCCTGGTAGTACAGCACCACGCCCAAAGCGATGCAGACCAGGCCGCCGATGAGAGACAATACAGCCCGGAACTTGGCCCTACTCTTGCAGATAAAGAATCGGATCACCAAGGCAATAGCCAGCAGAAACAGCGCCGGAGATTGGCAGCACAGAATGTATCCGAAAGTGTGATTCATATGACGCTCCTATTCTCACAGGGCGCTCTTGCCCCGGACGATGTACTGGCCCTCCTGCTCACCGATGACATGGCCGTTTTCCACCATGAGCTTGCCCCGCAGCCACACCTGACTCACGGAGCCGTGGGTCACGAAGCCCTCATAGGGAGTATAGCCGGCACGGCTGACCATGTCCTCAGCGCGGAGAATGTGATCGGCCTGAGGATCATAGACCACGATGTCCGCATCTGCGCCGGGGGCGATGACGCCCTTCCGGGGGAACATACCATAGAGCTTGGCAGGATTTTCCGACAGGACCTTACACATGGTGGCCAGGGAGATTTTTCGGGTAGTTACGCCGAAGGAGTACACCAGCTCACCCCGAGCTTCCACCCCGGGCAGGCCCCCGGGGATCTTGGTAAAGTCGCCCTGGCCGGCGTCCTTCTGCGCCAGGGTAAAGGCGCAGTGGTCCGTGGAGATGGTCTGGATGTCGCCCTTACGCAGGCCGGCCCACAGGGCCCGGCAATCCTCCGGCTTGCGGAGGGGGGGCGCGCAGACATAGCGGGCGGCCCGGGAAAAGTCCTCATTATAATATACGCTGTCGTCCAGCACCAGGTACTGGGGGCAGGTCTCCACATACACCTTCTGCCCCCGGCGCCGGGCGGCAGTGACCTCCGCCAAGGTGGCGGCATTGGTCAGGTGGACGATGACCACGGGAATGTCCACTGCCTGAGCGATGCGCAGAAGGCGGCTCACGGCCTCGGCCTCCAGAAAGGCGGGCCGGGTCTCCGGATGGGAGGAAACGCCCATCTCCCCGGCGGCCTTTTTCTCCTCGATAAGGGCGTTGATGACGCCGCTGTTTTCGCAGTGGACGCCGCAGATGCCGCCCTTTTCCTTCAGCTTTTTCAGGGCCTTGTACATGGCCTCGTCCCCGATCATCATGGCCGGGTAGGTCATGTACATCTTGAAGGAGGAGATGCCGGCGGCGTACATGTCGTCGATCTCCTTTTCAATCTCCGCGTTCCAATCGTCAATGGTCATATGGAAGCCGTAGTCGCACCAGGACTTGCCGTCGGCCTTCCTGTGCCACAGATCCAAGCCGTGGTGGAGAGATTCGCCCTTGTTGGGGCAGGCAAAATCCACAATGGTGGTGGTGCCGCCCCGGATGGCAGACTTGGTGCCGCTGTCAAAGTCATCAGCGGTGGTGGTGTTGCACACGTCCAGATCAAAGTGGGTGTGGGCATCGATAAACCCGGGCATGAGCAGCTTGCCGGTGACATCAATGGCCCGGGCCAGAGGGTCGGAGAGATTGCGGCCCACCTGGAGAATTTTCTCATTTTCCACCAGCACGTCGGCCCGGCGGGTGCCCCTGCCGGAGACTACGGTGCCGTTTTTGAACAGATATTTCATAGCAGTACCCCCTATTGAAATGATGAGAAAAAAGTGAACGGTAAAAAGCGGAGGGACGGCGCCCCCGGTGATCTTGCCATCATTATAGCATACCCGGGAAAAATGTCCATAAAAATTGATAAAGGAAAGAAAATATGCTATACTGCGAAAAAATGGAGGGATGTATCATGCTGGATCTGACGGAAAAAACCCTGCAAAGCCACGAGGTTTATAGAGGACGCATCATCCGGGTGCGCAACGATGAGGTGCTACTGCCAAACGGTGAGCATGGATGGCGGGAGGTGGTGGATCACCCCGGCGGCGTGGGAATTTTGGCCTTTGACGATCAGGGCCGGGTGGCCCTGGTGCGGCAGTTCCGCTATGCTGTGGGCCAGCACCTGTGGGAGATCCCTGCGGGAAAGCGGGAGAAGGGAGAAAATCCCTTTGTGACGGCGCAGAGAGAGCTGAACGAGGAGGTGGGCGCCGCAGCGGCCCGATGGACGGAGTTGGGGAGCATCATCGCCTCCCCCGGCTGCTATGCCGAGGTGCTGTACCTATACATGGCGGAGGGACTGACCTTCTCCCGACAGCACTTGGATGAGGATGAGTTTTTAGAGGTGCGATTTTTCCCATTTGCGGAAGCGGTGGAAAAGTGCATGAGTGGGGAGATACGGGACGGAAAGACCGTGACGGCTGTGCTGAAGGCCAGGCTCCTGCAAGAAAAGACTTGCACTTTATGAGTATTTCCGATACACTGGAGAAAATGACGGTGGAAGGCCGGGAGGAGAATGCATATGAGTAAATTGCAGAAGATTGCTGTGGTGTTCTTGCTGATTGCCGTGATCACGGGAATCCTGCACAAAACGGGGGTATTCTATGTGCCGGGATTGACGGCACTGACCCTGTGCGTAGCCATGTGTGCGGAAGGATCGGATATGCTCAAGGGCACGGGAAAAAAGAAGAATACCTCCCGGCGGGTGGCTGCCATTCTGGTGCTGGCCTTTGGCCTGCTAAACCTGGTGGTGGGCGGATTTGAGATCTATGACTATGTAATTCGGCTGTGAAAAAAGAATGAGGAGGTGCAGCGGGGGCTGCAGCTTCCTTTTATGACAAAAAACAGAAGCATGGAGAGGAAACAATGAAGGCAACCATCCGAAGGGCACAGGAGAAGGATCTGGCGGCTGTAGAGAGGATCTATGACGCCATCCATACAGAGGAAGAAGCAGGGCGGGCCTGTATCGGATGGGAACGGGAGATCTATCCTACCCGGCGGACGGCGGAGGACGCCCTGGTGCGGGACGATTTGTTTGTGGAGGAGGCAGAGGGACGTATCGTAGGCACAGCCATTATCAATCGGGTGCAGGTGGACGCATATGCGGAGGTCAAATGGCTGTATCCGGCATTGGATGAGCAAGTGATGGTGCTGCACACGCTGGTCATTGACCCGGGCGAAAAGGGAAAAGGATACGGACGGGAATTTGTGGCGTTTTACGAAGAGTATGCGTCCCGGAGCGGCTGTACCTGCCTGCGCATGGACACCAACGCCCGAAATGAGGGAGCCGGCGGCTGTATAGGCACCTGGGATACCGAGAGGCGGGGATCGTGCCCTGCGTGTTCAACGGACTTGCTGGAGTTGAACTGGTGATGCTGGAGAAGAAACTATAAACACCGAAAAAGAGAAAACAGATACACGGAACATAAAGCGCATACACGAAATTCATTTCGCGTATGCGCTATTTTTCACACAAGAAACGCAAAAACAACAATGTGGTGCGCAATATGTATAGAAAAGAATGGAGTGGCCTGAAGCACAGGCGGTGCGGAAAGCGCAAAAGCGGCTTCACCGGATTCGGCGAGGTCGCTTTCTTTTTTGTATGACATGCCCGCAGAAGCGGGATTTCAATAGATATAAGGAGGATCAGAATATGCCTATCATTCATGTGAGCGAAACAGGAAAGCAGGACACCCAGAAAAAGCGGTACTTTATGGAGTTTGCCGCCAACAGCATCTGCAGCCACACCAACACGCTGCCAAAGAACATCTATGTGTATTTCCATGAAATGGAGCCGGAAAACGTGCGAAAGACGGCTCCCACGGCGCGCATAGATTGGACCATGATACCGGATCGCACCAACGAGGTCAAAAAGGCCATTATGGGCGAGTTAACCGATGAGTTGGCAAGCTTACCGGGGAGAATAGAAGCGAAATCGTAATCATCTTCAACGACATGCCCCTTCCGAATGCCATGCTGGGAGGAATCGCCCGGGCAGACAACTACAACTGGTAAACAAACGCAGACAATCCCCTTCCGCTTTGACGGAGGGGGGATTGAGGCTGTCGAAAATTCCTTGGGAATTATCCGACAAATGGCCCCAAGTCTGCTGCGCGCATAATTTCGGCGCAAAGCACCGGAATTCCGCACTGGCAGCCTGAGAGGTATTTTCTCTCACGCACATGTCGCGAGAGAAAATGATCTCAATTTTTCGCGTCTGCGGACGCGAACTCTGCGAGGCATTTTTGACACAATAGATCCCCTTCCGCTTTGGCGGAGGGGGATTTTTTGCGCGATAGGAAAACGGGGCAGTTGCGGAGAAATGGGCAACAAAAAGGCAAGGTTTGCCGGAGAAACGGGGAGAGATAGAAAAACAAAAGGAGGTTTTTTCACATGGAGGAAAAGGAATGGGTGCGCTGCGGCCGCTGCGACGGAGAAATTTATGAGGGTGCGGAATACTATCAAATCAACGGCGAGTGCGTATGCAGAGAGTGCCTGGAGGAGTTTGCAGGACACTGGTTTGCGCCCTTTCGGCTAATCGCCGGGGAGGAGCTATGAAGGGAAAGGGAGAGAGCTTTTGGCAGGAGGTGCGCCGGGCCTATGAAAACGGAGAGGGCAGCTATCAGACCCTGGCGGATCGATTTGGCGTGAGCCGGGGGGCCATGGCGAGCCACAGCAGAATCGAGGGCTGGAACAGAAAAAAACAGGAGAGTACGGATCTGCAGGAGATGACGGGAAAGCTTTCCCGGGCAGCTATGCGGGAGATTGGACGGCTGGAGGAGGGCGAGGCCGATGTGAAGACTATCCGGGAGCTGACGGCACTGCTGAAGGAGCTGAACCAGCTGATGAAAAGCGCCGCCGAGGAAAACGGGGAGAGCACCGTGCGGGTGCAGTGGGAGGAGGACACGGAGCAGTGGAGCGAGTAGAGATGTTGCACCTGTCGCCGCCCAATGAGAAGCAGAAGCTGTTTTTGCAGTGCAGGAAAAAATACATTGCCTTCGGCGGCGCACGGGGCGGCGGGAAAAGCTGGGCCGTGCGCACCAAGGCGAAGCTTATGGCTCTGCGCTATCCGGGGATACGGATGCTGCTGGTGCGGCGAACCTATCAGGAGCTGGAAAACAACCACATCCGATTCCTGCGGCGGGAGCTGGCGGGGATCGCCGGCTACAGGGCTACGGCCAGACAGTTTGTATTTACCAATGGCAGCGTGCTGGATTTTGGCTACTGCGCCTGCGACGGGGACCTGGACCGATACCAGGGGGCGGAGTATGACGTGGTCTTTTTAGACGAGGCCACCCAGCTGCGGGAGGAGTGGATGCGGCAATTTGCGGCGTGCGTGCGAGGGGTGAACGACTTTCCCAAGCGGATTTACTACACCTGTAACCCCGGTGGACCGGGACACGGATACATCAAGAGGCTGTTTATCGACAAACGCTATCTGCCGGGGGAAAATCCGGAGGACTATGAGTTTATTCCCGCCCGAGTGACGGACAACCGGGCGCTGCTGAAAAAACAGCCGGAGTATCTGCAGCAGCTGCAGGCACTGCCGGACAAGCTCCGGGCGGCCTGGCTGGAGGGAAAGTGGGACATCTTTCAGGGACAGTTTTTTCAGGAGTTTACCGACGACCCGGAGCATTATCGCGACAGGAGGTTTACCCATGTTATCGAACCGTTTGACATCCCCAGAGAATGGAGGATCTATCGCAGCTACGATTTCGGCTACGCAAAGCCCTTCTCCTGCGGCTGGTGGGCGGTGGATTTTGACGGATGTATTTACCGGATTTTAGAGCTGTACGGCTGCACGGAGAACCCCGATGAGGGGGTGCGGTGGGCCCCGGAGAAGCAATTTGCCAAGATCCGGGAGATTGAACAGACCCACCCGTGGCTGAAGGGGCGGACCATTGACGGAGTGGCCGATCCGGCAATTTGGGATACCAGCCGGGGAGAAAGCATCTATGAGACGGCCCTGCGGCACAGGATCTACTTCACAAGGGGCGATAACCGACGCATCCCGGGGTGGATGCAGATGCACTACCGGATGACCTTTGACCAGGAGGGATATCCGCAGATGTATGTATTCAAGAGCTGCAGGGCGTTTATCCGGACAATACCGGAGCTGCGATTTTCGGACACAGAGCCGGAGGACCTGGATACCCGACAGGAGGATCACGCAGCGGACGAGAGCCGGTATTTCTGCATGTCGCGGCCCATTCGGCCGGTGCGCCGGGGTGAGGAGCTGGCGCTGGGGGATGATCCGCTGAATATGAGGAAGAAATGAGAGCTTTGGGACGGGGCGCGGATTGCCATGGCCAGCGTGCGCGCTGACCTCACAATGACAGGTTACAGGGGGCGGAGAATTGGCGGCGGGCTGAGGGCAGCCCGCCCTACCCATATTGGAGGGATGCCGCAACAGGCGAGACGTAAAATTTTTTTTATTTTTGGCATTGTTGCATGGAGAAGGGCAACAGGGAGGGCAACGGAGCGGCGGCGGGAGGACACAGGTGAGAACGATAAGGAGGGTTACGGCATGGAGCCTATGACTTTGCAGAAACCGAAGATCGGTGCGGAGGAGGTGCGCCGGGCGGCGCAGATCCTGAAGAAATACAAGCAGGGAAAGGCACACCTGGAGAGCCGCATCATCGACAACGAGCAGTTTTGGAAAATGCGGCACTGGCAGCAGATGGAGAAAAACGGGCAGGGGGGCAATCCCGGCGATCCGCAGCCGGCCAGCGCATGGCTGGTGAACTGCATCCTGTCCAAGCACGCGGACGCCATGGATTGCTATCCGGAGCCCACGGTGCTGCCCCGAGAGGAGGGAGACCGGGCGGAGGCATCCAAGCTGACGAAAATTCTGCCGGTGGTACTGAAGCAGAATCAGTTCAAACGGACCTATTCAGATGCCTGGTGGTACAAGCTGAAAAGCGGGTGCGCCGCCTATGGCGTTTTCTGGGATGCGGGAAAGCTGGGGGGATTGGGGGATATTTCCATCCGCAGAATGGACCTGCTGAACCTGTTCTGGGAGCCGGGGGTCCGGGACATCCAGGACTCGGAAAATTTCTTTTCCACGGAGCTTGTCAGCAATGCACAGCTTTTGCGCAGCTATCCGCAGCTGGAGGGAAAGCTGGGCGGCGGAAGCTTCACGGTGAGCCGATTCCTCTATGATGACACGGTGGATACCTCTGACAAGTCGCTGGTAGTGGATTGGTACTACCACACCATGGACGGAGGAAGAAGGGTGCTGCAGTACTGTAAATTCGTGGGGGAGACGGTGCTCTACGCTACGGAAAACGATTGGCAGACACCTGTGGAGCAGAGAGAGATCGGTGTGGACGAGAATGGTGAGCCAATCCTGGAGGAGGTGCCGGTGGGCCTGCCTATGTGCAGGAGGGGCTGGTATGACCACGGGAAATATCCATTTGTATTTGACGTGCTGTTTCCTGAGGAGGGGACACCCTGTGGGTACGGATATATCGATCTGTGCAAGTCACCCCAAAAGCAGATAGACCTCATGAGTCAGGCCATTCTCAAGAACACCCTGGCGGCGGCGACACCGAGGTTTTTCATCCGGGCAGACGGCGCGGTGAATGAAAGCGAGTACGCCGATTGGACTAAGCCCTTTGTTCACACCAACGGAAATCTTGGAAGCGACTCCATTGCACCCATCCACACGGCGGGGCTGGACAGCGTGTATGTGGCCATCCTGCAGAGCAAGATCGCCGAAATGAAGGAGACGGCGGGCAACCGGGATGTGGCCAACGGCGGCACAGCCTCCGGCGTAACGGCGGCTACGGCCATTGCGGCATTGCAGGAGGCCGGCGGAAAGCTTTCCCGGAATATGATCGATGACGGGTACGAGGCGTTTTCCGACGTGGTGACGCTGTGCATCGAGCTGATCCGGCAGTTTTATGGGCTGCCCAGACAGTTTAGGCTGCTGGGGGGCGAATTTGCCAGCTACGACAATGCAGGGTTACAGCCGGTGGCCATGAGCGACGGCGTGGAGATTTCCTACCGGGTGCCGGTGTTTGACCTGGAGATTTCCGCCCAGCAGGAAAACCCATATAAGACCATGGAGTACAATCAGCTTGCCCTGCAGCTGTTCCAGATGGGGTTCTTCCGGGAGGACATGGCTCCGCAGGCCTTGCGGTGCCTGGAGCTGATGGACTTTAAGAACAAGGACTTAGTGATGGCTATGATCCGGAACGGGCAGACCCAGCAGATGGAAATCCAGCAGCTGCGTCAGAGGCTGATGCAGGCGGCGGCTGTGGTGGACCAGGTGAAAGGGACGCATCTTGCCCAGCAGCTGGCCCAGGAGTATGCCGCGGCACAGAAAAACGCCAAGGGCAGTGCCTGGCAGGCCGGAAAGCTCAACTCTGTGGAGCGTACCAGGCGCAGCACCCGGGAGGCGGTGCGGCCCAGATGATCCGGGCGACGGCAGAGCCGGGGCGGCTGACCCTGGAGGGACATGCGGGATATGCTCCGACAGGGAAGGACATTGTATGCGCGGCGGTATCGGCCCTGGTGCTGGCCCTGGCGGAGCGGCTGCAGGAGAAGAACCTGGTGAGAGAGCTCATTATGCGGCCGGGGTATGTGCGCATTGCCATGCGGGGCGCAGACAGGGAGGCGGAATTAGTGAAATGCGGGCTGCGGCAGCTGGAGAGACGGTTCCCCCAGTGCGTGGAGGTAATTGAAAAATAGGCTGCGTGTCAAAAAGTCTCGCAGAGTTTGGCGGTACGGAGCGGACTATAATCCTTTTGTCGGAAAATTCCAAAGGGATTTTCGACAGGTTCAAAAAGGGCCATTTCTCCCGGCGAGGGAGTGATGATACGGGTCGTGGCCTACCACGGGAAAGGGTGAGACCATGGAAATGGAAGAAAACCAGGCACAGCTTTGTGAAGCATCGGGCGATACGGCTCCCGACGCCGGGGAGCAGGAGGACTTCGAAGCTTTGATCCGGGGCAGGTACAAGGAGGAGTTTGACGCCAAGGTGCGGAAAATTCTGGACGGGCGGCTGCGGGGTATGCGGCAGGAGAATCAGCGGCTGAAGGAGCAGAAGGAGAAGCTGGAGGGGGTACGCAAGGCGGAGGCGGCGGAGCGCATTGACCGGCTGCGCAGGCAGGAGGGAGAGCTGAGGCGGCTGTATCCGGACTTTGACTGGCAGAGAGAGATGCAAAGCGAGCGCTTCGGGCGGCTGATTTTGGCCGGGGTGGAGCCCCGAACGGCCTATGAGACGGTGCATGGCCGGGAACTGATGGAAAAGGCCATGCACTACGCTGCAGGACGCACGCGCAGACAGGTGGCCGGGAGCCTGGCCAGCGGTATGAGCCGGGTGGCGGAAAACGGCGGCAGGAGCATTGCCGTGACAGCCAGCGATCCTCGGGGGCTCACCAGCGAGGATCTGGCGGATATTCGCAGGCGTGTGCTGGACGGGGAGAAGATTCGATTCTGAGGAAGAGCGCTGGGGGAAAATGATTTTTCGGAGCGCGGAAGAAACTGAAAAGCTTTTGTTGAAAGAAAGGAAAGATGACTATGGAGCTAAACTATCAGATGTTTGCCGATGTAAACACACAGACTACCGGCGGCCTGTCCGCCGAGATGAAGACCTATTACGGCATGGAGCTGCTGGAGAACGCTAAGCCCCAGCTGGTACACAACCAGTTTGCTGCTACCAAGCCCCTGCCTGTGGGCGGCGGCAAGACCGTAGAGTGGCGTAAGTTCGGCGCCTTTGACAAGGCACTGACACCTCTGACCGAGGGCGTGACCCCTGACGGCAGCGGTATCTCTGTCAGCTATATCACCAAGGAGCTGGCCCAGTACGGCGACTACACCACCGTGTCCGACATGTTGGACCTGACGGCCATCGACGACGTAGTGCTGGAGATCACCGACCGCCACGGCAACAACATGGGCCTGACCCTGGACACTGTGACCCGCAACGAGATCCAGCAGGGCAATCAGGTGATCTATGCTCCTGTGCTGGGCGAGGGCGGCAAGCAGACCGCCGTGACCAGCCGTGTGGCCCTGACCCCGGCCTGCAAGATGACCAGCGAGCTGGTGGCTAAGGCAGCTACCCAGCTGAAGAAGATGAATGCGCCGACCTTTGACGGCAAGTATGTGTGCATCATCCATCCCTCTGTGGCATTTGACCTGCGCCAGGATGAGGCATGGATCGCTGCCCACCAGTATGCCGCCGCCACGGAGCTGTTCTCGGGCGAAATTGGCGAGCTGCACGGCGTGCGCTTTGTGGAGACCACAGAGGCCAAGATCTTCTGTGGCGCCGACCTGGCCAAAAATGCCCGCAATCTGGCGGTGAACGGCGCAGTGGCAACTAAGGCTACGGTGAGCTTTGACGGCGGCTCCGTGGACGCCGGCAGCCTTGCGGGCCGCTATGTGCTTATCGGCGGTAAGCGCTACAAGGTGCTTAGCAACACCGACAGCGCCATGACGCTGGAGGAGGCCATTACCGCCGCTGACAACGCCGTCATTTATCCCGGTGAGGGCGGTGCAGAGGGCTGCGCCGTATACGGCTGCCTATTTGTGGGCAAGGGCGCTTACGGCGTGGTGGACCTCAGTGAGGGGACGGAGGTTATTGTAAAGCCTCGTGGCTCCTCCGGCACTGCCGATCCCCTGGATCAGCGCTCCAGCGTGGGCTGGAAGGGTATTCACGCCGCTGCTATCCTGTACGACGAGTACATGGTGCGTGTGGAATGCGGCTCCTCCTACTCTAAGGAGGACAAGGCCAACTGATGGGCCGGCGGGGGCGGGGCGTGAGCTCCGCCCCCGCGCGAGACAAGGAACGTGGCACAGAGAGATGCGGATTGCCACACCAGTGACGGCGGTCACTGGTTCGCAATGACACATTGCAAGAAATGCTGTGCGGGGTCGGTTCGGGCCGTCGGGGATGCCGTTCCCTGCGGAATATAACAAGAGGTGCGGTGGGACGGGGACCAAGAGGGTCGCCCCTACGGAGTATCAAGTAGTTTGGTACGGCGGGACGATGGGGGCATCGTCCCCTACGAGATGTTTTACGGGGCGGGGTGCATGTGTGCTGCGGCGGGGTGAGGGTACCCCGCTCTGCGGATGGCGGGAAGACAGGGATAAGCTGACGGTGGGCCATATAAGAAAGGAGATTTTTGCATGAAAGAGGAAATGCGCAAGGTTTATCTGCCCAGAGGCAGAAAGAATGAGGAAAATTTCGTGATCGTGTCCGTGAACGGGCGTAGCTACAAGATCATGAAGGGCGTGGAGGTGGAGGTGCCTGCGTATGTGGCGGAGGTGCTGGAAAACAGCCGCATGATGGCTGACACTGCCCGGCGGTATGTGGACACCATGGCCAACTGAAAAGGAGGACACTATGGGAAAAATGACGGCGGGACAGGTGCTGACTCAGGTAGACAGCCTCCTGCCCAACGCATACACCCGGGAGGAAAAGCTCCGGTGGCTGCTGCAGGCGGAGGGTACCCTCATCCGGGAGGTGCTGCGGCCGGTGGACCGGGAGACATCCGTGCCGGAAAAGCTGGAGGAAAGCACCGTGCTGGTGGCCGGGACGCCCTATGACGGGCTTTACGATCTGTATGTACAGGCGCAGATCCACTACGCTGACGGCGACATGGCGCACTGGAACAACGCTATGGCCCTGTGGAATCGGGGCGTGGAGGCTCTGCAGGCGGAAACACTGCGGAAAATGGGCAAAATGCAGACGGCAAACTGCCTGCGTCTTTGCTGAAGGGAGGCGAGGGCATGTTCTTTCCGATGCTAAAGAAAATTGGATTGGAAAAGATGACGGTGACGGATTTCCCGGGCCTTGACCGCAGGGAAACAGCCAGAATCGGGGGATTCCGTGAGATGCGGAACCTGTGCGGGGAGGGATACCCTACCCTGCGGACGCGGCAGGCAAGGGGCTTGACTGCCACGGTGACCAAGCCCGGCGGCCTGACGGCGAAGGATGCCCTGATCTGGGTGGACGGCACGCGGATCTGCGTAAACGGTGAGGCGGCGGGGCCGGTGCTGACAGAGGGGGAAAAGGATCTGATCAGCATGGGCGCATATCTGATCGTTTTTCCCGACAAGGTGTATCTCAATACCAAGGATCTGACGGACTACGGCAGCCTGGAATGCGAAAGAACCGCATCGGCGGGAGTGGCCATCAGCCTGTGTGATGCGGAGGGCAAGGCCTACAGCGGCGTGGTTCAGAGCGTCGGGGCACCGGAGGATCCGGAGGAGGGGACGCTGTGGATGGATGTATCCGGAGCAGAGCCGGTGCTGCGGCAATACGGCCAGGAGTGCTGGACGGCCCTGCAGAATGTGTGCGTAAAGCTGCAGGCGACCCTGCTGGGGAAGGGATTCGCCGCCGGGGACGGTGTGACGGTCTCCGGCTGCGCTGCGGCAAGACTCAATGGGGAGAAGGTCCTGCAGGCGGCAGGGGAGAACTGGGTGGTCTTCCCCGGGATCGTGGCAGGGAACGCATCCCAAGAGGCGGCGGTGACCATTAGCCGCACTGTGCCGGAGATGGATTTTGTGGTGGAGAGCGGCAACCGATTGTGGGGCTGCAGGTACGGTATGACGGACGGTGAGGCCGTGAATGAGATCTACGCCAGCAAGCTGGGGGATTTTAGGAACTGGAGATGCTTTGAAGGCTTGTCCACGGACAGCTACGCCGCAGCCAGAGGCTCCGACGGGGCATTCACCGGAGCGGTGAGCTATCTGGGGAACCCAATATTCTTCAAGGAACGCTGCATGGAGCGGGTGTACGCCGGGAGCCAGGGGGCTCATCAGATCGTGACCACGGAGTGCAGCGGCGTGCAAAAAGGCAGCGCAAAAAGCCTGCAGGTGGTGGGCGGCGTGCTGTACTATCTATCCGATGAAGGCGTGCAGGCTTTTGACGGAAGCCTGCCGGTGACGGTATCCCAGGCCCTGGGCGAGAGGAGATACAGCGCGGGAGTGGGCGGCGCGTGGCGAGAGAAGTACTATCTCTCGGCGCTGGATGAGGATGGAGCAGCCTCTCTGTTGGTATATGACAGCGAGAGAAAGCTGTGGCACCGGGAGGACGAGCTGCGGGCGGAGGGCTTTGCCTGCAAGGGCGGGGAGCTTTACTGCCTGAGCGCAGAGGGGAAGCTGCTGAGCATGCACGGCGAGAGCGGCGAAAAGGAAATGGGCTTTACCTGGTTGGCGGAGACCGGAGAACTGGGGCTGCAGACCCCGGAGCGCAAGAGGCTGACACGGCTGCTGCTGGCAATGCGGCCCGAGCAGGGGACAACGGTGGCAGCGTGGGTCAGCTATGACCAGGGAGCCACCTGGCAAAAGCAGGGACAGATCACCGGCAGCGGCGGCATACGCGAACAGCTGGTGGCCATACGGCCCAGGCAGTGCCGGGCTATGCGGCTGAGGCTGACCGGCAACGGCCAGTGCGCTATTTTTGCCGCCACGGCCCTGTATGGGAGAGGAAGTGACCGGCTGTGAGCGTGATGGAAATGCCCGCCGTCCCTGCGGGAACGCTGGCGCAGCAGGTGCAGCAGCAATACACCTACTTATTTCGGCTGGCGCAGACGCTGAACCGAGCTATGGAGCAGGTGGAGTGCACCGCCGGCGCTCAAGCAGCGCAGGCGCAGCGGACAACGGTCAGCAGCCGAGAAGCCCGGGAGGAACGGGCACACCAGGCGGCAACGCTCAAAAGCCTCATCATCAAGTCGGCGGACGTGGTGCGCCAGGAGATGGACCGGCTGGCCACGGAGCTGAAGGGGAGCTATGTGGCACAATCGGAATTCGGCGACTATTTGGAGAGAATCAGCCAGCGGATCGAGGCGGACCCCAGCCAGCTGAGCCAGTATTTTAAGTTTGCCTCGGACATCCGGGCGGATGTGGACCGGGTGGGGGTGGACTTTGCCTCCTACAAGACCGATGTGGAGGGATATATCCGCCAGGGCATTGTGGGCTATGACGGCACCGTGCCCATTATCGGCATCGCCATTGGCCAGGACATCCGCACCAGCCAGACCGGGGTGGAGACGGAGCAGGGTGTGTACGACGTCATCGACAAGAGCAGCAATATGTCCGTGTGGACCACGGAGAAGCTGTCATTCTACATCGGCGGGCAGGAGACGGCATATTTCTCCAACGGCAAGCTTACTGTGGCCCAGATCGCCGCGGACCGCATCACCGGCGCGGGGGAATGGGACGTGAGCTTCACCAGAGGCGTGAAATTCAAATGGATCGGAGGATGAGGAAATGGCCACCAGCGGCGTTATCAGCACAAACACAAAATACGGCTCATACTTTTGGGTAAAATGGGAAATCTCCGGCAGCCAAAGCATCTCTGACAACAAGACCACCATCGCCTGGTCCTGCGGCCTGACCCCGGGGGAGCAGTATTATGACAATGCCATCAAGATGTCGGCGGTAAGCATCGCCGGGGTAAAGGTGTACGAAGGCGGCACCTACTCCAACATAACGGACTACAAGGACCGCACCTTTGCCTCGGGCACGCTGGAGCTGCGTCACAACGCAGACGGCACCAAAAGCTTTACCGTGGCAGCCTTTTCCGGATGGCTGTTCGGCAACGGCGACTACACCGCCGCAGCCAAGAGCTTCACCCTGCCCACCATACCCCGGGCCACCACGCCCTCTATCGGGCCGGTGACCATCGGCGGCAAGGCGACCATCAGCCTGCCCCGGGCATCCACGGCCTTTACCCATACGTTGAGCTACAGCTTCGGCAGCGCGTCGGGGACCATTGCCGCCAAGGCGGGGAGCAGCTATACCTGGACCGTGCCGGAGAGCCTGGCGGCGCAGATCACAAGCAAGCTCAGCGGCACCGGAACGCTCACCTGCAAGACCTACAAGGGCAGCAGCCTCATCGGCACAAAGTCGGTATCCTTCACGGCGGCGGTGCCGGGCAGCATGAAGCCCGCCCTGAGTGCGGGCTGGGCCACGGTGACCTACGACAACAGCGGCACCAAGGCCAGTGCCATTGCCGCGTGGGTGCAGGGCTACTCCAAGGCCAAGGCCACCTTCTACAGCAGCAAGGTCACCTGTAAGCAGGGAGCTACGGTGAAGAAGTACTCCATCACCTACCTGGGAAAGACCGTGTCGGCCAGCCCATACCGGACGGGGACCATCACGGCCACCTCCGCCAAGGTGCGCTGCACGGTGACGGACAGCCGGGGCCTCACGGCCTATGAGGACTTCTCCATCACGCTGCTGGCCTACGCCAAGCCGGCGCTGAATGGGGTGAAGCTGTACCGCTCGGACGCGGAGGGCAAGGCGGCGGACAGCGGCACGCACATTGCAGGTGTCGCCACGGCAAAGTATTCCTCCCTGGGTGGGAAGAACCGTGTGACCATCAAGGGTTACTGGAAGAGCGTGGGCGGCAGCTACGGAAGCGGCGTGGCCATGCAGGCCGGGACGGCGAAGGTCATCAGCGGCAGCACGACGCTGAGCACGGAGAAAAGCTATACGGCGAAGGTCATCGCCACCGACAGCCTGGGGAACACCGCCACCTATGAGGCGACCATCCCCACGGAGAAGGTGGCCTTCCACCTGAAGGCGGGGGGAGACGGCGCCGCCTTTGGTAAGGCGGCGGAGAAAAGCAAGGCGCTGGAGCTGGCGGCGGATTGGAATCTGCATGCAGGGCGATTTATATACATGGGCGGCAGCAAGGCGACAAATGCAGAGAAGGACATATATTTTCAGACGATGGACGGAGCCGCAAATCCGCACAACACGGCTATTTACGGCGGAAACGGGGAATCTGCTGTGGCCTGGGGTGTGTACGATGTACAGAACAAACGCAGCGTGATCCGCTACGACGATGTGGCAGGAACGCTGACGCTGCTGGGCCTGGGGCCTACCAATCTGACGATTGGCGCGTTCGGGTCGAATTTAAAGAGCTTCAGCGGCACGGCCAGGCACTCCGCTATGTTGGGGCTCGGCATCCTGAGGGTGTCGGGAGAAACCAACGTTGCGCTAACGGCGGATACGACATACGACATTGCCACTATCGGCGCACATATCCCCACCTCCACCTATGCCCTAAGCGTGTACTGTCAGAAAGACCTGGATGCGCGGCTGGGCTCGGCCGGCACCATACAGATCCGGCCCAAGGAGGACATACCCGCAGGGTACGACATCTACATCGCCGGAATATGGATCGCAAGCTGATGAGAACGAAATTAAAGGAGGCTGAATTATGGCGAGAAAGCTTTGGAGGGGCAATACAGGCAGTTCCGTGCGGGAGCTGCAGCAGAAGCTGAATCAAAACGGATATCACCTGGACGAGGATGGCGTGTTCGGCAGCAACACATACAGGGCTGTGGTGGATTACCAAAAGAAGAACAAGCTGCTGGTGGACGGCGTGGTGGGCGACGAGACCTGGGGGAGCCTGAACAAGGTGCAGCAGGCTGCCGTACCCACGAAGCCCACTACGGGTAAGGATGTGATGAAGGGCGTGTCGGACGAGACGTACAACAAGCTGCACAAGCTGGAGCAGGGGTATGTGCCATCGGACGAGGTGGAGACGGCGCAGGAGATACGCAGAAGTATAGAGGCGCTGCAGCCGGAGAAGTACAAGTCTTCCTTTGAGGACGAGCTGTCCCAGCTCTACGAACAGATCGCTCAGCGAAAACCGTTTGCCTACGACCCGCAGACAGATGCGCAGTATAAAAATTATGCGTATCAGTATGCCCGGAGGGGACGGGACGCCATGGAGGACACCATGGGCACTGCTGCCGGGCTGACGGGAGGCTACGCATCCAGCTACGCACAGACGGCGTCCCAGCAGGCCTATGACCGCTATATGCAGGAGCTGGCAGAGCTGATGCCGGAGCTGGAAAGCAGCGCCCGGCAGCGGGATCAGGACCAGCGTAACTGGCTGACCCAGAGATACGAGCAGGTGAGCGAGCAGGAGCAGGCGGATTATAAGCGCTACAGGCAGGAACAGGAGGCCTGGCAGGAGAGCTATGACCGGGCGGGCAAGGAGGCAGACGCCCTGCGGGAGCAGGAGTATGCCGACTACAAGCTGATGCTGCAGCACTACACGAGCAAGGCAAACGCAGAGCAGAAGGCTTCCGGCGATGGCCGAGCCAATTCAGGCGCCGCGGCAAAAACAGAAAAGAAAACGACGCTTAGCTCCACGGCCATGGAGAGCCTGCGGCGGGCCATGGGGAACTATCTCAAGGGCGGAAAGAAGCAGGAGGCGGCAGCCCTGGCACAGCGGTATGGCAGCCGGATGACGGCCATGCAGAAAAAGCAGCTGAAGAAGCTGTTTGGCACATATGGAGCCAATTTGATCATATAAGGAAAGCGCCCCCTTCCGCCTTTGGGAAGGGGGCGCTTTTGCGAAATGGAGCTGGAGGATGAAGGACAGGGGCTTGACAGGGGGGCGGTTTTTGCTACAATAGGAGCAGAACCATGAAAGGAATGATATATGGACGGGTTTTACTACAAAGGTCTGAACCGAGAGGAAAAATCCGCCTACGAGCAGATGCTGGCGGGATTTAAGAGCCTTGCGCCCACGATACGGATAACGCGGCTGGAGCCAGCAAGACTGGCGGAGGTTTACCTGCGGTTAAAGCTGGATACACCGCTGCTGTTTCATGTGACGGGGTATAGCTATCGGTTTTATCCCGGGGCAGAGCATGTGGAGCTGCTGCCGGAATACCTGTTTGACAAGGGAAAGATCCGCACCCACCAGCAGGCAATAGCGGCCCGCATAGAGCGGCTTACCCGGCCCCTGCGGGGAAAGAGCCAGCTGGAAAAGGAAATTGCCATTCACGATTTCATATTGGACAGCGTTCGCTATGATAAGCTGAAAAAATCTTATTCCCACGAGATCATCGGCCCGCTGACCCAAGGTGTGGGTGTGTGCGAGGGCATCGCCAAAACGGTGAAGGCACTGTGTGATGCGGCGGGAGTAGAGTGTATTATCGCCCTCAGCGAGGCAAACCCGGAAAAGGGAGTGCGCTACCGTCACACCTGGAATGTACTTACAATAGACGGAAAAAGATACCATATGGATGCTACCTTCGACAACTCCCTGCAGCGGGGTACCCATCGGTATGATTACTTTAACCTGGACGATAAGCATATTTTCTCGGATCATGAGAAACTGGTGCTGCCGGTGCCGAAATGCACGGAGGACAAGGGGTATTATTACCGCTCCGTATCCCTGACAAAAACGGAGGATGTGGCAAACCGGGTGCGCCAGGCGCTGCGAAAAAAACAGACGCAGTTCGTGTTCCATTGGCGTGGCGGCGGATTAAACCGGGAGATTCTAAATGAGATTCTGGCGGGGGCTGCGGAGGAGGCCGGCAAGAAGGGGCTGCAGGTGAGCTGCGCCGTGAATGTGCGCCAGGCGGTGATTCAGCTGGACTTTGGTACAACTCGGGAGACAGAGCTGCAGCAGCCGGACGAGGGACAGGAGGATGCGCAGGCGTGACAGCTGCCCTCCTACGAGGCGGAAAAGCGGGCCCGAGGGGGCCATACTGTAAGGAGGATTTGTGATGGCGAGGAAGGCAGGACGGAACACGAAGGCACGGATCGTGGCGGCGGCGTGGAAGCTGTTTTACGAGCAGGGCTATGAGGATACCACCGTTGAGGACATCGTGTTTGAATCCGAGACCTCCAAGGGATCGTTTTACCACTACTTTGACGGCAAGGATGCGCTGTTGGAGTCCCTGTCGGTACTGTTTGACGAAAAGTACGAGGAGCTGCGGCCACAGCTGGACCCGGAGGCGGATGCGGTGGACACACTGGCATTCCTGAACCGAGAGGTATTCGGCATGATCGATAACAGTGTGTCTATGGAGCTGCTGGCAAGGCTGCTATCCTCTCAGCTGGTGACCCGAGGTGAAAAGCATCTGTTAGACCGCAGCCGCACCTATTTTAAGCTGCTCTATCAAATCATCCGCACCGGCCAAGGCCGGGGCCATCTGCGCACAGACATGACCGCCAATGAGATCGTGAAGGCCTACGCCATGTTTGAGAGGGGGCTGATGTATGATTGGTGCCTCAGTGGTGGCGAATACGCCCTGAGCCGGTACAGCGCCCTGATGATGCCGATGTTTTTACAGGGCTTCCGGGCGGCAGAATAAGCTCCCGAAAATGATTTTGAGAGCTTATTTTGGTATTGCATGTGGTCTATATGAAAAAAGAATAAAATCAAGAAATAACTGGATTATATGAGAACCATGTATAGAATTCATTCTATACATGGTTCTGTATTTCATTCTTGTTATGTTTGTGTTATACTTGCCTGCGTTAAGCTAAGAATGCGTTAGGAGTGAAAGCTATGAAAATCAGCGAAGTTATTGTGTTTGTGATTTATCTGGTCTTTATGCTGTCCATCGGGGTGTATTTCTTCTTTAAGAATCGCTCCGGCGGCGAGAAGACATATTTCCTGGGCGGCCGTCAGATGGGCCCCTGGGTCACGGCTCTGTCCGCAGGCGCCTCCGACATGAGCGCGTGGGTACTCATGGGTCTGCCTACCTCTATCTACGCCCTGGGCGTGGGGCAGGTGTGGATCTCTGTGGGTCTGGCCATTGGCTACACCATCAGCTGGCTCGTGGAGGCACCCCGGCTGCGGCGGTTCTCCATTGTGGCCAATGACTCCATCACCATCCCCCAGTACCTGACCAACCGGTTCCTGTCCAAATCTAAGGCCCTGCAGATCATCTGCGCGGTGATATTCCTGGTGGCTTACACCGTGTACGCCGCCTCCAGTGTGAAGGCATGCGGCACCCTCTTTAACACTGTGACCGGTATGGACGAGACGGCGGCGATGTATCTTGCCTCCATCATCATCATCGGCTATACCTTCCTGGGCGGTTTTTCTGCCGTGTGCTGGACGGACTTTTTCCAGGGTATGCTGATGCTGGGCGCACTGCTCATTGCCCCAATCTTTGCGCTGTTTATGCTTCAGGGCATGGGCGTCCATGCTGTGGATACGCCCGATTACTTCAACGCCTTCAGCAGCTGGAAGGACATTGTTTCCGGCTTGGGCTGGGGTTTGGGTTACTTCGGCATGCCGCATATCATTATTCGCTTTATGTCCCTGGAGTCTCAGAAGAGCTTGAAGAAGTCCGCCAAGATCGGCATTACCTGGACGGTGCTCATCGTTATCTTTGCCGCTGCGGTGGGTATCATTGGCCGCTTGTTCCTGGGCTATGACGAAGCTATCAACGGACACTCCCTGGTGTTCATCACCATGGTGCGCAAGATCTTCCCGGGAGTGATTTCCGGCCTGCTGCTGTCAGCGGTGCTGGCGGCATCCATGTCCACGGCGGATTCCCAGCTGCTCATGGCTGCCAGCGCCTTTGCCAGCGATGTGTATAAGCCTGTATTCCGCAAGGGCAAGGCCAGCGATAAGGAGATGATGTGGGCCGGCCGTATCGTGGTGCTCATCATTTCCGTGGTGGCACTGATTATTGCATCCAATCCCAATTCCGGCACCATCATGTCTCTGGTGTCCAACGCTTGGGGCGTGTTTGGCGCGGCCTTCGGCCCGGCTATTATGCTGAGCCTGTTTTGGAAGCGGTTTACCTTTGCCGGCGCCGTGGTCAGCATCATTGTGGGTGCGGCTGTGGACGGCCTGTGGCTGGCGTTCCTGTCCGGTACGGGTATCTATGAGATTATCCCCGCTTTTGCCGCCAGCATGATCGCCGCCATCGTAGCCTCCCTGCTGAGCAAGAAGCCCGGCAAGGATGTGGAGGAGCTGTTTGACAAGGCTGTGAAGTTCGAGGAAGAATAAGCCGCCATAAGATAACAAGGGAAAGAAAACCATCCGACTTTTATTCAAGCGACCGAAAGGGCCTGCTGTCTGTGAATTACAGACGGCAGGCCCTTTCGCTTTACACGCCCGACCTAAAGCCCCTTTCGAGGCTCGCCGGCTGCAAAACGATGTGGCAAAAGTAAAAAACAAGACATATCCCCCTGATAAAAATGTAAATTATTGACCATATATTCCAATGAATGGGAATAAACTGCGGAATACTATTGAAATAACGAGAAAAATAAGGTATAGTAAAATAGAAAACCGAATTACACAGCGCACAGCGTGAAAGTCGGAACGGAAAATGGCTAAGGCAGGCCATTGCAAAAAAAGAGAGGCGGGGGGGAGACATATGGCGTTTTATGCCCACAAACGGGTGGAGCCTGACGGAGAGATGAGCCGACAGACGGTGTATGCGCACCTTATAGGGACGGCGCAGCGGGCCGGGCAGTGCCTGCGGAGCGTGGGATTGGAGAATACGGGGTACCTGGCAGGTCTGCTGCACGATATGGGAAAGTACACCGAGGAATTTCAGCAGTATCTGGAGGCAGGTGATCCCGGACGACGGGGCAGCGTGATCCACACCTTTCAGGGATGCCGGTATATGATGGAGATCTTTCATGGAGAGGGGGCGACGTTTCCGGAGATTGTGTGCGCCGAGCTGATTGCCTTTGCCATAGGGGCCCACCACGGGCTATTTGATTGTGTAGATCCGGCACAGCGGCTGGGGTTTTCATATAGATGTGAAAAGAAGGACATATCCTATGAAGCCGCTGCAGCGGCCTTTTTGAGCGAGATACCGGAGCGGGAGATCCGGGCGCGGTTTAAAAAGGCAGCGGCGGAAGTCGACGGGATCATGGGTCGGCTGGATGAAGCCTATGGAGACGACCGGGACTACGCATTTGAAACAGGCCTTTTGGTGCGGCTGATCCTATCCGCTGTGATTGAAGGGGATCGCCATGACACGGGGGCCTTTATGAGCGGGCCACATCTGCGGACCTGGCCGGAGGACATGGGCCCGGTCTGGGAGGGGAGACTGGCATATTTGGAGGGAAAGCTGGCGCAGTTTCCACAGGAAACGCCGGTAGAGAAGGCGCGGCATGCCATCTCAGAGCGATGCCGGGCCTTTGCGTCCCGGGAGCCGGGCATTTTCCGGCTAAACGTCCCCACCGGGGGCGGCAAGACCCTCAGCTCCCTGCGATACGCCCTGGCTCACGGCAGGATATACCATAAAAACCGGCTGATTTTCGTTTCGCCGCTGCTGTCGATCCTGGAACAGAATGCCAGGGTCATCCATGAATATGTGGGGGACGATGGGCTGATTTTGGAGCATCACTCCAATGTGGTGCAGACGGGACTTTCCCGGGAGGAGCTGGACGAGCGGGAGCTGCTGGTGCAGAGCTGGGAGGCACCCATTATCATCACCACACTGGTACAGCTGCTGGACACTCTGTTTGCCGGGAAGACCACGGCAGTACGGCGTTTCCAGGCCCTGTGCGGCAGCGTCATTGTCATAGACGAGGTGCAGACGGTGCCGGCGAAGATGCTGACGCTGTTTAACCTGGCTGTCCAGTTTTTAAGCGAACAGTGCGCTGCAACGGTGGTGCTGTGCTCGGCCACCCAGCCGGAGCTGGAGTGCGCCGCCCACCCGCTGCGGGAGAAGCCGGAGGAAATGGTGCCCCGGGATGAGACACTTTGGGCGGCCTTTCACCGGACGGAGCTCATCCGGCTTCCGGACCGGCGCTTGGAGGAGCTGCCGGAGTGGATAGCCGAACAGATGGAGACGACGGAAAGCCTCCTGGTGGTGTGCAACAAAAAAAGCGAGGCGGCCTATCTGCTGGAAAAGACAAAATCGGAGGAGTATGGGAGCTTTCACCTGTCGGCGGGGATGTGCATGCAGAATCGGCGGGATGTGCTGGAGGCTTTGCGGACGGCGCTGGCCCGGCGGGAAAAGGTGCTATGCATCGCCACCCAGGTGATCGAGGCGGGGGTGGACATCTCCTTTGACGCGGTGGTACGGCTGACAGCGGGCATGGACAGCGTCGTCCAGGCGGCGGGGCGGTGCAACCGCGGCGGGGAATCCCGAGTGCCCCGGCCTGTGTACACGGTGAACTGCGCAGATGAAAAGCTGGGTATGCTGCGGGACATCCGGCGGGGAAAGGACGCCACCCTATCGCTGATGGAGGCGTTTCAAAGAATGCCGGAGAAGCTTGGCGGCAATCTGTTTTCGGAGGAAGCCATCCGCTACTATTACCGGGCGGTGTACCGGGATATGGCGGAGGGGGAGCAGGACTATTATATCAAGGAGCAAGGGACCAGCATGTTTGACCTGATGGCGGACAACCGGCGGTATGCCGATGAGGGGTGCGCCGGGGCAGAGATGTTCTGCCTGCGGCAGGCATTTAAGACGGCAGGACGGTATTTTTCCGTATTTCAGGAGGACACCACGGACGTTTTGGTGCCCTACGGCAAGGGAAAGGAACTCATTGCGGAGCTGTGCGGGGAGCGATGCCGGCATGATGCGGAGCACCGGGCTGCGGTGCTGCAGGAGGCAGCCGCCTACTGTGTGGGGATCTATCCGTATCAAAAAAAGCAGCTGGAGGAGAAAGGGGCGCTGCACTCCGTGTGCGATGATTGCGCCCGGGCTCTGGCAGAGGGATTTTATGATGACACGGTGGGCCTGGTGACAGAGACGGAGAAACATGAATTTTGGGAGGTGCGAGAGTGAAAAACACCAAGTATGACAACATTGTGGAGTTTCAGGTGACGGGGGACTACGCCCTGTTTTCCGACCCCATTATGCGCGTGGGTGGGGAAAAGTGCACGTACCAGGTGCCCACCTATGAGGCCCTCAAGGGGATATTGCACTCCGTGTACTGGAAGCCCACCATCCTTTGGGTCATAGACGCGGTGCGGGTGATGAAGCCCATTCAGATGGAGACCAAGGGGATCCGCCCGATCAAATACAGCGGCGGAAACGACCTGAGCTACTATACCTATCTGAAGGACTGCTGCTACCAGGTCCGGGCCCACTTTGAGTGGAATGAGAACCGCCCGGAGCTGGCTGCCGACCGCAACGAGAACAAGCACCATGAGATCGCCAAAAAGATGATCCGCAAGGGCGGCCGGCGGGACATTTTCCTGGGCGCGCGGGAGTGCCAGGGTTATGTGGAGCCGTGCGTATTCGGCGAGGGGGCAAGTGCCTACGACGACACGGAACAGCTGGCCTTCGGGCTCATGTACCACGGCATCACCTACGCAGACGAGGCGTATTCGGCGGACACCCGGGGGAAGATGACGGTGCGGCTTTGGTACCCGGTGATGAAGAAGGGCGTGATCGAATTTGTGCCGCCGGAGCAGTGCCCGGTGCAGAAGACCATCCGGGATATGGAGATAAAACCCTTTGGAGGCGAGCTGGATAATTTCTCCGGCCTGCGGGAATTTGGGGAGGTTACATAATGGGACTTTTACAGCGCGCCATTGAGACATACGACGCCAGCGCCGCCCTGGCGGGGGTGTACCGGGAAGGGCATGAGCCGCTGGCACCCATTTCACACATCACAGCCAATGCACATATTGAGATCAGGCTAAATGAACAAGGGAAATTTCGCGGTGCGAGGCTTTTGACCAAGAAAGAGGGAAGAACGGTTATCCCGGTTACGGAAGATTCCGGGGGGCGCACAAATAAATTGGCGGCGCATCCACTTTGCGACCAAATCAAGTATGTTGCCCCTGACAATGAAGAAGCGCATGAACTATATTTGAGGGAGCTTTGTGCATGGGAGGAGTCGGCGTATTCGCACCCCATTTTGAGCGCTGTGCGTGCCTATGTGGAGAGTGAGACCATCATTGCTGACCTGATAAACTGCGGGGTCATAAAAGAAAAAGCGCGGCACGAGGATAAAACGATAAAACTTTTGATCAGATGGCGCGTGGATGGATGTGAACAGGAAGAGCCTGCCTGCTGGAAAAACAAGCGATTGTTTTCTCTTTATCAGGAGTACTATTATGGCGTGATCTGTGACCGGGGACAGGCTTTGTGCATGGTAAGCGGAAAAGAGGACTTGATCGCTACAAAGCACCCGTGCGGGATCATTTCTAATCCATACATGGCGAAGCTGATCTCGGCCAATGACGGGAAAGGTTTTACCTATCGGGGGCGTTTTTCGGATGAAAAGCAGGCGGCTACGGTGGGATATATAGCATCGCAGAAGGCGCACAGTGCGCTGCGGTGGCTGACGGCGGACCAGGGGATTCGGGAGGGCGCGAGCACGCGGGCCTTTCTGTGCTGGAACCCGGAGGGGAAGGCGGTGCCGCAACCTATGCGCAGGGTGCCGAGAGCAGAGACTGCGCCGGTGCGCAAGCCCAGCGACTACAAGAAGCAGCTGCAAGGTACACTTCTGAGTTTCCGGGAGGACCATCAGCTGAAAAACGAGGACAGGGCCGTTCTAGTGAGCTTTGACGCGGCCACCACCGGGCGGCTGGCGGTGACCTACTACAACGAGATAGGCCTGGAAACCTTTTTGCGGCGCATGGAGGACTGGGACGGACACTGCTGCTGGTATGCGGAGAAGTCTGACATCCAGGCACCGAACCTGCTGGACATTGTGGACTGCGCCTTTGGCGTGGAGCGGGATAAAAAATTGACAACGGACGGTAATGTTCTGGGGCAGCATTTGCAGAGACTGCTGCAGTGTAAGGTGGACGGGGGGATATTTCCGCTGGACATTTTGCGGGCGCTGACGCATAGAGCGTCTTCGCCGCTGGGCTATGAGAAGGCAGACTGGAGAAAAATTATGCAGACGGCATGCGCGGCGCTGCAGAAATACAGGTATGACACAAATCAAGGAGGGAACGAAATGGCTTGGGCACTGGACAAGAGGGACCGCAGCTTCCAATACGGCAGGCTCCTGGCGGCCATGGAGCGCGTGGAGGAGGACTACTACTCCAAAACCCAGGAGGGCAGGCAGACAAACGCGATCAAGTACATGAGCGAATTTAAACGGAGACCGTTTACGGTGTTTGAGAGAGTCAATCAGCACCTGCAGCTGGCCTATCTGGGCCGCGTGGAGCCGTGGCAGGCCGCCCGCTATAAGCGGCTTGTGGGTGAGATCATCGGCATCCTGCGTGAATTCCCGGAGGAGGAGCTGAACCGGCCCCTGGATGATATTTACCTGATGGGCTATGAACTGCAGCGGAACGCATTCTTTACCAAAAACGATACGGACGACAATACGGAGGAGGAATAATTATGGCAGCTTTGGAAAACAAAATCGACTTTGTAGCACTGATCTCTGTGACCAACGCCAACTGCAACGGCGACCCGCTGAACGGAAACCGCCCCAGGACCGACTATAACGGCATGGGGGAGATCTCGGATGTGTGCATCAAGAGGAAGCTCCGCAACCGTATGCAGGATATGGGATATGCGATTTTTGTGCAATCCGATGACCGCTGCGATGACGGATGCAAAAGCCTGAGCGACCGGGCTGCGGCGGCCACCAAGGGAATCAAGGATAGAAGCATTTACGCGCAGACCGCGTGCGAAAAATGGATGGATGTGCGCAGCTTTGGACAGGTGTTTGCCTTTAAGAGCACAGATAAAAACAACGTTTCCGTCGGCGTGCGGGGCCCTGTTTCTATCCACCAGGCAGTGAGCATTTCTCCGGTGGAGATTGAAGAGATGCAGATCACCAAGAGCGTCAACGGGGAAACCGGGGAAAAGCGCGCCTCCGATACCATGGGAATGAAACATTTCGTCCGCTTCGGCCTGTACGAGATCAAGGGCGCCATCAATGTGCAGCTGGCGGAAAAGACCGGCTTTACCCGGGAGGATGCCGTGGTCATAAAAGAATGTCTGCGGACGCTGTTCGTAAACGATGCGTCTTCTGCCCGGCCGGAGGGCTCTATGGAGGTGGTGAAGCTCTATTGGTGGGAGCATAACTGCAAGGACGGGCAGTATTCCTCGGCCAAGGTACACCGCAGCGTCCATGTCACGCCCAAAAACGCGGAGGGCCTGCCCCAGTGCGTGGATGACTATGAGATCACCCTGGATGAGCTGCCGGGGCTGACACCGGAGATCATAGATGGACTATAAGGAAGAGGAGTATCTCCAGCTTTCCGGTCTCCAGCACTTTCGCTTCTGCCGCAGACAGTGGGCGCTGATCCATATTGAGAACCTGTGGGCGGAAAATCTCCGGACGGTGGATGGGCAGATCCTGCATGAGCGCGCCCATGATCCCGGGCTGCGGGAAAAGCGGCCGGGCCTGATCGTCGTGCGGGGCATGGCCGTTTCCTCCCGCACTCTGGGCGTATCCGGGGCGTGCGATGTGGTGGAGTTCAGGCGCTGTGCGGCGGGGGTCCCGCTGCGGAATGAGGAGGGCCTTTTTCAGCCCTATCCCGTGGAATATAAGCGCGGCTCACCTCGGGAGGACCGTGCCAATGAGCTGCAGCTCTGCGGCCAGGCCCTGTGTCTGGAGGAGATGCTCTGCTGCGATATACCCAAGGGCGCCCTGTATTTTGGCGAGGTGCGGCGGCGGGTGGAGGTGGCATTCACCCCGGAGCTCCGCCGGGAGGTCACGGAGACCCTGTTACAGATGCATCAGCTGTATAAGCGGGGATACACGCCCAAGGTGAAGCCGACCAAGGCCTGCAATGCCTGCTCATTAAAGGAATTGTGCCTGCCTAAGCTGCTGCGCAGCGGCTCGGTGAAAAGCTACTTGAAGCGATATATGGAGGAGACGGTATGAGACGTTTACTCAATACGCTGTTTGTAACCTCTGAAGATGCGTATTTTGCTCTGGATGGGGAAAACGTTGTGGTCCGCCGGGACCGGGAAGAGCTGGGCCGATTCCCTTTGCACAATTTGGAGGGGATCCTGTGCTTTTCTTATGCGGGGGCCTCTCCGGCGCTGATGGGGGCCTGCGTCAAGCGGAGTATCGCCTTGAGCTTCTGCACACCGGGTGGGCGATTTTTGGCCCGGGCGGCGGGGATCACCAATGGCAACGTGCTGCTGCGCCGGGAGCAGTACCGCCTGGCGGATGATTTGGCTGCCAGCTGCCGGATCGCGAAATATATGATCTGGGGCAAGCTTTTTAATGGCCGGTGGAGCATCGAGCGAACGAAACGGGACCACAAGCTGCGCGTCGACGAGGAGAAATTCCGGAATGTATCGTCGGCGATCTATGACCTGATGCCGCAGGTCATACAGGCGGAGTCGCTGGATTCCCTCCGGGGCCTTGAGGGCGCAGCCGCCACGCTGTACTTCGATGTTTTTGACGATATGATCCTGCGGAACAAGGAGAGCTTCTGCTTCCGCGGGAGGAACCGGCGGCCCCCCACGGACCCTGTCAATGCTATGCTCTCTTTTGCCTACAGCCTGCTGGCGGGGGATTGCGCCTCGGCGCTGGAGAGCGTCGGGCTGGATGCCTATGTGGGCTTTATGCATCGGGATCGCCCGGGCAGAACATCCCTTGCCCTGGATATAATGGAAGAGCTGCGGCCATGTATGGCGGATCGATTCGTCCTGACCCTTATCAACAATAAGGTCATGGGTCCCGATGATTTTGAGACGGCTGAGAGCGGAGCGGTGACCATGACAGACGATGGGCGCAGAAAGCTTCTCAGAAGCTGGCAGGAGCGCAAGCAGGAGGTGATCACGCACCCATATCTGCAGGAAAAGCTGCCCTGGGGGCTGGTTCCATATATGCAGGCGCTGCTGCTGGCACGGCACCTGCGGGCGGATCTGGATGCTTACCCACCGTTTTTGTGGAAGTGAGGCGAGAGCGTGCTGGTATTGATTTCTTACGATGTGAGTACAGAGAATGCGGCGGGGCGAAAGCGCCTTCGACAAATTGCAAAGCAGTGCGTGAATTACGGCCAGCGTGTGCAGAACTCGGTGTTTGAATGCCTGCTGGATGCCGCCCAGTGTAAGCAGCTGCAGCATAAGCTGTGCTCTATCATGGACAAGGAGAAGGACAGCCTGCGGTTCTACTATTTGGGCAATCGCTATGAGACGAAGATCGAGCACTTCGGCGTAAAGGCCGGCTATAAGCCCGAGGAGGTCCTGATGATCTAACCGTGCGAAGTGGAAGCTCTCAGGGGAGATCCCATAGGTTCGCACCGGAAAACGGGCGAGCAGGCGGAAGGTGAACGTATAATTAGCAAAAATGCGCTTGTTGGTATGCGAATAGTAGTTTGGCTGCACGTTGTATTGTGTATTGTGCAAGAATGCATGGGGTAAATTTTGTGCATGATTGCTGTCCCGCCCCGCACGGGGCGGGTGGATTGAAATGGGCAATTTGTTTCCTATGACAAGGTCATCGTCGTCCCGCCCCGCACGGGGCGGGTGGATTGAAATACTCCACCTCCTGCATCCAAAACTCGCGGCGGCAGGTCCCGCCCCGCACGGGGCGGGTGGATTGAAATCCTACGGCGGGACCCGCACTCTGGGGACCGTGGCGTCCCGCCCCGCACGGGGCGGGTGGATTGAAATGTGCGATGTTTGCTTGCTATGTTTCGTCAGTCGTTGTCCCGCCCCGCACGGGGCGGGTGGATTGAAATCGAGATCACCTATGACGATGACGGGTTCCCCACCGTCCCGCCCCGCACGGGGCGGGTGGATTGAAATACCGCTCACTTTTGAGCGGTATAGCCGCACTTCCGGTCCCGCCCCGCACGGGGCGGGTGGATTGAAATCCACCATCTCGAATATCTTGGCCACCCGCTGCACGTCCCGCCCCGCACGGGGCGGGTGGATTGAAATTGGACAGCAGCGTAGTCGTATCCAGCGGATTCGAGGTCCCGCCCCGCACGGGGCGGGTGGATTGAAATGATCCTGCGCAGGCGCAGATGATCGTCGGTGACTGGTCCCGCCCCGCACGGGGCGGGTGGATTGAAATGGTGGTACGGCCAAATGGCTGGCGGAGGAAATGGTCCCGCCCCGCACGGGGCGGGTGGATTGAAATTTCATGATATTTGCGTTGTCTACGATTTCCTCAGTCCCGCCCCGCACGGGGCGGGTGGATTGAAATCTCCTCCGTCACAGCCCCCCCTGATTCGGACTGCGTCCCGCCCCGCACGGGGCGGGTGGATTGAAATCCGTTCTCCGTGTACGGAAAGGGTGGCGACATCTCGTCCCGCCCCGCACGGGGCGGGTGGATTGAAATGATTTGAGTTCCTGCCCGCCGACACCTCTGCAATGGTCCCGCCCCGCACGGGGCGGGTGGATTGAAATGGTCATTTGTCATCCTTTCCTGCCGCCAGCAGAGGTCCCGCCCCGCACGGGGCGGGTGGATTGAAATTTCCGGGTCTGGGAACAAGGTCAAAATATCCCTGTCCCGCCCCGCACGGGGCGGGTGGATTGAAATATGTCAATTCCTCCAGTCTTGTCTATTGTACGAGTCCCGCCCCGCACGGGGCGGGTGGATTGAAATGCTATACATTTCCACCAGCTTGCCCAGCATATCTCGTCCCGCCCCGCACGGGGCGGGTGGATTGAAATATTGTCAGGAAGCAAAAAAGAATCAACAAAAGCGTCCCGCCCCGCACGGGGCGGGTGGATTGAAATCAAGCATCGATCCGATCCTCCCGGACGGGGACAACGTCCCGCCCCGCACGGGGCGGGTGGATTGAAATGCCCATAGAAGCAAGGTCAAGCTCATCGGTACGGTCCCGCCCCGCATGGGGCGGGTGGATTGAAATCCCAATGACATGGCAATCAGCAGTGCCAGCATAGTCCCGCCCCGCATGGGGCGGGTGGATGCATACTTGCGTTAGCTCAAATTAAAAGGGGAAGCGGTTTCCCAATAGAAGCCGTTTCCCCTTTTGCTGTTTTTCTATGTTTTCCCTTACTTTACGGGCGGAAGATCTGATCGCGTCCGATCTCATCCAGGCTGTGCACGCCACACATCTGCATAGCGTCCTTCAGTTCACTCTGCAGCTTGTTCACATAAACCTGCACGCCCTCGGCACCGCCGCCATAGACCATGGTGACGAAGGGGCGGCCGATGAGCACGCCATCCGCACCCAGGGCCAGAGCCTTGAACACATCCAGACCCGTGCGAATTCCGCCGTCTACAAAGATTTTCATCCGACCGCCCACGGCATCAGCGATGCCCGGCAGAACCTCTGCCGTGGCGGGGCACTGATCCAGCACCCGGCCGCCGTGGTTGGACACCACGATGCCGGCAGCACCGGCCTCCATGGCCTTGCGAGCCCCATTGGGGGTCATGATGCCCTTGAGGATAAAGGGCTTTTTGGCAAACTCGATAATCTCCCGCAGCTCGGCGACGGTCTTGCTGCCGGCGGGGGGCATGCGGTTTTGCAGGAAGGGCAGACCCGCCCCGTCGATGTCCATGGCCACGGCCACGGGATCGGCCTTGCGCACGGCCTCCAGCTTTTCAAATACGGTGTCCCTATCCCAGGGCTTCACCGTGGGCACACCCAGACCGCCCGCGTGGTTGATAGCCTGGAGAGCACCTGCCATCACGCCGGCGTCGATGCCATCTCCGGTGCAGGCCAGGATGCCGGCATCCCGACAGGCGGACACCAGCAGATCGTTGTAGGTGGCGTCATCGTATTTGTCGCCGTAGTGCAGCTTCATGGCGCCCACAGGGGCGGCCAGCACCGGCAGACGCAGCTTGGCACCGAAAAAGTCAAAGGTGGTGTCGGCAGGGCGGTTTTCGCAGATAGTGTCCATCTGCACGCAGATCTCCTGCCACTTCTGGTAGTTGCGCTGGAAGGTCACGCCCAGGCCTTTTGAACCGGGTCCGGGGACGGTGTTGCCGCAGGCCCGGCCGTTGCACACGGGGCAGGCCTTGCAGTAGGGACCCATGCAGGTGCGGGCCGCTTGCAGAATTTCATTGTAATCCATTGTATCGCTCCTTCACCGTTGATATGGCCTATTGTAACGCCGCCGGCGGCAAAATGCAACGGAAAACATGGGGTATGAAACCGGAGTTTTATGCGTAAAATTATACAAAATGACAAAGGAGGCATAGGTATGAAGGATACGCGCTGGCGCACCTGGGAGATTATCAGCCTATTTTGGACACTGGCGGCGGGGAACCTGCTGCATTTTGTATATGATTGGACGGGAAGCAGCGTGGCAGCTGCGCTGTTTTCGGCGGTGAATGAGTCCACCTGGGAGCACATGAAGCTGCTGGCGGTGCCGTGGATTTTGTTTTCCCTGGTGGAATACATTGTCCTGCGCTCCGGCGGCATCGCCGGGCCCCGGGCGGTGGGCCTGCTGGTGGGCCTGGCGGCGATCCCGCTTCTGTTTTACGGCTACAAGGGCGTTGTGGGACAAGGGAATATGATCGTGGACATCCTCATTTTTCAGGTGTCGGTGCTGCTGAGCTTTTGGGTGAGCTGGTCCCTGCAGAAACGGCGGCGGCTCAGCGGCGCGGGCTGGACGGTGCTGGGCCTGCTGGTGCTGCTGGGGGTGTGGGCACTGTTCCTGCTGTTCACCTTCCGGGCGCCGGATCTGGCGGTGTTTGTCGATCCCCTGACGGGGATGAGGGGCATCGGCTGACAGAAGCCGGGAAATTAAATTGCGGAATTTGCCCCATGACTCTTTCGGGCGGCTAAAGGCTGCCCGTTTTTTCTTGACCCCGCCGGGGGAATACTGTATAATATAGGCAATCAGCCCAAACGGGGGAGGCAAAGCCATGAAAAAAGTGATCGTGCATAAGTCTGCCGCACCCATTTACATCGCAGCGGCGGCCTGGGGAATTTATGCTTTGGTGTTTCCGCTATATCGGGTGGGGCATTTTGTCATTGCGGCGGCGGTGTCCTTGGCGGCGTATTTTGTCGGCCGCTGCTTCTTCAAGGATGTGAAGGAGGAGATCGAGGTGAAGCCGGAGCCTATCCGCACCGGCAACCAGGCGCTGGATGAGATGATCGCCCAGGGTCAGCTGGCTATGCAGGAGATGCGCCGGCTGGACGACAATATAAAGGACGATATCATCAGCGGCCAGATTCGCAAGCTGGAGGAGCTAAGCGGCAAGATTTTCGACCAGGTGAAGCAAATGCCCGAAAAGCTGCCTCAGATCCGCAAGTTTATGAATTACTACCTGCCCACCACCCTGAAGCTGCTCAATACCTATGACCGCATGGGCGCTCAGGGCGTTTCCGGCGGCAACATCGGCGCCACCATGGAGCGGGTGGAGAATATCATGGGCACCATCGTTACCGCCTTTGAAAAGCAGCTGGACGCCCTATTCGGCGCAGAGGCACTGGATATTTCCACGGACATCACTGTGCTGGAGAATATGATGGCCCGGGAGGGGCTGGCGGAGGACGCCGTTCACCGCACTGTGAATGAAGAAAAAGAAGACAAAACGGAGCCGTCCGACGGCGGCATCCAACTGGAATTATAAGAAAGAGAGGAACACACTATGAGCGAGAATATGACCCCCGAACTGACCCTGAACCCCACGGAGACCGAGGCCGCCGTTCCTGAGCTGACCCTGGATCCCACGGCTGTGGCCGAGGCCCCGCAGGAAAAGCCCGTGGAGCCGGTGCAGCTGGACGATAAGCTCCTGACCGAGCAGGAGAAGAAGGCTGTGGAGGAGTTCTCCAAGAAGATCGACATTACCGACACCAACATGGTCCTGCAGTACGGCGCCGCCGCCCAGAAGAGCGTGGCGGGCTTCTCCGAGAACGCCCTGAGCAATGTGCGCAGCAAGGATCTGGGCGAGGTGGGCGCTGACCTCAGTGAGCTGGTGGTGCAGCTGAAGGGCTTTGGCTCCGGCGAGGAGAAGAAGGGACTAGCGGGTCTGTTCCGCAAGGCCGGCAACAAGATCGAGAGCATGAAGGCTCAGTACGGCAAGGTGGAGGCCAATGTGGACCGCATTGCCCAGTCTTTGGAAAAGCATCAGATCACGCTGATGAAGGACATTGCCATGTTCGATCAGATGTATGAGCTGAACCTGAAGTACTACAAGGAACTGACCATGTACATCCTGGCCGGCAAGAAACGGCTGGAGGAGGTGCGCGCCGGCGAGCTGGAGGAGCTGCGCATCAAGGCGGAAAAGACCGGCCTTGCCGAGGATGCCCAGGCCTACAACGACATGGTGAACCTGTGCAACCGCTTTGAAAAGAAGCTCCACGACCTGGAGCTGACGAGGATGATCTCCGTGCAGATGGGCCCCCAGACCCGTCTGCTGCAGAATAACGACACCCAGATGGTAGAGAAGATCCAATCCTCCCTGGTGAACACCATCCCCCTGTGGAAGAGCCAGATGGTGCTGGCCCTGGGTATGGAGCACGGCCGCCAGGCTACCGCCGCTCAGAACGCCGTCACCGAGATGACCAACGACCTGCTCAAGAAGAACGCCGATGCGCTGAAGATGGGTACCATCGCTACCGCAAAAGAGTCCGAGCGTTCCATTGTGGATATTGAGACCCTGCAGCACACCAATCAGCAGCTCATTTCCACCTTGGACGAGGTGCTGGCCATTCAGCAGGAGGGCGCTGCCAAGCGCAAGGCCGCCGAGGCTGAGCTGGGCCGTATCGAGGGCGAGCTGAAGCAGAAGCTCATGGAGCTGCACAAGTAAGATCCTCCGTGAAAGGAGCGGAAACATGAAGGTATTCAAGAACCGGGGCTTTGCTTTGGCGGTGCTGGTGCTGGTGATCGTGGCCGGGTCCGTGTACGGCCTCAGCCGCAAGCCTATTGCGGTGGAGTATCATCAGTGGATTGCCGACGACGCGGGCCTGCTGACCCAGGAGACCCGGCAAACGCTGGAGGAATACAACGACCAGTGGAATAATAAGTATACCGCTGTGGTGGCCGTGGCCACCGTGGACAGCACCCATGGCCGCAGCGTGGAGAAGTATGCTGCCCAGTTGGGAAAGGCCTGGGGCCTGGGACCAAGCGACATGCTGCTGCTCATGGTGAAGGGGGATCACTATTATGTTCTCCTGGGGGACAGCGTGAATAGCACTGCCACCGACACACAGCTCAATAAGCTGAAGAACGCTGTGGAAACGGACTATTACAAGAATGACTATGACCGGGCGGCCCTGAGCTTTTTCCGGGCGGCGGACGTGGTCTACGCCCAGATTTTCCAAAAATAAAGCGATACATAAAATCAGTCCTGCACCATATTGGTGCAGGACTGATTTTGCTTTGCGTTGAAGACCGTCTGCGTTATGCCGTCAATTCTCCTCCGGATCCGGCTCCTCAAACTGGCGGGAGGCGTATTCGTTGCGGAACTCCATGGGGGTCATACCATACTTTTTCCGGAAAACGCTGGAGAAGTACCGGGGGTCGGAAATGCCCACCAGGGTCGATACGTCCCGGACCTTATAGTGGACATCCATGAGGTATTCCCGGGCTTTTTCCAGGCGCACCTCTGTGATGTAGTCCGACAGGCGCATCCCGGTGTTCTTTTTGAACAGATCCGACAGATAGTTGGGAGAGATGTAGAGGGCGGCGGCCATGTCCCGCAGGGTGAACCGATCCCGGTAATGCAGATCTACATACTCCATGGCCCGAAGAATGATGAGGTTGTTGGTGGGCTTTTGAAAGGCAGCTGCGTGCTTTTTTCGGGGGGTATCCGCCTCAATCTGCTCCAGGGCGGCGGTAATCTCGTTCGGAGAGGTGGGCTTCATAAGATATTTCTTCACGCCCAGGTCAATGGCCCGCTGGGCGTATTCAAATTTCCCATAGCCGGTGAGGATGATGAACACCACCTTGGGGCAGGCGCTGCGCATCTGCTCGATCATGTCCAGCCCCGTCAGACCCGGCATGTGGATGTCGGTAATGACCACATCCGCCCCATTGTCCCGCAGAAAAGCAATGGCGCTTTCAGCGTCGGCAAAGGATTGGGGCACATACCAGCCCGGGTGCATTTCCACGATCTTGCACAGGCCCTTGCGGATTTTGGGCTCGTCATCAACAATCAGTATTTTCAAAAATTCATCCTCCTTCCCTGCATGGGCAGCAATAAACGCACAGTGGTGCCCCGGCCGGGGCCGCTGTCCACGGAGAAACGGCACTGGCCGTCAAAGTGGAGCTGCAGCCGCCGGGCCACGTTACGCATGCCGATGCTGCCGCTCTCCTGGCTGCCGGATAGCAGCTGGCGCAGCTGCTGCAGCTGCATTGGCTCCATGCCGTCGCCGTTATCCTGCACCGACAGCACCAGGCGGCTGCCCTCCTGCCGGGTGCGCACGGTGATCCGCCCGCTGCGGCCGGAGGGGAGGATGCCGTGAATGATGGCATTTTCAATGAGCGGCTGCAGGATCAGCCGGGGAATGAGAAAGTCCTCCAGGTCCGATGGCAGGTCCAGCTCGTAGAGCAGGCGGTCCTCCAGCCGATTTTTCTGGATATTCAGATAGTCCAGCGCGTTGCGGTATTCCATGTGCAGCGGTACCAAGGCGGAGCTGGTGTCCATGCTGTACTGCATGAGCTTGCCCAGGGATACCACCACGGAGCTGATGTCCAATTCGTCCCGGTCAATGAGCATCCAGTTGATGGAGTCCAGGGTGTTGTATAGGAAATGCGGGTTGATCTGCGCCTGCAGAGCCTCGATCTCAGCGTTTTTCTGAGCCAGCTTCTCCTCGTAGACCCGGTTCACCAGTGTGTGGATGCGGCCCATCATGTAGTTAAAGGATTCTGTCAGCTCCCCGATCTCATCCCGGCTTTTTACATCCAGGCTTACATTCAGGTGCTTGTACTGCACGGTTTTCATGGCGCTGTTCAGCTGGTCCAGTGGCCTTGTGATGGAGCGGGACAGGAACCAAAGCAGGATATAGGCAGCCACAGCGCACAGGATCACCAGTAAAATGATGTAGTCCCGGAGAGCGGCCGCACCGGGGAATAGATTGCTCTCCTCTACAAAGGAGCAGGTGTACCAGCCCACCAGGCCGTTATACTGGGTGCTGCAGTAGTAAGACAGACCGTCCAGGCTAAAGGAAAAGGACCGGTTACCGGCCCGATACTGGGCCACGATCTGCTCCAGCAGCTCCGGGGAAGCGGAGCCGGTCTGATACATGGGGCGGAAGGAACGATCCAGATGGACAGAGACCTGCCGGCTCAGGTTTTTTTGCTTACTCAGGAGCATGTTGCCCATGGCATAGGGGTCTATGCGCAGCAGAAGCGTGCCCCGGCCCCGGCCATCGGCGGCCTGCAGCTCCCGGGCCAGGAGGATGGCATCTCCGCTTTCGGGAAAGGCCAGAACGTCTGACCACACCACCTTGCCCGGGTGGGCCTGGGCCTGGGCAATGAGGGGATTTATGACTTGGTCGGACAGGGGCAGGGAGGGGTCTGAGCGATACACGGGCTGGCCCTCCCAAATCACGGTGACGGCCTGTACCTCCTGAAACGGCGCCACCAGCCCCAGACAGATGTCCCGCAGATGGGAGGCCGGCAGCTCCAGCGCATCTGCCGAGAGCAGGCCTTCGGCGATGGCTTCCACCGAGGAGATAATCTGCCGGGATCGGGTGGTGAGGCTGATATCCATGCGGTTCACTGCATCGTATAGACTCAGCTTACTGCTGCTGCGGGCGGTATCCTTGGCGCGGGTATAGGACATGGCGCCGATGAGCATGCTGATAAGCAGCAGGGGAATGCCGCAGATCAGTGTGACCTTTTTCCAGAACTTCATATCCTTGAAAAACCGCATGATGCTCCTCCTTGCAGCAATAGATGTGGGGGACTCGTTACCAGCGTTACCTGCATTATACCATGCCGAAAAGCAGAATGGTATAATACTGCCATATTTTCCCGCCATTTTGCCAAAAATTGAAGAAAGCATCCGGCGGCCCTTATACCTTGGCTGCCAGCAGATGCCGGACGCCCTTCGCGCCGGCCATGGGGCTTTCCGGATTTGGGCGGTTATGCCGGGAGAAAAAACAGCCGAGGCGCAGAATCACCAAACATGGGAGGAGTGTTTTCTGCGTTTTAATAGTTTATAGCAAAGCAGCTGACTTTGGTGGTGATGGGGGCCGCTCTCAAACATAGGGTATACTTATTGCACCTGCGGCACCAAAGGTGCGCGCATAGCAGGCTGTAAAACTCCTTGGCAGCCTCAAAAAAACAGCAGAGGGACGCCTTGAGCGTCTCTCTGCTGTTTTGCCTCATGCCTCCATGTGCCGCCCCAAAAACGCCGCCACGATCTGCGCCAGCTTATATTCGCTCTCGCCGGGAAGCTCCCCCTCTCCGGCGGCGAACAGCACCAGGCCCAGCACATCCCCCTGGCAGAGGATGGGAGCAGCGGTGGCGGCAATAAGGTGGGCGCTGCCCTCACATACAGGCAGGGCATCGTCCTCTTTGGTCCGCTGGTAGACGCTGCGACCCTCCATAAGCTGTTCCATCTCCCGGGAGAGGTTGTGGCCGATGAGCTCCCGTTTTCCGGGCCCTGCAGTGGCAATGACGCTATCTCGGTCGCTGATGGCGGCAGTAAAGTCGGAGGAGTGGGCCAGGGTGTCGCAGAACTGGGCGGCAAAGTCCTCCAGCCCACCGATGAGGGAATATTTCTTAAAAATAACTTCTCCGTCCCGAGTGGTGAAGATCTCCAGCGGGTCGCCCTCGCGGATACGCATGGTGCGGCGTATCTCCTTGGGAATTACCACTCGCCCCAGGTCGTCCCTTTATGTCAAGTAGGTGCAAAAAAATTTTACAAACTATCCGAAAAGCC
>ENA-UONV01000364-UONV01000364.1-human-gut-metagenome-genome-assembly--contig:-CS4-NODE-364-length-56982-cov-21.494159_pt1 | contig 56982 bp, 56 predicted proteins | sample MGYA00242461_ERZ724008 | MGnify/ENA metagenome assembly ERZ724008 | reverse complement strand
AGCCGGAAACCGCACTCTCAAACTTTGCCTTCAGATCAGCGACATAAGCCTGCTTCTCAGAAAGAATCTTTGCACTGGGCATTCGGTTTCACCTCGTTTCAAAAACTTGTATCGAAAGCCGGAGCGAAGCATCAAAAAAGCCTCTTTCCCGCACTCAGTCGAGAAAGAGGCATAAAAACAACTTTTACGCACGTTTCTCGGCAGGCGGCATAGCCTTACGCTGGACTCCAGCACCTGCTGTCTCAAAAACAGCATGATTATTTTACCGCAAACGCGCGGTGTTGTCAAGTGCTTTTTTGAAGATTTTTTATTTTCCTCTCTTTGGCTCCCCTAATAGGGGAGCTGGCTGCGCCAAAGCGCAGACTGAGAGGTTTTATTTCTTCAAATTAGACACCGTACTTCAGGGTGTTGAGACGGATGCCAGGGCCCATGGTGGTGGCGATGGTAGCGCTCTTGAAGTAAGTGCCCTTTGCAGCAGCAGGCTTTGCCTTTGCAATGGCGCTCATAACGGTATCCAGGTTGGTGTACAGCTTCTCTGCACCGAAGGAAGCCTTGCCCACGGGGACATGGATGATGTTCTGCTTGTCCAGACGATACTCGATCTTACCAGCCTTGGCCTCGGTGACTGCCTTGCCCAGATCGGGAGCAACAGTACCAGCCTTGGGGTTGGGCATCAGGCCGCGGGGGCCCAGCACCTTACCGAGACGGCCGACGCGGCCCATCATGTCGGGGGTGGTGACAACAACGTCGAAGTCCATGAAGCCGCCGGCGATGCGGGCGATCAGCTCATCATCACCAACGATGTCAGCGCCGGCTGCCTCAGCAGCAGCGGCAGCAGCGCCCTTTGCGATGGCGCAGACGCGGACGGTCTTGCCGGTGCCGTTGGGCAGAACGACAGCGCCGCGGACCTGCTGGTCAGCGTGGCGGCCGTCAACGCCCAGGCGGACGTGCAGCTCAACGGTCTCGTCGAACTTGGCGGAAGCGGTCTTGCAAGCCAGCTCCAGAGCCTCGTTCATGTCGTACAGTTTGGTAAAATCGACCTGCTTAGCAGCATCGACATAGTGCTTGCCATGTTTCATTGTATATCCTCCTATGTGGTCATGCGGGCAGTTTTATGCCCTCCCACTGTTGTTGTCTCAGCCCTCGACGGTGACGCCCATGGAGCGGCAGGTGCCACGGACCATGCTGCATGCAGCTTCCAGAGAAGCAGCGTTCAGGTCGGGCATCTTGGTCTTGGCGATCTCTTCCACCTGAGCGGCGGTCAGAGTAGCGACCTTTTCCTTGTTGGGCTTGCCGGAAGCGGTGTTGATGCCAGCGGCCTTCTTGATCAGAACGGCTGCCGGAGGAGTCTTGGTGATGAAGCTGAAGGAGCGGTCAGCGTACACGGTGATGACGACGGGGATGACATAACCCATCTGGTTCTTGGTACGCTCGTTGAACTCCTTGGTGAACGCCATGATGTTGACGCCCTTCTGACCCAGAGCAGGGCCAACAGGGGGAGCCGGAGTCGCCTTGCCGGCCTCGATCTGCAGCTTAATGTAGCCAGTAACTTTCTGTGCCATAGTAAATGCACCTCCAAAAATCTGTGGTGAGTTGCGGCGCGGTGTTTCCGCGCCTCCCACGAGCACGCACCCCATGTGTATGCTCTATAAGAACCGCACTGCGGTCTTACCTTGGTAAACGGTCTGCCGGTTGGTTACGGCAGCTCGACCTGCGCGATGTCCACTTCTGCGGGCGTCTCGCGGCCAAACATGTTGACCTTGAGCTTGACTTTGAAGCTCTCGGTGTCGATGCCCTCCACAAGGCCCATAAAGCCTTCCAGGGGGCCGGCAGTGATCTGCACGGTGTCGCCGACTTTGAAATCGACGGTCAGCGGAGCTGCCTTCTCGACGCCCATCTTCTCGACCTCCTCAGCGGAGAGCGGGACGGGCTTGGATGCGGGGCCGACGAAACCGGTGCAGCCGCGCGTGTTGCGCACCACATACCAGGTATCGTCGTTCATGACCATCTTGACCAGAACGTAACCGGGGAACAGCTTGTGCTCCACCATACGCTCCTTGCCGTCCTTGATCTCAGGGACCATCTCGGTGGGGACCTTGATGTCACAGATCAGGTCTTGCAGACGGCGGTTCTCGACCATGGTCTGCAGGTCCGTTGCAACCTTATTCTCGTAACCGGAATAGGTATGGACTACATACCAGAGGGCTTCATTGGACTGATCTTCCATTTTTCAAACCTCCGTTTCAAGATGTTCATGCGCCGATGATCAGGCCCAGGATGCCGCCGAAAATGGCATCCAGCGCGATCATGACAACGGCAGCGATCGCCACGGTGACGAGCACGACGACGGTGTTGGTCTTGGTGTCCTCTTTGGACGGCCACACGACCTTCTTCAGCTCGCTCTTCGTGTCGCGGAAGAACTTCGCAACGCGGTTGCAGAAGCCCTTCACGGCGGCCTTCATTCTGGCCACAAAGCCCGGCTTTTTCTCGGTTTTGTCTGCCATGATGTCGTCCGCCTTTCTTACTTGGTTTCGCGATGAACGGTGTGCTTCTTGCAGAAGCGGCAGTACTTCTTCATCTCAAGACGATCGGGGTTGTTCTTCTTGTTCTTCGTGGTGTTGTAGTTGCGCTGCTTGCACTCGGTGCAGGCCAGAGTGATTTTAACGGTCATTTGTTGACACCTCCATTATAACGGTTGTTTTGAACCTCCCTCGGCTTGCGGGAGCGCCTTCAAAACAGGGCGCACTTAATAACCCCGCAAAAGAGGTGTTATCATTGTATCACGTCTTTTTCCATCCGTCAAGCGGATTTTCTGCGGTTTTTCAACTTTTTTGAAAAATTTTTCTTTTGCTTCTTTCTGGTTCTGCCCGCTTGCATCCCGCGCATAGATATTGTATAATAACAGCGTCTATACCTATATAGAGAAATTCCGGCCTTCCGGCCGTACGATCAGGAGAGATCATGATGCAATCTGAAGAGAAACTCTGTGTCGTCGTGTTGTTCGGCGGCATGTCCAGCGAGCACGAGGTCAGCTGCGTGTCCGCCGGGACCTTCGTTGACAACCTCGACCCCAGCCGCTACGAAGTGCTGACCGTGGGCATCACCAAAGAGGGCCGCTGGCTGTGCACCGAGGCTTCCAGCGCCCAGATGGCCGACGGCAGCTGGGAAGAGCTGCCCGGCAACATGCCCTGTGTCATCAGCCCGGACCGCGCCGACCACGGCATGATCCTGTTCGCTCCTTCCGGCCAAGTGGAAAAGCTGCACGTGGATGTCGTCATCCCGGCCCTGCACGGCCTGTGGGGCGAGGACGGCACGGTGCAGGGCCTGCTGGAGCTGGCCGGCATCCCCTACGTGGGCTGCGGCGTTCTGGCCAGCGCCGTCTGCATGGATAAGGCGGTGGCCAACGCCCTGTTCGACGCCGCCGGCATCCCCCACACCCGGTGGCTGGCTGCCAACCGCTGGGAGATCGAATCCGACCTCGAAGGCGTCTGCGACGGTGCCATCGCGAAGCTGGGCTGGCCCATCTTCGTCAAGCCCGCCAACGCCGGTTCCAGCGTCGGCATCACCAAGGCCCACGACCGCGCCGAACTGAAGGACGCCATCCGGCTGGCTCTGGAGAACGACCGCAAGGTCGTCTTTGAGGCCTTCGTGGACGGCCATGAGGTCGAGTGTGCCGTCATCGGCTCCGACCCCGCTGTGGCCACCCGCCCCGGCGAGATCCTGGCCGGTGCCGAGTTCTACACCTACGATGACAAGTACAAGAACGGTGTGAGCCAGGTGGTCATCCCGGCCCGGCTCGACGAGGCCAAGCTCGATGAGGTGAAGACCTACGCCGCCATGGCCTACACGGCCCTGAACTGCGAGGGCCTGGCCCGCTGCGACTTCTTCGTGGAGCATGGCACCAACCGGGTGATGATCAACGAGATCAACACCTTCCCCGGCTTCACCCCCATCAGCATGTACCCCAAGCTCATGGAGCACGAGGGCACCCCTGTGCCCGCCCTGATCGACCACCTGATCGAACTGGCGCTGGAAAGGACGGAAAAGCAGCATGGATAACCGCCCCATCGGCGTATTTGACAGCGGCCTCGGCGGCCTGACTGGCGTGAAGGAGCTGCGCAAGCGGCTCCCCCACGAGAACATCGTCTACTTCGGCGACACCGGCCGTGTGCCCTACGGCAGCCGCAGCCCGGAGACCATCCTGCAGTATGCCCGGCAGGACATCGCGTTCCTGCTGTCCCAGAATGTCAAGTGCATCATGGCTGCCTGCGGCACGGTGTCCAGCACCTACCCCGCCGCCGAGGCGGCGTTGCTGCCCGTGCCCTACCTGGGCGTCGTGGATGCGGCTGCGCGGGAGGCCGCTTTTTCCACCCGCAACCGCCGCATCGGCGTCATCGGCACCGCGGCCACCATTCGCTCCCGCAGCTATGAGACCCTGCTGCGCAAACTGGTGCCGGGCGTGGAGATCACGGCCCGCCCCTGCCCGCTCTTTGTGCCGCTGGTGGAGGCCGGTTACGTGGACCACAGCGCGGAAGACAAGCAGGAAGTGACCCGGCTCGTCATCGCCCAGTACCTGACCGAGGTGCGGGATGCCGGGGTGGACACCCTCATTCTGGGCTGCACCCACTATCCCCTCATCAAGACCATGATCGGCGAATTCATGGGCCGGGACGTCGTGCTGGTGGACCCGGCCAAGACCGCCGCCCACCATCTGGAACGCACTCTCAGCGAGCGCGGCCTGCGGGCCAACCACCCCGCCGGGCAGGCGCATTTCTACGTCAGCGACACGCCGGACAGTTTTTCGCAGACGGCAGACCTCTTCCTCGGCGAGTACAAGGGAGGGCCGGTGGAGCAGATCGCCATCGACAAATACTAAAGCGAAGGACAAACGAACGTGAAGGAAGATTTCATCATCCGCATCAAGAGCCGCTCGGAGCAGTTCGAGCACACCCAGCCCGTCCGGGTGGACGAGGATGACCGCATCGAACTGATGACCTACGGCAGCTTCGTGAAAAAGGGCGACACCTACTATATCACTTATAAAGAGACCGAGACCATCGGCTTTGCCGGCTGTACCACCACCATCAAGATCGCAGCCGACGGCAGCCGGGTGGGCCTGCTCCGGTTCGGCCCGGCCAACGCCCAGCTCATCATCGAGCGGGACCGCCGGAGCATCTGCCACTATGAGACCGAGGTCGGCTCCCTGACGCTGGGCGTGACCGGCGACGGCATCGAGTGCAGCTTGACCGAAACGGGCGGCACGGCCCGATTCAGCTATCTGCTGGACGCCGACGACCCCATCTCCATCATCAACCGCAACACGCTGGAAATTTCCGTGCAAAAGCCAAATTAAAGCGGTTCACCCTCTCCGTCCGTGCTTTCGAGTGCAAAGTTTCTCTCGTTTGCTAAAAGTGCTCCTCCTTTGGGAGAGCTGGACGCGAAGCGGCCTAAGAGGGTCAGCCCGTGAAAGGATAAAACAATGACTGAATTCGAAAAGACCTACCAGAACTACAACCCCCGCTCGGCTGCCCTGAGCGAGGCCCGCGCTCTGCTGACCGCTGCGGCCAAGGCCGCCATGGCCGACGGCACCCTGCCCGAAGCCGAGCTGCCCGCTTTCATCGTGGAGATCCCCGCCGACACCAAGAACGGTGACATCGCCTCCAACCTGGCCATGGCCGGTGCCCGCACCTGGCGCAAGGCTCCCAGGATGATCGCCGACGCCCTCATCGCCCACCTGCCCTCCATCGAGGGCGGCGTCTTCGCCAAGGTAGAGGTGGCCGGCCCCGGCTTCATCAACCTGTTCCTGGCTCCGGCCTTCTGGGCCAGCGTCGTGCTGGGCGCAGCCGCCAACAAGGACTACGGCCGCACCGACTACGGCAAGGGTGCCAAGTACAACGTGGAGTTCGTCTCTGCCAACCCCACCGGCCCCATGCACATGGGCAACGCCCGCGGCGGCGCTCTGGGCGACTGCCTGGCCGCCGTGCTGGACTGGGCCGGTTACGATGTGACCCGCGAGTTCTACATCAACGACGCAGGCAACCAGATCCAGAAATTCGGCAAGAGCCTGGCCGTCCGTTATCTGCAGAAGTTCTGCGGCGAGGAGGCCTATCCCCTGCCCGCTGAGTGCTACCAGGGCGGCGACATCAAGGTGCTGGCCGGGGAGTTTGCTGACCTGCATGGCGACTGCTACGTGGCCGCCTGCCAGGGCATGGACGAAGAGACCCTGTTTGCCAGCGAAGCGTTCGAGACCCTGAAGAACGCCCTCGTGGATTACGCACTGCCCAAGAACATCGCGGCCCTCAAGCGCGACCTGGGCAAGTACCGCATCGACTACGATGTCTGGTTCCACGAGAGCACCCTCCACGAGTCCGGCGCTGTGCTGGCCGTGGTGGACAAGCTGCTGGAGCTGGGTGCCTGCTACAAGGCCGAGGACGGTGCCATCATGTACCGCAGCGCACAGTACGCTGCCAAGTACGGCACCGTCAACAAGAAGAAGACCGACGACGGCACCGAGGAGGAGGCCAAGGACGAGGTCCTCGTCCGCGCCAACGGCATCCCCACCTACTTTGCCGCCGACATCGCCTACCACTACAACAAGCTGGCCACCCGCGGCTTTGCCAAGGCCATCGACGTCTGGGGTGCAGACCACCACGGCCATGTCGCCCGCATGAAGGGTGCCATGGACGCCATCGGCCTGAACGGCAACGACCTCGATGTCGTGCTGATGCAGATGGTCAACCTGATGCGCGACGGCCAGCCCGTCCGCATGTCCAAGCGCACCGGCAACGCCATCACCCTGACCGACCTGCTGGAAGAGGTGCCCATCGACAGCGCCCGCTTCCTGTTCAACATGCACGACGCCGGAAGCGGCATCGACTTCGACCTTGACCAGGCCGTCAAAACCGACAACGACAACCCGGTCTACTACGTCCAGTATGCACACGCCCGCATCTGCTCCATTCTCAAGAAGATGGAGAGCGAGGGTGTTGCCTTCGCGGGTGCCGACCAGGTGGATGCCACCCTGCTGACCGAGCCCTCCGAGATGGACCTCATCCGGATGCTGGCCGCCTTCCCGCAGGAGATCGTCATGGCCGCTGAGAAGTACGACCCCAGCCGCATCAACCGCTTCGTCATCGACCTCGCCAGCGCCTTCCACCGCTTCTACGGCAGCTGCCGCATCCAGGGCGCAGACCCCGCCGTCCAGCAGGCCCGCCTGGCCCTCTGCATCGGCGTCAAGAACGTCATCTGCAACGTGCTGACCATGTTCAAGATCAACGTTCCGGAGAAGATGTAACCAGAAGTTTTCCCGCATACGAAAAGACCCGCTCATCCGACACTTCATCGGGTGGGCGGGTCTTCGTTTGTCCCTTAATATTGGAAGTAGAGCTTCACTTCGCCGATCTTCTTTTTCCGCAGCAGGATCGCCGCCGGGATGAGGTAGACCAGCACCGACAGCAGCATCGAGGCATCGTAGCTGCTCACGCTCTCGGCCACGCTCTCAGTGCCGTAGAGCCCGCCGACGAGCATGGAGATGATGTCCATGCCGCCATGTAAGAACACCGTGACCCAGAGGTTGCCGGTGCGGAAGTAGATGGCCGCATACAGCACCCCCAGCGACGCTGCGAAGATACACTGCATCAGCACCCCCAGCGGCGCACTGGACAGCAAATTCGTCAGGTGGGCGCAGCCAAACAGCAGACCCGACAGCAGGCAGGCTTTCCAGATGCCGCCCCGGCTCGTGCCGAAGTGCTCCAGCAGCGTCTCCGCGATGACGCCACGGAACAAAAATTCCTCCGCGATGCCCACCAGCATCATATTGGCCAGAAAGCTCAGGATGCGCCAGAGCGGCAGCAGTGTGCCGTCTTCCGGCAGGCCGAACAGGATCTTTGTGTAGAGCGTGTACGCCAGCAGGGCCAGCGGATACATTCCCACCAGCAGGCCGTTGAAGAAGCCGCAGCCCCGCTTTCGCAGCAGCTGCGCCTTGCCGGTGCGCTTCAGCAGCAGCACGGCCACGCCGACGCCGACCAGCTCCTGGATGCAGCCCAGCAGATAGTCGTCCGCATAGGCCAGATCAAAGCGGAACAGCATCAGCAAAAACACCACAAGGATCGACGTTAGGATCAGACTTCCCAGAAACAGCACCTCCGCCCCGACACAGTAGCCGAGCGGATGGTTTTTGCGCAGACATTTGAGCATCGAATTTTCCTCCGTTGCAGATAGTGACTCTATTGTAACATATTGGGGGAAATTGTTCAAATCCTACTGCGGAGGCGGAAACACAGCGGCAGTCCCCTTGTTCGACATTCCTACTGGTCCAGGACCCGCGGGCTAAGCAACAGCCCTCAGGGCTGATTGCTTGCCTTGCTTCGCAAGGCCGCCCTGTTCAAATCCCGCTGCGAAGATGAAAAAAGACCAGACGAATCTTTATCCGTCTGGTCTTTTTTGGTCGGAGCAGCGGGATTTGAACCCACGGCCTCTTCGTCCCGAACGAAGCGCGCTACCAACTGCGCTATGCCCCGAAAATACCGCAGCTTTTCGGCTGCGGTCTGGTTGGGGATGAGAGAATCGAACTCCCACAAGTAGAGTCAGAGTCTACCGCACTACCACTATGCAAATCCCCAATATTTTGTTTTGTCAGGAGCGTTGCTCGCTGCTGACAAGGGATATTATACTATCAAACCACCTTCTTGTCAACACTTTTTCGGAACTTTTTTGCCGAAGTTTTCCCGGTAAATTCTCTGCGCGATTTCACGTGATTTTTACGCTCCAACTCTTGACACCGCCCCGCTTTGGGAATACTCTTATAGTACAAACTTCTCCTGCACGAGTGGGAAATTCAGAGAAAACGAGGGATATTACGAGATGAAAAAACGTGTTGGCATCCTGACCTCCGGCGGCGACTGCCCCGGCCTGAACGCCACCATCCGCGGCGTGGCAAAAGCTCTGTATGCCCGGATGGGCGACAGCGTCGAGATCGTGGGCATCCTGAACGGCTACCATGGCCTGATCACCGGCGACTACAAGGAGATGACGGAAGACGACTTCCGGGGCATCCTGACGCTGGGCGGCACCATTCTGGGCACCAAGCGCACCCCCTTCAAGCTGATGCGCGTTGTGGAAGAAGACAAGATCGACAAGGTCGCAGCCATGAAGAAGACCTATAAGGACGCAAAGCTCGACTGTCTGCTCTGCCTGGGCGGCAACGGCACCCACAAGACCGCCAACCTCCTCTCTCAGGAGGGTCTGAACATCATCGGCCTGCCCAAGACCATCGACAACGACATCTACGGCACCGACGTCACCTTCGGCTTCCACACCGCCGTAGACATTGCCACCGAGGTCATCGACCGCATCCACACCACCGCCGGCAGCCACAGCCGCGTGATGTGCATCGAGATCATGGGCAACAAGGCCGGCTGGCTGACCCTCTATTCCGGCATCGCCGGCGGCGCGGACATCATCCTGCTGCCCGAAATGCCCTACGACATCGACCGCGTCTGCGGTGCGGTGGAGCGCCGCGCCAAGAAGGGCTCCAACTTCTCCATCATCGCTGTGGCAGAGGGTGCCTTGAACGAGGAAGAGGCCAAGCTGAAGCGGAAGGAATGGACCGCCAAGCGCGCCGAGGCGGGCTACACCACCGCCACCAGCCGCATCGCCGCCGCCGTCCAGAAGAAGACCGGCATGGAGACCCGCGTCTGCATCCCCGGCCACATGCAGCGCGGCGGCAGCCCCAGCGCCTATGACCGCGTGCTGGCCACCCAGTTCGGCAGCTACGCCGCCAAGCTGGTGGAGATCGAGCGCTACGGCGTGACCGTCGCCCTGGTCAACGGCCACGTCACCGCCAACCGTCTGGAGGACATCGCCGGCAAGACCCGCAACGTCCCCGAAGGCTGCGAGCTGCTCACCGTCGCCCGCCGGATGGGCGTGAGCCTGGGCTGAGGTTTTCCTGAACCATTCAAAAAAGGAGCACTCCCCTGCATCATGCAGAGGGGTGCTCCTTTTGGTTTTGCGATTCCGAGGTCTTACAAGCGCTTACTTATTCTTGTACATTTCCTCGTAGTACTTCTGGTAGTTGCCGCTGGTGATGTGCTCCATCCACTCCTCGTGGTCGAGGTACCAGTCGATGGTCAGGACGATGCCCTTCTCGAACGGAGTCTCCGGGTACCAGCCCAGATCGTTCTTGATCTTGGTGGGGTCGATGCCATAGCGGCGGTCGTGGCCCAGACGGTCGGCAACGTGCTTGATGAGGTCTTCGCTGATGCCGTCATCCTTCAGGCGGTCGTGCAGCTGCTCGATGATGGTCTTGACGATGAAGATGTTGGGGCGCTCGTTGTGGCCGCCGACGTTGTAGACCTCGCCGACCTTGCCGCCGTTGCAGACCATGTCGATGGCCTTGCAGTGGTCCTCAACGTACAGCCAGTCGCGGATCTGCATACCGTCGCCGTAGACGGGCAGCTGCTTGTGGTGCTTGACGTTGTTGATCATCAGGGGGATCAGCTTCTCCGGGAACTGATAGGGGCCGTAGTTGTTGGAGCAGCGGGTGATGTTGATGGGCATTCCGTAGGTGTCGTGGAACGCCATGACGAACATATCGGCGCTGGCCTTGGAGGAAGAGTAGGGGCTGTGGGGGCACAGCGGGGTGGTCTCCATGAAGAAGCCCTCGGCACCCAGAGCACCATAGACCTCGTCGGTCGAGACCTGCAGATACTTCTTGCCCTCTTTCCAGGTCTTGGCCTCGGCGTCATACCAGGCCTCCTTGGCGCGCTGCAGCAGGTTCACCGTGCCCATGACGTTGCTCTGGACGAAGATCTCCGGGTTCTTGATGGAGCGGTCCACGTGGCTCTCTGCGGCAAAGTTGATGACGTAATCGAAATCGTACTTTGCGAACAGGCCCTCGACCAGCTCCTTATCGCAGATATCGCCCTGCACGAAGACGTGGCGGGGGTCGCCCTCAACGTCCTTCAGGTTTTCCAGATTGCCCGCATAGGTCAGCTTATCCAGGTTGACCAGCAGGATCTCCGGGTACTTCTTGAGCATATAATGCACAAAGTTCGAGCCAATAAAGCCGGCGCAGCCGGTGATCAGATATTTTTTCATAGTTTGATTCTTTCCTCAAAACAATTTGTTTCTCTTTTTTCGTTTTTTGATACAGCCTCTCAGTCACCTGCGGTGGCAGCTCTCCCGAAGAGGGAGCCACTGGCGAAGAGGTGAAGTTTGCGGAATGCCAAGGCCTCTCCTACAAGGAGAGGTGGCAATGCGAAGCATTGACGGAGAGGTTGTACAAAGCCGGGCGTACCCTCTCCGTCACCTGCGGTGACAGCTCTCCCTTCGGGAGAGCTGGACGCGAAGCGGCCTGAGAGGGTTTACTTCATGCCGTTGTCGCCGTCCCAGTGCTCAAAGAAGCAGGCCAGGGCAGCCTTCCAGTCGCGCACCTCGTTGCCGACGGTGCAGCGCAGCATCCGGTTGTCCAGAGCGCTCCACTTGGGGCGGTCGGCGCTTTCGGGGTGCTTGGCCTTGTACTCCTCGCTGGTGCAGGGGGCCACGGTTGCGTCCACGCCGGACAGGCGGATGATCTCGGAGGCGAAATCGTACCAGGAGCAGATGCCCTCACCAGTGCAGTGATACAGGCCGTACTCATGGGTGACGCAGAGCTGCAGGATCTCGTGGGCCAGGTCCACCGCGTTGGTGGGGTTGCCGCACTGGTCGTTGACGACTTCCAGCTTGCCAAACTTTTTGCCCGCATTCACGATGGTCTTGACGAAGTTCTTGCCATAGTAGCTGTACAGCCAGGCCGTGCGGACGATGAAGTGGCGGTGGCAGAACTGCTCCACATACTTCTCGCCCATGAGTTTGGTGGAGCCGTAGGCGCTGATGGGGCCGGGAAGGGTGGCCTCATCCTGTGCGATGCCGCCGTTCTCGCGGCCGGAGAAGACGTAGTCGGTGGAGACATGGACCAGGCGGGCACCGGTCTTGGTGGCAGCCTGTGCCAGATTGCGGGGGCCGAGGGCGTTTGCCTTGAAGGCCGCGTCGTGGTTCACCTCGCAGCCGTCCACGTTGGTGTAGGCAGCGCAGTTGATGATGACATCCGGGCGCTGACGGCGGATGAAGTCATCCACCATCTTGTAGTTGGAGATGTCCAGTTCGGGCAGGTCCACAGGGATGACGGTCGCGCTCTGCAGCTTTTCGGGGATGGGGCCGATCTCACTGCGGCCCTCGCGGAGCTGCTTGATGATCTCGGTGCCCAGCTGACCCTTGCAGCCAGTAACGATGATTTTCATGTGCGGTCTCCTCTTAGTATCTCAGTTTTCCGTCGGCCACATTCTTCAGGTGCTGGCCATAGGGGCTCTTGCCATAGCGCTTTGCGCTCTCCAGCAGCGTGTCGCGGTCGATCCAGCCATACTTGAAAGCGATCTCCTCCGGAGCGCTGATCTTGATGCCCTGCCGCTTCTCGATCATCCGCACGAAGTCGGCGGCATCCACCAGGCTGTCCATCGTGCCGGTATCCAGCCAGGCAAAGCCGCGGCCCAGCAGCTGGACGTCCAGCTCGCCCTTCTTGAGGTACATGTCGTTCAGGGTGGTGATCTCCAGCTCGCCGCGGGCAGAGGGCTTGACCTGCTTTGCCATCTGGACGACTTCCTTGTTATAGAAATACAGGCCGGTGATGGCGTAGTTGGATTTCGGGTGCTCCGGCTTTTCCTCCACGCTCAGGACCTTGCCGTTGGCGTCGAACTCGACGATGCCAAAGCGCTCCGGGTCCGGTACGTAGTAGCCGAACACGGTGCAGCGGCCCTTGGTCTCGGCGTTGGAGGCAGCGGTCTTCAGGATCTTGGAGAAGCCGTTGCCGTAGAAGATGTTGTCGCCCAGGATCATGGCGCAGCAGTCGTCGCCGATGAACTCCTCACCCAGAATGAATGCCTGTGCCAGGCCATCGGGAGAGGGCTGGACCTTATATTGCAGATGGATGCCGTACTGGCTGCCATCGCCCAGCAGCGCCTCGAAACGGGGCGTGTCAGTGGGGGTCGAAATGATAAGGATATCCTGGATGCCCGCCAGCATGAGGGTGGACAGAGGATAGTAGATCATCGGCTTGTCGTAGACAGGCAGCAACTGTTTGCTGGTGACCATGGTCAACGGGTAAAGCCGGGTGCCGGCGCCGCCGGCGAGAATAATACCTTTCATCGTTTGTGCACTCCTTTAATTAAAATGAAAAAAGTTGTGCAGCTATACGAAGCCTTCGTTTCCTCCGGCCTCGTAATATTCAAAGCGGAGCTGCGTCCGCTGTCAACAAAGTTGCAGAAAAACCGCTCTGCCGAGGGTGCTCCGACCACCGCAGATAGTTTTACACTTTATTTTACTATCAAATCGAAAAAAAAGCAAGAAAGAACGGCCCTTTACAGAAATTTTTCTGCAAAGGGGCCGTTCTCCCGATGTCATTTGCGGTTTTCTGGGGGATGAACCTCTCAGTCATCGCTTCGCGATGCCAGCTCCCCTGGTAGGGGAGCCCTTGGCAGGCCGGGCAAGCCCTGCTGTCCGCATAGGCCCGATGGGGCGCAAAGCGCCGGGCCCTGTCCGAATGGACAGCGGCTGCGGAACTGCGATCTACCAAAGGGCGTTGGGCAAGCAGCCGCGAATCGAGGCCGCGGAGCCCGGCCGTTCCCGAAATCGAAAAACTTTGCTCGTCCAGTACGACCACCACCGACTCGCCAGTGGCTCCCCTACCAGGGGAGCTGGCGAGCCGTAGGCGAGACTGAGAGGTTGTACCGAGGAAAGCGCACTGTTATTGTAAACCCGATGGAGAGGGTTCGAGGGTTCACCACTGGAATCCCCACTTGGAGAAGTACCGCAGCAGGTTGCCGGTCTGCCAGAGGGCAGGCTTGAGGCTGCGGTGGGCAGCGCGGTGCCAGGCGTGGATGGCCGTGAACTGCGGCACAAGATATGCCTTGCCCTGCGTGCGCATCTTCTGGGTGAGGTCGGCGTCTTCCACGTACATGAAGTACTTCTCGTCGAAGCCGCCCACTGCCCGGAAAGTGCGGGTGCGCACCGCCGAGAAGCTGCCGGTGCAGAACTCGATCTCGGTGGGGCGGGTCAGGTCTTTGTCCTTCATAAGGTAGGCATCGTTGTACTTTGCCCAGAACCTGAGCGCCGGCAACTGGCGGTAGACCATGGGGCGGAGCGCACACCGGCGCAGCGGCAGCTGCTGGGGGCGGCCATCCGGGAAGACAAGCGCAGGCCGGGCCATGACGACGTCCGGGTGCTGGTCCATCCAGTCGGCCAGGTCGCTCAGGGTGTCCGCCGTCAGCTGGATGTCCGGGTTGAGGATGAAGTGATAGTCGCTGTCCAGTTCCGGCAGGACCATATTGTGGCCGGTGCCAAAGCCGCCGTTCTCGGTGCGGCAGCGGACGACGACCTGCTGCCCCTCCCCTGCTGCCAGCAGGCCGCTGTGCAGCGCTGCTTCCAGCTTTTGGCCGCTGCCGTCCGGGCTGGCGTTGTCCACCAGATAGAGGGTCAGCGGGTGGCGGCGGGTGAACCGCAAAACGGTCTGTGCCGCCTTCAGCGCTTCGTCGTACCCGTTATAGACTACAATACAAGCTGATAGTTTCAAATGGATTCTCCTCTTCTCTGTCGCGGCGCTCGACAAGCTCCGAACGGAACAGCCTGCGCCATCCTGCTCCGGCCTTGACGGACACGCGAAGCATGACCGGGAGGGTCATTCCAGCGGCAGGATCTTCAGCGCGAAATCCTCCCGCTGGATGTCAAAGTTGGGGTTGGTGCAGGGGTCGCCCTTGGCCAGCAGGTCGCCCCAGCGGGCCTGGAAGCGGAGCACCTCACCCTGGAAGCGCTTCTGCTTTTCGGGGTTGTCCTCCATGCCGCGGCTCTTGCTCTCGTAGTGGTAGAGCTGGGCGAATGGGGTAAAGACGTTGGTATAACCCGCCTCGCGGACGCGGACGCAGAAGTCCACATCGTTGAAGGCCACCGCATAGCTCTCATCCAGGCCGTTCAGCTCCTGATAGATCTCACGGCGGATGAGCAGGCAGGCAGCGGTGTCGCCGTAGACGTCCTGCACATAGTTCAAGCGGCCCATGTAGCCATCGGATGCCGCCGGGAAGTATTTGTGCAGGTGGCCCGCCACGCCGCCAATGCCAAAGCCGATACCGGCATGCTGGATGGTGTCGTCCGGATAGAGCAGTTTGGCCCCCACGCAGCCCACCCGCTTTTGCTGGGCGTACATGACCATCTCTTCCAGCCAGCTGGGGGTGATGACCTCGGTGTCGTTGTTCAGCAGCAGCAGATATTCGCCGGTGGCGAACTTCTCGCCGAAGTTATTCAGGGCGCTGTAGTTGAAGCCCTTGCCCTGCCAGGTGACGACGTGCAGGTTGGCATGCTCCTGCTCCATCCGCTTGTAAGCACGGAACGTCTCCGGCTGCCTGCTGTTGTTCTCGATGATGATGAGTTCAAAATCCGGGTAGGTGGTGCGGTCGTAGATGGACTCCACACACAGCTCCAAATCCTTGATGTGGTCGCAGGTGGGGATCAGGATACTGACCCGGCCCGGATGCGCGATGGTGTAATCGGTCTTGTAATAACCGGGGGTACCGGGAATAAGGGTCACATCATCCACCGCCACGCCGCAGCGCTCGTAATGCGCCTTGAGCGCCGCAATACCCGCCTCAATGCAGTAGGTCTTGGCGGAGATGTCCGCCGCCGTGCTGCCGGGACTGGAGCGCCAGTAGTACAGCGCATGGGGAATGTGGACGATCTTCTCGGCCTGTTCGGTCAGGCGGAGGAAGAGGTCGTAATCCTGACTACCGTTGTATTCCATCCGCTCACCGCCGCCACTGCGCTCCATCAGGACGCGGCTGAAGACGGACAGATGACAGATATAGTTGTTGGAGCGGAGGTTGTCCAGCATGAAGTCCGGCTTGAAGTGGTAGAGCACCACGTTCTCCACCTCGCCCTCAAAGGTGGCCTCGTCGGTATAGACGAAGTCCGCCTTCTGCTCGGCGATGGCTTTGGCCGCATACCACAGCGCACAGGGGTGCAGGATGTCATCATGGTCCAGCAGGGCGATGTACGCACCGGTGGCCATCGCAAAGCCATGGTTGGTGTTGCCAGGGATCAGCTCGTTCTTTTCCAGCTTCTGGTAGCGGATGCGCGGGTCAGACGCAGCGCGGGCCTGGACCTTCTGGCCCACGGCAGGGTCCTGCCCGGCATCCACGCAGCACAGCTCCCAGTTGCGGTAGGTCTGGTTCACGACGGAATCCAGCAGCTCTTCCAAAAAGTTCAGCGGAGTGTTGTACAGTGGCACCACGATGCTGATCTTCGGCCCGGCGGGCTGGTCGTTTGCCTGCCGGACCAGCAGCTCCACCGGGGCGAAGCGGTCGGCCCGCATCGTCATGCCGGGGAAGAGCGCCGCATACACACGGCGGGCACGGGCCTTTTCCAGCATACCGGAAACGCCCTCGGTGCGCAGCTCGTGCAGGAAGACAAAGAGCGGGAAGGTGTGCCAGAGCTGGCGGCTCTTGCTGACCGCATAGCGGGCGGGCCAGGTCATCTTCCAGAAGGTGGAGCCTGTGACCTCGTTCAGAGTCTGCTCCAGCTGCTTTTCATGGCTGCGGCTCAGGGAGAGGTCGCTGCGCAGCCGCTCGATGAGGGCTGCTTCCTCGCCGCAGGTGCGCTCCGCACGGACCATCCGGTCCCGCAGGATGTCGAGTTCTTCCTCGTAGCCGCGAACCATCCCCATGGCGCTGGGCTGGACGGTGCAGAACAGCGCCGCCTGCTGGGCACGGCCCCGGCTGCGCCACTGCAGATCACGGTAGTAGCCGCGCTCGGCCAGCTTTTCCGCCCATGCGGACAGGGCGGTGGCATCGGTACACACCAGCAGGACCTGTTCGGCCAGCTGGGCGGGCAGTTCGACCCAGACCGGGTCTTCCACCACCAGCAGCTCCGGCTGGGCCGTGGCGGCCGCCGTCCAGGAGTTGGCCCGGATGCCCGCACGGCGCAGCGCTTTTTCCAGCAGCGCACCGGACTCCTCATCGGCTGCAAGCACCGCAGCCGCCTCCGGTGCCAGCTCCTCCGCGATGCGCTGTGCCAGCAGGCGGCAACGCTCTGCAGCCTCTCTCGTTTCCTTTTCTTTCTCCAACTGCATTTCTGATTTCTCCACTTCTCCGCAGGACGCAGATCCCGCGCTTCGCTTTCCTACAAACTAATATAGTATACCAGATTCCGCCCCGTTTGAGAAGCGCTTTTGCCCATTTTCCTGCGGATGCCAGTTCTTTAGCCGAACAGACCGCTCAGCCAGCCGAACAGGCCGGAAGTGCCGCGGCCCGCTTTGCCGATGGAGGTGCCGGGATAATAGTGCTTGAGGATCTTTTTATAATTCATTCCGCGCTCGTTGGCATAGCCCACCGCGCCGCACTGGCTCATACCCACACCGTGGCCATAGCCGTAGTAGTACATCACCGGGGTGCCATTGGCATCGGTGCCAAAATCGAAGCAGTAGCGGGAGCTGACGAACTGGCCGAGATACCGGTAGCTGCTGCCATCGACCGTCAGGGTGTTGTACTGCACATAGCCGCCCAGATCCTTGTGGGTGGTGTCGGCGCTCTGGTAAGCCTGCCCCGTCTTGCTGTTGGTGTATTCGGTATAGCGGTAGTCCTTGCCGATGATGCGGCGCATCAGGTTATGATACTGCTCCTCATAGGGGCTTTCCACGCTCTGCAAATACGGCACATCGCTGCCCCAGGCATCCTGACCGGAACAGGTGCCATAGGTGCCGGTCTGGGTGTTGTAGCCTGCGCTGGCCGACCACACCGCGTCGATGACCGAACCATTGTAGGTCACGACCTCGTCTTTGACCGGCTCGATGGCCTTGCGTAGAGCCTCCCGCGTGGAGGACGGGATCTCATCCACCGGGGTGTAGATCAGAGCATTGGCCGAAGAGCCGTACTGTTTATGGTACAGCAGATAGGAGTGGATGGCCACAGCCTGCGCCTTCCAGGCCTGCTGCGCCGCCGACGCGCTGACGAAGCTGCCAATGGAGCCAAGTTCGGTGTAGGTGATGCCCACCAGGCAGTCCACCAGATCGAGCGTCACGTTCCGGCGCAGGCCCTTGCCCTTGATGTTCAGGTAAGGCATCGTGATCTTATTCCGCGAGCCGAACAGCCAGCTCAGGCAGTTTTCTTCCTCCGCCGGGATCAGAGTCGTGTCCGCGCCGCCCATGGTGGTGGGGTGGGCCGTTTCGCCCTCGGCAAATGCGGCAGGGGCCGCCGTGCACAGCAGCACCACTGCCAGTACCAGCGCCGCAATGCGGCGTGCAACCATCGAAATACGCTTCAAAGTCGGTTTCCTCCCAGTATGCACCTCATATGTGCAATTTTTTCTTCCAGTTTAACACACCCGACGGGCCTGAGCAAGAACCGGACTTTGGTTTTCACATTTGCCTTCTTCCCGCCCGGCCCTGAAAAAGTTTCCACAAAACAGAAAATCCAGTACCCGGTTCGGATACTGGATCTCTTGGTGGGCGCGGGTGGATTGCGCGAGCCGCGCATCTAAAAAAGTCCCACTGGGGCTTTTTTGCCCGCCGGACTGTACGGCGGGCCGATGCTGTTCGAATCCACCCGCTCAGCCCTGAAAAAGTTTCTACAAAACAGAAGATCCAGCACCCGGTTCGGATGCTGGACCTCTTGGTGGGCGCGGGTGGATTCGAACCACCGAAGCTGAAAAGCAGCAGATTTACAGTCTGTCCCCATTGGCCACTCGGGAACACGCCCAGATTCAATTTTTACAGCCACAGCTGACTGCCTGTATATCTTACCATCTCGCCTCGATTTTGTCAACCGATTTCTGAAAAAGATTTCTATAAAAGTACAACTTTTTCGCAAAACGCTGCGTTTGCATGGTTTTTGTTCTCTTCTCGCAGCCCCATTCCTCTGATCGTATGCCGTTTTTCTCCATGTGTGCGCTTTATCATCACGACCTCTTCAAATCGGTCGCACTTTCCGGGCATTTCACAACGCATACAAGAGCAAAAATCCCACGATACACGCCGCCATTCTAGCGGTATATCGCAGGATTTTTCCTGGAGCTAGTGACAGGAGTTGAACCTGCAACCCACTGATTACAAAATAGTCTTGTTACGAGTTCGAGCGTTTTTGAACATTCTATTTTATATAGAATCAACGTGCTTTTTGTGTTTGTTCGTTCACCTTCGAATCACTGTTTTTTCGGCCAGTAAGGCACAAATAAGGCACTTTCCGGGAAATGTGCCTTACAGTGTCCACAGTGGACATCTGAGCCGCCCAGAACAGCAGACAGAAAGGAAACAGCCCACAGGCCCGGCGGGGTTCTTCCGCGCTTCCTGTGGGCTGTATTGCGTCTTTGGACGTGTTATGCGTGGCTCTTTTCCCGGATACGGTCAAACACACCCGTCAGGGCCTCCGCCGCTGCTGCATCTGCCGAACGGATAAACCCGGCGTAAATGTCCGTGGTGGTGCTGGTTTTGGCATGGCCCAGACGGCCCGACACGGTGGTAACAGGCACATGGGCCGCGATCAGCAAGCTAGCGTTGGTATGGCGCAGGCTGTGGAAGTGCACCGCCGGGAGGTTATGAGCGGCCAGAAACCGCCCAAACCATGTTGTCACGTCGTCCGGGTCCATCGGTGCGCCGTTCCACTTGGTGAAAAGCAGGTCGTTTTCTACTCGCTTCCCCTCGATCTCCACACGTCGCACCCACTCGGAGCCAATTTTGAACCGTTCCGCCTTTTGGTGTTGGCGGTATTCCTGCAAGAGCTGCACACAGTCCGGCCCAACTTTCACACACCGCCGAGAGCGCTTTGTTTTGGGCGGGTTGAACACCGTACCTTTGCCTGAAATGTGCTGCAAGGTGCGTTCAATTGAAATCGTTCCCGCGTTCATGTCGATATCAGACCACCGCAGGGCGCATATCTCGCCCCGGCGGGCACCTGTGAGCAAAGCAAGCTGTGTGATAACGCTGTACTGTGTGGGCGCGTCCTGCAAGGCTTCCAGCAGGCGTACAACATCTTTTTCTTCCAGCGCCCGCACGTCCACTTCCTGCGCCTTTGGGGCTTCTGCGCGCTTGCACGGGTTCTCTGCTACAAGCCCCCACTGCACAGCCTTGGTGAACACGCTGGACAGCATCCGGTGATAATGCTGCACCGTGTTTCCGTTGAGCCTGCCGCCTGCCTTGCTATGCTCTATAAAAGCCCTGGAAAGGGGCATTCCGGCGGCGCTGGCTACCTTTTCAGCAGTTGCCCGGCTGACGTTTCCGCCTTTGTACAGTGTCGCCATTGTCCGCTCGGACACTCCCGCCGCCTCCGCGATCTGGCCGCGTTTGCCCTTTGGCAACTGTTCCAGCAAGGCCGGAACCGCAGTATAGGCGCTATCTTCCCGCACACCCTGCTCTTCGAGGTTGGAATAAAAATCCATCAGGTGCGAGGGCTTGACCTGGCACACCTTGAGTTGCCCCAGCCCGGCAGAGATACGCGGCACAAGTCGCCGATAGTCGTACACGGTCTTGGGTTTGAGCTTCTTTTCGGCGTACTCGGTGAACCAACGCTCTATCAGGTCGTCCACCTTCATGGACGCATCCAGCGAAATGCCGCTGCGCACTTCCTGTTCAAAGGCATCTGCCTGACGTTGCAGTTCCTTTTCCAGCTTCTTCCCGGTCAGCCCTGGCGGGGGAGTGAAGGTGCGGTTGACCAGCACTTGCCGGCCTAGCCGGTCGTAACCATTGGAGACCCGGATGCAGTAGGAGCTGGAACCGTCTTTCTTTGTACGCTTTATGATCTTTGCCATCCGTTCACGCTTTCTCTGCGGGTGTGTCTTCTTCGGAATCATCCCCGGCGGGGGCTTCATCCACATCGTTTTCTTCTCTTCGTTGATATTTTGGAATCTGAGCAAGTTCTTGTACCCGCTCAATAGCTACTCTTTGGCCTTCATCGTTCAGCTTTCGGAATGCTCGTTGAACATCCAATTCCTCCTGTGTTTGTATTAGAGTCTCTACTGGTCCTGGATTTAGTAATTTCCACAGCATACCATGTGAAGCGTGTTCCTTGTCAGCATTTCCTGTCTCTAACTCTCCTAATTTTGCCCCGAACAGCCATGATGGTTGTAAGTCTAGAGCTTCTGCAAATTTAAGCGCTGTTTCGTATTTAGGGTTAATTAACCCTCTTTCATACTGACTTATCGTCTGTGGCGTGACATTAAGCCTTCTTGCAAGCTCAGCTTGTGTTATCCCTGCTTCTTGCCTTGCTCTTTTTATTTTTTCACCAATCTCCAAGTTCTCGCCTCCTTACAATTTTAGAATAGCATGACGCGGCGAAAAAGTAAAGTAAAAACCTTAATTCAGCCATTGACAAAAGTAAAAGCTTGATATAAAATCAAAATATAAAGTTTTTACTTTATGGAAAGGATGATTTGAAAATGCGAATTGACCGAGTAAAACTAATTGCAGAGATGGCCCGGCGGGATATGAAGGTTCAAGAGTTGGCAGAAAAGGCAACTGTCTCTCGTGCAACTGTTACAGCCCTGCGCGGTGGTAAGTCCTGCAACGAAAATTCTGTTCTCCGGGTCGCACAAGCTCTTGGCGTACCGCTCGAAAGCCTTTTGGATGATAAATAAGATTCATTACACTGATTCTAAAATTTCACATTTATTTTTCAGTGCAAAGTGTTGCATCATTTGTCTATCTCAAAGCTCTAATCTTCATCAAAAATACTGTTAGTATTCGTTAGTAGTTGTTAGTATTCGTTACTATCTGTGTTTATTTGCATTTCAAGAGTTTTTCTTCATTGGATTCTCTTTCAACAAACACACTTTGCAACATTTTACACATCAAAAAGCATCGTTCTTGCAATGATTTTCGTTTTATGATTCAATGCAAGCAGCAACGAAAACAAACGAACAAGAACAACAAAACACTGAAATCATTGGGAGGGATTGAAAAACATGATTCGTATTTTCGGAGACTACTTTTTGACAGTCGATGGAAAGAACGGCTGTTCTTATGTGGTCGGAAAGCGTACTTTATCCGGTACAGACACGATTTTAAGGAAGTCCGCGAGATATTACCCTAGTTTAGCCATTGCGACCGCAGAAACCGCCGAATTGGCACTAAGAGACGCTATCGCCGCCGGGCAGGTACAGACCTTGCAGGAAGCTGTGGAGGAACTGCGCCACATCCGGGACGAGATCATAACCGCTGTGGGCGGTAAGGAGGTGTAAAGCGTGGAAAATGCTATAAGATTTCGGAGCTATCCCCAGATGGCCACGGTCAAAAAAGCTGCTGATGTCTTTGGGGTGTCTCCCAGCTATCTGCGCAGGCTGTGCAAGGCCGGGAAAATCACGTTCGTCAATACTGGCCATGTTTGGCTCATCAATCTGGACAGCCTTGCCCGGTACTTTGACAAAGGCGATCCGGGCCCGGCGGGGCTGGAGGAGACAGTGGGCGGTATCCGCCGGGTAGATGCGAGGTAAAGCAATGGCCGTTAAGCGTATGTTTTCCACTTCTGTTACCGAAACAGATAATTTTCTTGAGCTACCGCTAAAGTCTCAGGCCCTGTACTTCCACCTTGGAATGCAGGGCGATGATGATGGTTTTGTGGCAAATCCTCGCGCTATCATCCGTTCTATTGGCTGCACTGCCCGTGATTTGAAGCCTCTGGAATCTGCTGGATATGTCATTTCTTTCCCTTCAAGAGTGCTTGTTATCACCGATTGGAAAGCCAACAACAATTTACGCAACGACCGTTATAAGCCAACCGCGTTTCAAAACGAACTATCTCAACTGCGAGAATCAACGAACAAGCGCTATATATTGTGCTCTTCTGGTATACCAAACGGAAACCAACTGGATACCATTGGTATACCATCTGACAACCAAGTGACTACCCAGCATAGCATAGCAGAGCATAACAGAGAAAGAAGCAGTAAGAAAGCCACCGCTGCCGCCGCTGATTCTCGCTCAGATTCGGACCTTGCCAAAATCGTCCAGCAGTACGAGCAGACCATTGGACAATTTCCACGGTCTGCGCTGGACAAGCTACAGAACTACCGCAGCTCTATTCCCACAGAGGTTATCTGCAAGGCTTTTGACGAGGCTGCCGAGAGCGGGCACAGGACTTGGAAGTATGTCAACGGCATCTTGAAGAGCTGGCAGGCCGATGGAGTCCGCACACTGGGAGATGTTGAAACCCGGCGGGATGCACGGAAAAAGGCCAAGGAACCCGCCGGAGAGGACTGGCAGAAGATGGAGGTGCTGCGGTGAACGTCCAAAAAGTGCTTCTTGGCACCCTGCTGGTACAGCCGGAGCTTGCTTCTTATGCCCTGCCTGTGCTGGACATCTCCGACTTTGCGCCAGATGTACAGCCCATCTTTGCCGCCCTGCAAGGCTTCTGGATATCCACAGGCATATTGGACACCGTGCAGATTTGTGCACGCTATCCGGCTCAGAAAGCCGCTGTTATGGGCTGTGTCGAGGAATATTCCGCCGAATGCGTCCGCCCGACTCGCTCAAACGTGGAAGCATGGGTGCGACTCGTGCAGGAACAGGCTGCACTGACTCGCTTCCAGTCCTATGCTCTGCAATCCGCCAACGCTGCCTATGATGATCTGCCCGAACTGTACAGCCAGATGGGTGAGGCTTTGACTCTGGGCCAGAACAGTGACGATTTCCAGAGCATCGGTGAATTGACAGAAGAGTACATCCGCAACAAGGACAAGGCTCCACAATACATTCCAAGCGGGATTCCTGTACTTGACCGCAATCTGAATCTTTCACCCGGAAACCTGTTTATCATCGGCGGCAGACCAAGCGCGGGTAAAACGGCACTCTCTTTGCAAATGGCTTGCGAGATGGCCCGGCGGGGCTTCCGCGTGTGCTATTTCAGCTTAGAGACATCCCCGGCCACGCTGACAACACGCATCATTGCCAACCGTCTGGCGGTTCCTTTGGCGGAGGTTAAAGCAAAAAATGTTCCCCAGCATGAACTTGACCGCCTTGCAGAACTGCACAAATTGCCGTTATATATCCGCTCTGCATCTGGCCGGGGCGTGGGATGGGTGAAGGCGCAGGCCCAGAGGATGAAGGCACAGGTTGTTTTTATCGACTATCTGCAACTGTTGGCAGACGGTAAGGCGAAAGACCGCTATCAAGCTATCACGGGAATCTCCATTGCCCTGCATGAGCTGGCCCAGACCACAGGCATTCTTGTGGTTGCCTTGGCCCAGCTGAACCGAAACGCTGACCGCATTGTTCCCTCTACTGCCGATTTGAAAGAATCTGGCCAGCTGGAGCAGGATGCAGACGCCGTTTTGCTTCTGGTTGAGAATATCATCACCAACGACAAGGGCCAGCAATTCCAAGCGAGCCTTGCCAAGAACAAAGAGGGTCAAACCGGGCCTATTCCCATCCAGTTTGACAAAGAACGGCAGCGTTTTTTAGAAATCGACGCTAGGAGGTGAAAACGCATGAAAGAGATTGACCCCAACAAGCCCATCAATCGCACTACACGGATGTATGAAGCATCGCCGGAAGAATATGCAGCCTGCATCCGTCAGGCACTGAAGAATGACAGTATTCCGGTATTCATCCTGTACACGGTCTATCATCTGCTGCATGATTATATGCCGCACTGAAAAGTGTCCACAGTGGACACTTGAACAAAGCAGCCCGGCGGGGCAATCGAATAATAACGCTGCATGAGCGTGCAGCACAACAAATGGAGGATAATACAATGGATGATTATGGTGCTTTTAGTGTAATTTCTGGGATTGATGTGGATTTATACATTCTCAGAGGGATTTCACAATTGGTGCGTGCGATGTGCACCGCATTGGAAAAGGACGAGAATGAACCGGAAACTTTCTATCCGGGCATCTACGCCATTCATCGCCAGCTTGAGGATTTTGCAGATCATGTGGAAGCTGACTGCAAGGTCTACTTTGACAACTTGGCAGCTGCCAAGGCCGCGAAGAAATCAGACAACAGCATGACTGATGAAGAGCTTTTGAAAGCGTTGCGGGAACATCCTGAATTTATTCCACAGGTAATGCAGATTCTGACGCAGGGAAAGCAGGAAGTGCACCCGGCGGGCTGATGAAAAAGCCCAGTACCCCCGGCCCCAAAAAATAACGGCTTCGCTCGTTGGCCTTACTCGTGGTGTCCCCTGACAATCCCGCTAGCCTCGTGCGCCTGTGCACGCGCGTGAATGTCCGTCATTCTGCACAATACATCCTTACTGAACGACCCCCGCCCGGCACTCACAATGTCGCGCGGGGGCTTGTTGCTGCCTGCTCATTTTTGTCATGATAAAATTTCATCAAACGTCCTGTTTGGCAGATTTTCGTGCTATCTATCCATATTCCGCCGGGAAAACCTGATGCAAGTCATGGCACCCCGCGACACAGGACGGCACTCCGTGGCACCAGATGCAAAGAGATTCCACGTTGTTCCAAATGGGCGTAGGGATTCCCGCTCATCAATGCTGCATCTCGCTGCACCACTGTTCACGTTCGCCTCTCTTGAAATATAGCCCCCTCCATGGTTTAATGCAGGCACACAGAGAGCGACACACATCGACCAGAAGGAAAAGAGGTGCATTGCTTGAACAATACAATCCGCTATCCGAACATGGGAACCGTTAAGAAAGCCGCTGAAATTTACGGACTGTCACCCCACTATATCCGGCGGCTTTGCAAGACCGGCAAAGTCCGGTATGTGAATGCCGGGCGCGGCTGGCTTGTGAATCTGGACAGCCTAGCCCGGTACTTTGAGCAGGGCGACCCGGCCCCGGCAGAGCAAAGCCAGACCGCCCACGGCATCCGACAAATTGGATGATGGACACACCCGGGAGCACACCGAGAACGTACACCCCGCCCGGCGGCGAGGTGTAACACACTAGACTTTCACGGAAAGTCGTGTGCTCTTGCAGAGGGCCTAGTGCTTGCAAGCAGGGCAGACGTATATACAATACGCTGCTCTTGCAAGCAATGGCCCTGTACATACACGGCCCCTTGCGTTGCAAGAACTTGTTGGGAAGAATCCCAAACCCACGAATCTGCACCCGCTGGATGCAGGCTATTAGAGCGAAAAGAGGTCAAGACCCGCTTCATCAGGCCTTGACCTCTTTTTTCTGATTCTATTCACCGGGCGTTATGCTGCACAATCCGGGAAGTTCACCACGGTGATCTCTGCCACGGCCTTTTCGACCGTCTGCAAGATGTGCTCTATCTTCTCCACAGTGTCAGCTGACAGAACGACCTCGCCGCACTGTTCGCACTTCAGGCAGGGCACGTTTTTGATGACCACAACGCAGTTTTTCAGCTGTACGGTGTGAATAGTTGTACTGGGCTTCATTTCGCCCTTGCATAGTGGGCAAATCATAATCACCCACCTCACAGGCCAAACAGATCAGAGTGCGTACCGGTGCGATACAGATACAGCTCTGTTTCCGTCTGGTAGTAAACCAGCAGCCAATCCGGCTGAATGTGACATTCCCGGTGGGGGATATAGCTGCCTGTCAAGCTGTGGTCTTTGTTTTGAGGTGGAAGTGCTGCCGGAATGGCTAACACGTTAATGATCTGCTGGAGTTTGGCCATGTCATAATGCCGCTTCTGGCACACCTTCAAATCCTTCTTGAACTTGGTGGAGTATTTTACTTCAAGCACTTTCGTCCTCCAGCAGCGAACTAATCAGGTTTTCAACGGGGCCGGTATAGGTGTGGCCGCCGCCATTGTCCAGTTCTTCAAATGCTTCCAGCGTCTCTGCATTGGGGATCTCCGCATCTTCCGGCGTTGTCACGCCTTGAAGATATGCGACAACATACAGCAGCTTGCTTTCTGGTACCTGATCCAGCAGGGTTTGTGCTAATTCTCTTGTGCTCATTCTACACCCATCCTTTCGTGTGGATATTATGCGCATTCTTCCCCGGCGGGTTCCCCCTCTGATACCGGGTGTTCTTTCAAAAACTGTTCCGCTGCCTGTTTCAAAACAGCGTTGGGCGTGGTTCCTGCCGCTGTACAAGCTTCCCGGAACTGGGCCGCAAAATCCTTGCGCACCTTGCAGCCTAAAATCATCATGTGGGCTTTGTCCCATTTGGCATTTGCCTTTTTCTTCGCGTCAGACAGCATATTCAACCTCTTTTCCAGTGGGGGTATTGTTCATAGTCTATACTTCCCCATGCTTATTATAGCACTTCTGGCTCTTGTTGAACAGTGTAAAAGTGCACAATATTCACGGTTTAACACTGTCTGTTCTGTCAATGGATTCGGTCTTTCCATTGCGATATACTGTATACGGAGAAATAGAAAACATTGCAAACCGCTCTACTGCCTCTGCCATGGGAGGAAATTTCTTATCGCTCTGGCGCTCCCATCTGTCCAGCGCCTATTTCTACACCGTTCCACCCGCTGAATGAATACGCTGCCGCGTCTTTGCTCCGCCGGGTGGTTTTCTTTTGCCCACCGTTAGAGCACTTCGACAAGGCATTTTTCGAGCAATAAGGCACAAACAAGGCACATTCTGATAGATTTGCAGTGCATACAAAAGCAAAAATCCCACGATACACGCCGTTATTTCAACGGTATATCGCAGGATTTTTCTTGGAGCTAGTGACAGGAGTTGAACCTGCAACCCACTGATTACAAATCAGTTGCGCTGCCATTGCGCCACACTAGCGAACACTACCAAAATAGTATACCACCAGCGGGCGGGTTTGGCAAGGCTGATTTTTTGATTTCCGAGTTTGTTTGCGGGCCGGTGTTCCCGCCGCAGGCAGACGGTCTGCTCACTGCGCCGCAAGGGCCTGCTGGATCTTGGCAAAATCCTCCAGCGTCAGAGCTTCGGGGCGGATGCGGGCATCGAACCCGGCCGCTTCAATGGCGGCGATGACCGACTCCTTGGAGCGGCCAAGGCCGCTGGCGATGGCGTTGGCGGCGGTCTTGCGGCGCTGCCCGAAGGCTGCGCGGATGAGGGCAAAGTAGCCGTCCTCATCTTCCACCTGCACTGCGGGGGTGGGGCGGATGTCCATCCGGACCACGGCGCTGGTCACCTTGGGGGCCGGGTAGAAGCTGCCCGGCGCGGCGGTGAACATCATCTTCGACTTTGCGTAGTAGCTCACCGCGCAGCTGATGGCGCTGGAAGCGCGGGTGCCGGGGGCCGCGGCCAGACGGTCGGCGGCCTCCTTCTGGACCATGACGGTCAGGCTCTCCACAGGCAGGCGGTCGCCCAGCAGCTTCATGACGATGGGGCTGGTGATGTAATAGGGCAGGTTGGCGCAGACGGCCACCGGCATTCCGGGGAACTCCTCCTCGATGAGGGCGCGGAGGTCCACCTTGAGCACATCGTTCATGACCAGCTTGAAGTTGTCCACACCGACCATCGTCTCCTCCAGCAGGGGCGGCAGGCGCTCGTCCACCTCAATGGAGACGACCTTTGCGGCGCGCCGGGCCAGCTCGCGGGTCAGCACACCGATGCCGGGGCCGATCTCGATGACGCCATAGCGCTGATCCACGCCGCTGGCATCCACGATCTTGAGGGGCAGACCGGGATTGATGATGAAGTTCTGGCCAAAGCCCTTGGACAGGGCAAAATCATATTTCTCGCACAGGGCGCGGACGTAAGACAGGTCGGTCAGCTCCGGCATAAGTTCCATCCTTTCTTCGGGCAAAAAGGCCTCCGGCAGGAGCGCCGGGGGCCTTTGCGGTATCTGGTTTCGTTTATTCTGCGGTGGAAGAGGCCGTTTCCTCGCTGGAAGCGGCACTTTCGGCAGCGGTCTCACTGGACGCAGCGGCCTCCGAAGAAGCTGCCTCGGCAGCCGTACTGTCGGCTGCGGTGCTGTCGGAAGCAGCTTCGCTGGAAGCTGCCTCGTTGACACCGCTGACGGTGGTGGTGCCGCTCATTTGCTGCGCCGTGCTGACGGCACGCTGGATCTGCGGGTCGTTCTCAACGGTGTAGTCGTAATACGCGGTCTGCTCATCCGCCGTCAGCGGGCGGTCCACATCCACGCTCAGGCCGGTGCCGTCGAAGCAGCTGCCGTCACCGCAGATGAGCTTTGCCACGGTGATGACCACAGCACTGCCATCGGAAAGGCGCTGAGGGCTGCTCTGGATGGTGCCCTTGCCCATCGTGGTGGTGCCCACCAGGCGGGCACCGTTCAGGGTGCGCAGACTGCTGGCGAACAGCTCGGCCGCGCTGGCGGTGTTGCCATTGACCAGGCAGACCATGGGCAGGCTGACATACGAGTCGCCGGTGCTGCTGCCCAGCACGGTGCGGGTGCCGTTCTGATCCTCGGCATAGGCCAGCGTCCCTTCCGGGGCCACGAGGTCGATGCAGCTGAGGGCATCGTCCAGCAGGCCGCCGCCGTTGTCGCGGAGGTCGAAGACCAGGCTCAGGGCATTGTTGGCGCTCAGACTGCGGATGGCGTAATCCAGCTCACTGGGAGTAGAGGCATCGAACTGACGGATCTTGATATACCCCACATTGCCCTGCAGCATCTGGAAATCCACCGTTGTGGTCGAGTAGCCGGAATGGGTCAGGTCTACGGTGTGCTCGGTCGCCTCGCTGTCCAGCCAGGTCACATTGACGCTCGTGCCGGACTCGCCGCGCAGGCGGGTCTGGATGGCATCCACACCGCTCAGGCTCTTGACATCGGTGCCGTCCACGGCGGTGACGTAGCAGCCCACCGTGATGCCGGCTTCCTTGGCCGGGGATTCGTCGTAGACCTTGGTCACCTTGGCGTAGCCGGACTGGTCCACGGCCAGCTCCACGCCGATGCCCAGCAGGGTGCCGTTCTGGGCGTTCATCAGGTCCGTGTATGCGGAGGCCGTATAATACCGGGCGTATTTGTCGCCGGTGCCCAGCAGATAGCCTGCGGTCAGGCGGTCGTACAGGGTGGTCTCGTCGATCTGGTAATAATCGTTGCTGCGGACGTAGCGGTCCACCTCGGCGATCTTATTGTACATGCTCTCCTTTTCCTTCACGCTGGAAACGGTGCTGTCGAACAGGCGCATCGCCACCAGCATCGTGATGGAAAAGGTCACCGTCATGGCAAGGATCACGATGCTGACCGCCATGCCAACAGAGATTTTGCGATTCATTGTGTGGTTTCCTCCTCGGTCAGACCATCAGCATCACGACCACGCTACCCAGCAGAGAGAGGGTGAACACCCCTGCCAGGATCAGGCAGCCCCAGCGCAGGATGCGCTTGCGTTTTTCTTCGTTCATAGGACCGAACGGCCTCCTTTGATACCATCTGGAATTATCTCATGGGAATATAACTTCTAGGATTCACGGCATTGGCCTTGGAACCACCCTTCCAGACTTCGAGGTGGAGGTGGTTACCGGTGGAGTTGCCGGTGCTGCCCACATAGCCGATGATCTCGCCCTGCTTGACATATTTGCCCGCAGAGGTCGCCACCGAGCGCATGTGGCCGTACAGTGTGCTGTACTGGTTGCCATCCGACATCTTGCCGTGGTAGATGATGACATAGTTGCCGTAGCCGCCGCTGGACCAGCCCGCCACCTGCACATAGCCGCTGGCTGCGGCATAGATGGGCGTTCCGGCAGGGGCCGCAAAGTCGGTGCCGGCGTGGAGCTTGTTCACGCCCGTCACCGGGTTCTTGCGCCAGCCGTACTCGCTGGAGATGCGGGTATAGCTCTTGAGCGGGCAGATGAAGCCGGTGAAGCTCAGCTGCGGCTTGGCCGCAGCTGCCTGCGCGATGAGCTTCTGGATCTCCTTCTTGACCGCCTCATAGTTCATCTCATCCGACTCGATGGCTGCCTGCGCATCCTTCTGGGCCTGCTGAGCCTCGGCTGCGCTCATCTTGGCGGCAGCGACGCTGGAGTTCAGCTCCTTCTGCTTTGCGCTCATCTGGTTGTTCTGTGCATCCAGATCTGCCTTTTTGCTCTGCAGGTCTGCCTTCTGCGTCTTCAGCTCGGCTCTCTGCTCTTCGAGCTGGAGCTTGTCGTTTTCCAGCGCTTCCTTCGCGTTGCGCATATTGGTCAGGATCTCGGTATCCTTGACCGAGATGTCCTGCAATGCTTCATTGAAGGTCAACAGCTCATACAGGTTGGTGACCGAGGAGAGCATCGCCACGCTGCCGCCCTCCCGCAGCTCCTGCATGGCGGCCATGTGGCCCTTGAAGGCGCTCCACTGGGCGTCGATCTCGCCCTGCTTGGCGGCGATCTCCTCCTGCTTGGCGGCGATCTCCTGCTCCTTGGCGGCGATCTCCTGCTCCTTGAGGCCGATGCTGTTCTGCACCTGAGCGATCTGCGTTTTGAGCACACTGATCTGCCCCTGGACCACAGTGACCTTTTCCTTCAGTTCGGATTCCAGAGCCTTGGCAGCCTGTTCTTTCTTTTTGGCGTCGGACAGCTCTTTTTTGTGCTGCTCGATGGATTGGCTCAGCTTGTTCAGCTTGTTCTGCAGGCTGGACATGCTGGTCGCCGCCGCGGCCGGGTAGACCGAAACGGTCAGCAGCAGACAGGCCATGGCCAGAAACAGGCTGGCCGCCCGCATCGCGCGACCGGGGTAGCGGCTGGGTCTTGCGTGGGCGGGGCGGTGATACAGCCGGAACCCGGCCGAATGTTTTGCTTTCATCGCGGTCTCCCCCTTCGCTTACACATTCAGGTGCTTGCGGATGGAGAACATGCTGCCCAGACCGCCGATGAGCGCACCCGCCGCCAGACTGTAGAGCAGGATCGTCTGCCAGACGTTCTCCACCGGAACGAGGGCCGCACCCATGAGCATCTCCCACAGGCCGCCGAAAGTGCCGGATACCTGCACGATGTAGTAGTAGCCGCCGATACTCGCCGCCGAGGTGATCGCGCCGGAGATAAGGCCCATGGTCAGGCCCTCGATGAAGAAGGGCAGCGTGACCATGGCGTTGGTCGCGCCCACATACTTCATGATCTCAATTTCCCGCCGCCGGGCGAAGACGCTCAGGCGGATGGTGCTTCCCACCGTGATGATGCTGACCGCCATCAGGACGAGGATGATGATCTGCCCGCCCTTGGTCACGGCCCGCTGGATCTCCACGAAGGTGTGAGTCATCTCCACCGGCGCCGAGACACTGTACACGCCGGGGATGGTCTGGAAGGTCTGGCTGATGGAAGCCATCTGGCTGAGGTCGCTCAGCGAGACCCGGTAGTTGGCTTTGAAGGGGTTGTCGTTTTCAAATTCGTCCAGCAGGGAGGCATAATCCGACAGGAAGCCTTTGTAGGCATTCAGGGTGTCCTGCTTGGACATGAACTGCACCCCGCTGACGCCGGGGGTGGAGGCAATGCGCTCACCCACAGCGGCGGTGGCGGCATCGTCGGCCTCCGGGTCCACGAAAACGACCATCTCGTTCTGCTGGCCCAGATAGTTGACCATGCTGTCCACATTGACCTCGGCCAGGTTTGCAAAGGTGTTCAGCGTCATGCAGACGCTCAGAGAGGCGATGCAGGCAATGGTCATGGCCCAGTGCTTGCCCAGGTTGCGCACACCGCGCCGGGTCAGGAATGCAAAGGTGGAAGGTTTCATACCAGTGCCTCCTTTCCGGTCTCCAGTGTGATCTCGCCGGTCTCCTCCAGGTTGTCCAGCGGCAGCGCCAGATCCGGCTCTGCCTCCCGGTCGGCCGGGATGTCGGAGACGATGCGGCCATCCTTCAGGGTCACGACCCGCCGGTGGAAGCGGTGGACCAGCTCGTGTTCGTGGGTGACGACCAGCACGGTGATGCCCATGCCGCTCACCCGCTCCAGAAGTTCCATCATCTCAAGGCTCAGTTCGGGGTCGATGTTGCCGGTAGGCTCGTCCGCGATGACGAGCTTGGGCGCATGCGCCAGTGCGCGGGCCACGGCCACGCGCTGCTGCTCGCCGCCGGAGAGGAACTCCGGGTAGACGTTGGCCTTGTCTTCCAGATGGACCAGCTCCAGCATGTAGGGCACACGCTCCTTGATCTGCCTGCGGCCGATGTTGGTCACGTGCATGGCGAACGCGATGTTCTCATAGACCGTCATGGTGGGGATGAGGCGGAAGTCCTGGAAGATGATGCCCATCTGACGGCGCAGATAGGGGATCTTGTGGCGGCGGATCTTCGCAACATCCTTTCCGTTCACCAGAACGCGGCCCTGGCTGGCCTTCTCTTCCCGGAGGATGAGCTTGAGCAGGGTGGATTTGCCTGCGCCGGAGTGACCCAGCAGGAAGACGAACTCGCCGTCGTCCACATGGAAGTTGATGTCTTCCAGCGCGGGCTTTGTGCCCTTTTTATATTGCTTGGAAACATGTTCAAAATCAATCATCAGTTTAATTGCTCCTGACGTAGTTATTTGGTCAGTACCCAAAAAGAACCGGCCAGCATCGGTTGCGAGCGGCCGGTTCCAGCGCCGGCGGCTTTGTGCCGCACAGCGAACATCAATATTTGGCCGGGTTGTTGGACAGGTACTTCTTGACCATCAATGCTACCTTGAAGACGATAGCGTCGTCGAACTCACGCAGGTCCAGGCCGGTCAGCTTTTTGATCTTTTCCAGACGATACACCAGCGTATTGCGGTGGACGAACAGGCCGCGGCTGGTCTCAGAGACGTTCAGGTTGTTCTCGAAGAAGCGCTGGATGGTAAACAGCGTCTCCTGATCCAGGCTCTCGATGCTGCCCTGCTTGAACACCTCGCGCAGGAACATCTCGCACACGGTGGTGGGCAGCTGGTAGATCAGGCGGGCGATGCCGAGGTTGTCGTAGCGGATGATCTGCTTCTCGGTATCGAAGACCTTGCTCACCTCCATGGCGATCTGGGCTTCCTTAAAGGAGGTGGCCAGATCCTTCACATTGGAGATGGGGGTGCCGATGCCCACGACCGCCTTGATGTAATGCTCGCCGGACAGGGTATCCACGATGCTGGCCGCCAGCTTTTCCATATCGGTGCGGTCGATGCCCTTGCGGATCTCCTTGACCAGAACGGTGTCGGTCTCGCTGATGTTGAAGACGAAGTCCTTCTGCTTATCGGGGAACAGGCTGCTGACGACATCGTAAGCGGAGATATCGCCGCCGCTGGTCACGCGCACGATGAACACGACGCGGGAAACGTCGGTGGCAAAGTGCAGCTCTCTGGCCTTGGCGTAGATATCGCCGGGCAGGATGTTGTCCAGCACCACATTCTTGATGAAGTTGGACTTGTCGAACTTTTCATCGTGATACTGCTTGATGCTCTGCAGGCTGATGGACAGCACCGCCGCGAACTGACCGGCGGTTTCGTCCGCGCCCTCCACGAAGACAGCGTAGTCGTTGTGCTTGGCGCTGGAGAACTGCTGATAGGTGTAGCCATCCCGCACAAAACGGTCGCCCGCTGTCAGGCGCTCCGCCATAAAGCCTTCGCGCACTTCTCCGATCAGGTTCAGCTCCGAGCAGGAGATCACTGCACCGGTCTCATCCACCACGCCGACCACACGGTCGATTGCGTCTTTCATCTGGTAGATCACGCTCTGGAATACTCTATTGGCCATAAATGGATACCCCTTTTCCTCTTTTGTGCAAGCCGCAGGGGCGAGATTGTGATTTTTAACAATTTCGCCGCTTTACATTATCTATTTTACACAAAAGAATTTACTTTTGCAACATATTTCACCAAAAAATTTTTATTTTTCTTGTTGAAATTATCTTTCAGGGGGCTGACACGGCCTAAAAAGCGCCTTTTTGCGTGGTTCTTATCTGTATTTTACCGGGAAATTGTGATGTTTTTTTGAAAATGGGGTGAAAAGCCGACTCTCTCAGCCGGTAATTTCTGCCACTTCAGCGTCCGAAAGCTCCCGCCACTGCCCCGGCGCAAGGGCCGCATCCAGCGCAAGGCCGCCGATGGCGTCCCGGTGCAGGGCGTTGACCCCCGCGCCGTAAACGCCGAACATCCGCTTGATCTGGTGGTAGACCCCCTGTTTGAGCAGCACCCGTACTGTCAGGCCGTCGGGCGTCAGGGCCTCCACCTCGGCGGGGGAAAGTGCCGTGCCGTCCGCCAGGGTGACGCCCGCCGCAAAGCCCGCTTTCATTTCAGCGGTCAGCGGCGTGTCCAACGTGACGGTGTAGGTCTTGGAGACATGGCGCTTCGGGGCCAGGATGTCGTGGGCAAAGCCGCCGTCATCCGTCAGCAGCACGAAGCCGGTGCTGGTCTTGTCCAGCCGCCCGGCCGGGAACAGCTCCCGCCGGGGGTAGGCGTCGCCCAGCAGGTCCACGACGGTGGTTTCCCGCTTGTCGGTGGAGGCGCTGACCACACCTTCGGGCTTGTTCAGCATGATGTAGACGAACTTCTGGTACGCCAGCGGTCTTCCTTCCACAGCCACCACATCCGTCTCCCGGAGCTGGGTGTCCCCTTTTTTGCAGAGCGTACCGTTCACGGTCACTTTCCCCTTTTGCAGCAGCGTCTTCGCCTCACTCCGGGTGCACTGGGCCGTCTCGGCCAGATATTTATCCAATCGCATGGGTTCTCCTTGTGATAGCAAAGCTGCGCCCTGCCAAAGCAGCAAGGCGCAGCAAATCTTATTTCACGCTTCTTCGCGCAGTCTTCCATTTTTTCCGGAAGGCGGCCGAACAGCCCACCTGCTTTTACACGCTCAAAGAAGCATGCTGCTCGATCGCATCGGGGTTGGCGTCAAAGATGGGCTTGAGGATGTGGGCGATGAACTCCTCCACCTGCTGGGGAGCGCGGCCCACAAAGTTTTCGGGCACCAGACCGGCCACGATCTCCTCTTTGGTCAGGCCAAAGGCAGGGTCTGCGGCGATGCGGTCCACCATATCGTTGGGCAGGCCCTCTTCCTTGACCTGCTTGCCCGCGGCAATGGCATGCTGGCGCAGGCGCTCGTGCAGCTCCTGACGGTTGCCGCCCTTTTCCACGGCCTGCATCATGATGTTCTCGCTGGCCATGAAAGGCAGCTCCGCCATCAGACGGCTGCGGATGACCTTGGGGTAGACCACGATGCCGTCGGTGACGTTCAGCATGATGTTCAGGATGGCGTCTGCCGCCAGGAAGCCCTCGGCCATGGCAACGCGCTTGTTGGCGCTGTCGTCGAGGGTGCGCTCGAACCACTGGGTGCCGGTGGTGAAGCTGGGGTTCAGCACGTCCACCATCAGGTAACGGCTCAGGGCGCAGATACGCTCGCAGCGCATGGGGTTGCGCTTGTAGGGCATGGCGGAAGAGCCGATCTGGTTCTTCTCGAACGGCTCTTCCATCTCCTTGAAGTTGGCCAGCAGGCGCAGGTCGGTGGCGAACTTCATGCAGCTCTGAGCAATGCCAGCCAGCGCGTTGAGGATGAAGGAATCCACCTTGCGGCTGTAAGTCTGGCCGGAGACCGGGATGACGGCTTCGGGGTCGAAGCCCATCTCCTCGGCAATGGAAGCATCCACGGCACGGATCTTATCCGCGTCGCCCTTGAACAGCTCCATAAAGGAAGCCTGGGTGCCGGTGGTGCCCTTGACGCCGCGCAGCTGCAGCACAGCCAGACGATGGTCGATCTCCTGCAGGTCCATCACCAGCTCATTGGCCCACAGGGTCGCGCGCTTGCCCACGGTGGTGGGCTGAGCGGGCTGGCAGTGGGTGTAGGCCATGCAGGGCATGTCCTTGTACTCCTCGGCAAAACGGGCCAGCTTGGCCAGCACACCGATGAGCTTTTTGCGGATGAGCTCCAGACCCTGACGCATCACGATGATGTCGGTGTTGTCGCCGACGTAGCAGCTGGTCGCACCCAGATGGATGATGCCTGCCGCCTTGGGGCACTGCTGGCCGTAGGCGTAGACATGGCTCATGACGTCGTGGCGGACCAGCTTCTCGCGGGCAATGGCGACATCGTAGTTGATGTCGTCCACATGGGCTTCCAGCTCCTCCACCATTTCGGGGGTGATGTTGGTCAGGCCCTGCTTCATCTCTGCGCGGGCCAGCGCCACCCACAGACGGCGCCAGGTGCGGAATTTGTTGTCATCCGAGAAGATGTACTGCATCTCATCGGAGGAGTAACGGGTGGAAAACGGGCTGATATAGCGGTCATGCTGAGACATTGGAAATCCTCCTACGCCCCCGGTCACTTGCACGAGGGCAGATTTTACTCGGTGCAGCCTCTCTGATTTTTATCCTTCTGTACAACCTCTCCGTCTCACTTCGTTCGACAGCTCCCCTTGTAGGGGAGCCCTTGGCATCACGATACAGTTTCTGCTTTTTACGGCAGCAGCATGGTATGCCATGCGAACGAAGCCCTGCGGTACGCCAGAGGCTCTCCTACCAGGAGAGCTGGCACGGCGTAGCCGTGACTGAGAGGTTGTACGAAGGAACTCATCAATTGCAACGGAAAGGCCGATATCTTTATTCTACCATCAAATCTTGAAATAGTCTACGCCGCCCTCAAAGATCGGCTGGTACTTATCACCAGTGACGTTCTTGTACAGGTACTCGCCGCTGCGCTCGGAGTGGCCCATCTTGCCGAAGACGCGGCCATCCGGGCTGGTGATGCCCTCGATGGCGAGGACCGAGCCGTTGGGGTTGTAGCGCTGATCCATGGTGGGCTGGCCGTCCAGATCCACATACTGCGTGGCGACCTGGCCGTTCCGGACCAGCTCGTCCAGCACGTTCTGCGGAGCCACGAAGCGGCCCTCGCCGTGGCTGATGGCCACGGTGTGCTCGTCGCCCACAGCACAGTTGCTCAGCCAGGGGCTGCCGGTGGAGGCGATGCGGGTGCGGACCAGCATGCTCTGATGGCGGCCGATGGTGTTGAAGGTCAGAGTCGGGTCATAGCTGGTGATGGGGCGGATATCGCCGTAGGGCACCAGACCCAGCTTGATGAGGGCCTGGAAGCCGTTGCAGATGCCCAGCATCAGGCCGTCGCGCTGCTGCAGCAGACGGCGCACTGCCTCGGTGACCGCCGGGCTGCGGAAGAAGGAGGCGATGAACTTGGCACTGCCGTCCGGCTCGTCGCCGCCGGAGAAGCCGCCCGGCAGCATGACGATCTGGCTCTCGCCGATGGCCTTGACCAATGCTTCACAGCTGGCGGTGACGTCCGCCGGGGTCAGGTTGCGGATGACAAGGATCTCCGGGTCGGCACCAGCGCGCGCAAAGGCATGGGCGGTGTCGTACTCGCAGTTGGTGCCGGGGAAGACCGGGATGATGACCTTCGGTTTTGCCACGCCGATCTTAGGCGCAGCGGCGGGAGCTTCCAGTTTGCCGTTGATCTTGTCCACATTGGCACCGGCCTTGCGGTAGGGGTAGACCGGCTCCAGCTTGGACTCCCAGATCTCCTGCAGCTCGGCCATATCCAGCGTTTCGCCGCAGCACTCGAAGGTGTAGTCCTTGGTGGTCTCGCCCAGCAGCTCACCGGCAGGCGAATCGGACACCATTTCCAGCACGATGGAGCCGTACATGGGCGCAAACATCTCCGCCGTGGTCTTGTCGGACATCATCTTGAAGCCGATGCGGTTGCCCAGACCCATCTTGAACAGAGCCTCAGCCAGACCGCCGTAGCCCACCGAGCAGGCAGCGGCGACCATACCCTCTTCGATGAGCTGCTCGACCATCTTATAGTTGGCCTTCAGCGAGAAGAAGTTGGGGCAGCCGGTCTCCGGGTCCAGAATGGGCCGCACCAGCACGACGGTGCTTTCCGGCTTCTTGAACTCGGTCGAGATCACCCGGCCAGCCTTGCCGATGGCTGTTGCAAACGAGACGAGTGTGGGCGGCACATCCAGCTGCTCGAAGGAGCCGGACATGCTGTCCTTGCCGCCGATGGAGGCGATGCCAAGGCCCATCTGGGCATCCAGTGCGCCCAGCAGAGCGGCCAGCGGCTTGCCCCAGCGCTCCGGCTTGGAGCCCAGGCGCTCGAAGTATTCCTGGAAGGTCAGGTAGGCATCCTCATAGCGGAAGCCGGAGGCGACCAGCTTGGTCACGCTCTCGACCACAGCCATCCGGGCACCCACATACTGGTTGGCGCTCATCAGATAGGGGTTGTAGCCCCAGGCCATGCCGGAGCAGGTGGTGGTCTCGCCGTCCACGGGCAGCTTTGCCACCATGGCGTTCTGCGGGGTCAGCTGGTGTGCGCCGCCGAAGGGCATCAGGACGGTGGCGGCACCGATGGTGGAGTCGAACCGCTCGGACAGGCCCTTCTTGCTGCACACGTTCAGGTCGCCCACCATGTTCTTCATCTTCTGGGCGAAGGTGATGCCGGACCACTGGGGCTGCCAGACGGTGCCCTGCTCCACATGGACGTTCTGGTGCTTCTCTGCACCGTTGGAGTTCAGGAACTCGCGGCTGATGTTGACGATGGACACCCCGTTCCACACCATGTTCAGGCGCTTTTCCTCGGTGACTTTGGCCACGGGAGTCGCTTCGAGGTTCTCCTCGGTGGCGATGGCGATGAACTTGTCCACATCCTCCGGGGCAAGGGCCACGGCCATGCGCTCCTGGCTCTCGCTGATGGCCAGCTCGGTGCCGTCCAGACCGTCATACTTCTTGGTGACCTTGTTCAGGTCGATGTACAGGCCGTCGGCCAGCTCGCCGATGGCAACAGAAACGCCGCCCGCACCAAAGTCGTTGCAGCGCTTGATCATCTTGCAGGCGTCCTCGCGGCGGAACAGGCGCTGCAGCTTGCGCTCGATGGGGGCGTTGCCCTTCTGGACCTCAGCACCGCAGTGCTCGAGGCTGTCCAGCTTGTGGGCCTTGGAGGAACCGGTGGCACCGCCGATGCCGTCGCGGCCGGTGCGGCCGCCCAGCAGGACGATGACGTCGCCGGGAGCCGGGCACTCGCGGCGGACGTGGGAAGCGGGGGTCGCGCCCACGACGGCGCCGATCTCCATCCGCTTGGCCACATAGCCGGGGTGGTAGATCTCATCGACCTGGCCGGTGGCAAGGCCGATCTGGTTGCCGTAGGAAGAGTAACCGGCGGCAGCGGTCGTCACCAGCTTGCGCTGAGGCAGCTTGCCGGGCAGTGTCTCGCTGACGGGCTTGAGCGGGTCGCCCGCACCGGTCACGCGCATGGCCTGATAGACGTAGCTGCGGCCGGACAGCGGGTCGCGGATGGCACCGCCGATGCAGGTAGCTGCGCCGCCGAACGGCTCGATCTCGGTGGGGTGGTTGTGGGTCTCGTTCTTGAAGAGGAACAGCCAGTCCTCATCCTTGCCGTTGACGTCGCACTTGATCTTGACGGTGCAGGCGTTGATCTCCTCGGACTCGTCGAGGTTCTTCAGGATGCCCTGCTTCTTCAGCTCCTTGGCACCGATGGTGGCCAGGTCCATCATGCAGCGGGGCTTCTTGGTGCGGCCCAGATCCTCGCGCATGGCCATGTAGCGGTCAAAGGCCTCCTGCACCACAGCATCGTCGATCTGCACATCGTCCAGGATGGTGCCGAAGGTGGTGTGGCGGCAGTGGTCAGACCAGTAGGTGTCAATCATCCGGATCTCGGTGATGGTGGGGTCCCGGTGCTCACCGCGGAAATAGTCCTGGCAGAACCGGATATCGCCCAGGTCCATGGCCAGACCCTTTTCCTCGATGAACTTCTTCAGGCCCTCTTCGTCCAGCTCGTTGAAGCCGTCCAGCACCGCCACGGAGCTGGGGATGGGGTACTCCATCTTCAGGGTATCCTTCTTTTCCAGGCTTGCCTCGCGGGCCTCCACCGGGTTGATGACATACTTCTTGATCTCCTCCACCTGCGCCTCGGTCAGGCTGCCCTGCAGCAGATAGACGCGGGCCGAGCGGACGAGCGGACGCTCGCCCTGGCTGATGAGCTGGATGCACTCGGCAGCCGAGTCGGCGCGCTGGTCGAACTGGCCGGGCAGATACTCCACAGCAAAGGACACCCCCTCAAACTGGGGCAGCGCGTCGTAGGTGTTATCCACCGGCGGCTCGCTGAACACGGTGGATGCACACTGCTGGAACAGTGCCTCGTCGATGCCCTCCACGTCGTAGCGGTTGAGCAGGCGCAGGCCGGTCAGGCCGAACACGCCCAGCAGCGACACCAGTTCATTCTTCAGCCCCTCGGCTTCCACGTCGAAGCCGGGTTTCTTTTCCACATAGATACGATATACCATAGGAATTTATCCTCTCTTTCAGTGACTCACCCTCTCCGTCAGCGCTGACGCGCTGCCACCTCTCCCAAAGGGCGAGGCATTGGCAGGACGGTCTTAAAACTGCTGGATGAATCACGCTTTATTTAACCCAAACGTTCGGGCTCCGCGACAGAGGTCAGCAACTGCTGCCAATCGGGACAGGGCCCCGCTGCATGAGAGCCACCGGCGACAACACGCAGACCTGCCCGATATGCCAATGGCTCTCCCTCCGGGAGAGCTGGCGCGCAAGCGCCTGAGAGGGCTTACCCTTCTGCGATCGCCTTCAGTGCCCGCAGACCGATATCCGTCCGCTTGTGCAGCTTTTCGAAGGAGATCTTCTCGGCTGCCGCATAAGCCTGGGTGACGGCGGCGGTCAGCCGGGGTGCCGTAGCGGTGACGCCCAGCACACGGCCTCCGTTGGTGACGAGGGTGCCATCCTCGGTGATGGCCGTGCCGGAGTGGTAGACGGTGATGTTCTCCTCCCCTGCCAGCTGGCCGTTGGTCAGGCCGGAGATGGGCTTGCCCTTTTCATACTGGACGGGATAGCCGCCGGAAGCCAGGATGACACAGGCGGCGGCACCGTCGGAGAACCGGACCTCGGTGTCGGCCAGCGTACCATTGGTGCAGGCCGTCATGATCTGCAGCAGGTCGCTCTCCAGCAGCGGCAGCACGACCTGCGTTTCCGGGTCGCCGAAGCGGCAGTTGTACTCGATGACCTTCGGGCCGTCCGGGGTGAGCATGAGGCCGAAGTAGAGGCAGCCCTTGAAGGGGCAGCCCTCAGCGTTCATGGCCCGGATGGTGGGCAGGAAGATCTTCTCCATGCACTCGGCAGCGATGGCCGGGGTATAGTAGGGGTTCGGGGCCACAGTGCCCATACCGCCGGTGTTCAGGCCGGTGTCGTGGTCGTTGGCCCGCTTGTGGTCCATGCTGGACACCATGGGCTTGACCACCTTGCCGTCGGTGAAGCTCAGCACACTGACCTCCGGGCCGGTGAGGAACTCTTCGACCACGACATGGTTGCCGGAAGCGCCGAACTTCTTGTCCAGCATGATCTCCTTCACGCCGTCGGCGGCCTGCTGCTCGTTCTCACAGATGAGCACACCCTTGCCCAGAGCCAGACCGTCCGCCTTGATGACGACAGGGTACTTTCCCTCGGCCCGGATGTAGTCCATGACCTTGGCCGGGTCGTCAAACGTCTCATACCTGGCGGTGGGGATGCCGTATTTCTTCATCAGGTCTTTGGAGAAGACCTTGGAAGCCTCGATGCGGGCCGCTGCCTTGTCCGGGCCAAAGGCCGGGATGCCGACCGCCGCCAGCGCATCGACCATGCCCAGAGCCAGCGGGTCGTCCTGCGCGACGACGACGTAATCGAACTGTTCCTCCGCCGCAAACGCGACCATGGTGTCCACATCGGTGGCCTTGATGTTCTTGCACTTGGCGTCATAGCTGATGCCGCCGTTGCCGGGTGCGCACCAGATCTCGCCGCAGTCCGGGCTCTTCTTCAATGCCTTGATGATGGCGTGCTCACGTCCGCCGCCGCCAACGACTAATATTTTTTTAGCCATATTCTATCTCCTAAACTCTCGTGTTCCATCCACATCCTCCCCTCTCCGTCATCGCTCACGCGATGCCACCTCCCCCAAAGTGGGAGGCACTGGCGAGTCGGTTCTGGCCCTGCTGACTGCCTGGGTTCGACCCGCCATAAAGATGTGGGCCTTGCCGCTCAGGCAAGCTGCTGCTTTTCGAAGCAGCGGAGCCCAATCGCTTCCGGAACATCGGGCCTTATCTGTCCAGCATTCTCTCTATCGTCCTGCCAAAGGCTCCCACTTTGGGGGAGCTGGCGCGAAGCGCCTGAGAGGGTCAGTGATGGAACAGCCGGATGCCGCAGAAGGCCATCGCGATGTCGTACTTGTTGCAGGTGTCGATGACCTGCTGGTCGCGGATGGAGCCGCCGGGCTGGACGATGGCGGTCACGCCGGAACGGCGGGCGCGCTCGATGTTGTCACCGAAGGGGAAGAACGCATCCGAACCCAGCGAAACGCCGGTGACATGGCGCAGATACTCCTTCTTTTCCTCGGCGGTCAGAGGAGCGGGCTGCTCGGTGAAGGTCTCGGCCCAGACATCGTCGCCGATGACATCTTCGGGCGTATCGCCGATGTAGACATCAATGGCATTGTCGCGGTTGGGCTTGGAGACATCGTCGCGGAAGGGCAGGTTCAGAACCTTGTCCATGTGGCGCAGCTGCCAGTTGTCGGCCTTCTGGCCCGCCAGACGGGTGCAGTGGATGCGGCTCTGCTGGCCGGCACCCACGCCGATGGTCTGGCCGTTGTAGGTATAGCAGACGCTGTTGGACTGGGTGTATTTCAGGGTGATGAGGGCGATGACGAGGTCGCGCTTCTGCTCCTCCGAGACGGTCTTGTTCTCGGTGACCCAGTTGGTCAACATGGTGTCGGCGTTGATGACAAGCTCGTTGCGGCCTTGCTCGAAGGTGATGCCGTACACCTGCTTGTGCTCCACCGGGGCGGGCTTATACTCCGGGTCGATGGCGACCACGTTGTAGTTGCCCTTCTTCTTGCCGGACAGGATGGCCAGAGCCTCCGGCTCGTAGCCCGGTGCGATGATGCCGTCGGACACTTCGTGCTGGATGAGCTTTGCGGTGGGCACGTCGCAGACATCCGACAGGGCGATCCAGTCACCGAAGGAGGACATCCGGTCCGCACCGCGGGCGCGGGCATAGGCGCAGGCCAGCGGAGACAGCTCAAGATCCGGGGCGATGTGGTACATCTTCCGCTCCACCTCGGTCAGGGGCAGGCCCAGGGCCGCACCGGCCGGGGAAACATGCTTGAAGGATGCCGCTGCGGGCTGGCCGCAGGCCGCTTTCAGCTCCTGGACCAGCTGGATGGAGTTGAGCGCATCCAGAAAATTGATGTAGCCGGGCTTGCCGTTCAGAACGGTCACGGGCAGGTCGGAGCCATCTTCCATATAAATGCGGCTGGGCTTCTGGTTGGGGTTGCAGCCGTACTTCAGTGCCAGTTCGTTCATCCGTACTTCCTCCTTATTCTGCGCTTTCTGCGGCCAGAGCTTCCAGCTCTTCGGGCAGCAGGGCGGGTTCTTCGGGGTCTTCCTCGTCGTCGTACACGGCGTCGTATTTGTTGAAGATCATGTCGCCGGTCTCGCCGGTATCCAGGTCGATGACGCGGGCAAACAGGCTGACCTTATTGTCGGGGTTCAGGTTCTGCCACAGGCCGTGGGCAAAATCGCCGATGGTGCGGGGGCAGGCAAAGCGGAGCGGCTCGCCCTCAAAGCTGGGGATGGGGGCACCATTGTGCTTGTAGGTGCTGATGAAGTGGCCCTCGCCTGCAACGGGCTGCGGATAATCGAAGAAATAGCGCTGGACACTCTCGCCGTTGCCATCGGCAGACTTCAAAATGCTCATCTGATAGCTGCCGTCCTCATACACCACAGCGGAGATGCGGGGGGTGTAGTTGGGGCCGTCCGGCTCAAAGGTGCGGGTGCGCAGGGCATCTGCAAAGCTCTTTCCCCGGCTCATGAGGTCGTAGATGGTATCGGTCTGATCGCCGTTGGTCACGATCTGGGTCTTGCCCAGGGTCAGCACGGGGTTGTAGATGATGAGGCTGGGGTCTTCCAGCTTATCGGGGTCTGCGGCCACGGTGCAGATGCCGCCCCGCTCCGGGATGGGGTCGAACACGCGGTTGCGGCTGTTCTCGCTGCGGCCCATGATAAAATAGCCGATGAACATCTGGCGGCCGTCCGGAGCCATGGCCACTGCGATGCCGCGGCCGGGATACTCGTTGGAGGCCAGATATTCGTTCAGGTCGATCTTTTCCATAATGTTCTCCTTTATTGATGTTTTTCCGCCTGCGGCAGAAAAACACTCACTGAACTTCGCCATCACAAATCATACGCACTGCCTGCGGCAGCAGCTTCCACTCAGCCTGCTCCATCACCCGCTTCTGCAGCACTTCGGGAGTGTCGCCGGGCAGGATGTCCACGGCCTTCTGCAACAGGATGGGCCCGCCGTCGCACTCCTCATTGACGAAGTGGACGGTCGCACCGGTCACCTTGCAGCCGCGGGCCAGTGCCGCCTCGTGGGGGCGCAGGCCGTACATGCCGGGCCCGCAGAAGGACGGAATGAGGGCCGGGTGGACGTTCAGGATGCGGCGCGGGTAGGCCGCAATGACGCTGGGCCCCAGCACGGACAGGAATCCGGCCAGCACCACGAGGTCGATGTGGTGGCTTTTCAATGTATCCAGCAGAGCGGCGTCGAACTCTTCGCTGTTCGGGTAATCCTTGCGGCGGACGACGCAGCCCTCCACCCCGGCTTTCGCGGCCCGTTCCAGCGCATAGACGCCGGGCTTGGAGGCCACGACGAGGGTGATTTTGCCGTTGGGGTTCTCCCCACGGGCTTCACTGTCCAGCAGGGCCTGCAAATTGGTGCCGCCGCCGGACACTAACACGGCGATGTTCAGCACAGTTCGACCCCCTCGCCCTCTGCGATGACGCCCAGCCGATAAGCTTCCGGCTCACCGTTTGCGTGGAGGATGGCCAGCGCCTTGTCGGCCTGCTCCGCGGGGACGGTCAGCACCATGCCGACGCCCATGTTGAAGGTGTTGAACATATCGTGCTCGGAGATGCCGCCCACCTTCTCCATCAGGTGGAAGAGCGCCGGGGTGCGGACGTCCGCCTTGCGGATGCGGGCGCAGCAGCCCTTCTTCAGGCTGCGGGGGATATTCTCATAGAAGCCGCCGCCGGTGATGTGGGAGATGCCCTTGACATCCACCTCTTCCAGCACCTTGAGTACCGGCTTGACGTAGATCTTGGTGGGGGCCAGCAGGGCCTCGCCCAGCGTCTTGCCGCCCAGCTCAGCGGGAGCCGTCTTCAGGACATCGGGGTCGTTGTCGATATCAAAAATCTTTCGCACCAGCGAGAAACCGTTGGAGTGCACACCCGTGGAGGGCAGGGCCAGAATGACATCGCCAGGCTTCATGGTCTCGTTGCTCAGGATCTTCTCCTTGTCCACGACGCCTACGGTGAAACCGGCCAGGTCGTACTCGTCCTCCGGCATCATGCCCGGATGCTCGGCCGTCTCGCCGCCCACCAGAGAGCAGTCGGCCTGGACGCAGCCCTCGGCCACGCCCTTGACGATCTCTGCGATCTTCTCCGGGATGTTGCGGCCGCAGGCGATGTAGTCCAGGAAGACCAGCGGCTTGGCACCGGCGCAGATGACGTCGTTGACGCACATGGCCACGCAGTCGATGCCAATGGTGTCATGCTTGTTCAGGAGCATGGCCAGCTTCAGCTTGGTGCCGACGCCGTCGGTGCCGGAGATGAGGACCGGGTGCTTGTAACCGGTGCAGTCCAGCTCAAACAGGCCGCCGAAGCCGCCCAGACCGCCGATGCAGTGCTCGTTCATGGTGCGGGCGACATACTGCTTCATCAGTTCAACGGAACGATAACCGGCGGTGATATCCACACCGGCTGCTGCGTAGCTTTCCGAATAGCTCTTTTCCATGGTCTTACTCTCCTAACTTTTTTGCGTCCTTGGGACGGTCGTTCAGGTGGCGTTCATGAATATCGGTCGAAAGCACCTCGTCGGGCTTGACGGCATATTCGCCGGTGAAGCAGGCGGTGCAGAAGCCGCATGAAGCGTTCTTTGCCAGCCGGACCACATGGTCTGTGGACAGGTAGCCCAGCGTATCCGCGCCGATGACCTCATTGATCTGCTCCACGGTGCGGCCGGTGGCGACCAGCAGCTTCTGGTCCGGAATGTCGGTGCCGAAATAGCAGGGATATTTGAAGGGCGGGGCCGATACGCGGAAGTGGACCTCCGCTGCACCGGCGTCCCGCAGCAGCTTGATGATGCGGGCAGAGGTGGTGCCGCGCACGATGGAGTCATCCACCAGCACGACCCGCTTGCCCTTGACGGTGCTGGACACGACGTTCAGCTTGATGCGCACACTGTTCTCGCGCTGCTTCTGGCTGCCCTGGATGAAGGTGCGGCCAATGTATTTGTTCTTGATGAAGCCGATGCCGTAGGGGATGCCGCTCTCCTCGGAGTAGCCGAGGGCGGCGTCGAGGCCGGAGTCCGGCACACCGATGACCACATCGGCCTCCACAGGGTGCTCCTGCGCCAGGAAGCGGCCTGCCTGCTTGCGGGCCTCGTGGACCGAGCTGCCCTCGATGATGCTGTCCGGGCGGGAGAAGTAGATGTACTCGAAGACGCACATCTGGGTGTCCTTCCGGCCGCAGTGATCCTTGATGCCGCGCAGCTCGCCGGTGCGGGTGTCAGCCACGACGATCTCGCCGGGCTCCACATCCCGCAGAAGCGAAGCACCGGCCGCATCCAGCGCACAGCTCTCGCTGGCGAAGACGTAGCCGCCGCCGGGCAAAGTGCCGATGCACAGAGGCCGGTAGCCGCGCGGGTCACGCACTGCGATGAGCTTGGTGGCCGACATGATGACGAGGCTGTAGGCACCCTCCAGCACATCCATCGTCTTGCTGATGGCCGTCTCGATGCTGCCCATCCGCAGCCGGTTGCGGGTGACGAGGTAGCAGATGACCTCGGTATCGGAGGAGCCGTGGAAGATGGCACCCTCGTTTTCCAGCTGGCGGCGAAGCTCCAGCGCATTCGTCAGGTTGCCGTTGTGGCACAGGGCCATCGTGCCCCGGCCATGCCGGACGATCATGGGCTGGGCGTTGGCCCGCACCCGGCTTCCGGCGGTGGCATAGCGGACATGGCCGGTGGCCATGTGGGCCGTGGGGCTGGACACCGACGCCAGCACCGCCGGGGTGAACACCTCGTTCACCAGACCGAGGTCCCGGTGGCCGGTGATGACGCCATCGTCGTTGACGGCGATGCCGCAGCTCTCCTGGCCGCGGTGCTGCAAAGCGTACAGAGCCGAGTAGGCTGCGGCTGCCACATCCTCGGTCCCGGCACGGTCATAGATGCCGAACACACCGCACTCTTCGTGCAGCGGATATGCAAAATCAGACATTAGAGTTCCTCAATTTCTTTCTGAAGTTTCTGTTCCTTGGCCGCGATCTGCTGCGCCATGGCAGCGCGCTCAGCGTCCAGCTTCCCGGCCAGCGCATCGTCGCTGAGGGCCAGGATCTCCGCTGCCAGCCAGGCGGCGTTCTTGGCACCGTTCAGCGCCACGGTAGCCACCGGGATGCCGCTGGGCATCTGCACCGTGGCCAGCAGTGCGTCCAGACCGTCCATCGCGCCGCCCTTCATCGGGATGCCGATGACCGGCAGCGTGGTGTTGGCCGCAAAGGCACCGGCCAGATGGGCCGCCATGCCGGCGGCGCACAGGATGACGCCGAAGCCGTTGGCCTTCGCGTTCCGGGCAAACTCTGCCGCCTCCGCCGGGGTGCGGTGCGCCGACAGGATGTGTGCCTCGAACGGGATGTCCAGCGCCTTGAGCTGGGCGCAGGCCCCCTTCACCACCGGCCAATCGCTGTCCGAACCCATGATCACAGCAACTTTACGAATCATATTTCCGAGCCTCTCTTTCTCTCTTTCCAGACTCCGTGCAAACAAAAAAGGCTGTGATGCAGCTACACCACGGCCTTTTGATCCTACGGTCTGTGCAGAACACGCCCGCATGAGGTTACACGGATGCCCTGGTATCCAGTCGCACACAGACGGCGAATGGTTCCAAGCAGCAGTTCCAGCATTCCGTATTCCTCCAAATTCTCTGCGGGGATTCCCTGTTCCATCCTCTGGAACGGTGCGCTCTGCGCCGCACCGTCCTTCTGATACATACAGTTTACGGCAAAAAATCCGCTTTGCAAAGGGTGTTTGGGCAAATTCTCCCTTGTGTTCTCTTGCTCCAAAAAACTTTCAAAAGTTTTGTGCAGTTTCGACACTCATTTTCTTTTTAAGTATGACTTATTTGTGGAATATATTTTAGGGGGACAAACCTCTCAGTCATCGCTTCGCGATGCCAGCTCCCCTGATAGGGGAGCCTTTGGCAGGCCGGGCCAGCCCTGCTGTCCGCACAGGCCCAATCGGGCGCAAGGCGGCGGGCCCTGTCCTCATTGGTAGCAGCATTTGTATTGCTGCCGTGAATCTCGACAGCGGAGCCCAGCCGTTCCCGATTGCAAAAATTTCGCTCGTCCAGCACAGCCGCTACCGACTCGCCAGTGGCTCCCCTACCAGGGGAGCTGGCGCAAAGCGCCTGAGAGGTTGTACAAAGGAACCCTCAAAAAATAATCCGCGCCGTCGTGGCCCGTGCCGCCTTGATGAGGTCGGCCGGTGCGCAGCAGACCTGCGTGCCGATGCGGCCGCCGGAGACATAGACCTTCTCCTGCGCGAGGACGCTCTCGTCGAACACGGTGGTGTACTGCTTTTTCATGCCCACCGGGCTGCAGCCGCCGCGCACATAGCCGGTGGCTTTGTTGATGTCGGCCACATGGATCATGGCGACGCTCTTTTCGCCCACGCTGCGGGCCGCTGCCTTCAGGTCCAGCTCCGCCGCCACCGGGATGACAAAGACGAAATAATTCCGGCTGGCCCCCTGCGTCACCAGTGTCTTGTACACGCAGGCCGGGTCCTCGCCCATGCTCTGGGCCACATGGATGCCGTCCACGGCCACGCCCTCCTCGTGGGGATACTCATGCGCCGTATAGGCCACCTTGGCCCGCTCCAGGATCCGCATCGCGTTGGTTTTTGCTTCTTTTCCCATAATCATGTTCTCCCTATAACATCCTTACCCTCTCAGTCGCCTACGGCGACAGCTCCCCCGACAGGGGAGCTTTTCAGCAGATCAGGCAAGAATCTTCTTATCGCCTATCGCCTTTGGCTCCCATGCAGTCGGGCCTTGTCCAAATCGGCAGCAGCAGCTTGCCTCTGTCGCGAAGCCCGGCACGTTCTGAGATCCAAAGCTTTATTCGCCCCGCTCAAGCCTGCCCGACCTGCCAAGGGCTCCCCCTTTGGGGGAGCTGGCGCGCAGCGCCTGAGAGGGTTTTGTTCTATTCTACCACTTTTCCCAAAAAATATCAAAAATCCTCTTGACTTCAGGAAACTGAAGTGATATGATAAGCTCACGCTTCAGGAAACTGAAGTTTGATGAAACAAGCCGCGGCAACGGAGCCGGTCTCCTGTGCCGTTCCCAAAACCGTGTGAGAAGGTAAAGGAGACACCACCATGATCATCGTACTGAAACAGAACGCCCCCGACGCACAGGTCCACGAATTCTGCCGCGAGCTGGAGGGCATGGGCCTGCAGATCAACGACTCCAAGGGCAGCGACACCCACATCCTCGGCCTCATCGGCGACACCAAGGCCATTGCCGAGAGCTGGGTGCTGGCCAACCCCGTCGTCGAGACCTGCCGCCGCGTATCCGAGCCCTACAAGAAGGCCAACCGCAAGTTCCACCCGGACGACAGCATCATCGACGTGAACGGCGTGAAGATCGGCGGCGGCAATTTCGCGGTCATCGCAGGCCCGTGCAGCATCGAGAGCGAAGAGCAGATCACCTACTGCGCCCAGCGCGTGAAGGACGCCGGTGCTTCCCTGCTGCGCGGCGGCGCGTTCAAGCCCCGCACCTCTCCGTACTCCTTTCAGGGGATGCGGAGCGAAGGTCTGGACCTGCTCAAGCTGGCCCGCCGCGCCACCGGTGCCCCCATCGTCACCGAGATCATGAACACCGAGCATCTGCCCCTGTTTGAGAACGTGGACCTCATTCAGGTCGGTGCCCGCAACATGCAGAACTTCGAACTGCTCAAGGCCGTGGGCCGCCAGAAAAAGCCCGTCCTGCTCAAGCGCGGTCTTGCCAACACGCTGGAAGAGTTCGTGATGAGCGCCGAGTACATCATGGCCGAGGGCAACGAGAACGTCATCCTCTGCGAGCGCGGCATCCGCACCTTTGAGACCAGTATGCGCAACACGCTGGACCTGGCCGGTGTGGTCATGCTCCACAAGATGACCCACCTGCCGGTCATCGTAGACCCCAGCCATGCCTGCGGCCACGCCTGGATGGTGCCGGAGCTGGCTAAGGCTGCCGTAGCAGCCGGGGCCGACGGCCTGATGATCGAGGTCCACAACAACCCCGCCAAGGCCAAGTGCGACGGTGCCCAGAGCCTGACCCCCGACCAGTTCGATGAGCTGATGCAGTTCATCAGCAAAGAGGTCGAGTTCTTCGGCAAAAAGATGAACTGAACGGTTTGAAAAAGCGCTCTTTTCGCAAGAGCGCTTTTTCTTTGCCCGGAATTGTGGTATACTAAGGTATCTTTTTGAAAGAGGTTTCTATATGAAAGCACATATCGCACGCAACCAGAACGCTGGCATCCCGCTGGCACTGGGCTGGAATCTGTCCGCCGCCGACCGCGGCATCCTGGAGGGCATGGCCCCTGCCTTTGGCATGAAGCTCCTCCTTGTCTCCCCCGCCGATGCAGGCAAGACCGTCGCCCAGCTGCTGGGTGAGGTGGAGACCAAAGCGCCCCGCACGCTGGTGCTGGACCCGAATGCCTACCCGTCGGCCCTTGTCCTCGCCAACTTCAAGGACAAAGACGTGGACACCCTGCTCGACCTCATGAAGCAGGCTCAGGTGAATATCCCGCTCAAAGCCCTCGTGACCCCCTCCAACAAGAACTGGGTCTTCGGCGACCTGCTGGCCCATCTGCAGGAGGAGCACACCGCCTTCACCGCTGCAAAGGAGACCGCCCACGCATGAAACGCATCCTGTCTGTTTTCCTGTCTGCTGCGCTCTGCCTGAGCCTGCTGGCCGGCTGCGGCCGTGCCGCTTCGTCCAGCGCTTCCAGCACCGCCGACGGCCCGCAGCGCTACTCCACCGTGTTCTATGACGCCTTTGACACCGTGACCCAGGTCATCGCCTACTGCGACAGCGAGGAGGAGTTCGCCGCTCAGATGGACGCACTCCACGCCGACCTGCTGGAATACCACAAGCTCTACGACATCTACAACGACTACGACGGCATCACCAACGTCAAGACCATCAACGACAACGCCGGCCTTGCCCCCGTGACCGTGGACGACAAGATCCTGGGGATGCTGGAGCTGGCCCAGACCATGTACGACACCACCGACGGCAAGCTGAACATCGCCATGGGCAGTGTGCTCAACATCTGGCACAATTACCGCGAAGCTGCCCTCGCCGACACCGACGACAGCAACAACCAGCTACCCCCGCAGGACGAGCTGGATGCTGCCGCCCAGCACTGCGACATCCATGACCTCGTCATCGACGACAACGCCCGAACGGTCTACCTGACCGACCCGGAGATGTCTCTGGATGTGGGCAGCGTGGGCAAAGGCTACGCCGTGGAGATGGTCGCTCAGGCCGCCGAGGCCCGCGGCCTGACCAGCGCTCTCATCAGCGTGGGCGGCAACCTGCGGGCCATCGGCACCAAGCCCGGCGGCTCCCAGTGGGTCGGCGGTGTGGAAGACCCGTGGAACGCTTCGGACGTCTACACCGGCAGCTCCTCCTCGGTGGCCGCTGTCAAAATGAGCGACCTCTCCCTTGTCACCAGCGGCGACTATCAGCGCTACTACCTTGTCGATGGTGTGCGCTACCACCACCTCATCGACCCCGCCACCCTCTGGCCCGCCGCCTACTTTGACGGCGTGAGTGTGCTGGCCCCCGATTCCGGCGTCGCCGACTGCCTGACCACCGGCCTGTTCTGCATGCCGCTGGAAGAAGGCCAGGCCATCGTCGAGAGCCTCGACGGCGTCGAGGCCCTCTGGTGCACCACCGATGGGCAGATCGTCAAGTCCAGCGGATGGGATGAAAAGGCCAACGGATGAGGCTTTGGTCTGCTGAGATTTTCGAAAAATGAACAACACCCCCGGCCTGAGACGTTTGCCGCGTCCCGGACCGGGGGTGTTGTTCTCTCATTCGGTTTTTGTGCTTACCCTGCCGCGCTCTGCGATGCTGCTTCACTGACGGCGGCACTGCCGGCATCGGCTGCGCTGCTCTCGGCGGCGGTGCTGTCGGCAGGCTCCGAAGCGGGGGCTGCTTCCCCGGAAGCTGCTTCGCTGGCGGCTGCGGAGTCGCCCGCTGTGGCGAGGATGGCGTCCTGCACCTCGCTGTCCGCCAGCGGCATCGGCTCAGCGGCAGCCGACGACGCGGTGCTTTCGGGCTTGGTCTCACTGTCGGTCAGGCCGGTCAAATACCAGCTGCCGCTCTGGCGGCTGAACAGATAGTCCATATACTTGGTAGGCGTATCGGAGGCTGCGTTCAGGATGCTGTCATCCGCGCTCTGGGTGGGGATATAGCCTACCGTGACATGGAGCAGACCGTCCTTCTTGAACAGCCGGGTGACGGTGGCGCGGTAGGTGCCCACGCTGCCCGTGACCGGGATCTTGTAGCACTGGGTCGTCTCGTCAAATTCGACGGTCATATCATCCATCTCAAAGCTCTTGTGGGTCATCTTGAAGCTGGGGCCCACGAGCTTGGCCAGATAGGCGTCCACATCCACCGAGGGAAGCAGCAGCTGCTCGGTGTCGGGGTCGGTGTTGTAGTTGTCGAAGCCGCCCTGGGTCTCCTGGATGCTGTACACGCAGCCCCAGACCGCCGCTTCGCGCAGGGTCAGGTCGTCGATGTTCTCGATGCCGTCAAAGGGAACGGGGTCGAACAGGACCAGGCCTTCGAGCTTGTCCTCATATTCCTGCCGCTGTTGGGTATCGTCGAACAGGTTTGCCACGGTGCGCACACCGGCGCGCACCACGGTCACGGCACCCACCAGCACCAGCACCGCCACCAGCAGGCCCAGTGCCTGCCGGGCGCGGCGGCGGTGGAGCCGGGCGTGTTCTTCCGGGGTCATATAGGTTTTCATATTCTATTCGTCTCCTAATTGGATATCGTAGGGGTCACACTGTGTTTTAGTATACCACGATTCGCCCCAAAGTGCAAAATCCGGCGCGTGGATTTTTTGTGAAAGCGCGTGTTATTCCCAGCTCTTCCAGACATCGGGCTGATAGCCCACGGTGGCCTGCCGCCCGTTGCGGACGATGGGCGTTTTGAACAGCTGCTGGTTCTCGAACAGCTTGTCCTCCTTCTGCCAGTCCACCAGAGCGTCCAGCAGCGCAAGGGTCTGTTTGTCCTTCGCCGCCGGGTCCACCAGCTTTTCCCAGCCGCCCAGCGCGCGGGCCACGTTTTCAAATTCGCCCCGACTCATGCCTTTTTCCTTTAGGTCGATCATCTGGAACCGGACGCCCCGCTCCTTGAAATAGCGCTGGGCCTTTTTGGTATCGAAGCACTTGTTCGTGCCGAAGATCTGAATGTTCATCGTTTCATCCTCCCGGAAAGTCTCAGCTTATTGTACCATACTTGCACCGAAAAGCATAGGGATATTTCCACACCCCGGCGGGAAAACTAGCAGCATCCCAAATTGGAAGGAGGAGCATTCCATGAAAGCATTCGTTGACCCGGACCTCTGCATCGGCTGCACCCAATGTGCAGGGCTCTGCCCGGAGGTATTCACGATGGAGGGCACCCTGGCCGTGGCCCTTCTGGGTGAGATCCCCGCCGAGGCAGTGCCCCAGGCTGTGGACGCCGCCCAGACCTGCCCGGTGAGCGCGATTCGGATCGAGGCGTGACCCTCTCCGGCATCTTCGGTGCTGCCTCTCCTGATCGGAGAGGCATTGGCAGAACCGAAAGCCTTCCCTCTTCGCCAGAGGCTCCCCTACTAGGGGAGCTGGCGAGCCGCAGGCTCGACTGAGAGGTTGTACGAAGAGGGGCTACATCAAAAATTTTCAAAAAATCCTCCGATATCCTCCGCTTTGTGCTATACTATAAGATGTGAAATTATGTTACGGAGGATCAAAGCCTATGCGTTTACTGGTCATTGACGGCAACAGCATCGCGAACCGTGCCTTTTTCGGCATCAAGCTGCTGACCACCAAGGACGGCCGCTATACCAACGCCATTTATGGTTTTCTGAATATTCTGCTCTCTCTGCTCAAGGAGTGCGACCCGGACGAGGTCGCTGTCGCGTTCGACCTCAAAGCCCCCACCTTCCGCCACAAGATGTACGATGGCTACAAGGCCACCCGCCATGGGATGCCCGAAGAGCTGGCGCAGCAGATGCCGGTTCTGAAGGAGCTGCTGGCCGACCTGGGCTACCGGGAAGTGACGGCCGAGGGCTGGGAGGCCGACGACATCCTGGGCACCCTGGCCGCAGCCTGCGACGCCCGCAAAGACGACTGCTTCCTGGCCACCGGAGACCGCGACAGCCTGCAGCTGGTGAGCGAGAGCACCACGGTCCTGCTGGCCACCACCGCCATGGGCCGCAGCAAGACCGTGGCCATGGATGTGGCCGCCATTGAGGAAAAATACGGCATCCAGCCCCGGCAGCTCATCGAGGTGAAGAGCCTGATGGGCGACACGTCCGACAACATCCCCGGTGTGCGGGGCATCGGCGAAAAGACCGCTCTCGCGCTGGTGCAGAAGTTCGGCACACTGGAAAACGTGTATGCCAATATCGACGACAAGACCATCAAGCCCAAACAGCGGGAGCATCTGCTGGAATGCAAGGCCGATGCCGAGCTGAGCCATCTGCTGGGTACCATACGCACCGACGCCCCCATCGACACCGCCGAGGGCGCTTACAAGGTGGGCGAGGGCAACAAGGCCGCTGCCGTGAAGCTCCTGCAGGAGTTGGAGATTCACTCCCTCATCCCCCGGTTCGGGCTGGACGGCGTCGCCCCGGCAGCCGACCCGGAGACGCTGCCCGCCGTGGAGGGCACCGTAGACGTCCTGCCCCTGACGCCGTCCGGGCATTACCTGCTGGCCGCGCGGCCTGCAGTGACCGGCAAGCAGGGCACGAAAAACGTCGTGCTTCAGCCGGAATCCTGGTATGCCGTGCAGGACACCACCGTCTATCCCCTGTCGGACGACGCGCTGGTCCGCCTGCTGGACGACCCCGCCGTGACGCTGGACGTCTTCGACTCCGCCCCGCTCTACGCGCTGGCCATGGCCCACGGCGGCTGGGGCAGCAGCATCGTGTGGGACGGCAAGCTGGCCGCCTACCTGCTGGACGCCTCGGCTTCGAAGTATCAGATCTCCGAGCTGCTGACAAGCTACAAGGCACAGGCCGCGTTCACCTGTGAGGCCTGGCCCGATGCCGGTTCGCTGGCCGACCTTTTTGCCCGGATGAAGGCCGAGATCACCGCGCGGGACGAGGATGCGCTGTACAATGACATCGAGTTCCCGCTGGCCCAGGTGCTGGCCGACATGACCCGCACCGGCATCCTGGTGGACCGGGACGGCATTGAGGCGTTCGGCCTGCGGATGCGCAGCGAACTTTCGGAGGTGCTGGCTCGCATCCAGATGGAGACCGGCAGCACCAGCTTCAACCCCAACAGCCCCAAGCAGCTGGGCGAGATGCTCTTCGATACCATGGGCCTGCCCCACGGCAAAAAGACCCAGCGCGGCTGGTCTACCGACGCCGAGACGCTGGAGTCCCTGCGGGATTACCCGCTGGTCGAGGACATTTTGCAGTACCGCGCCTACCAGAAGCTGAACTCCACCTACGTGGAGGGCCTGCTGAAGGTCATTGCGGAGGATGGCCGCATCCACACCCGCTTCAACCAGACCGAAGCCCGCACCGGCCGTCTCTCCTCCGACAACCCCAACCTGCAGAACATTCCCATCCGCACCGAGCTGGGCAGCCAGCTGCGGGCCTACTTCATCGCAAAGCCCGGCTGTGTGCTGGTGGATGCCGATTACAGCCAGATCGAGCTGCGCATCCTCGCCCACATCACCGGCGACGAACACATGCAGCAGGCCTTCCGCAGCGGAGAGGACATCCACCGCTCCACCGCCGCCAAGATCTACAACCTGCCGTTGGAGGCCGTCACGCCCCGCATCCGCTCTTCGGCCAAGGCCATCAACTTCGGCATCATGTACGGCAAGGGCGCTTACAGCCTCTCGAAGGACA